>Ga0207421_10005236_pt1 | contig 14625 bp, 11 predicted proteins | sample SodLakKL_010_SED_4_FD_187542 | JGI IMG/M metagenome (GOLD analysis project Ga0207421, IMG submission 187542) | Alkaline sediment microbial communities from Lake Tanatar, Kulunda Steppe, Russia - 8KL_010_SED (SPAdes) (version 2) | ecosystem: Environmental > Aquatic > Non-marine Saline and...
GCTCCGCTCGCGCTCCGCCCGGCACGCCCCTCGCGGTCTTCCGCTTCCCCCACCGCCGGCAGAGCTCCGCCCGCCTGCTCCCCGACCGACCTGCCCGCCCGGTCCTACCGCTCCAAGCGTCACGCATCCGGTGTGGGAGAGTCGTAGAGGTACCGCTTGATCTTCATCGTCGGCGTCTTCTCGAAAGGCTCCGGCTTGAGGGAGAAGCGGGCCACACGAGCGTACGTGGGTAACTGCGTGTTGACATGGCCCCGGAGCTCCTCGAGGTACTCTTGCGCTGCCTCTCGAACAGACCCCGGATCTGCAGGCCGTCCCCCAGCGATTCGCTCCTGGAAGCTCTCGAGGTCGAGGTGGATCAGGGCAACGAGTTGTTTGCTATCCTCGGTGACGAGGCTATCGGAGACGAAGGGCTGCGCGTTTATGAGCGACTCCAACTCCTCCGGATAGACCTTCTTCCCATCCGGTTTCACGATCATGTTCTTCACCCGTCCACGGATAAACACATAGCCGCGCTTGTCGATGAACCCAAGATCGCCGGTCCGGAACCATCCGTCGCTGGTGAATGCGGCGTCGGTGCGCTCCGGGTCACGGTAGTAGCCGCGCATTACGTTCGGGCCACGCGCCTGGAGCTCGCCCTCCCCGGTTTCGGGGTCCGGATTGGCGATACGAAGCTCGACACCTTCCACCGCCGGACCGGTAGAGTTGAGTGCCTGGTTCCACGGACTACTTGCCGCCAGGAGGGGCGAGGTCTCCGTGAGACCATATCCTACGCCGTAGGGGAACCGCGCCTCGAAGAGGAAACGCTCGACATCCGGCGCGACAGGGGCTCCGCCCAAACCGAAGAACCGGAGTTCACCTCCGAAGCTCTGTACGAGCTTACGCCCGATTAGGCGGTGGATCGTCTTCCGAACCGGCGCAATCCGACAGAGCGCGCGCAACACTGCATTCTTCCGAAGGATGGGCGCCACCCGAGCTCGATATATCTTCTCGATGATAAGAGGAACGGACAGAACAAGGTGGGGACGCACCGATTCCAAAGCCGGCAGCAGCCGGGTTGGCGCCGGGGGCTCTCCAAGGTAGTGCACGCACATCCCGGCCGACAACGGGGCAAGCAGACCGATCGTGCACTCGTAGGTGTGCGCCAATGGGAGGATGGACAACGCCCGCTCGCCGGGAACCGCATCCGCCAGCGGCCGTGTTACCTCCACGTTCGAGACAATGTTGTGGTGAGTCAGCATCACCCCTTTCGGGCTTCCGGTCGTACCGCTGGTATAGATAATGGCGGCTAGATCGTGTTCTCGGGGAACGTGTTGCGCCCCTAGCCTCCCTGTCTCCAAGCCGTTATCGGGTCTGTTCCCGGCTTCACCGGACTCGGTGTTTCTGCGACCACCCCCCTCCGGTACCTCGCTTACCTCCGGACCGCTAGGCGAAACGAGGTCCCCTTTCTCCTCGAGGCCGGCGAACTCTTCGATCCCGACAACCAGAAGGTCATCACTCCCGGGCAACTTCGGCATGAGCCCACGGGAAGCGAACACCCCCTTCGCGCAACAGTGCTCGAGCATACTGCGAATCTCCGCCTTCGAGAAATCCGGAAGAAGAGGGACCACAACCCCGCCCATGGTAGTCACGGCCAGATATACGACCGCCCAGTTGGGGAGGTTCTGACTGAGAATTGCGATCGGATCTCCCGGGGCAAAGCCCGTAGCATGGAGCCGATTCTGAACCCACCGTATCCGGCGGACCAGCTCCTGGTAGGTCAGCTGCTCCCCCCCGACCAAAGCGAGCGCCGGTCGCTCTGCAAACAGCTCGAGGCTGCGCTCGAGCAACGATGACAAAGTCAAGCTATTGAGTGTTCTCACATCCCCGAGCCTACGTCGTGTCGGCTTCCGGCGCAAGGGTTCGTGGAGCCAGAACCAGATGTGCAAGCCCTCGCTCCTTGACGGGTGCGAAGGTGCTCCATAGAATAATCACTACGTAGCGTCCGATGTGAAGGGCATCTAGGCTGTTTCATGCAGATATTGTCCCCTGATTCACGCCCTCTGGGGCTAACAAATGACGGCTTCCTTTCGATTATTCCGGTGGGCTGTGGTTCAGCGTTTGGCAGGCGCCTAGGCCAGAACAACTACCTCCTGGTTAAGGGCTCTGAACACCTGATGATCGACTGCGGAACCGGCACACCGAGCCGCCTGAACAATCTAGGGCTATCGGTTACGGACATCCGAAATTACTTCCTTACCCACAGCCATGCAGATCACATCGGCGGACTCGAGGAGGTAATGCTCCTAGGGCGGTACGTAGCGGGACGCAAACCGTTGGCCTTTATCACCGAGGAGTACGAGGAGATTCTCTGGCATCAGAGTCTCAAGGGAGGCGCTGCCTACAACGAGCGACACGACGGCACTCATCTAGGCTTTCAGGACTTCTGGGAAGTCCGGCGTCCGGAGCCTTACGATACGGACAACCGCGACATGCGAGTCTTCGATGTAGGGACCTTGAATGTCAAGATCTTCCGCACAAACCACTTCCCCAAGCAGGCCGAATCTTGGAGGAGCGCCGTCTACAGTGTCGGAGCGGTGCTGGACGATCGCATTCTCTTCACCGGCGACACCAAGTATGATCCCAACCTCCTGCATGAAATGGAGGAACGTTTCGACATCGAGGCAATCTTCCACGACGTGCAGTTCTTCACCGGTGGAGTACACGCGTCAATCGAAGAGCTGGCCGAGCTCCCTCAGCCCATGCTCCGGAAGACGTACCTTATGCATTACGGCGATACATGGGAGTCTCAGCTCAATCGAATTCGTGAGCTCGGGTTCGCAGGGCTTGTCCAAGAGTACCACTACTACGATTTCCACTGAAGTGCGCCGGTACTGACCGCCCGGCCGTTATCCCGTGCCCCAATCATGTTCTCGTGCCATCAGCGCAGTCGGGGCAAACGCAGTTGGATCAGTACGGCTCGACGGCGGCGGCCGAAAGCCGCTGAAGCGAGTACTGACCCGTCTCACCATACCACCAAGGGCCCCGGCAAGCGCCCACGATCGCCCACTTGCCGCCGCGCTTCCAGGCGGGTTGTCCAACTGCGTTTGCTCTGTCAGCCCGGTAAGCCCCGGTAGTCCACGGCCCCGTCTACCGATGTGTCTCCCCGACCGAAGCGGCTCTCCCACCACGGAAGCCATCGGCAGCGCGCACGTCCCCGCCCCGAAGGGTATTGCCGTTCGTGAGCGCCCCGTCCACCTGTGCCACCGGCACCGCGCTATCAACCAGCTCGAATACCAAAGGGAAATCGTCTCTCGAGAGCCACTTCGCCTCGCCGTCGAGCTGTATCACCGCCCGCCCATCGTACTCCATAGTCAAGCGCTTCGCCCGAAACGCACTCACTTCCGGCATCCGGAGGTGCTCCCCACGGAAAACGGCGCCTTTGATAGCGATTCGCCGCATCAGCGAGGGGGTGGCCACCACGAGAGCGTTCTCCTCTCCCGGCAGAATCGGCTTGTTGCCCCCATACCGCCGTCCACCGCTCGCCCCGAACAGGGCGAGAACGTACCTGCCCTCCAACATCCGCTCTCCGCCGGTGGTAAGCTCGAAACGGTAACGGCCGTGTGATACCCCGACTATGCCCGTGTAGAACAGAGCGGCCAGATCCGCAAGAACCGTGTACATGTTCCCCGGAAGCCGTGATTTCAGCTGGTTGGTCACATACGAGACATATCCATCAAGCCCGACCGAGCCAATGTTGAAAGCATAGGAGCGCCCTCCCTTTGCGTCGGTAATCCGAACGACCGGGAGCATCCGATACGAGTCTAGGTCCCAGAGCCTACCAACCGCCTCGTGAAATGTGGCGCCGTCGGCAGCGTCGTTTCCTGTGCCGGCAGGGATTCGATACGCACACAGACGGCGCAACGCCTCCTCCGGGAGTCCTACGAACTGACTGAGCACCTCTGCGTGCGTTCCGTCCCCGCCGATGCTGATCACGATCTGCCGTCCGCTACCCGCTACCACTCGCTCCGCAATCTCCCGCGCTATGGCGCAGGCATGGCCCGGGTATTCGGTGATGTGTACCTGGAACCGACTGCTCAGATGCTCCGGACACCCGATGCCGCTTCTCAGCCATTTCAGCAGCGGCCGCCGTTGCGAGCGATGGATGAACCCGCCCGCTACCGGGTTCAATATGGCGTGCGCTGTCAGGTCGTCCGTTCCGGCTAGGGGGGAGCAGGCAACAACCTGGCCGATGGCTCTTGCGATTTCAAACACGTAGGCTTTTCTCATCCGGTATCCCCATGTGGCTGAGTCCCCAGCCACACCTACTTCAACACTATAAGGAACCGCTTTGTCGGGCAAGGGCCGAATTCGCCGAGAGCACGCATTCGGTGACGGTTGGGCGGGTTGCGTCACTCCGGCCGGCTTGACATAATTCAAGAGCTCGAATATGAACGCGGAGTTTCACTACTACACGACGTACTACCTCGCTACCCAGGCCGGGCTCCCGCCTCAGGACTCGTACATTCTAAGCTTCTCGGCGCAATACGTCGATCATGCCCTGGTGCCGTACGATGTACGCGTGCAGGGACGCCGGTACGTAACAGTGAACACACACTATTTCGGCTTCTGGGATCGTGCTCAGGAACGCCACGCGCTTGTCCCGTTTCATTTCCTCCCAGGGGATCCCGAACAGGCCGCGGCAATCCGCCGCGATGGGGCGTACAATCCTTTTGCCGTTACGGCCAACAACGCGCGAGCAAAGCAGCTCCTCGTCTCGGCCCTGAAGAGCCGCAACCTCTATCGTATCGGCATCGCGCTCCACACGTTCGCGGACACGTATGCGCACCAGAACTTCACCGGCAGGAACGAAGCGTTCAACAGCATCGACGACTCGACGCTCGTCCCGCCGCTCGCACATGCGCAGATTGGGCGATCGCCGGACCAGATCGGCGCAGTATGGGAGGATCCCCGCCTGGTGGAGGCGCGCCGGCGTGTCGACAACCGGAAGCGGTTTCGCGCATGTGCTCGCAAGATCTATCGCTATCTCTGCCTCTTCAACGGACGTGAGTATGCCGACGAAGAGCTGGTGTTGGATACCTGGCTCGAGCGATTCGAGAGTGCGGCTCGAAGTGGAGCAACCGGACGAGATCGTATATTAGACTTCATCATCCAAGACGGAGCACCGGAGTATCACCGTAGCGAATGGAAGAACGAGGCACTCGAGCTGGACGAAAGTGAAGACGATGACGAGACCACCGGGATAAAGGACAAGCTCCGGTGGCTCAAAGGAGAGCTCACCGAACGCACTGGTGTTGCGGGCAAACGCCCGGTGAGAGGGAAACCCGGTTTCTTTCAGAGCCATTTCTATCGATGGCATGAGGCGGCACGCGGGCATCGCGAGGAGGCCGAGACGCTCCTTGCCGACCTTGCGGAACCGTCTCGAAACCGATAGACCGGCCGGCAGAGTGTGCCGGGAGCACCGAAATTGAAGGAGTTGCAAATGAGTTATGTATCGGACGTACTGAAATGGGTTGAACAGAAGAACCCCGGAGAGCTCGAATTTCAGCAAGCAGTCCGGGAAGTATTCACGTCTTTGGAGCCGGTTCTACAGGATCGACCGGAATACCAGGAAGCGGCCGTGCTCGAGCGGCTCGCCGAGCCCGACCGGATCGTGATATTTCGCGTTCCGTGGGTGGACGACGCCGGCCGCTGTCGCGTCAACCGCGGCTACCGGGTTCAAGCCAGCAGCGTTCTAGGCCCGTACAAAGGGGGGATACGCTTTCACCCGACCGTTAACCCAAGCATCCTCAAGTTCCTTGCCTTCGAACAGATTTTCAAGAACGCGCTCACGACGCTGCCGCTCGGCGCCGGCAAGGGAGGCTCAGACTTCGATCCCAAGGGAAAGAGCGACGGCGAGATCATGCGCTTCTGCCAGAGCTTCATGACCGAACTGTTTCGCCACATCGGAGCGGATACGGACGTTCCTGCCGGAGACATCGGGGTCGGAGGTCGCGAGGTAGGGTACCTCTACGGCCAATACAAGCGCCTCACAAATCAAGTTACCGGCGTCCTTACGGGGAAAGGCCCCGGCTGGGGTGGGTCACTAGTGCGTCCCGAGGCCACCGGCTTCGGCGCCGTGTACTTCGCCCAGGAGATGCTGCGGCAGATCGGAGACTCGCTCGAGGGCAAACGGTGTGCCGTTTCCGGCTCGGGCAATGTGGCACAGTTCACCTGCACGAAGCTCCTCGAGCTGGGAGCCAAGCCGATTAGCGTGTCCGACTCTAACGGCTCTATCTATGATCCCGACGGTATTGACGAGGAGAAGCTCCGGTTCCTCATGGAGCTGAAGAATATCCGGCGAGCGCGGATACACGAATACGCAGAGAAATACGGGTGTGAGTATCTCGATGGCCGACGCCCGTGGAGCGTACCGTGTGACGCGGCGTTCCCTTCGGCAACTCAGAACGAGGTCGAAGTCTCCGACGCTAAGGAGCTCGTCGGCAACGGATGCAAGCTGGTATCGGAAGGCGCGAATATGCCCTCGACTCCGCCGGCGATCGAGGTGTTTCATGAGGCCGGCGTGCTATATGGCCCCGGAAAAGCCGCCAACGCCGGCGGCGTGGCCGTCTCAGGTCTGGAAATGAGCCAGAACGCCATGCGGCTCAACTGGACTTACGAGGAAGTCGACTCCCGCCTGGGCGGGATCATGAGACAGATCCACGCGGACGTATACGACGCCGCGGCGGAATACGGACGCCCCGGCAACTACCTCTTCGGAGCAAATCTTGCCGGTTTCATGCGCGTCGCCGACGCGATGCTGGCGCAGGGCCTAGTGTAGCCGAAGTCGGGTTGCGCCCAGTTGCGATACCGTTGCGTGCGCCCCGTCGCAGCCCCGTTGCGATACCGGAGCGCCCGCCGGTGCGCGCAGACGCCGGAGAGGGCCGGCGCCTCGTACCGTCCGCTTACGCCCCGGGTGCCGTGTCGCGCCAGTAGACAGCACACCGCTGATGCCGCGGCGAGGCGTTGAGTATCAGCGTCCGCCCACTATCTACCGGCCGGCCCACCCTCACCGCCTGGACGACATCGTCCGGCACCTCGCCTTCCGAGCTCGCCGGCCGGCATAGCGCTCGCAACTCGTCCAAGTCGAATCTGTTCCCCTCTTGCCCCAGAAAGTGCGCCACATAGAGCATGTTGAGCTCTACCATCTCGTGGAACACATGGGTACCCAACGACAGGTCAGGCACCAGACCGTCGTGCATCAGGTCGACCTCCATGATCACCGACGCGGTCGAGATATCACGGAAGCGAACAGGCACGCCCAGTGACGGCGTACTGGTAGCCCAGCGTCCCGGACCGATGAGGAGCGTCGTCTCGCCCCGAGTTTCGCTACCCGGCTCGGGTCGACGCCCGCCCCCCATGAGGCGCCGGAGAATGCGCCCCAGATCGTATCGCCGTGGGTCCGGAAGCCGTGCGTACGCTTCCGGGTCAACGAAAACGATACGGTCGATTGTGAGCTCGCGCCCGTGCCCCACCACGCCGCCATGGCCCAGTATCAGATAGTCCGCCTCGCTCGGGCCCGGCGGCGGTTTCGGCTCCGCTCCCCATTCCTGGATCTGAAGCGGCCGGCACTGTACCACGCCAATGGTGTACTGCTCCTCGGAATCGAAGTTCGCGGTGAACTCTACATCCACCGGCGTACCATACGCCGCTTCCACAGTAGAGAGCACCTCGCGCATATCCCGCACGAAGGTGGTGTTTCTCAGCAAGCGATCGAAGGTCACCAGCCATACAGGGCGAGAGCCGACTCCCCCCATAGCTCGCTCGGCCTGCCGATCCCGCTCCATGAACAGCCCCAACGGGGCTATACTGGCCTCCTCTACGAGGTCACTGACGTACGAATGCTCGAATCGGTTTGTTTCCACATTCAGTGTGTCCGCCTTCCGCTGTGTGTGTTCGCGGACCTGATCCTCGCTCGACTCCGGTCTAAGCGTAGGGGCGTTGAGCGCTACAATCCGAGTATAGTCATCGTCCGACCGCTCGACGGCCCGCGTCCCGAGCCCAAGAACCAGGCGGACCAGTCCCGCTTCGGCGTCTATCTTGTGGTGCCATACGTACGGGTTAAACGAGAATCCAACTCCGGCAATGTGCGGGAAGAAACGGTCCCCATGCTGATTGCCCGAAACTCGCTGCACCAGAAGTGCCATCTGCTCGTCCCGAGCCAGCACGCCTCGGTTCCTCCGGTAGAGAAGAGCCTCGGTACTCATGGTGCCCGCGTAGATGAGCCGGACGGCGTCCAGAAACTCCTGAAGACGCTCCTCCGGGCTCCCGGCGTTTACGCAGAATATGCTCTCGTACTTCCCCGCAAAGGCGTTTCCAAAGGCGTCCTCCAGAAGGCTGCTCGATCGCACGATAATCGGCGACGGGCCAAAGTATTCCAGCATGTCACGGAAACGGCGCAGGATGTAGTCGGGAAAGCGCCCGCGCTTGATCCGCTCTTGTACGGCCTTGTTCCCCTCCAGAAAGTGGTCCGGGTCCTTCTGGCGCTGCCGGTCCCACCAACAGTTGTTTTCCACCAGGAAGGTGTAGAAGACGTCCGAGCCGATGAAGAAACTGTCGTGAGACTCGAGTACTTCATCCCACTTGGGGTTACTCCGTTGCAGGATAGCCCGTGCCAGAAGCATCCCTACCGTTTTACCGCCGAGCATCCCGGTGCCAATCATGCGCTTCCAGATCCGGATAACCTCCTCCAGATTGAGGTACTGCGCCATCAACGCAACCATTCGGTCTTCCGATCCGCCAAGCAGGTTGAGCACCTCCTTGAAAACCGCGTTGCGCTCCTGCGGATCAGCTTCCTGACCCTGGTTGGCTACCTCCTCCGCCCGCATGAAGGTACGATCCCAGATACCGATCATCCGGTAGCTGGCCGACGGCAGCCCCGGCCACGGGGTGGAGTTGAGCACGTTTGTGGACGTCCGGCTGTCGGTTACCGGGACTGCATTGCCTGCTGACTCATCGATCAGGTGTAGCTGCAGGAGCCTCTGGTCTTCGCGATCTTGGAGCTTCGTGGGGAACACGTACGTCTCGCCACGGTAGGTGTAGAGATCCAGCAACACCTGCGTCGTTTGCCGAATTGGTTCGATCGCATGGTAGCTATGGACGGCCCTGTTGATTCCGAAGTAAGCAATCGTGTCCAGCTCGCGCAGATAGGGACAGGTGAGCTTGAAGAAGTTCCCCATCATCCGATCGCTAAAGAACGTCTGGCTCAGCTCGGATAACACATCGAAGATGTGAACCCCACCGATGCCGTCTTTTCGGATCGCGTCGTGCACCTCGGTTATAAAGGTCTCGAAGCCTCGCGAGGGGTTTGTTTCGAGAAGCTCGGCATCGATGTCCCGATCGAGAAGGGGCGGGTGTTGAGCGAAACGGTAGTAACGCACCGGCCGCCCATGCCGTCTTGCTTCTCGCGCCAGTCCCCGGACGACCATGCGGTACTCATCCACCGACGAGATGCGCCAGACAACGTTATCGCCCTCCCGAAGCCCGTCCAGGACGGCGTCGAGCCCGGCGGATCCGGTGCCAAAGCCGGCTTTCGACTTGATCCCGCTCGCCTCCATATCCCTTATCCTTCCGTCGCACGGTGGACGGCAGCACTATGGACGCCGGAACCGGCGCCTACTCGAACACGATCGTCTTGTTCTGGAATACGAGCACGCGATGCTCGAGATGTAGCTGGACCGCCTTGCTGAGAACCAGCTTCTCCAGATTTCTCCCCTTCCGAACAAGGTCGCGCACATGATCGCGATGGGAGATACGGACTACGTCTTGCTCGATAATGGGGCCCTGGTCCAGCTCCGCGGTAGCGTAGTGACTCGTCGCGCCGATTATCTTCACTCCGCGCTCGTACGCTTGGTGGTACGGCCGCGCTCCGACGAACGCCGGAAGAAAGCTGTGATGGATGTTGATAATCCGGTTGGGATAGCGCGCCACGAACTCACCGGAGAGAATCTGCATGTAGCGCGCAAGCACCACAAGGTCCACCTCGTGCTCCTGCAGAATTTCGAGCTGCCGTTGTTCGGCGCCCGCTTTGTCCGCTTTGGCGACCGGAACATGGTAGAAGGGAACTCCGAAGAACTCCGCGACCGACCGCGCGTCCGGATGGTTACCGATGATGACCGCTATGTCACAGCGGATCTCCCCTTCCATATTGCGCAGGAGCAAGTCGTAGAGACAGTGCTGCTGCTTGGAGACGAAAACACATAGGCGATGCCTACTGGAGGCGAGCTCCACCTGATAATCCATCCGGAATTCCTGCGCGATCGGGCGAAATGCCTCCGAAATCTCCTCCGGAGCAATGGTAAACTCGCTCAGATCCCAAGCAACACGCATAAAGAACGTGTTTGTCTCCGGCTCATTGTGCTGACTCGACTCCAGGATGTTTCCGCCGCAGGAGAAGATGAAGCTCGATACTTCCGCCACGATCCCGCGTGCGTCCGGGCACGAGAAGAGGAGGATTGCGGTCTCAGGGCTGACAGTTCTCATTGCGTGGGCGCTCTCGCTTCCAAGGTCACTCCGCCGTCATCTGCTCGAATGCAGTCCACGCGAGAAGCGCACACTTGACCCGAACAGGGAACTTCTTGACCCCCTGCATCGCCTCGAGATCCTCGGCTTCTTCCGGAAAATCGGCCGGGCCGTCCTGGGTGAGCATGGTTCTGAACTTCACTCCGAGCTCGCGCGCCTCGTCGATCGTCTTCCCGCGGATGCCTTCGCAGAGCATGTTGGCACTTGCCACACAGATCGAGCACCCGACTCCCTCGTAGCTGCAGTCCTCGATGGTAGTCCCATCCAGTTTGAGGAAGAGCTCGATGTCGTCCCCACAGCTCGGATTGGCCCCTTCGCGGACCAGATCCGCATCTTCCATTCGGCGCCGGTTCTTCTTGGCGCGGTAGTGGTCGAGAATGATCTCCTTGTAGAGGCTGTCCCCAAGGTTCATCCGAATATCTCCCTCACCTTATCCAAACTTGCTACGAGCCGATCAACGTCCTCGGCCGTGTTGTACAGGTAGAAACCCGCCCGGACCGTACCGATGATACCCAGCAGGCGCATGAGCGGCTGGGCGCAGTGAAAGCCTGCCCGCACCGCAACACCCTCGCCGTCCAGAATCATCCCGGTGTCGTGCGAATGGACGTCCCCCAAGCCAAAGCTCACTATTCCGGCACGATCCTGGATATCCGTGCCGCCGTAGATCGTGATGTCGGGAAACCGGCTCAACTGTTCGAACGCATACGCGGTAAGCGCGCGCTCGTGCGCCGCAATGCGTTCCATACCGACATTGGTAAGATACTCGACCGCTTCGCCGAGCGCAATGGCCCCCCCAATGTTGGGAGTACCCGCCTCGAACTTCTGGGGCGGATCCGCATAGGTAGCATGGTCACGATAGACGCGCGTTATCATGTCGCCGCCGTAGTGGAAGGGGGGCATCTCGTCAAGTACGTCGGCCTTTCCGTAGAGCGCCCCTATGCCGGTGGGCCCGCACATCTTATGCCCGCTCCACGCCAGGAAATCCGCCCCGAGCGAGGATACGTCCACCGGGTGGTGAGAGACGAGCTGCGCCCCATCCACGAGCACCCGAGCGCCGACCTGATGCGCCGCCTCAATGATACGCCGAAGCGGAGGGCGATAGCCGGTCACATTGCTCATGCCTGTAATGGCAACAAGCTTGGTCCGGGAGCTTAGCACCTCGTCCAAACGGTCCACCTGGAGCGCCGTCGTCTCGGGGTCGACGGGGATGAACCGCAGAGCAGCCCCTGTCTCCCGGGCAACCTCCTGCCACACCACGATGTTCGAGTGGTGCTCCAGCTCGGTCGTAAGGATTTCGTCGCCCGGCTTCAGGCGATTCCGTCCCCAGGCGTACCCCACCAGGTTGATGCTTTCCGTAGTCCCCCGGGTGAAGATCACCTGGTTCTCACTCTCGGCACCGACGAACTCGGCCAGTAGCCGCCGGGCGCGGTCGAACCGCTCGGTCGCCTCCTCGCTCAGCTGGTACACCCCACGGTGGATATTCGCCGAGAGCTCGCGGTAGTAGTCCGCCTCCGCCTCAATTACACGGCGCGGCGTGAGACTGGTAGCCCCGTTGTCCAGATATGCGACCGGTTTTCCGCGCATGGTTCGATTCAACACCGGGAAGTCTTCGAGGGGGACCAGCGCGTGGCGTCCGTCTCCGCCGCCGACTGCCGTAGCTGCCGGGCCGGCACCGCCGGCCGCCACTGTCCCCGACGCCGCCGTATAGCTAGCGCTATGTTGCTTCCGGCCGTCACCTTCCATTCCGCGTTCGTTTTGTGCTCCTACCGTCGGTTCCATCCGTGTGCTCCTCTGTTGTCCTCCGAACCGCCCCAAGAGTGGCTCGATCCCCCATCGCTCACCTCCGCATCCTCGAGAACCTTAACACTCGACGACCACTGTCCCTGTCCTGCCGCATCGCCGGTGAGCTCAGCGACGCTGACTTCAGCCAAGACCCGGCTCATAAGGCGCGATAGCTTCGCCGCGGGCGAAGACTCCCGCCCCGAACTCCGAGCAAGGCCCCGGCCTCCCGTCGCCGACGTTTCCGGCTCCTGAGACCCCGGTGACCGAGTCGATACGGCAGCCGGCACCGCGCCGGCGTGCCGCTTCTTTTCCTGGACCGCACCTCCGGACCCTTCTCCGGCCCCGCCTCCGGCGGACTCGGGCGCTGCAATAGCCACACCGCCATCAGCCACTCCACCGGCTGAACGAGCCTCGACGGAAGTGACGGAGCGGCACCGATTTCCATCGACTACGGCCGCAACCTCCAGAACCGAGAGGTCTGCCAACGGGCATGCCGGACAGTATCCCCCTCTGGCCCCCTGCGCCGACCGAACGAGGCCGCCCATGGCCAGCCGCTTGAGCACCTTCCGCGCCAACTGCTCGTTCAGGTCGCAGGCACGCGCGACGCCTTTAGCGGAAACCGGTCTTTCATCGGTCCGCTGCGAGAGGTACGAAAGCGCTATCAACGCATATTCGAGCGTACGCGTAATCGGAATCAAGCGGCTCTCTCCGGGTTCCGCTCCGCACCGGCAGGAACAGGGCGGTCTGCAATAAGGACAAGAACGGTCCTATTTCGGGTTCAATCTACCGTTCGGGGAGCTTCTCGTCAAGCCTGACCACTGTACTCCGCTTTTATCTTCGGTTTTGCCTCTCGATGGCCGCTCATTCGCCTCTCCTCGTCTTCCGAGGGGCTGGAGCACCGTCGATCCGGCGCCACCCGGATAGTGATCGGGCGCCTCGGCTGTCGACGAGAGGAACCGATCAGCCCGACTCGGTGTACACCCATTCCTTTACCGAACGAGCAAGTTCTCGCCCCCGTTCGGAGATGAGCTCGAGATCTTCGACAGTCGGTCGCCCTCGGAATTCGACCGGATCGAGCCATTGCCAGTGCATTTTCAACCGATCCGTGAGCTCGTCAAGCTCCCTTTGCGCGCCGCCGGACCATCCGTACGATCCGAAGCGAAACGCTCGCCGGTTGATCATCCGTTTCTTCCCGATCTCGTCGACGATGTTGGCCATCGGGGGAAACATCTTGTACTCATAGGTAGGCATCCCAAGCACCACCCCGGAGCTCTGGAAGACCGAATCGAGGACGAAGCTGGGCTTGGTCTCCGGAACCCGGTGTACCCGAGTGGGGATCCCTTCCGACTCGATAGCGTTGACGACAGGCCGGACCGCCTTTTCGGTCATACCGTACATGCTCCCCCAGATGACCGTCACCTCGGGGCGCGCAGGCCCCTTCGCGTACCCGGCAAGCCGGCGATATGCGCGCACCACGCGCTCCGGATCGTGACGCCAGACGATACCGTGGCCCGGCGCGATTATCCGGACGTCCAGCCCATCCAGCTTCTTGATGGCGTTTTCGGTAGGGCGCGAAAAAGCCGCCACGATGTTCGCGTAGTAGCGCTCCATCTCGCGCTCGAAGAACTCGATGTGCTCGTCGGTGAGCGCGTCGTCGTACGGAGCATCGTTTGAGACCGCGCCGAAGGAGCCGAACGCGTCGCAGGAAAAGAGTGTTCCGGACTTGGTGTCGTACGTCACCATCGTCTCCGGCCAGTGCACGTTCGGGATCTCCTCGAAAGCCAGAACTCGCCCGTTCCCGAGATCCAGGGTGTCCCCGGAAGAAACGGTCCGCACGTCATCTACGATACCGTAGAACGACTCCAGGAGAGCTCCGGCCTTCTCCGTACAGATCACGGTGAAGTTACTCCGGAGCTTCTTGAACGGCTCCAGCCAGCCGGAGTGGTCCGGCTCCATGTGGTTCACGATCACATAGTCGATGTCCTCGAGGCGAACCTGCATCTGGTCGAGCTGATCGAAAAGCGTCTCCGGAACGCCGTCCCAATCACAGACGCCGTCGATGATGGCGCTCTTCTCCCCTTTCACGACGTACGAGTTCATCGCCACGCCGTTCGGAATCTCCCACAGCCCCTCGAACAGAATATTCGACACGTTGGCACTGAGCCGGTGAACGCCGTCAGTTACCTGTGTGGTTCGCATGTTCGACCTCCCCCTGTCTATACCTGTGGGTCCTCACCACTCTCCGAGCACGCGACCGGCGCCAGGCATCTGCTACTCGGGCCGGCC
>Ga0207421_10005237_pt1 | contig 14624 bp, 15 predicted proteins | sample SodLakKL_010_SED_4_FD_187542 | JGI IMG/M metagenome (GOLD analysis project Ga0207421, IMG submission 187542) | Alkaline sediment microbial communities from Lake Tanatar, Kulunda Steppe, Russia - 8KL_010_SED (SPAdes) (version 2) | ecosystem: Environmental > Aquatic > Non-marine Saline and...
CGGGCTGGAAGTTGGCAACCGCTTCCAAGGTAGCGTCAAGATAGCTCTTATAGATATCTGTTATTTCTCTCGGAGAAAGTTCGCTGTATCTTTTTGCTCCTGCCAGCTCGGGGTGGCCTATGAAAACCGGTGTTTGGGGAGGTTCTACTTTATACTGCTTTATCTTTTCGGACAATCGCCTCTCTTCCGGGGCGATGATTCCTACTTGGTGATTCTTTTTAACAAGCTCCTTCGCCAGAAACCGGAGATATACTCCGGAACCGTTCCCCCACAAAGGAAAATCGTAGATAAATAAAATTTTCATAAAAATAACTAATTTAAAACCCTCTTTATAAGAGAGTTTCATGCGGATTTACGCTACTTTAACTGCCGTGAATATATTAGTCTAAAATTTGTTTTTTGTCAATCTCTTTCGGGCTTTCCTGCGGTTTACTGATTTAAAAATTCTTTTACTTTCATCAGGATGGTTCTTTCAAATCTTCCGCTTTCTTCCAACTTTTGTTCGATGTATTTTTTGTTCTTTTCGAGTCTTGGAATATAAACGTGTTCTAAGGAGTTAACTCTTCTTCTGGTATTTTCTATCTCCTCGGCTAACTTCCTTATTTTTTGCTCTAAAGTAGCGTATTCCACAATGTATTGCAAAATGTCGTGCGACTTTTCTTTTGCTTCTTTTAAGTTATGATCTCCCGATATCTCTCCTAGGGGGGTGTTTTGTATTTCCGCTTTGTTCCGAGCGGTAAAATCATCCACTACCACCCCCATAATATTTCTTTTTTTAAAACCAACCTCTGCTGCCGGAATGTGAGCAGTTAAAGCTCTGGTCTCTTCTTTCCCCAGGCTGTTTTCTGCTTTCAAATAATCCATCAAAAAGGAGTGCATCTTTTCGTCTATTTCCTTTCTTGCTTTCTGGAGCTCCTTTACGTGAGAAAGAAACTCTTGCACCAAACTGTCGAGCTTGTTCTTTAAAAGCTTATGGCCCGATTTAGCTGTTTTAAGCTGTTTTTTGAGCCGTAGGAGTTCTTGTCTTGTAGGACTAATTTTCTTCTGCATCTAAGTATTTTTCAATTTCTTCTTTTTTAACTCTCTTTAGCTCTTCTCTTGGCAGGGTTCTAAGAAGTCTCCATCCTATATCGAGAGTTTCTTCTATTTCTCTGTTTTCTCCTGCTCCTTGCGAAAGAAATTCTTTTTCAAAAAGGGCGGCAAATTTCAAGAACTTTCTGTCGTTTTCAGAAAGTGCGGATTCTCCCAATACTACGGAGAGTTCTCTTACCTCTTGTCCTTTGGCGTAAGAAGCAAAAAGCTGGTTGGCCCATCCCTTGTGATCTTCTCGCGTTTTTTCTTCTCCAATTCCTTTATCTCTCAGTCTTGACAGGCTGTTTAGTACGTCGATAGGGGGATAAATTCCTGCTTGATGAAGACTTCTGGAAACCATTATTTGCCCCTCGGTAATGTATCCGCTAAGGTCGGGGATAGGATGTGTTTTATCGTCTTCGGGCATTGTTAAAATGGGGATTTGGGTGATGGATCCTGGTTTTCCTTTAATCATTCCTGCTCTTTCGTAAATACTCGCAAGGTCGGTGTAAAGGTATCCCGGATATCCTCTTCTGCCCGGTATTTCCTTGCGTGCTGCCGAAATTTCTCTTAAGGCCTCACAGTAATTTGTCATGTCAGTCAGAATAACCAGTACATTATGTCCTTTGTTAAAAGCAAGATATTCGGCGGTAGTAAGAGCGATACGCGGCAGAGTAACTCTTTCAATTACCGGATCGTCGGCGGTGTTTATAAAAAGGATTGATCTGCTTAGCGCGCCGGTTTTTTCTAGTTCGTTAATAAAGAATCTTGATTCTTCAAAGGTAATGCCCATGGCACCGAAAACCACTGAAAAATCTCCCTCCATCTTTGCTTGCCGTGCAATCTGAGTAGCAATTTGTGAGTGGGGAAGTCCCGCTCCCGAAAAGATAGGGAGTTTTTGCCCTCTGACCAGAGTATTTAATCCATCAATAGCTGAAATACCGGTTTGCAGAAAATCGTCCGGGAATTCTCGTGAGTAAGGGTTCATCGGATTCCCGTTGATATCCAAAGAGTTTTCGGCAATGGGCTTGGGGTGGCCGTCCAAAGGGTTGGCCGATCCGTCAAAAATTCTTCCCATCATGTCCATGCTGGCGTCAATCTTCATTGTTTCTCCCAAAAAAACAGCTTCCGCTTTTTCTAGTTCCATTCCTCTTGTTTCTTCAAACATCTGAATCAAGGCTTTTCCCTTGGAAGCTTCAAGAACCCTCCCCATTCTTTCTTCTCCTCCGGGAAGCCTTATTTTGACCAGCTCTTCGTATTTTGTTTCTTTGACTCCCTCTACCAGGACCAGGGAGCCGACAATTTCTTTTAATCCTTTGTATGTTATGGACATGTTATTTTTCCTTTGCGCCTTTTTCGGGCGCGGAAGTAAATTTTAGTTCCGCAATTTTCTTTTTTTCTTCGGAATGCAAGACCTTTTCTACATCTTCACCGCTTTCTATCATTTTTTCTCCTTTCTTGTAGAAATCGATGATAGCCTTGATCATTTCCGATTGCTTCTCAAGGGAGGAGTAGGTGTCAGTTTCATCAAATGCATTTTGCATCAAAAAGTCTTCTCTTATCATCTTTGCTGTTTCCATCGTTAACTTGTCTTTTCCGGAGAGAGCCTCAAAACCAACCAGTCTTACGATTTCCTCGAGCTCGGACTCCTTGGAGAGAATCCGCATTGCTTCTTCTCTGTTTTTTCTAAATTCTTTTCCTATGTTTTTGTCAAAAAAATCGGAAAGGTCTTCGGTGTAAAGGGAGTAACTGTTAAGCCAGCTTATGGCAGGGAAGTGTCGGGCGTTTGCCAGATCATCCTCTAAACTCCAGAATACTTTGGTGGTTCTAAGTGTGTTTTGGGTAACCGGCTCTGAAAGGTCTCCCCCAGGAGGAGAAACAGCACCGATAACGGTAAGAGAACCTTCTCTTTCTTTTTTACTTTTACACTGTACATATCCTGCTCTTTCATAAAAGGCGGCGATTCTGGAGCCCAAATAAGCGGGGTAACCCTCTTCTCCGGGCATCTCTTCCAGTCTGGCGGACATTTCTCTTAAAGCTTCCGCCCATCGGGAAGTGGAATCGGCCATTAGGGCTACCTTGTAGCCCATATCTCTAAAGTATTCGGCGATAGTTATTCCGGTATAAACGGAAGCTTCTCTAGCCGCTACCGGCATATTGGAAGTGTTAGCGATAAGGATCGTTCTTTCCATCAAGGGCCTCCCGGTTTTCGGGTCTTCTAGCTCGGGAAACTCTTGTAATACTTCCGTCATCTCGTTTCCTCTTTCTCCGCATCCGATAAAGACAATGACGTCCGCATCGGACCACTTGGCAAGCTGATGTTGGACAACGGTTTTTCCCGAGCCGAAAGGACCGGGAACACTGGCTGTGCCTCCTTTGGTCACCGGGAAAAAGGTATCTATCACTCTTTGTCCTGTTATTAGGGGCTCTGTCGGGAGAAGTTTTCCTTTAATGGGTCTTGCACTTCTAATGGGCCATACTTGTGCCATTTTTATTTCTTCTTCTCCTTCTTCCGTTTTGATCTTTGCGAAAACCTCTTCTACCGTATAGTCTCCATCCTTTAAAGAAGAAACATTTCCTTCTTTTATCTGATGGGGAACCATTACTTTATGAGAAATTGTTTCTGTTTCCTTTACTTCTCCTAAAATATCTCCTCCTTCCACTACCTCTCCTTCTTTCACAGTTCCTTTAAACGTCCATTTCTTTTCTTTATCAAGAGCGGGAACCTCTATTCCGCGGGTTATAAAGTCTCCCGATTCTTCATAAATAGAGTTAAGAGGCCTTTGTATTCCGTCATAAATTGCTCCGAGTAGTCCGGGTCCCAGAACTACCGATAGCTGGTTTCCGGTTCTTTCAACCGGCTCTCCCGGCCCTACCCCGGAAGTTTCCTCGTACACCTGAATGGAAGCGGTTCCTTCTCTCATTTCTATTATTTCTCCCGAGAGTCTTTCTTTTCCAACTCTTACCACTTCGTAAATCTTTGCTCCTTCCATATCCTCGGCGACAACCAAAGGACCGGATACTTTTGTGATAATTCCTTTTTTATTCATAATTTCTTTTTTACTTTGCATCTAAGAAAGAGGCGGAAAAAGACCCTCCCAAGGCCTTTTCTATTTGCTTGGTAAGTGCTTCTTTTCCGTCCCTTTTTTTAATTCCCGGGAGCACTACTGCATCGTATCCTCCGTCGGACAAAAGGTCTTCGGTGGTAAAAATGAGATGAAAACCTTCTTTTTTTAGTTTTTTTATAAGTTTTGCGGCTTCTTCGCTGTCTTTTGCCTTATAACAAGAAAATCCCATTATTCTAAATGATTCGTAGTAGGCTTCGGGAGCGATGAATGCCGCTTTACTCATAATATTCTTAAATCTTCAATTAAGGTTTTTATTTCAGAAGGGGAAAGCCCGGCCTCTTTTCCGGAAATAATGGCTTTGATGAACTTTTCTGCTCGCCATTTTTGCATAAAGTAAGCCAGAATAGGGGCCAGTCCTTCATTGTCTTTTCGGTTTTCCTCCAGAAAACCTTTTTCCAGAGCTTTTATCTTTCCTTCTCGCTCTTTTCCGGAAAAATTTTCCAAAGACTCTCGATAGCTTTTGACAAAACTCTCTACTCTTTTATCTTTTCTGGCGCAGCACTCCAAACTTTCCAAGTATATTTTTGTCAGATAATCGTCAAGTTCTGCGGGGCTTTTACAATTTTTAGCCTCTTGGAAGGCCTCTGGAAATCTTTTTTTTAACTCTTTTTCGTCTCTTCCCGTCAAAGCAAGTTTTTTCTCTTCGCTACGGAATATTTTGTTTTTTAAGATAGCTCTGAGGTTTGCAACATCTTCTCGCAAGAAGTAAAGGTCTGCCAATCTCTGAAAGCCCATTTTGATAAGGTCTTTTTTAAAAGAGTCTTTTTCCTTCTCTACAATAAGGTCCAAACTTTCTTCTTCCAGTGCGTGCGTGGCATAATCCGTGTCTTGTAAAACCTCCATGGCAAAACTCTTATCTTTACCATTTATCATTCGGTCAAAATCTGTCTTGTCGGCAATGTGCTTTTCTCGAGCCTCAAAGTAAGAGTTTAAAAAAAGATATCTTCCTTCTTCTAGCATATTTTTACAAGTCATCAAAAAGGTTTTTTAAAAAGCCTTTCTTGTCTTTCGCAATCTTTTCTCTTAGAATCTTTTCCGGGGTAATTTCAAGCGACCATTTTTCTCCTTGGAAAAGAAAGCCTTCGGTGAAAGAAACTTTCTTTTCTGTCGGTTCTTTTTTAACCCCTGCTTCCTGAAGAATCTCTTTTGCGGTCTCCTTTTTTCCTGAGGGAACTACTACTTCCAAGCTTTCTTCCAGAAGATTTTTATTCTGCTTTAGTCTTGGTAAAAAGAGAACTTTTTTCTTTTCTAGCTCAAGGTTTTTTAAATCTTGCAAGACTTTTTCTTCCGCTTCTTTGGCAAGTTGCTTTTTAATCTTCAACCTTTCCATTTTCAGTGCAAAATCTTCCTTCCTTTCCTTTTCCAGAAGTTTCTCTTCTTTTTCTCTTTTTCTCTTTTTTTGAAGCTTCTTTTCTAGAAGAGCAAGCTTTTCTTTCCATTTCTCATCTATTGCTTGAAGTTTTTCCTGCTGCCTTCCTCGCAGTTTTTGCGCTTTCTCTTCTTTTTTTTCTTGTACTTTAGCTAGCAAGTCTTCTAAAGGCATGGGATTAAACCGTTATTCCGTTTAAAATAAGGATGGTTAAAAGAAGGGCGATTACGGCGTAAGTTTCCACCATTGCGGAAAGAATGATAGCTTTCCCGGTCTCTTCCGGTTTTTTTGCCAGAGTGGATACTCCCGCGGAAGAAACTTTTCCTTGCATTGCACTGGACATAAGTCCTGCGAAAGCTATCGGAATGGAAGCCATGACAATTTGCCATCCCGCTTCCGGGGAGACAGCTAGAATTTCTTCTCCGAAGAGTCCGATCTCTTGGAGGATAAGGACTGCCGCCAAAAATCCGTATATTCCTTGGGTACCGGGCAAGACCTGCAAAAGAAGAGCTTTTCCGAACTTTTCCGGCTCTTCTGCCATAAGTCCGGCTGCCGATCTTCCGACCTGGGAAAGTCCAATAGAAGAACCGATACAGGGCAGGGTAACTGCCAATCCGGCACCAAACATTGCTAAAATAACTCCTGTTTCCATTTTATTTAACTGTTAACGACTTTTATAAAACGACCTTGTTTTTTAAGCGGTTTTATTTCTTCACCTCCTCCTTCCATAAATTTGGTAAAGAACTCCACAAACTGGAGTCTCGCGGAGTGGATGAAGCTGCTTAACGTGTTGATAATCAGGTTTGCGATATGACCGAAAACCAGAATAAAGACGGCTACTGCTATATTTAGACCGGCCACGGGAATCATCTCCATGGAAACTTGGGCAATAATGTTGATTGTCATGGCGATGACTCCCGTAGCAAGTCCCAGCGCGAGAAGCCTTGAATAAGAAAGAACGTCGCTGAAGTATCCGATAAGGTCATAGAGCGAACCGAATCCTCCGGCTAATTTCTTGATGAAACTTTCTCCGTTTGAAAAGTATATGTTCAGCCCTACCATTAAAGAAATAAAAATAATTGGGAAAACAATGCTTCCGGTAATAAAATAAGAGGCCACTCCTACAAAAAAGAGCAAGGATCCCAGCTTGGGACCAAAAGCAATATTTTTTCTTCCTTGCTTTAGATTCCAGAAAAAGCCTATAAGGAGTCCTGTAAAAAGCTGAATCACTCCCAAAATAAATACTATAAAGAGGACTTGAATGGGGTCGTCCATTGCATCGAGTATCTTTATTCCCCGGAAAATGTCTGTGCCAAAAAAAGTTCCAGTTAACACGCCGGCAATGATAGTAAAAAATCCGGAAATCATAAAAAGATTAAAAAAGTTTCTTCCATCTACCATCTTCTTTTTCATAATAAAGGAAAGGGCCATGAGGAGAATTCCGTATCCTGCATCAGAGAGTGCCAAGCCAAAGGCAACGGCAAAAAAGGGAGTAAGAAAAGGAGTAGGATCCGGTTCGTCGTTACGAGGGAAGCCGTATACCTTGGTTACTACTTCAAAGCTTTCCAGGAGCCCTTTATTTTCCATAAACACGGGAGGCTTTTCATCTTCTTGCGACTCTATCTTGTTTATCGTAAAGCAGGGCGTTATTTTTTGAACTTTTTTCTCTACTTCCTTAATTTTGTTTGGTTTTGCCCATGCGTGAAGATAAAAGAAGTTTTCCGTTTCCTTCCCGTTTTCGAAAACCTCCAATTTTTCTAACTCCAAGGAACAAAAATCTGTAAGTGCCTCAAATTTGGGTATTTCTACAGAAAGATCTTTTCCTTCTTTCCTTCTCTCTCTTCCTTCTTCTTCCAAGGAAAGAAGCTCTTTCTTTTTTTCTTCCAAAAGCTCAGAGGGAGGCTTTGCAAAAAAAACAGAGTCCTCTTTTGCTCCTGCTTCTTTAGCCGTATCGCAAAGCACTTTTTCCTCTTTTGGATATACAAGACAAAAACCGGTCTCTTTTCCCTTTTTTCTCTCTCCCCACTCTATATAAAAGAAAATACTCTTTCCTTGAAGAGCATTTAAAATTTCTTCTTCTTTTCCGTAGGGAACCGATCCGGTAAAAATATTGAAGTATTGTAATTTAGCAGAAGAGGGAATGTTTACTCCGGAGAACTTTTCAAGATCCTTTATATCTCTTTGCAGAGATTCTTTTTTAGCAGTTATCTCATTTAATCTTGTTTCAAGCTCTTGGCATTTGTTTACCGTTTCTTGGGTGGTAGGGGAACTGGCAAGATTTTGGAGCTCCTCTGGCCTGTATTTCTTTTTTTCCGGACAAAAACTGTTTATCAAATCGAGGAGAAAGTTTTCTTTTTTTGCAAAATTATTAAGAAAGCTTCTTACAAATCTTGCCTGAGCGAGGGAAAGCTCTAATTTTTCTTTTCTCTGATGAAAACCCCTTTCTTTTACCTTCTTTTCGGGGTCTACAGAGATAACCTCCACTGTTTCGCTAAACTGCAACTCTTCCAGTATTTCTTCATACTTTTCCTTGAGACCGATTATTTCTATTTTTTTAGCAGGGAGATTCATAGGAGTTCTTCAATGGTCTTTTTCGAGAAGGAGCTTAAGTTTTTTTTATAATTCTCCTTTATTTTCTTTACTTCTTCTTCGTGCTTTTTAAAGAGTCCTTCTTTCTTGCTTTTCCACTCCCTTTCCATTTCTTTTTCCATGGAGGAGAGCGATTTGGTATGATTTTCTTGAAGGGTTTTCTTTTTTCTTTCCCAAAAAACCCTTCTTTCTCTTAACCCCTCTTCCAATCTTTCCTTTAGATTCTTCAACTCTTTATAGGTACTTTCTTCTTCTTCTTTGATTTTTACCAAGGAATCTGCCATATTTTCTTGCGTTTATCTCTTTTATACTCCCGAAATTAAACTACGGCGAAGCCGTGCCGAGAGCAATGTATCACTTCTTACCTTAAAAGTCAAACAAAAAGGCGTTCTTGTTTTTTTTGTTATTTTTCATAAAATAATAAGAGAAATGAAAAAGAAAGAAGAAAAAAATATAATCAAAAGAGTACTGTTTTTCGGAGCGCTCTTGCTTCTTTTTGCAGGAGTTATTGTCTTTTCCGGAAAAGAAGAGGATCTTACAGCCGGTCCTTCGTATGTTCAAAAAGAAAGCATAGTTGTTGGCGCTTGCCCCACCTTCCATTACCTGATTTACGATTTACAAGAAGAAGGTTATAGCACGGTAAGACTAGGATCTCCTGCAGAAGGTTTCCAGAGAACGGAAGAAGGGGAGGTTGATCTTTTTCTCTCCAGCAGAGGAGTGGGACAAGGGGAGCCTGATTTTCCATCTCTCAATCTTGAGCCGGGTTATGTTTTTCTTTTTCGGGAAGAAGCTGTTCTGCTGGAAAAAGAAATGGGGACGGTCAATTTTTATACCGACCAGCCAGCAGAAGAGATTCTAGAAAGCTTCCCTTATATCCCAAAAGAAAACCTTAAAAAGGTAGGAGATGTGGAAAACTATCTTCAAGAAGGAGTGGTTATAACCTCCATAGAAAACGAGAAAAAGGGTGAGCCGGTCCATGTACGAGAAGAAACGGGAAGAAGGTTGCGGCTTACCGTAGTTCCGAGGCTCTTTTATTCTCCGGAGGTTTCAGAGAAAGAGGCTCTTGCGATTAAGGAGATTCTGGACGGGAAGTAAAGGTTTCCTCTTGCCTGTGAAAATGTTAAACTGCTAAAAGTTTTAAATTCTACTTTTTAAAAAATGAGTCCTTCAAAAAAAAGAAAAATCAAAGAAGCTGCAAAAAACGGGATAACCGGCTTTCCTTTGGGGGGTGTCAGTGTCTTAGGGAAGCTTTTTATTAACTTTTTTCTTTTTACTTTTTTGCCGATAGCTGCCGGAGGAACGTTGATATATCAGTCCTATAACCGTTTTATCTCCGGAAGGGAGAAAGAAATTGCCGAAATCATGGGAGTGGAGTTTGTTGTCATTATGCACAGCATGATAGAGCAAACCCTTCTCATTCTTATTCTTTCTATAGCACTGTCTCTTATCGGTGTGGCAGTAGTCGCACAAAGCTTAATAGAACCCCTTAAAAAGCTTGAAGAAGGGTTGCAGAGAGTAAGAAGGAGGGATCTTAGCACCAAAATTAAAATCAAAACAAGAGACGAGATAGGGCGCCTTGCTGCTTGTTTTAATCAAGTAGTAGATCTTTTCCGAAAGCAAGCCTTCCTGGAAGAAGAGAAAGAGATTTTGGAAATAAGAGTGCAAGCGAGAACAAGAGAACTTCAAGAAATGAATCAAAGACTGGAAAAAGAGGTGCAGAAAAGAACAAAGGAAATGAAAAGAAAAATGGAAGAATACGAAACAATGAACAAGCTCATGGTAGGAAGAGAACTTAAGATGGTAAAGCTTAAGAAACATCTGGCAAAAGCGAAAAGGATGATAAGAAGAATGGAAGAAGAGAAGGAAAGGCAGGAAAAAGAGAGCAAATAAAAAGCATTAGAAAAAAATAAAACCCGCTTTTTTGGCGGGTTTTTTGTTTAGTCTTCTTCCTCATTGGAAAAAGGAGAAAGGAGCCCGGCATATATTTTTCGCAGAGCGCTATTGTGTAAGAGAAAAATAAGAACGGAAGTAAAGAAAATAGAAAAGAAAATAATAGAGTAAGTGGTTTCCTGAACAATAACTCCTCCTTCCAGACCCTTTTGAATTGGAATAAGGGCCAGTACTGCCGGGGCGAGTCCTCTTGGAACGGTGACCGCCATAATGGAGGCGTCAAAGCGGGGAGTGGATTTGGGGATGCTGATGATAACGGAAAAAAGACGTATGACAAAAATGAATATCGCAATAAGAATTCCGAGGAGCATAATGGAGAGATTGTCAAAATTAAGCGATATACCGATGAATGTAAAAAAGAATATTTTAATTACAAAAACCATTTCCGAAAAGAAGGTGTGCTCTCTGCTGGAAAGCGGTTTAGGGTGAAAAAAATTGTAAAGTATATTATTCTTCTCTCGCCAGGAAGAAATAAGCAAGGGAGTGTTTCCCAGGATAATTCCGAAAGAAATTATCGAGATTAACCCGCTGTAACCCAAAAGTTCCGTTAACCCGAAAACGATAAAAACAAAAGCGGGAGTGGCGAAAACGGAGTTTTGCATGTTGTGTACCTTGTTTAAAAAGAGAGACCACGAGAAGGCAAAAACTCCTCCGATAATGGTGGCCATCAACAAATTCGAGAGGATGTCTCCGGTAACCGTAGCGATATCAAAAACTCCTATTTCCAGGGAAGCAATAAGAGCCAAGGTGAAAACGATGCTAAAAACATCACTTAGTCCGGATTCTAAAAAAAGGGTAGTACGTGACTTTTCTTTAATTTTCAATCTTTCTACCAAGGGAATAACAAGTGCCGTAGAGTTGCTTCCCACAATAGCTCCTATCAAAAAAGCGAGGAGAAAGGGGAAATTTGCAAACTGGTAAAGAAGAATTCCCACTCCCGCCATGGTAAGAAAGAAACTGGAAAGAGCGAGAAAGACCGTTCCAAGCATTGCTTTTTTGAGAGAATCAAAACGGAGGCGGAGGGCTCCTTCAAAGAGAATAATTATCAAACTGATTGTTATTAGTACGTTTCCTGCCTCTCCCATAAAATCCGGAGAAACAATTCCAAGAAGGGGGCCAAGTAAAATACCAATACTCATCAAAATGAGTACATCCGGAATGCGAACGAAACTGAAAAGCCATCCTGAAAAATGGGCAAGAAAAATAAGGATACCGATGGCAATAATGACCGCGGGAATTTCCATTCGCCTATTTTACCACAATTAACTGCAAAGTGAAATTCTTTCTTTTTGCCTTTTTTGTTGTTAAAATGCACTTTATTAGAAGATAATAAATCTTGGGATGCATTTTGTATATCTTTTTTTACTTTTTATTTTCCTTTTGTTGCTGACTCCACTTCTTGTTACCCTTGTTGTCGTCTATTGGGGACTTGATTTTTTAAGCTTTTCTTTACCGGCGGTTTTACTTTTCCTTTTTGCAATGCTTATTGCTTCTTTTATTAACATACCTCTCGGAGGAAAAAGGTTTGTAAAAATCGTGGAGCCTTCTTTTTTAGGAATGGGGCGTCGTGCTGTATGGAGAAGTCAGGGGCTTTCCATTAATTTGGGAGGAGCTCTTATTCCGCTGATGATAGTGGGTTATATCTTACCTCGTCTTGCAATAGAACCCCTTCTTGTCGGCGTATTGGTAGTGTCCTTCTTTTCCTTCTTGGGAGCAAAATTTATCAAAGACAAAGGAATAATGATATCTATGATTCTCCCTGTTCTTTTTGCGGTGCTTTTTGGATTGATGCTTGCTCCGGAGCACGCCGCGGAATTCGCTTTTAGCGCGGGGGTTCTCGGAGTTCTTATCGGGGCTGATCTTTTACACCTCCCTATGGCTCTCAAAAAAGGAGGGGGAGCGATGTCTATCGGGGGAGCCGGTATTTTTGACGGTATCTTTCTGGTAGGTGTTTTTTCCGCTCTTCTTGCTGGCCTTTGATTGACAAAATAAACGATTTGATATACCCTTTTTACAGGGTGTAGAAATGGAGTCGGTTTCTGTCACACTTTCTGTCTTTTTAAAGGGCAGGAAAATATACAAAATAAAAGAAATCAATCACTTAAATGGAAGGAACAATCAAAACACTTACCGAGAGAGGTTTCGGCTTTATCCAAAGAGAAGGAGAAGACGATCTCTTTTTCCATTCCAACGATCTTGTTGATGTGGAGTTTGACGATCTCAAGGTAGGGGACACAGTGAGTTTCGAAGTCGCTTCGTCCGGCAAAGGACCGAAAGCGGAAAGCGTTACTCGCGTCTAAAATAGAGGTCCCCTCTTTTTGGAGGGGATCTTCTTTTGGACAAAAAGAGGGCTTTCGCCCTTTTTTTCTTTAATAAGAAGAGAAAATAATTTATAATTTACTAACTAATCTGTTTACGATTTTTATTTATGAGCGCCACGATAAGAGGAACAATCAGCATTACTTCTCTCGGATGGGGTTATTTGAGAAGCGAGGAGATGGAAGAGGACGTTAAAATAGACGCCTCTCTCTTGAACACTGCTCTCCATGGAGACGAAGTAGAGGCTTTTCTTCTACCCGGGAAAAAAGGAGAGAAGAAGCACGGAAAAGTCAAAAAGATAATCAAAAGAGCTAAAAAATCTTTTGTGGGGACAATAGAAAAAAATAAAGGGAGAAGTTACGCTTTTCTCATTCCTGATGATCCTAAGATGTATAAGGACATTTTTATTCCCCAGGGGGAAGTTAAAGAAAGAGATAAAGTACTGGTAGATCTTGTCCGCTGGGACGATCCCAAAAAAAACCCAGAAGGAAAGGTTGTTCAAGTAATAGGGAAAAAGGGAGACAATGAAACGGAACTTCACTCCATTGTTTTGGAAAAAGGACTCCCTATTGATTTTAAAAAAGAAGCGGAAAAGGAGGCAAAAAGAATAAAAGAAAAGTCTTTTGACATTGCAAAAAGAAAAGATTTTCGGGATGTTCCAACTTTTACCATTGATCCGGAAGATGCCAAGGATTTTGACGATGCTCTTTCTTTTAGGAAAATAAAAGATGACCTCTATGAGGTAGGAGTTCATATTGCCGATGTTTCACACTACGTAGAAGAAGGGAGTAATCTTGATAAAGAAGCAAGAGAAAGGGCGTTTTCCATTTACTTGGTAGACAGGACCATTCCTATGCTCCCCGAAGTTCTCTCCAATGACATTTGCAGTCTAAAGCCCAACGAGGACAGAGCAGCTTTTTCGGTGGTTTTTCAAATGAAAGAAGATGGGACGATTATCAATTCTTGGGCAGGGGAGGCCGTCATCAGGTCACAAAAAAGATTTAACTACAAGGAAGCGCAAGATGTTTTGGACAAAAAGGAAGGACCTTTCTTCCAAGAACTTTCTTTTCTAAAGAAAACTGCCGAAAAATTAAGAAAGGAGAGGATGAAAAGAGGAGCTTTGCGTATTGAGGACGAAGAACTTCTTTTCCATCTTGATGTAGATGGGAGGCCTCTCTATGTTTTCAAAAAGGAGCATCTTTTTACCCATAATCTTGTCGAAGAGTTTATGGTTCTTGCCAACCGAGAAGTTGCTAAAAAATTCAATACACTTTACCGGGTGCACGAGCCACCTGACGCGGAAATGATAGAAAAACTCCTTTCTTTCCTTGCGAATTTTGGTTATCAAATCAAAATCAAAGGAGAAACTATTACTTCTTCCGAACTCAATGATCTTTTCGAAAAGATTAAAGGAAAAGACGAAGAATTCTTGGTGAAAACTGCAGTTCTCCGCTCAATGTCCAAGGCGGTTTATTCTATAAAAAACAAAAAACACTTTGGACTGGCTCTTGATGAGTATATGCACTTTACTTCTCCTATTAGGAGGTATGCCGATCTTTTAATACACCGCATTGTGAAAAAGAAGCTTAAAGGGAAAAAAGTAAATCCCCAAAAATACGAGAAAGTAGCAGAAGAGATTTCCCGAAGGGAACTTGATGTACTGGACGCCGAAAGAGCTTCTATTGCCTATAAACAGGTGGAATATATGCTAAAGAAAGTAGGAGAAACTTTTGAAGCTATTATTTCCGGTGTCACCAACTCCGGTATCTTTGTCCAAGAAATAGAAACTAAGGCGGAAGGAATGATTTCGGTTTCCGAAATGGATGATGACTATTATCTACTGGATGAAGAGACTTATGCTCTCATCGGAACCAGGAAGAAGAAACGCTATGCTTTGGGTGATAAGATCAAAGTAAAGCTTGCTGGAGGAAGTCTTGAGATGAGACAACTGGACTTCATCTTTCCCAAAAAGTAGTTGACAAAAATAAGTATTTGTTATATAGTATAGACAGTTCTATATCAGGGAGGGAAAAGAAATGAAAAAAGTTTTATCGCTCGCTATTCTTCTTATTTTAATGGTAGGGGCAATTTTCCCAGAGTGGTCTCTTGTTGAGATCGGGAAGAAGCTGGGAGAAAATACAGAGATAGCTACCCTTATTATTACAGCTCTATTAATTGTAATAATTATTTTGGCAGTA
>Ga0207421_10005238_pt1 | contig 14616 bp, 5 predicted proteins | sample SodLakKL_010_SED_4_FD_187542 | JGI IMG/M metagenome (GOLD analysis project Ga0207421, IMG submission 187542) | Alkaline sediment microbial communities from Lake Tanatar, Kulunda Steppe, Russia - 8KL_010_SED (SPAdes) (version 2) | ecosystem: Environmental > Aquatic > Non-marine Saline and...
TCGAATATTGTTAAATAATCTATTTATATAACATCGCATTCAGAAACTACTGAAACCAAAGACCGATCCTTCTCCCGGGAAAAAATATCATGGAACAAAAGATAGCAGCTTGTGGACTCATATGTGACGAGTGTCCCATATACAAGGCCGATTTTGATGAAAAAGCGGCGGGAAAGATGCTGGTCTGGCTCAAAGAAGAAGGCCGTGTAGACCAGGAAAAAGACCCGGAAGAGTTCATGGAAGAGGGTCCCTACTGCCTAGGCTGTAGATCCGACGGTAAAACCAGGTGGTGCCCCGACTGCCGTATCCGTAAGTGCTGCACGGATGACAGGGGACTGGAGAACTGCAGCCAGTGCGAAGACTTCCCCTGCGACCGTCTGATAACATGGTCAAAAGATAACGAAGCCACCCGGGAAGCTCTAGAAAGATTGAAAGGTATGGATTGAACGACTATTTTTTACCGCGTCGACCATCTCTTCGAATCTTGTTAAATAATCTACTTATAAAGACCCGTGACCTATGATACTAGATATATGAGGATAGATAAACATGAGATGGATATGTGTTTTCGATAGTAAGGTAGCGATCCTTCTGCTTGCTATGGTGATGATGATCGGTGCAGTATCCACCGTAAGCCAGGCAGGAGAAGACCAAGATCCGATCGAGACGACGTCTACAGAAGAACTGAACAGTGAAGAGGAACTGAAGAACAAGACATTCTACATGTACCGTGTCGAAGATGCGGTCGACGTCGGAGGCAGGACCACCAAGGAGATGTACAACACCACATACCCGGAAGAGACGGGGAGCAAGACAGAGGAGAGTGTTTTTCAGGTCCTGGTCGACTGGTACCTCTATCCGGAACTGGCAGGAGACGTCACACTCGGCGGCAGTTCCACTTTGAACGTCTGGGCTAGAGCCTCGGTCGATGGTGGAGCCGAACTGACCTACGAGCTTTACGAGGTCGATCCGGACGGTGAAGAGGAACTGATAGCCGAAGGTGAAGAAGAAAGGTTCATAGAGACCGAGTGGGGCTCCCACGAGATACCTATCGAGATAGATGAGTACACCGTATCAGAGGGATCCTCTTTAAAGGTCACCTTCGACCTGTGGGGCGACGCTAGCACAGCATACGAGATAGCCTACGGCGGTCACATCGAAGAGGACGAAAACATGATGGCCGATACGAACGTTACGCTCCCTACATATGATTACCTGCGGGTCCCGGGCGTTCACACCGAAGATCACGAGGGAGAAGTCACGAACCTTTTCAACCCCGATGCGGAGAACAAAGATATATCGATGCACGCGAACATCACAGATCCCTTCGGCGGCTACGACATAAGATGGGTCAATCTCACACTCGTCGGACCAGACGGGGTCATCTTTGATGATCATGCCATGGAACGTACCTACGGATACTTCGACTCTTATATCAGCACTTACGAACTTCCCTGGGACTATACCGACCAACCGGAAGGCACCTACGAGATCACCGTGAGGGCGGTAGATCAGAACGGCATGCTGGCCTACGAAGAGACCGGGAGTTTCGAGGGTCACGAGGAGTACGGAGAGCACTCCTTCGTCATAGGAGGACTGGACCACTACGTGAACATCAGGCTGGAAGACGACCACGGCGAGATACTGGAGGACACGGAAGTCAACTTGAAGGTCGGCGCAGACACCACGTTCAGCACGGATACGACCGACGAAGAAGGTATAGTCAACTTCACGGTCGCCAATGCGACATATGAGATCACCGTCATTTGGCAGGACGTCGAGGTCGAGACCAACCGGACCCTGGATGTCGAAGAAGTGGGAGACAGGGATAGTGACGATCCCTTCGATCTCACCGCGGGCATCTACTATCCAACTCTTGAGATACTAGATAGGGAGGACGTGTCGGTCCAAGACGCGAACGTCTACATTTCACATCCCAACGGTACCACCGCTATAGAACCGATCGAGAGTGACGAGGAAGGAGAGATAAACCTGGACAGATACGCCGAGGGAGATTACACTTTCGATATCGATTGGAAAGGCAGGAACGTCGGAAACATAGGACTCAGGATGAACGACTCCGGAACTTTCACACTCCACGTGGACGTGTATCATCTAGATCTCACGGTGGAAGACAGAGAAGGCGATCCGGTCAACAACGCGCTGGTCATAGCTTCATACGACGACACTAGGATAGTCTCTGACAGCAGGCTGTCGGATCAGAACGGAGAGATCGACCTCAGATTACCCGCCACAGGATACTTGTTCGAGATCATCTGGAACGACGCAGACGTTGGAGAAGAGACCTATGAACTCAGCGAGAGCACAGAGCACACGATCACGGCAGATATATTCACTGTCACCGTAGAGGTGCAGGACGACCTTGGAGAGGAACTCCCGGGAGCTCAGGTCACCGCCACCTACGAGAGAACGGACAAGGAGATCGCCACGGAAGAGACCGACGAAGACGGCGAAGCCGAGTTCCAGCTGGCGTCCGGCGAACACCGGTTCGAAGTCTCCTGGCTCGAAGTAGACGTGGCCGAAGAGTCACGTGAAGTCGACGAGGGAGCGACGAGTTTCGTGATCATGACCGACGTCTACCAGCTGGATATAACACCGCTCGATAGAACAGGTGATGAGGGAGTCCTTCCGGATGCGGAGGTCTCCGTCTACATCGGTGGGAGCGTCGTAGATACGGGTCGGACCGACTCTCAAGGAGTTTACACATCACAGCTGCCGGGCACCGACTACGAGGTAGCGGTAAGATGGAGAGGCATAGAGGTCTATCAAGGATCTTACACCATCGATGATCACGATTCGATAGAACCGGAGTCCGACGTATATTACCTGGACGGGAACATAGATGACATGGAAGGCCAGGTCTTAGAGAACGCCGAACTGAGGGTCGAGCATCAGGACGATCTAATCACGACCGGCGTGACCGATGAAGACGGTACGGTGGATTTCAGACTGCCGGAAGAAGATTACAGCATAGAGATGAGATGGAGAGGTTTCGAAGTCGGCGAGACGGATGTCTCGATAGGCAGCGAGAACGAAGAGATGAACGAGACCGCCGCGGTCTATCACCTGGATTTCACGGCGATAGATGGTAGAGGGACGCCTCTTGGAGGCGCTGATATAGAGATGATATTCGAAGGCAGCACCTACACCGACGGAAGAGGACTAGACGACGGAACACTTTTCGCCAGGGCTCCGGCAGTGACCTTCACGCTGGAAGTGGATTGGCAGGGAGTACAGGTTTACAACGAAGATGTCACAGTCGAGGGTTCAGAAGAGATAGAACTGGAGAGCGACGTTCACTACGTGACGTTCTCCGGTCTTGATTCAAGAGAGAACCCGGTCGAAGACCTCGTGGTTTCGATCTATCACGGTGAACTGCCCGAAGGACAGGACTACCTGACGACAGTGGATGTCGGAACGGACAACGAGACCAGAGTACCCGGTGGAGAGATCGAAGTGGTCGGCGAATGGAGAGGATTCCACGTGGGTGAGGAAGATTTCAACGTAGGATCTGACCGCGAACTGACTTTCGAATGCGAGATATACTATCTGGAGATCGATCTGGTGGATTCAGAGCGCGAACTGCTCTTGGGAGCTGAACTCATGGTAAGAGACGATAAAGGTGTTTCTTTTGTGACGGAAATCGCCGAGGACGGCGCCGCGGTACCGAGACTCGCACCCGGTGAATGGCAGATAGAAGCTTTCTGGAGAGACGAAAAAGTCGGTGAAACTACCGTCGAGATTACCGATGAAGACAGCGAGTTGACCCTCGAGACCGACGTTCACGACCTGGAGATAGTGGTGGAAGGCGAAGACGGTCCGATCGAAGGGGCGGAACTCACCCTGCTCAAGTACGGAGAACCTATCATGACCGACAGGACCGGAGAGAACGGAAACGTGACTTTCTCGCAGATCGTCGAAGGAGAGTACGAGGTGGTTTCCAGACTCAAGACGACCCAACACTGGACCTCTATAGATATGGAAACGACTGACGAGGTCTCGCTGCAGGAGAGCGAAGAACACGTCATGAACTTCGAAGGATATCCAAGGCCGATTTACAGGACCAACCTGTTCTATATGGTCATGGTCCTGGTAGGAGTGATAGTTGCAGGATCGATAGTTCTGGCTAAGAAAAAAGAGGTGATATAGATGATGATGGAAGGATTGAAGAAGGCTTGCCTGATGACCGTTATAGGTTTACTGATACTGGGGCTGTCGATCTCGATCACGGCTTCAGCAGAGGAAGCAAACGAACTCGAATCAAGCGAAAAGATGATGGAGGACGATATCAAGGAGAAGACGACCTATCTTCACAACGAGACAGCGACCGTGAACGAGAACCCAGATGTCATGACGATGAACACCACCATAGGAGAAGATTTGATGATAACCGAGTGGGACAGTTCGGCCGCATTCAGCATGTCCTGGTATCTGGATCCTTCCTTCGCGGGTGACTTCGATCTAGAAGGCACAGCCACGACGAATGTTTGGATAGACATGAGGAGTGGTGCCGGAAATACCAACTGGGTGGAGCTCACCATGAGCCTTTACGAAATCACTCCCGAGGGGGACGAGATATTCATCGGATCCGCATTCGAGGAGCACGACGAAGGAAGGACAGTGTTCAACGAGTACTCCGTATCCGGAGGATTCGATCACGAGTTATCAGAGGGCTCTAGCCTTAGGACCACGATCGATTTCGAAAACAACGATCAGGTCGAGACGAGGGTCGCTTTCGGCGACTCCGAATATCCGAGCAGACTCGAGATGTCCACGCCCACGTACATAGAACCGGAAACGTTCACCGCCATGGATTCGACATACGAAGAAAGATACAACTTTCCGCTCGACGTTGACGAACCGGTGATCCACTTCAACGCGTCCATAACCGATCCGTTCGGCGGTTATGACGTTCATGCGGTCTACCTCACTATCGAAGGTCCGGAAGAGACCGTTCTCTACAGGGAGAACATGGAGCTGATAGAAGGCGATGATACTTCTTACCGGTTGGACTACACCTATTCCTGGGACTACTCCAATGCAGATGAAGGTGAATACACCGCTATAGTCTCGGCGGTCGACAACACCGGTTATCACTACCGTTACCCCGACAATCCAGGGGACGAGACCTACGGCGGTCATCTAGAGAGTTCGTCAAAAGTACTCTGGATAGGGGCGGAAAGATATCACGTAAACCTCCAAACTCTAGATACGCTGGACCGACCGATGGAGAACGCAGAAGTTCAGGTCATAAGAGACGGAAACATAGAGGCCTACAATCATACGGACCATGAAGGGATAACGAACGTCAGCATGCGCGGCGGTATGAACGAAGTGCGCGTCTACTGGCAGGACGTACTTGTAAATGAGACGGAACTGGAGATCGATCAACACGTTTCCAGGGAAGATGCACTGGAAATGTCCTGTAGAGTTTACACGCCCACATACCGCGTAGTCGACGTCGCCGGCGAACCGATAGAGAACGTGAACATACACATGGGCCATCCAAATGGAACTTCCGTAAGGGTGTTAACCGGCGAAGACGGGACGGTCGAAGTCCAACAGCTGCCCGAGGGCGAATACTCTTTGAGATCCGAATGGTTGACCAAGGTGGTCGACAGGAGTTCTCACGAGCTGAACACCAACGAGTTTTTCGAGATAGAGGCCAGCGTCCACTACATGGACGTGACAGTTGAAGATGAAAGGCAAGAGAGCGTTTCGGACGTACATCTGACATTCAGATACGACGACACGGAGAGGGTGGCTAACGCCGACCTGACCGACGTCGACGGTAACACGGTCATGAGACTCCCCGAGACCGGTGAGTTCGCCTACGACATCGAGGCCAGATGGAGAGGCGTGTCGGTAGGTGAGACCGAAGGTATAGAGCTCACCGAGAACAGGAGCGTGGAGATCACTCTTGAGATCTACTATGTTGAAGTCCACGCGATAGATTCTACCCCTGACAACGACGATATGAACGGAGCGCGTCTGCGCGTCTATAACGAGGAGACCGGTGCTCTCGCCAACAGCGTCGTTCTCAGTTCTACTGGAAGAGGAGAGGTCAGGCTTCCATCGGGCGAACACAACTTCGAAGTCCTTTGGAAAGGTGTACAGGTAGCTGAAAAAAGCAGGGACGTTGTCGAGGACATGGAAGAACAGGTGATAGAATGTGATGTCTACGAGCTCGAGATACAGGTCGAGGACGAAGAAGGTGAATCCGTCGATAACGCCCGTGTCGAGACCAGGTATCAGGGACAACTACTGGATGAGATGCGCACCGATGAAAACGGCTGGACACCGGAATCGCGTCTTCCCGGTGAAGAGCTGAACATAAGGATATACTGGAGAGGCGTTCAAGTATATGACCAGACTTACGAGCTGGAGGACAACAGCGAGATAACCAGGACCGCATCGATATACCACGTCGATTTCGAACTGGAAGATCATCACGGGGAATTACTCGACGATGCCTCCATATCGCTCTACGACGGTGGCTCCCTGATAGAGTCGGGTACCACCGGATCTCACGGGCGCGTGTCCATGAGACTGCCGGTCGGCGATCATTTGACCGAGATAGAATGGAAAGGCGTGACAGTGTACGAAGATGAAGAGCACATAGGCGCCTCCGGAGATATGAGCATAGCTGTAGAGGACATCCACCACGTGACATTCGAAACTCTGGATTCGGATGGCATAGGAGTGGATAGAGCTTCGATAGTGACGACTGTAGGGGACGAACAGGTCGACTCCGGGAGGACAGAGAACGGCTTGTTCACCACGCGAGTGCCCACCCCATACGGAGAGAACGGAGAAGTGACCGTCACCGCTTACTGGAGAGATGTACAGGTGCTTCAAGATACGGAAACCGTTGAGGGCGACAGGCTCGACGATACGATAGAGCTCGAACTAGACATATATTATCTTGAATACGAACTTCTAGATGTCGAGGGAGAGCCGGTGGAGAACGCTAGGGTCTTCATCACACATTCCGAGATAACGGAAGGCAGTGACCTGATAGCTGACAGGGCAACGGACGAAGACGGGATGATCGAGTTCCGACTGCCTAGAGGCGAACAGACCCTCGAAGCTAGATGGAAAGAGGTGACGATATCTCAAGACGATGTGACACTCGATTCAAATACCGACGAATCGATAGATGCCGATGTCTACTACGTGGATATGGAGATAATCGATGATCTCGGGGAAACATTGTCAGGTGCCGAGGTCAGGATAACCTATCCCGAGATAGAAAAACTCTATCAGTCGCAGCATACCGACGAAAACGGAGAAGCGGTGAGCAGGATACCCGCCGCTGAATGGGACGTCCAGGTGAACTGGAGAAGAACTGAGATATACAGCGATTCCTTCGAAGTGAGTGAAGAAGAAGACACTTGGAAACTGGAACTTCAGGCAGAAGTGTATTACCTGACGGTCGTTACAGAAGACAATGATGGCGAGGAGCTTTGCGACGTGCACGTGCGTGTCATGAAGGAAGACCGTGTCTGGAGCGGATACACTGAGGACGGGAACTTGACCTTCAGACTTCCGACCAGGAACGACTACATCGTCGAGGTGGAATATGAGACCACTTATATGCTCACGCAGGTACAGGTCGATGAAACAGAGACCATAGCAGTTCAGGATAGCTCGGAAGAGACCGTTTCCCTCGAGGACTACCCGATACCGTTCTATAGAACGAACTTGTTCATGTTTATCGGGATACTGATAGTGATCATCGCCGCGATGGCTTTCGCCTACAAGAAGATATCCACCCCGGACATAGAAGAAGACGAAGAATTCACCGATGATACCGAAGATAACGAGTTCGACATAGAAGAAGACGAAGAATTCACCGATGATACCGAAGATAACGAGTTCGACATAGAAGAAGAAGAGAGTGACTGAACAAAACCCCTTTTCAAAATATCTTTTTTCTTTTCCGTTCTCTAGACCGAAAATATCTCGCTTTCCAAAAAAGTCATATAGTTTCAGCCCGTTCATATATTAATACAATAGGGGGGTATAAGATATGGATATCAAAAGTGAGCTTTTAGCTTTCAGTTTAGCCGTTATCTTGATCACGTCTTCTTTCTCTTTAGGAGCGGCAGGTCCGAACATCTCTCCGGGTTCGGAAGAACACCTGTCGATAGTGATCGAAAGACCAGAGGGTGGAGAGAACTGGACAGCTGGAACGGAAGAAGAGATCTCATGGAGTTCTGAGGAAGGAGAAGGTAACATAACCGGCGTCGATCTTGAATACAGCGATGACGGGGGAGAGAACTGGACCTATATAGAAGAGAACATCGAAGATACGGGGAACTATACATGGAGCGTTCCAGAAACGGAAACGGAAGAGGCTGTCATAAGGGCGACGATCTACGATGATAACGATACAGTGGAGCAGGACGTCAGCGGACTTTTCACCGTCATGATCCCGGACCCCGGACCGCCGGAGGATCTGAGTGTGGATCACTACGGTGAAGGCGGAGACCATAACCGAGTCTCTTGGGATGCGAGTCCAGACGAGGTCTCTCATTACAACGTTTACAGGTCAGAATATGAGGAAGGTCCCTACGGATCGATAGCGACAGTGGACGCGGACGGATCGACCGATCACGAATACGTTGACGAAGGTAGAGGTACCGCCGACGACACTCTGTGGTGGTACATGGTGAGTGCAGAGGACGAAGACGGACGTGAATCAGAAGGTGCGGGACCGGTACGGGAACCGGCTGTGGACGAATACACGTTGACGATGAATATAGAAGGGGAAGGCAGCACAGATCCGGTGGAAGGGACTCATCACTACGAAGATGGAACTGAAGTGGAGATAGAGGCGATAGAAGATGTAGATGGATGGTATTTCGTGGAGTGGACAGGAGATCATCAGGGAACGGATAATGAGTCCTCTATCATCATAGACGAGAACAAGTCGATAACGGCACACTTCGAAGAGGAACAAGAATACGTGCTTACGGTGAACTCGACGGAAGGCGGGATGGTCGTCGATCCAGGAGAAGGACAGTTCATATATGCTGAAGGAGAAACGGTAGAGCTGGAAGCGGTAGCGGATGAAGATCATCATTTCGTGGAGTGGACCGGCGATACAGAAACTATAGATGATCCGAAAGCGAATCAAACTTTCATCACCATGGAAAACGATCATGAGATCACGGCGGGATTCGAGAGGATCGAAGTCGAAGAGGTGAAGATAGAGCCCGAGGAAGATCTGAAGATCGAAGCCGGCGAGACCCTGAATTTCAGCGCCTATGCGTACGACCAGAACGACGACTTGATAACCGATGATGTAACGGAGTTCGACTGGAAAAATATCAGCGAAATTAAAGAAGAAGAGAACGTGGCTGTATTCCACCGGGAGGATACAGGGGAGTACGAAGTCACCGCGACTTATAACGGGGTGACCTCCTCCGAGACCACTGTAACGGTCTACGCTTCGGATCCAGACTATATCGAGATATTTCCAAAGAACGCCGCCGTCGAGGCGGGAGAAGCTATCGAGTACTCTGCCATAGCTTACGATAGGTTCGGTAATAGAGTGGAGAACGTCACGGAAGAGACCGATTGGGTCATAGACGAGGAAGCTGGAGGCGAGTGGGACGATAACGAGTATAGGTCGGAAGTAGCGGGGGAGTGGACCGTACAAGGGATCTTCGTGTATGAAGATGAGGAGATGACCGACGAAGCCTCCCTGACAGTAGAGCCCGGAGATATAGAATATATCGAGATATCACCGAGCGACTCTACCATAACCGCTGGAGAGAACGAGACTTATTACGCTACGGCGTACGATGAACACGGAAACGGATTCGATGTCACCGATGAAACTTCATGGCATATCGACGAGGAAGCTGGAGGCGGATGGGATGATAACACATACACGTCTGAGCATGCCGGCCATTGGACAGTGACCGGAACTCACGAAGAGGAAGCGGAGGCGACACTGTCGGTAGAACCTAACGATGTTCATCAGGTCATCATCGAACCCGGAGAGGCGCTAACTATCGAGGCCGGAGAGACCGTAGATTTCAGCGCCTACGCGTACGACCAGTTCGGTAACTTGATCGAAGATGACGACGAAGTGTTCGTATGGCAGAACACTGATGAAACGGGCTTGTTCGATGAGACCGAAGCAGGAAGTTACGAAGTCACCGCGACTTACGACGGTGTGACTTCTGAACATACTACCGTGACAGTTGAAACAGCAGAGGTCGACTATGTAGAGATAGAGCCTGAAGAAGATCAGACCATCACAGCGGGAGATACGATAAACTTTGCAGCGGCAGCTTACGATCGATACGACAACATAGTAGAAGATGACGACGAAGAGTTCGTATGGCAGAACACCGACAGTACGGGACTATTCGACAAGACCGAGACGGGAGAATATGAGGTGACAGCGACTTACGACACCGTCACATCACCGATAATCTTAGTGAAGGTAGAACCGGATGATATCAAAAACGTTGAGATATACCCCTCCCAAGATCAGGTCGTCGAGGCTGGAACCGAACTCGGTTTCAACGCACACGCCTACGACCGGTACGGTAACTTGATAACCGACGACGTCACGGACTTCGACTGGACAAATATACATGAAAAGGATGAGAACACGGCGATATTCTACAAAGAGGATACCGGCGAGTATCATGTCAGTGCCGGATACGAAGGTGTCTACTCCAAGCCCACCGCTGTCACGGTCATACCTGCCGAAACGGACAGTGTCGAGATAGATCCCGAGCAAGATCGGACAGTATCGGCGGGTGCCGAGTTGGAGTTCACATCCTTCGCCTACGACCAGTACGGTAACTTGATAACCGACGACGTCACGGACTTCGATTGGACCGATATAAACGAACTTGACCAAGAAGATAATGTAGCCATATTCTACGAAAAAACTGCAGGCGAGTATCAGGTCAGCGCCTCCTACGAAGGAGTCACGTCAGAACAGACCACTGTCACAGTGGAACCGACCGATATAGAAGAGGTCATCATAGAACCAAAAACAGATCAGACCATCACAGCGGGAGATACGATAAACTTTGCAGCGGCAGCTTACGATCAAGAAGGAAACCTGATAGAGGACGACGACTCAGCATTCACATGGGAGAACACCGACGGAACGGGTCTATTCGACAAGACGGAAGCTGGAACGTACGTGATAGTCGCGAGTCTGGAGGGTATCAAGTCGGAGCCGACCAACGTCACGGTCACCCCTGCCGAAACACACGATGTTATCATAGACCCGGAAGAGAGTCAAACGATCACCGCTGGAACGACCGTCGACTTCTCAGCTGCAGCTTACGACCAGTACGGTAATTTGATCGAGGACGACGATGCAGAATTCACCTGGCAGAACACAGATGGAACAGGACTATTCGACAATACCGAGACGGGAGAATACGACGTGATGGCAAAATACGACGAAGTCGATTCACCGGTAACCGTAGTTACAGTAGAGCCGGCGGAGATCAACGATGTTATCATAGAACCGGAAGAGAGTCAAACGATCACCGCTGGAACGACCGTCGACTTCTCAGCGGCAGCGTACGACCAGTACGGTAATTTGATCGAGGACGATGATGCAGAATTCACCTGGCAGAACACCGACGATACGGGTCTATTCGAAAAGACCGAAGCTGGAACTTACGAGATAACCGCGACCTATGATGGATCGACCTCGACCCCGACGGAAGTGGTCGTAGAAGCCGCCGAGATAGACCATATCAAGATAGAACCGGACGGCGTGACCGTCTTCGCCGGTGAAGAGATAGCTTTCAGCGCTCGCGCCTACGATAGGTTCGATAACGAGATAAGAGTGCTGACATCGGATACCCGCTGGTCTATAGAAGAAGGTGCCGGCGGTGGATGGGACCAGGACAGCGGCATTTACACTTCCCAGTACGCTGGTAGGTGGGAAGTCACCGGCTCTTACACCCATGAAGAACAGGAATTCATCGACAGGGCTCTACTCATAGTCGAAGAAGCGGAACCGGTGAGGATCGAGATATCACCACAGACATACAGCCTGGAAGCCGGAGATCATGTAGAGTACAACGCCACCGCTTACGACGATGCGGGCAATCCATACGATGTCACATATCACATCGAATGGTCGATCGAAGAGGGAGCGGGTGGAAGCTGGTCGGACCACCGATACGTCTCAGAGTACGCCGGAGAGTGGAACGTCTCCGCCACATATCATCACGGCGGTGTCGAGATGACCGATGATGCGGTTTTGACCGTGACACCTTCAGAAATCAGCACCGTCGTTATAAGCCCAGGAAACAGTATCATAGAAGCTGGAGAGACTTTGGAGTTCACCGCCGAGGCACGGGACCTCCACGGCAACCTGATAGAAGAAAACGATGAAGAGTTCACCTGGCAGAACACCGACGATACGGGATCTTTCAGAGAAACGACCGCCGGGATCTACCGCGTGACCGCTGCATACGACGGTATAGAGTCTGAACCGATAGACGTCGAAGTCGAACCGGCGGAAGTCGAAAGAGTGGATCTTTATCCAGAGATGGACTTGAGCATATCTGCAGGGGAAGAGCTGAGTATATCTTCGGAGGCACGTGACAGATACGGGAACGTGATAACCGACGATGTGAACGATTTCACATGGGAGAACGCAACCGGAGGATCGTTCTATCGGGAGAACACCGGAGAGTACGACATAACCGCTAGCTACGGAAACGTGGCTTCAGACAGCATCACCATCACGGTAGGACCTGCAGCTGTAGACAGCATCATGATAGCTGAACACGAGGACGATATAGTAACGGGTGAAAGCGTCGATTTTACTGTGATTGCCTACGACAGGTACGGCAACGAGATAGGAGATCATACCGAAGAAGCTAAACTGTGGATCGAACGAGAAGCAGGAGGTACGTGGGACCAGGACACCGGTACTTACTCTAGTGAAGAACCCGGTACGTGGGTGGTCAGAGCCACCTATACCGTCCGCGGCAGCATCCTGTCGACGGAGACCACGCTGACTGTAGAGCCGGGAGAGTACGTACTCATGATCGAGATAACGGGTGGAGGTACCACCGAACCGTCTGAAGGGAACCACACATACGAGTACGGAGAACAGATCACGCTGAAAGCCATATCCGGTGAAGGTTGGAGTTTCTCAAGATGGAAAGGAGACCACGAGAGTGAAGATGAAGAGGTGACTATCACCATAAGAGGCGATATCCGGGTAGAAGTCGTCTTCGAGGAGAGAGCACACTTCCAAGTGGATATCACTTCACACCTGAGCGGAGACGAGATCAACGACGATAGCGTGACCGTCAGATATACGGTCAAAAATACGGGCACGGAATATGGTTCTAGAAGGGTGTTCCTGCGCGTAAAAGACAGTGAGGGTAACAACGTGAGTGTGTTTGAAAGGATAATCTCTTTAGAACCTGGACAGGAATTCCATGGAGAGTTCACTTGGCAGGCTGAAAAAGAGGGTGACTATCATCTGAACATCGACTGCTACGACACGGAAGATCAGGTGGAAGTAAGGGTTATGGATATAGAAGATGAAGGTCGAGTATTACCGTTATTTTGGGTGTTGATAACCATCATAGCAGCCGTGTCGGTCATCATGATGTACTGGTGGAAGTTCTTGAAAGGTGATGAGATCAAGGCTGAAGAGTAGCTATCAGCGGCGGTTCGCCGTATTCTATATCTACATCGATGCCTTCATATCCCGCACCCACCAACAGATGGAGAAGGGCTATGCCGCAGTCGAGGTAAGGTGAGACTTCATAATTTTTCTTCTTTAAGGCGGATGTGAGGACCAGGTCTTTACCGTCTATATCGAAACGCCAGGGCTGTCTGTTCATGGCAGAAGGACCTCGCCTGGCTAGATCGACGGCTGTCCGCATCCAGTCCGGCGCATTATCTAAGAAATCTTCGCTGCAGAGTTCAGAGATCGGTTTTCTTTTATGGCTTCCGGTAGCCCTCTTGGCCAGCCTCTCGACTATGGTCAGAGAGTCTTTGGCCTCACCGAGAGGGACTATGGCGAGAACTTCCAGATCTCCGATATCGGCCTCGGAATAGACATCCTCCCTTTCGAAGAAGCCTCCCATCCAACACGTATCTAAACCGAGCGAAGTCGCCTCTAGAACCAGAGATTCACCCAAGGCACCTGCTTGGATGTTCGCTCTGTATCTGTCTTCAGATGATCTCCCTGCTATGATCCCGTAGCTAGAAGCTCCGGTGATAAGACCATAGGAACCGATCAGCTTGTTAGAGACCTTACTGAATCCCTCTCTCATGATCATGACCTCGGCTAAAGGGAACGATCCTTTCAGATCCTTCACCGTCCGCTGCAGCACTTCCATCTCGTTATCCCTGATAGGGTCGTCGTAGTACTTCCGCCGGGATATCCTATCTTTGACGGCGCGTTCCCATCGATCGTAAGGTAGGTCGAAATCCATTCCACTACAGATGTACATGAGATCAAGATATATTTAATCGATTTGATGATCTCAAACCGAGGTCATCATCAGCTTTCCGTGTTTCACGCCTTTGGTACTTTTCAACTTGTCGGCTATCTTCCTTATATCTTGA
>Ga0207421_10005239_pt1 | contig 14615 bp, 12 predicted proteins | sample SodLakKL_010_SED_4_FD_187542 | JGI IMG/M metagenome (GOLD analysis project Ga0207421, IMG submission 187542) | Alkaline sediment microbial communities from Lake Tanatar, Kulunda Steppe, Russia - 8KL_010_SED (SPAdes) (version 2) | ecosystem: Environmental > Aquatic > Non-marine Saline and...
GCCATGCCGGCCGCAATTGCCGCTGGTATTGCGGTCTTGGGGTTTGCACTTTGGGGCATTTATGCGCCCGCAACACCCGTGTCCGATCTAGAGGCGCCAGCCCCTGTGATTGTCGCGCAGGATGGCGATGCAACCCTGCCCGATATTGATCTGGAATTGCCCGAGGCGTTCGGTATCGCAGCCGACACATTGGAACTGCCCCCGCCGACCAGCGAAATTGCCGCCATGATCCCCGCCGATGGGTTGATCGGGCCGGAACTGCCCGTTGCACGCACAACGCTGCCGGAACTGCCGGCGACCGATAATCTGGAAACCGACACTGCCTTTGTGACACCTGACAACGACGATATCGTTGAGGAACAGCTGGCAGCGGACTTGACCGCAGGCGATGAAACCACCCTCGCCCAAGATGCCACGCCTGCCGATCCGGTTGACCTAGACGCAGCGGCTGCAGATGACGCGGCTGACGAAGGCCCCGTCATGCTGACAGAACGGCCGAGTGTCGTCCCGCTGCCAAGGCCCGAAACAGCCAGCGTGTCCGCAGATGACGCGGCAGACACTGAAACAGCAGCGCAAGACACGACCGCAGGCGGTGTTGCGCTGACCGGTTTGCAGGCAGGCACCACGACGGCGACAGCCGATGCGACCGAAACGCTGGCCCCGCCACCTGGCGCTATCCGGCCACGGCTGCGCCCTGCCCTGCCAGAGACCGCAACAAACGCTGATGCTGTGAATGAATTGCTTGGCGGCATTGCCTTTGCCGCGCCACAGGCCGTGACAGGCGGCACCGAACAGGCGGTTGCAGCATCCTTGCGCCCAGCCATACGCCCCGGCAATTTTGACCGCGTCGTCGCGAATGCGCGCAGTCGTCAGGAACCAGCCCCAACACCGGGGGCTATCGCCGCCGCGCCAGCCGCAGCACCGGTGCCTGCAACACCCGCACCGGAACCAGCGGCAGCGCCTGCACCGCCGCCCCCCCCGCCTCCTGCACCGCCGGTTCAGGCAGCAGCACCTGTGGCACCGCAGAATTATGCCCCTGTGCCCGGCGGTGTGGCCCGCGCCGCCACGCAGGATAACGCGATCCGTTTGCGCGAAATCAACCTGATCGGGGTCTATGGTCAGTCAAACTCCCGCCGTGCGCTGGTCCGTTTGGGCAACGGGCAGTATGTACGCGTGCAGGTCGGCAGCGAGCTTGACGGCGGTCAAGTCACCGCCATTGGTGAAAACGCGATCAACTACGTCAAACGCGGCACCACCTATGCGCTGCAAATCCCGTCAGGTTGACCGGTTTCAGGTATCGCTGACACCGGCCTCTGAAAATGTCGCCATGCCAGAATGACAATCTACGGCAGCTTTCAAAATGCTGATCGCAAGTGCCGCGCCCGACCCTTCACCCAACCGCAGGCCTAGCGACAAAAGCGGCTCTTTGCCCAAAGCATCCAGCAGCCGCTGATGTGCGCCTTCAACGCTCAGATGACCGGCGACCATGTGATCAAGCGCATCAGGGTGCAACCTGTGCAACACACCCGCCGCAGCCGAACAAATAAATCCATCCAGTATCACCGGAATGCGCAACACGCGGGCAGCGGCCATAGCACCCACCATTGCCGCAATCTCGCGCCCACCAAGGCAGCGCAGCGCAGACAGCGGGTCGGCGACATCATGCAACGCCAGCCCTGCATCAACGGCAGCGATCTTGCGTGCTAAGCCTGCGTCGTCCACGCCTGTGCCACGACCGGCCCAATCCGCGCCCGTGCCACCGAACAAAGCCGCCGCCAGCGCCGCTGCAACAGTCGTGTTGCCGATGCCCATTTCACCGGTGACCAGTAAATCAGCCTGCGGATCGACCGCTTCCCAGCCGGTCTGCAAGGCTGACACGACTTCTGCCTCGGTCATGGCGGGGGCTTGGGTAAAATCGGCTGTCGGCGTGTCAAGCGACAGGGCATGAACATCCATCTGCGCGCCTGCGGATTTGGATAACTGGTTGATCGCAGCACCGCCATGTTCGAAATTGGCCACCATCTGCGCCGTAACCTCGGCGGGGAAAGCCGACACACCCTGCGCGCAAACGCCGTGATTGCCGGCAAAGATCACGACCTGCGGCGCCGCGACACGCGGGCGCGGATCAGCGCGCCAGCCTGCATACCAGACCGCCAGATGTTCAAGCCGGCCCAAAGCGCCCGGGGGTTTGGTCAACTGGCTGTTGCGGTCGGTCGCGCCGGCGGTGGCATCGGCGTCAGGGGCGGGCATCTGCGTCAGTAAATCGCGAAATTCGGCCAAGGTGGTGAAAGGTGCTTGCATCAGGTCCTCGTTGCGAAAGTATTGCCATCTGTCTAACGATCAGACCACAGATGAAAAGAGCCACGAAGGGCATCGCATTGACCATTCCCGACAATCGCCTTTTTGCCGCAATCGACCTGCCCGCCGCGTTCGGGCTGCTGACGCGCCTACCGGTGCCGGTGGATGGCGCAAAGGCCACGGCGCGCGGTGCCGCGGCAGTATGGGCCTATCCTGTGGTTGGCATGGTGATTGGCGGCGTGCATGCGCTGGCGCTGGCAGTGTTGCTATGGTTGGGCATTCCGGCGGCGATCACGGCGGCGCTGGTGCTGGCATTGGGTATCGTGCTGACGGGGGCGATGCACGAAGACGGGCTGGCCGACACTGCCGACGGGTTGTGGGGCGGCTGGGACAAGGCCCGCAGGCTGGCGATCATGAAAGACAGCCATATCGGGACATATGGCGTCATCGCGCTGGCGCTGGCGCTGTTACTGCGCTGGCTGGGGCTGGTGGCCATTGCGGGGATCGGCGGGTCTGCACTGGCGCTGATTGTGATCGGCGGATTAAGCCGCGCCAGTATGGTGGGCGTCATGGCCGCCCTGCCCCATGCGCGGGATACGGGGCTAAGCCGGTCTGTCGGGCGACCTGCGCCACCTGGCGCTTGGGTGGCAATCGGGTTGGGCGCAGGGCTGGCGGTGGTCACGGGCTACTGGGCGCTGATCGTGCTGGCGGCGTTGGTCGCGCTGGCCTGCGCATTCATCGCACGGGCCAAGATCGGCGGGCAGACAGGGGATATTCTGGGTGCGGTCCAGCAACTGACCGAGATCGCGTTGCTGGTCGCCATAGCATCAACTCTGGGCTAGATCTGCTTTTCGGGCATCTGCACGCGCAGACCGTCCAGCGCATCGCTGACTTTCAACTGACAGGTCAGGCGTGATTTGACCGGATCAGGCTGGAACGCGAAATCAAGCATATCGTCTTCCATCGCGTCTTTAGCGGGCAGTTTATCAACCCAGGCGTCATCGACATAGACGTGGCAGGTCGAACAGGCACATGCGCCGCCGCAATCAGCCTCGATCCCGGGGATACCGTTGTCGCGCGCGCCTTCCATCACGGTCAGGCCGTTGGGCACGTCGACGACATGTTCCTTGCCGCCATGTTCGACATAGGTGATTTTTGCCATTCTATCTTGTCCTTCGCAGTGAAATGAACCGTCCCTGCGTTCCTAAATGACGTTGGCAGGCAGGGCCAGCGTAAATCTTGCCGCAGTCTGGCGCGCGTCAGACCACCCCCAGTTTCCATTGCAATGACTGGCGCACGGCGGGCCATTCCGGAGCGATGATGCTGTAAACACAGGTGTCGCGCAGGCTGCCATCGGGGCTGCGCAGGTGTTGGCGCAGGACACCGTCCAGCTTGGCGCCCAGCCGTTCAATCGCGCGGCGGCTTTGATGGTTCATGAAATGGGTGCGGAATTCGACCGCAAGGCAACCCAGATCGTCGAAGGCGTGGGTCAGTAGCAGCAGCTTCGCTTCGGTATTCAGCGCGGTGCGCTGGACGGATGCGGCATAGAAGGTCGATCCGATTTCAACGCGCGGGCTGGCCAGATCGATATTCATAAAGGTCGTCATGCCAGCGACCTGCCCGTTGATTTTGTCGATCACGGTGAAAGGCAGCATTGATCCGGTTGCTTGCAGCGCAAGACGGCGGTCAATTTCGGCGGCCACACCGTCAGGCGTGGGAATACTGGTGTACCACAATCGCCAAAGCGCGCCGTCCTGCACCGCCGCGACCAGCCCGTCGTGGTGGTCAGGCGTCAACGGGACAAGGTCCACAACAGTGCCGGACAAGGTGATCGGATCAAGGGCCATGTCTGCAAACATCCTTTCGCAATATGGCACAGCTTGTAATCACCGTTCTGGTCTTTGCACAGGACAGAACGGGGTCGAGCAAAACAAAAAGGGCGGCCACAACGACCGCCCTTCATCAAAAAGTTAGCGCTTAAGCTTAGTCTTCAAGCACCAGTGCCACAAACCGTGGATCGCCACCGCGCCGGACCAGCATCAGGATCGACGTGCGACCTGCTTCGCGTGCTAGTTCGACCTGTTCGCGCAGATCGGACATTGAGTTGACCGGTTGGCGCGACGCTTCGGTAATGACATCGCCTTCGATCAAGCCTTTCGACGCTGCATCAGAACCGGATTCGATGCCCGTGATGACAAGCCCCTGATCGATGGTCAGGGAAAACTGCTCACTCAGTTCCGGCGTGATAGGTGACAGGGTCAGGCCAAGCAGTTCAGAGGTGTCTGGTGCCTCCTCTTCCGGCGCAGCCGCAGGGAAAGCGACTGCTTCGGATGTTTCACGGCGGCCCAGCACGACTGTCAGCTGTGCCATTTCACCTTCGCGCAACACCTCGACCGGGACTTCTTTGCCGACGGGGGAATTTCCCACAATCCGGACCAGTTCACGTGTGTCGTCGATTTCGACACCGTCAAACATCAGGATCACATCGCCGGACAGCATGCCCGAATCTTCGGCAGGTCCGGATGGCACGTCCGTGACCAAAGCGCCGCGCGCCATATCAAGACCGTCGATTGCATCCACCATATCAGGTGTCACGTCCTGAATCCGCACACCCAGCCAGCCACGGCGGGTTTCGCCAAACTCGATCAGTTGATCCACAACGTTGACGACAACCTCTGCCGACATGGCAAAACCGATCCCGATTGACCCGCCGGTCGGTGACAGGATCGCCGTATTTACGCCGATCACTTCACCGTCCATGTTGAACAATGGGCCACCCGAATTGCCGCGGTTAATGGCGGCGTCGGTCTGGATATAATCATCATATGTCCCCGAAAGCGCGCGATTACGCGCCGACACGATCCCGGCCGAAACCGAGAAACCCTGCCCCAGCGGGTTACCCATTGCCATGACCCAATCACCCACACGTGCGCCGACGCCATTGCTGTCGCCAAAGGCCACAAACGGCAGGTCCGTGGCATCAACCTTCAGTACGGCGATATCTGTGTTGGGGTCAGTGCCGATCAATTCCGCGGGCAGTTCGATCCCTGAATAGAATTCGATCAGGATTTCATCCGCGCCTTCGATGACGTGGTTGTTGGTCACGATAAACCCGTCTGCCGAGATCACAAAGCCGGACCCCAGTGCCGAAGACCGCTGCGGACCACCCCGTGGACCCTGGTTAAAGAATTCTTCGAAAGGGGACCCGTCCGGCACAAGGCCCTGAGGTCCGGTGCGTCCGGCAACGGTTGTGCTGGTGGTGATGTTGACGACCGACGGGCTGACCTGTTCGGCCAGATCGGCGAAAGTAGCAGGGCGTTCCTGCGACATCGCCGCACTGGCCTGCATGACGATGAACGCCACCGTCAAAAACAACATTGCAAAAAATGCTGTCGCCAGAGCGCGCGCTTGGCGGATATCTTTCTGGATTGCGACTGCCTTGGTTTTCACGAAGATCCCCCTAATCGTGGACAGGATGAGGATGTCATCCCATAAATTTCATAACATCAAGTTAAAGCGCGAATTGATCTGTGCAATCCCCTTCACCGCCAAGTGATAGTGGGGGTCAGGCAAAAGGCCAGCCCGAGGGCTGGCCTTTGTTGATCTTGTCGCATCAAGGGTCAGATCAGCGAAGCGCTGCTGCATCCCCGGGCGCGGGCAGCGTTGGTGCAGCCTCTTGTGCGCGCAATGATGATGCACCGTCAGACGAGCGCAGGAAGTTGAAAAAGTCGCTGTCAGGCGACATCACCATCATCGTGTTTCCGCCTTGCAGGGCACGCTGATACGCCGTCATCGACCGGTAGAATTCAAAGAATTCAGGGTCTTCGCCAAATGCGGTCGCAAAGATCTCGTTGCGCAAGGCGTCGGCCTCACCCTGAATGATCTGTGCTTCACGTTCGGCTTCGGACACCAGTTCGATCACGGTACGGTCGGCTTGTGCCTGAATGCGCTGTGCCGCTTCACGGCCACGGGCGATTTCATCGGCTGCTTCACGTTCACGTTCGGCTTTCATCCGCTCATAGGTGGCGTTCAGGTTGGCCTCTGGCAGATCGGTCCGCTTCAGACGCACATCGAGGACTTGCAGACCTAGCGAACGCGCCTCGGTGATGGCACCGTTACGAATCCGCAGCATCAGCGCGGCACGGTCGGTTGACAGGATGTCATTCGATGTGACCGAACCCAACACTTCACGGGTTTGCGCCCGCAGGATGTTGTCCAACCGCAGCGATGCGGCAGGCAGACCACCGGCACCAACGGCGCGGCGGAATTGTTCCACATCGACGATCCGGAACCGTGCAAAGGCGTCGACGACCAGACGGCGGTCATCGGCAGGGGTGATTTCGATCGGGTCAAGATCACGGCTGAGGATACGGTCATCGTATTTCACGACTTCCTGGATCAGCGGGATCTTGAAACCAAGACCGGGTTCTTCCTGCACATTCACAATCTGACCAAATTGCAGAACCAACGCTTTTTCACGTTCGTCCACGATGAAGATCGACGAAAACCCGATGACCACAAGGACCACAAATGCGGGGAGAAGTAGAGCTGTTTTCCGCATTAGTTGTTCCCTCCTGTCGCGGCTGGCGTTGGCGTCCGCCGCATTTCGTTCAGCGGCAGATAAGGCACGACGCCTTGGCTACCAGCGGCATTGTCGTCCATCATGATGATGTCGACATCAGCCAGAACACCTTCGAGCGTTTCCAGATACAGACGCTTGCGTGTCACATCGGGTGCCTTGAGGTATTCAGCCAGAACCGCGCTAAAGCGGCTGGCTTCACCGACGGCTTCGTTCACGACACGGGCACGGTAACCTTCGGCCTGTTCCAGAACCTGTGCCGACTGACCACGCGCTTCTGCGACGACGCGGTTGGCATAGGCGTCAGCGACGTTCTGCACACGGTCACGTTCCTGCCGCGCATCCTGCACCTGACGGAAGGCTGCGATGACGGGCTCTGGCGGGTCGGCTTTGTCAAAGTTGACACGCACGACGTTCACGCCCGACTGGAAGCTGTCAAGCGAGGCCTGCACATCATCGCGCAGACGTTCGGCGATGGCACCACGGTCACGGTTCAGAATTGGCGCCAGTTCCGATTGCGAGATGATTTCACGCATTGCCGATTCAGACACGGCTGCGATTGTCATGGGCGGATCGGCCAGGCTGAACAGATACAGCTGCGGATCGACAATGTTCCAGACAATCTGGAAATCGATATCGACGATGTTTTCATCACCCGTCAGCATCAGACCGGGGTCACGACGCCCTGTCGCACCGCCAACATCCACCGTACGTTCGGTCGACACTGCCAGCACTTCGCGTGTGACCACAGGCCATGGCGCAAAGTTCAGACCAGGTTCGCCAGTTTTGTAATAGGTGCCAAGGAATAGTTCTACGGACCGTTCTTCGGGTCTGACGGTGTAGAACGATGCAAACAGCCAAAGGGCAACAAGACCCAATATACCAAGGCCCACTGTACCGCGGGTCAGTTTCGGACCATTGCCGCCGCTGTCGCCGCCAGTTCCGTTGCTACCACGACCGCCGCCGCCCATCAGGACGCGCAGTTGTTCGCGGCCTTTGTTGACCAGATCGTCAATCTCGGGGATGTTGGGTCCGTCGTTGCCGGGTTTGCGCCCGCCGCCGTTGTTACGGCCACCGTCGCCGCCCCCGCCGTTGTTTCCACCACCGCCCCAAGGGCCTCCTGAATTTCCTGCCATCGTTTCCCTATGCTTCCTTTCAGCCAAGCCTGGTTCCCCAAGCCTTGTTCGACATGTGTGTCCTGCAAGCGCCAAATCAAGCGCTGCGGACGGGGTCCTTCATTGTGACCAGCTCTTCCGCCATGGTCGGATGAACGGCTACAGTGCGGTCAAAGTCCTCTTTTGTAGCGCCCATTTTGACGGCGATGCCGACCAATTGGATCATTTCGCCAGCGTGATCTGCGACGATATGACAGCCCATAACCTTGCGAGTTTCACGGCTGACGACCAGTTTCATCATGACACGATCCGAGCGTCCCGCAAAGGCATGGTTCATCGGTTTGAAAGACGTGCAGTAAATTTCGACCGGTTCGATGTCACGGGCCTCTTCTTCGGTCATACCAATCGTGCCCAATTCGGGCTGGGTAAACACGGCTGAGGGGATCATCTCGTAATCGTTTTTGGTCGGATTGCCTTTAAACACTGTCTGTACAAATGCCATAGCTTCGCGGATGGCGACAGGGGTCAGCTGGACACGATCTGTCACGTCTCCGATAGCGTAGATCGAAGGCACGGTGGTCTGGCTGTAATCATCCACGACAATCTGCCCACGACGTCCGGTTTCCACGCCGATATCGCCCAAGCCCATATCTTCGGTATTGGGCGCGCGGCCTGTCGCGAACATCACCTGATCATAGATCGCCTCGTTGCCATTGGTGGCCTTGACCCAGATACCCTTGACCGGTTTACCGCTGCTGACAGAGGTAGGTTTGCCTTGCTCGATCGGGGCGGACATGCCTTCGCCGGTCAGGTCTTGGTCGGTTGCGGCGCGCATTTCGACGATATTGGTGCCCAGATGCAGATTGACACCTTTGTCGCGCATGCCTTCGGCAACCAGCCCGCGTGCTTCGTCATCAAAGCCGCGCAGGATTTGCGCACCACGGTAGAATTGCGTGACCTTGACACCAAGACCGTTCAGGATGCCCGCAAATTCCGACGCGATATAACCGCCACCGACAATCAGGATCGATTTCGGCAGTTCATCCAGCAAGAAAATATCGTTCGAGGTGATCCCGAGTTCCGCCCCCGGAATGTCGGGCAACACCGGACGGCCACCTGTGGCGATCAGGATATGCTTGGCGGTGATATCCTGCCCGGTCGACAATGTGACGGTATGGGCGTCTTTCAGGCTGGCGCGGGCGTCGAAAATCTCGACATCGGAATTTGATAGCAGTTTGCGGTAGATGCCTTCCAGACGGTCAAGTTCCTTGTGCAACTGCGTGCGAAACTTTGGCCAATCGAATGCACCGCAGGTGACATCCCACCCATACGCCTGCGCATCATCGCACATTTCCGCATAGCCCGACGCAAAGACCATCAGCTTTTTGGGCACGCAGCCACGGATCACGCAGGTGCCGCCCATGCGGAATTCTTCGGCCAATGCGACCTTTGCACCCGTTGCCGCAGCCACACGCGCGGCACGCACCCCGCCAGAGCCGCCACCGATTACAAAAAGATCATAGTCAAAAGTCATCACGCGTCCTTGGGTTTAGTCAGAAACACTGTCGAACAGGTTGGTATCATCCTGAACGTCGAATTGCACGACGTCGCGGGTATCATTCGTGATATCGCGCACTTCGACCTTTCCGTTGCCATGACCGACGATGACGACGTCGCAGATGTCAATGAAAAGCCCGTTTTCGACCACGCCGGGGATCTGGTTCAACACAATCGCAAGATCGCGCGGATCACCGATACGGTTTAGGTGCAGATCAAGGATGAAATTACCTTCATCGGTCACAAAAGGCGCATCGCCTTGCATCCGCTGGGTCACTTCGCGGCCCAGGACATCGGCACCGATCAGCGTTTCCTCGATCAGGGTCCGGGTGGTGCGCATCCCGAAGGGCAGCACCTCGACCGGTAAGGGGAACGCGCCCAGGGTCGCGACCTGCTTGGTTGCATCGGCAATGACGATCATCCGGTCACTGGCCGAAGCCACAACCTTTTCGCGCAGATGCGCGCCGCCGCCGCCTTTGATCAGGTGCAGTTTGTCGTCGTATTCGTCGGTGCCGTCAATTGTCAGGTCGAGCCATTTCGCGTCATCCAGCGTGATGATGTCGATACCAAGATCGCGGGCCAGCTTTGCCGTCCGCACCGAAGTTGGCACACCCTTGATCTGCAAGCCCTGATCGCGGACCATTTCGCCCAGACAGCGCACCAGCCATTCCGCCGTTGACCCGGTGCCAAGCCCGACTTTCATGCCGGATTGCACGTATTGCGTGGCCTGTTTGGCGGCGACGAATTTGGCGGTCTCGATGGGTGATAATTCTTTGGGCATGGGCAGGCTCCGCTTTTGTTGCCGCGCTTATAGGCGCTTTGGTGCCAAGGTGCGAGACCACAATTCCGCCGGTGCCGCAACCCGCAGGACGGCGGTCGTTTTTGACCCGTGCCCTTTCACGTCATGGCCCTAGCAAGGATACAGGCACCAGCAAAAGGGGGACAAGATGTTCCTGTCTGTCTTCGATATGTTCAAAGTGGGGATCGGCCCGTCGTCATCCCACACAATCGGGCCGATGGTGGCAGCGGCGCGATTCCTTGACCATCTGCGTGCGCTTCCTTTTGCGGTAGCAGGTGTCCGCGCGTCGTTGCACGGATCGCTGGCCTTTACCGGCGTGGGTCATGCGACGGATCGCGCAGTCATCCTTGGGCTGGCGGGGATGCGCGCGGATGATTACGACGCTACCCTTGCGCAGGCCGAACTGGACCGCATCAGGCAGGACCGCAATGTACAACCCGCGGGGCTTGGGCTGCTGCGTTTTGATCCGGCAAGCGATATCCTGTTCGATTACGGCCCTGCCCTGCCAGGGCATGCCAACGGGCTGATCCTGTCAGGCGTTGATGCGCAGGGCGATGTCATCACGCAAGTGATCTATTATTCCGTCGGTGGCGGTTTCGTGGTCACAGCGGACGAACTGGCCGCAGGCACTGCCGCCGACACCGGCCCTGTTGTGCCTTATCCGTTCCGCACAGCGGCGGAAATGTTGCAGATGGCCCGGACCAGCGGCAAATCCATCGCCGCGATGAAACGCGCCAACGAACTGACGCGGATGTCTGCCGCTGATCTGGACGGCGGCCTGATGCGTATCTGGGAAGTAATGAACGCTTGTATTGACCGCGGCCTTGCCACAGATGGCATCCTGCCCGGTGGTTTGAAGGTCCGCAGACGGGCCAAGGGGATTTACACCGCGCTGATGGCCGAACGTGGGCTGAACCTGACCGCGCCGCACACGATCAACGATTACATGTCCACCTATGCGATGGCCGTGAACGAAGAAAACGCCGCTGGTGGGCAGGTCGTCACCGCCCCGACCAATGGCGCGGCTGGCGTGGTACCTGCGACGATGCGCTATTGGCTGGATCATGTGCCGGGCGCCACAACCGCCCGCGTGCCTGAATTTTTGCTGACAGCGGCAGCGGTTGGCGGGCTGATCAAGGCCAATGCGTCGATTTCGGGGGCTGAATGCGGCTGTCAGGCAGAGGTCGGCAGTGCAGCAGCGATGGCCGCGGCGGCGTTGGCGGCGGTTTTGGGCGGCACCCCTGAACAGGTCGAGAATGCCGCGGAAATCGCGCTTGAACATCACCTTGGCATGACCTGCGATCCGGTCAAAGGGCTGGTGCAGGTCCCCTGTATCGAGCGTAACGGCCTAGGCGCGATCAAGGCAGTGTCGGCGGCGTCGCTGGCTTTGCGCGGGGATGGGCAGCATCTGGTTGCACTTGACGTCGCCATCGAGACGATGCGCCAGACAGGTGCTGATATGAGCGAGAAGTACAAAGAGACAGCATTGGGCGGGCTGGCGGTGAATGTCCCCAATTGTTGAACAATCGGGGATGCCTCCGGCGGGGATATTTTTGCTCTGACGATGATGTTGTCATGCGGCCGACTGCGCGCTAGCGTGCCGAAATGAATGATGACCGGCCCTTTTTGGGCATTCTCTTAATGCTGGTGTTTTGCGTGCTGGCCCCGCTGGGGGATAGTGTGGCGAAATTGCTGGGCGGGGTTCTGGCGCTTGGTGTGCTGGTCTTTGCGCGCTTTGCGATACAGGCAATTATGCTGGTCCCGCTGGTCTGGGCAGGCGGTCAGAGCCTGCGGTTGCCGGCGGGTTTGCTGGGGCTGACCCTGCTGCGTACCGTGCTGCATATGCTGGGGATCGGGCTGATGTTTTCCGCCCTGCGCTATCTGCCGCTGGCCGATGCGCTGGCGATTGTTTTCGTCATGCCGTTTATCATGCTGATCCTTGGCCATTTCTTTATGGGCGAAGAGGTGGGCCGCCACCGTTTGGCCGCCTGTGCTGTCGGGTTCATTGGGACTTTGCTGGTGATCCAGCCTAATTTTGTGGATGTCGGCGCACCGGCGCTGTTGCCATTGGGCGTAGCACTGGCCTTTGCGCTGTTCATGATGGTGACCCGCCGTGTCGCCCGCGCCCTGGACCCGATCCGGTTGCAGGCGATCAGTGGCATTCAGGCAGTGCTGATTATGGTGCCGGTGCTGGCGCTGGTGCCTGCGGCGCGCGGTGATTTCGATTTCGGGCTGGATACCTATGGATGGGGATTGCTGGCCGCACTTGGCATTATCGGCACATTGGCGCATCTGTTCATGACCTGGAGCCTGCGGTTTGCCCCCGCATCCACCCTTGCACCGATGCAATATCTGGAGATTCCGGTTGGCACCTTCTTGGGCTGGCTGATTTTTCGCGACCTGCCTAATGGTCTGGCCGCAATTGGTATCTGCATCACAATCGGGGCGGGCCTTTACATCATTCTGCGCGAACGCCGTTTGTCACGGCCTCGACCAAATGTGCCCGCGGCAGTGTGACCAGAAGCGGACCTTGCGCTGATATCCGCACGACACCGCCCGTCGCCATGTTAGAGGCCGAATTGCGCCCCGCCGGATGCAGCGCCCAATCGGTGAATGGCCATTTCACGCCAGTGACAGAGGCCCGTACATCCCCCAAAGGCATCAGCGATACCCGCGCCCCTTGCGGCAGCGTCATCGCGCTGTCGCCTTGAGGGGCCAGGTAGGATATGTCGTCGGTATCAACCAAAAACACCGCCCGACCCGCGTGACGTGCCATGACGTTGAGCACCGATAATGCGTGATCCATCCGCCCGCCGGTAAAGCCCAGCGCGATGATTTTTGACGCAGCAACGCGGGTCAGCGCCTTTTCGAAATCGGTGGTTTCCTGTTCGGTGATGTGGTGCAACAGGTCTGCGAAACCGGCGCGCGCTTGTTCAGACAGGCTGTCGAGGTCCCCGATCACTGCCTTGGGTGTTATTGCGCGCAGATGCAGGTGATCCGCCCCGCCATCCACACCGACAAACCCGTCCACCAAAGGTGCAACGGCAGCAAAAGCTGCATCCGTGACCGTTGCCGCGCCGACCAGGCAGATCGCACCGGTTGTGGACACAATGATGTCAGTTGGCATGATAGTCGGTCCTATGCACGATCATTCCCTAATAAGGTCACAATCTTGGGGTCCTATCGATCTAACGTGATTCTGTGCGGTAGTGAACCGGCCAGCAATCCACCATGAAAAAGGGTTTTTCCGATGACCGAGAAACGACAAATACTCGATGTGACCTTCGGGACGTTTTCGTGCCGGCTGGAAGGGTTCGACGACACTGTCGGCACTTTGAAAAAAGTCGCCGACTACTTCCACCAACTGGCCGAAAACCCCGATGCGCTGGATACCGGCGCCGATGAAAACACGCTGGCAGCGCTGGTGACACTAACGCGCGAGGTAACAACCCACGAGGTCGAGGCGTCACATGTCGATGGCAAACTTAGCCTGCGCCAGCGTATATCAGAAGTTCTTGATGACAACGACGACACCCCCGGGACAGAGGTTTTGACCGATGACGAAACAGATGCGGCAGAGGATGCCACGGCTGCGGTTGAAGCCACAAACGACAGCGATGAAACGGATGACACCGAAAGCGTTGCAAACAAATTGCAGCGCATTCGTGATGTCGTAGGCCAGCAACCGCCGCAAACCAGCGAAACCAGCTATACCGAAGACCTTGTCGAAACCGCCCCCGTCCCGTCGCGTGCAATGATGAACCCTTTGGCGCAAAGGCTGGCCGCGCTGGCCGCGCGCAATGCTGCCGCATTGCAAGACCAAGACGAGATGGCATCGTCGCATGCGGAAGATGGCGATCTGGATGACCGCGCTGTGTCGCAGGGTGATCTTGATGATCTGGCAGCGCTTGACGGTGCCGACAACGCTGCACAGGATGAAGACGATCTGAACCTTGCCCATCTTGTGCAGGGTGATGATCTGAACCTGCATGACGAAGTGGCCGAAATTGAACGCGAGATCGAAGACCGTAACAAACGCCACGATCTGGTGCGCGATTCCGATGCGGCGGTCAGCCGGATCATGCATCAGGCACAACACCAGTTGAACGCGCCAGAACTGCGCCGCCAGCAAGATGCTTTTGCACAGCTCAAAGCGGCGGCAGTCGCAACCGAGGCGGCGCGTCAGCTAGGCGACGACGGCGGCGTCAAAAAGCGCCTGAGCGAGATTTTCCGTCAGGATCTGGGTTTCATCGCCGCCGAAGAACAG
>Ga0207421_10005240_pt1 | contig 14614 bp, 25 predicted proteins | sample SodLakKL_010_SED_4_FD_187542 | JGI IMG/M metagenome (GOLD analysis project Ga0207421, IMG submission 187542) | Alkaline sediment microbial communities from Lake Tanatar, Kulunda Steppe, Russia - 8KL_010_SED (SPAdes) (version 2) | ecosystem: Environmental > Aquatic > Non-marine Saline and...
ACGCAGAGCAGAAATCTTTCTAGGCCAATACTGCTGGCGCAATGAAATTCTATTCGACGAATATCATATCTCGACCAACAAGCCAAAAGGCGTAAGTCAGGAAGAACACTGGCGAAATGAACGATACAAAATAATTGACGAGTTAACAAAAACGCATGGCATTCCTGCTGTGACCTGTCATCATCTGGATGATTGTGTAGAAACTTGGCTGTGGAGCAGCCTACACGGCGAAGGCAAAATTATTCCCTATCGCAGACGGGATGTTGTTAGACCCTTTCGCCTCACAGAAAAACGCAATTTCCGTATGTGGGCAGAGGTCAACAATGTGCCCTGGGTAGAGGATGACAGCAATGCAGATACGTGCTATACTAGAAACTATGTTAGACATGAATTGATGCCTCATGCTCTCAAAGTTAATCCTGGCCTAAACAAGGTCATAAAAAAGAAGGTGTTAAACGATGACTATCAAGCATTATCCTGTATTTCCAACTGAAAAAGTTGTAGAGCACTATACGGAACAGGACGGTGTGCCTGTGCAGTATGTATGTACAACTGACATTAGCCGTTCTGATATGCCTATGGATGTGTTCTATCGTGAAACGCCTCATCCTGAGTTTGGCAACAGATACTTTGGATTATATGCTGACAGAGAAGGCAGAGTCATGATCACAAACGCAGACAGAGTAGAAGAATTCGAGTTTGGAATGGTTGAAAACAATGACGGTGAACTGGAATACTCGCAGAGTCATCATGACTACAAGGTGTTTGAGAATGGCAACATGATTGACGGTGGCAGGCAATACATTCGTTCGTTGCTGGGTTGTGATGTATATCGTGTGAAAGACGGAGGGTTTGTGAAAGATGCAAATGACATTTGATGTTACTAACAGATGCTACTACTGGTTGATAGAGCAGAAAGACTCAGATATTGTAGTTTCGCCCGAATTCAAATCGGAAGAATCTGCCATTGAATGGTACGGATTAGTTTCTAGAGAAATTTTAAGCGAATACGGAGTTACTGATGAAAGTCACAATTGAAATTGACATGACGCCAGATGAAGCAAAAGAACTTATTATGCCTTCTGAAAAACAGACAGAATTCGGCACAGAAATGTACAACAAGTGGCTGGAGGCTATACAAAAAAGCACAATGGAATTGGCCAATCCCATGAACTATGTAAAAGGAAAATCCAATGACAGACAAGAATAAGTTTCTAGAAACAGTTACAAAGATAGGTCAGGAAATGGAAAAGGCACGAGACGAATACGAAAAAGGGAACGACGCATGGTGGAACGGTCTTACTGAACAAGAGCGTGAAGATGCGTTCTATGCTGTATGCAAGAGAATTTGGAAAGCTGACGGCGAAGATCGAGGTTCCTATCGTTATGGATTATATGATGTGTTTGGATTTGATCCTGGTATGTACGGTCGTGGCATGGATTGTGGTTATATGTCTATACACAATGCTATTTTTGACGGTAAAGATCTTATGAAAATGCGTCAAATAAATCGTTTTGAAGTAATTGATGAAGAAGGTAGAACCTATGTTAATTATCTTGAGCCAGGACAAACAGTAAAGTTTTCTCTGCAGGATGATGACAAAACTCTCAAAGTGTTTATTGATTCACACAAGTCAGGATTCTAATATGCCTTATATCAAACAGGAAGACAGAAAGAAATTTTGTTACCAACCAGTCAAACTAGGACCCAACTCCGATATCGATCTGGTTAAGGCGACAGGTGATTGTTGCGACACTGCAGGAGATTTGAATTACGCATTTACTGTTATTATACAGCAGTATCTAAAAAATCACGGCGTGAACTATCAGCATCTTAATGATTGTGTTGGAGCACTGGAAGGTGCTAAACTAGAACTTTATAGAAGAGTAGCAGCACCCTACGAGGATACAAAAATTCAAGAAAACGGTGATGTAAAGAGAGTTTGATATGGATAAAACTTACTACACAAAGAACGAACAAGGTGAGTTCGAACCTATAGGCTTAGGCTTTCCTATAGAGTTCTATAGACAGGGTGCAACTCTTGTGGTTGTTGACGGCAACTGCAAAAGCCATGCCTATAACGTCCGTCCAGACCATGCTGCTGTTCTTGCGTCTCTCAAACTGTTTAGAGAACAGTTGATCAATCGAATAGTTGAGAAGAGTGAAATATCTCCGCAGCGTCATGCACTAACACCCGAACAACTTGCTGCATGGGAAGAGTTGAAAAAGGTGCTGGATGACGCTACGCTTGTTCGTCCAAGTGTAGCAGAAATTGCAAACCGTGCGATCGAAGGGTTTGAAGAAAAAACAGCAGATCTACTGAAAGAACCTGCTATACGAAAAGCATATGAAAGACTGGAAACACTAATCGAATTGAAAGGAAAAAACTATGAAAAGTCAAACTCCTGCTGAAGGCGTTTCTCTCCGCAAGGATTGGGGAGATGCGAAATGGTATCGTGTAGATTGTGAGTGCGGTGACGAAAATCATCATCATGATCTGTGGATAGAAGCAGATCGAGAAACTCATCAAGTCACTGTAGAAATCACAACTACTAGTACCACAGACTTTTGGAACACAACCGTTACACCTTATGTAACACGTTCGTCGGGTACCGTGCAGTTCTTTGAAGAGTGGATACGTTATTTGATCAATGAAACTGTTCGTCGTGCTCGTCTTGTGTTTAGAATTTTGTTCAAGGGTTATACAGAATACAACTCAACTGTCATTCTTACTCCGCAACAGGCTGTGAATTATGCAGACACTCTTAAAAAGGCAGTGAAAGAAGTAGAAAAAGGCTAGGCAGCAATGGAGAACATAACCAAAACTTTTCCCATGGGAGTTGGAGGACTCGGTCGCGGCACGACTCCGGACTACACTGCGGTAAATGTTGCCCATTTGGGAGAGGATTTTATCGACATAGAAAAAGACGTAGTAGAATGGCTGGAAAATTTGGAACACTCTAGTTGGTTTGCCTGGGAACGTCCTAGAGGATTAATGATATTTGAAAACAACACAGTGGCTTACTTGTTCATCTTGAGGTGGCTATTATGCTATACCATATCACAGCGAAAAAGAACGTAGATTCCATTCTATCTAAAGGACTAATACCAAACTTCCAAAGAGGTTTGTCTAGGAGACAGGACTATGAACCATGTGTTTGGCTGACAGACGACTCTGATTACATTTTAGAAACACAAGCGGGAGACCTTTGGCGAGAAGAAAACGATCCTGTTGTTTTAGAAATTGATGCGGATGGCTTAGATGTCAAACAATATATGTGTGAATTTGCGGATGGGTTGAGACCAATCAAGCATGAGTACTACATCACTTCTCGTATAGATTCCGCTAGAATTAAATTGAAAGACATCTGCTTGGTATGAACCTAAGTATTAAGAAATTTTTATTCTCACGCACGGAATTTGGATATCTCTGTATCAATTCTACTAAGAAATTTCGTGAAAAATTGTGGTGGATATTGTGTATGATGAAACGACCAATTTGGAAAAGAAACACCGACAGAATTTTTGGATTTCCACTTGTACAAGAAGGAGTTAACATATGAATAAAAAATTAACTTATGCAGAATGGCTAGAAAAACATGGAAGCGAAATAAAAAGCAACCCATTGATATCAGTGGAAGAGCAGAAAGCTGATTTTGAAAAGTTTCATGGAAAGTCTTTGCCAGATGAGGTTGATAAGATAAATCAACAAGAGTATCAGTTATACTTACAACGAGTTGAAGCAGGGTCTAAAGAATGAAAGCGAAAATAGGAAAATACATTCACTGGTATAATACTCATCGGATTGAGGATACGTACCTTGAATGGCGGCACAAGAAGTGCGCCTGGGATATTGATGTACGGGATCACGATTGGATCGACAAGACTGTCATGAAGCTACTAGACGGATGGCAGAGTGTTCTGCACTACACGATCAATCAGATTCAGAATCGTCGTGAACGAAAAATCAAAGTCCATGTTGACGCTTGGGATGTTGTGAATGCGAACGAGACTCTTGCTCATGTTATCCTGCCCGTGCTTAAAAAGATTCGAGAGGACAAGCAGGGTGCACCGTTTGTGGATTCCAAGGATGTCCCCAAGGAACTTCGCCCTAAAAAACTCACCAAGAAGCAGAAAGAGAACGGTGAGATTGACGACAAGCACTTTGAACGGTGGGACTGGGTGCTGGGTGAGATGATCTTTGCCTTTGAGTGCATGGTTGATGATTCATGGGAGGATCAGTTTTTTTCTGGCGAATCACACATTGTCTGGACCAAAGTTGATGTCGAAGGTAATGAAGTCGACGATGACCATGATGGTATGATCTATTATCGGATGGGCCGAGGGCCTAACGATACTTTTCATTTTGACAAAGAGGGATATGATAAATTCTCTAAGAGGATCGACGAAGGTCTACGTCTATTTGGCAAATACTACAGAGGATTATGGACTTAGAATGAACACCGAAGACGATGTCAAACTTGTTGCTGCTCTTGCTCAAGAAGTTGAAATCACAGATCCTATCAACTGGGATAATTTGAATCTTGCCCCAGAGCAAGCATACAGAATGATGGCTGCTCATGTCACAGACTTTTTCGACGACAACGATGCCTTGACAAACAAAGCAATTCTTGCTAAACTCTTAGTTGAAAATTTCACACTCAACCTGAGATTACAAAGTGGAAAACGCTGAACAAGAAAAACTAGAATCAGACGTCAAAGCAGAGACGAAAGAAAAGTACGATCGCAGCACTATGAGCAAGGCTGGCAAACTTGCCATGGAACTGGCAGAGGAAAAGCGTCGTCTAAAACAAGAACTGGAAGAACTTCAGACAGAGTACGACGGTGTAAAACCTACCACGCCAACTGGCACACCAGACTGGTATATCAAATGGACTGCTGTCACAATGGCTGTGGTAGGCGTGTTTCTCATGTCTGCCGGCCTGCCTATCCCCGGTCAGATAGCCTATATTATATCAGGCATTGGCTGGATTTATGTAGGCATGCAGTGGAGTGACAGAGCAATCATGATCGGCTCTGCTATAACTTCTACTGCTGTTGCCATGAATTTAATGGAGGCGGTATTATGAAGGTGGGACTAAGCCTATCACGCTGTGTTCGAGACATTTTTGAAGGACATGTAGATTACAAAGACGTTCTTGTGATTGTATCCCGCACAGACTTTGATCCAAACAACGACAAACACTGGCAGCAGATTTGGCAGGGTTATCTGCACGGCTACTACTCCACCCCTGTGTGGCACGGTTTAGAAGATTCGGAAACAGAGATGAGAAACATCTGCATTGACCTGTACGAAAGCGGAAAACTGCATCAGCCAAGGCAGTTCGGTTCTGCTAATCGATTCAGAGCAGATTATTCGTGGTTAGATACCATAGTACCCGATGGTGAGTTGGAAGACAAGCCCGCGGTAAAGAAAGCATGGGAACAATACAAAATGCTAGCAGGACTATCACACTAGGAGCAACAATGAAGACCACATATGACGACAAGTGTAAAATACACAACACAGATCACGACAAAACTGTGGATGGAGAAATACTGGAATTTCAGCCACAAAGGCGTCTTGTAGTTAGCGTAGAGAGAAGTGTAAAAATTACACTTGCTTACGATGAAAAGCATCACATCTATGTTGGTTCTATGGGAGGTATGGAATTTACTTCTGAAGGACCACGAGCATATCACACAAAGGAAGGAAGAACGTAAAAATGCAGGAAGAACTTCAACGAGTTTTGGAGAGATTCGCACAGGGTTTGGACGATGTAGATGTTGATTATTTCAATTCAAACATCTATAATCAGATTAAGGATATTGACGCAGAGCCTGAACTAATACAGGCCATAGTTGATTTACACAGAGCAGCAAAACACGCTGTTATCGCACTAGACGAACAGGACTACTAAGAGGTTATAATGGATATGAATTTGGTTCCAATGGTTGTTGAGCAGACTTCAAAAGGTGAGAGATCCTACGATATATTTTCTAGATTGCTCAAGGAACGTATTATAATGCTGAACGGTCCTGTAGAGGATGTGGGTGCCAATCTTATTGTTGCTCAGTTGCTGTATCTAGAATCAGAGAACGCAGACAAAGACATCACTTTCATGGTAAATTCGCCAGGCGGCGTGATTACCGCAGGCATGGCAATCTACGACACAATACAATTCATCAAGCCAGATGTTGCTACTATTGTAACTGGACAGGCCTGTTCAATGGGATCATTTCTTGCTCAGGCAGGCACAGCAGGCAAGAGAAAGATGCTGCCCAATGCTCGCCACATGATTCATCAGCCTTCCGGTGGTGCTCGTGGTATGGCAAGTGATATCGAAATCTCCTATCGTGAGATTCAATATTGGAAGAAGCGTCTCACAGAATTGTATGTAGAGCATAATACTGCTGGCAAGACCTATGAAGACTTTGAACGTGACATGGATCGAGATTACTTTATGAGTGCGGAAGAAGCACTTGAGTATGGTCTTGTTGATCGAATTATCACACACCGAGGTGAATAATGAAAGGTGAATGGTCGGGAGGTAAAGGCGACGCTCGTCGTAAAGGTGCCAACGATCAAAAGTATCGAGCAGGCTGGGATAGAATCTTCGGTCAAAAAGAACAGAAGAATAAATACAAGAAGTAAAGGTCTTTGTGTTTCACGTTCAAAAAAATAAATAACAGTGTATTTTGGAGGAAAACATGAAAAAAACACTTACTGAAGCAGAACATATCCGTAGTATGCTACAAGAAATGGAAATGGAGCGACCGGACTCATGGTATATTGAACCGGATCCAGAAGACGACTATGAACCAGAAGAGCTTGTGGATTTTCATCATAAAGTTTATGATTACGAAAAAAAATTCGAAAATCTTTTGCAGCAGGCAGAACAGAATCCCAAACAAGCCTTAAAAGTATTTAATGACACACGCTCTGGTGTTGAAAACCTTTATGATGAAGCAGACGAACTTCTTCCTCCTCCGACTGCGTGGAATCGTCAGCGAGATTTACATACTGAGTTAATTCGTTATATACAAGATCAGGTAGGCGAGGAAGAAGTTGGGATCGACGAGCCTAACCCAAGAACCAAATCAGAACTCAAAAAACTAATTCAGAATCGCATAACAATGATGAAAGCGATTAATGATTTTATTGATGAGCATGATGAGTACGGAGATATTTCAGATTATGTCCGGGACAAGTATAGAGACGACGGAAGTGATGCTGGGATTGATGTGCCTGAACGAGAACCTCCAAAGTATTACGACGGCGGCTATTATTAAACAAGTATTTCAATAAGTCATTACACTGTTATGTGAATTACAGCAAAGCTGACGTTTTTGCAGTTTTTTCCTTCACACAAATAAATAACAGTTGACAAGAGATCGAAATCATGTATACTAACACTATGATGCTAGAAAACCTCACACATTCTAATTTTTCGTACTCCCGTTTTATTTGGCGAGATATGTGTGGGTGGGACGCATAGTGTAAAGTCTAAGAAATCAAGATTAACACGGCCCCTGTCAGTCTAACTGCTCAGGGGTTTTTTATTTGTTCTTTAAAAATTCAAAATGAAGATATTGCGCCATAGCTCAGCGGTAGAGCAGTTGGTTCATATCCAGCCAGTCGCAGGTTCGAATCCTGCTGCTACCTCCAACTAAATACTGATATGAAAGCAAGTGAATTCGCGGGTTTTACAAGGCAAGTAGCTTGTCTAACTCCTTAGCTAAATACTGATATGAAAGCATCAGAAATCATAGAAACATCTCTGGTTTGCGAGGTTCGAAAAAATCCCAAACAGAATCCAAAGATTTCTGTCGATCAATACGTTAATGATCATCTTAAAAAAGCCGAATATCTTCCTGGGACCAATATAAAAAATTCATTTGTATCATTTACCGAAGTGGATAAACTGGGTGTCAATCCTGGTTCCACATGGGACACAACACCACTGGGAATTTATGCTTATCCATCTAGGATCGCACTGGATAATCTCGAGTTGGATGAAGATTTCTTTGCTAATGATAAACCCTATGCTAACATATTCTCAGCAAAAGGCAATATTGTTGATCTAGATAACATGACTCGCAGTGATCTCGATCGGTATACTCGTGCCATGGTGGATGTGTATTTTAAATTATCAAATATCAAAAAAGGTTCTAAAAACGCGAATGATAAACTAAAAGACATAATCAGCTACTCAAAAAAAACAGATGATGATTTTGACACATATCAAGATCTAGAACTACCGTCAGAAGATGGACCTGGTGGGGAATTCTGGTATATCAGCATGAAAATTTCTGAAATTCTGCCAACTACTAGTGGGTCTCGGCACCCTATAAGGTGGAACAAACTGTTTCGTGAAATTGGCATCGATGGATGCATTGATAATGCCGGTGACGGTATTATCCACAAAGGAGAACCTGAACAAATTGTATTTTTTTCTTACAAGCCGATTATTGAAGTTAAAAGAGTATATAATCGCTCATCTTATAGTTTAAAATTTAATAAAAAGAAAGCAAAACTAAATCAGATGAGCGAAGACGAACTAATAAAAGCAGTGCAAAAAGACAGCATGATTTTTCAGTATATCAAAAATCCATCTGAAGCTGTTCAGTTGGCCGCGGTACAAACAAACACTTATATTTTTAAAGATATCGAAAATCCATCTGAAGTTGTTCAGTTGGCCGCGGTACAAAAATATGGAGGTAATATTAAATATATCAAAAATCCATCTGAAGCGGTTCAGTTGGCAGCGGTGAAAGAAGGGTCAGGATTTGCCATTAAATATATCAAAAATCCATCTGAAGCGGTTCAGTTGGCAGCGGTGAAAGAAAACCCCAATGCTACTTTATATATTGAAAATCCATCAGACAAGGTCATGGCCGCAAGATCTTTCAAACTCTAAGGCTTTAGCAATATGAAATTTTCAGAAATTCTATCAGAATTACGATTTAAAGGATCAGCTTGTACCAAAGATTGCAGCGGACATCAAGCAGGTTACAACTGGTCAAAAAGAAATCCCGATAGAGACTGTGCAAGCCGAAGTCCAAGTTTTACAAAAGGCTGCAACATAGCAAAAAAAGAAAAAGACAAACCTCAACAAGAAAGCGAATTCGCAGGCTCATATCCCACCGGTCCAAAAGGTCAAGCAAAAGGTCGAGACAAAATGCCTCGAGCAAAGAAAGGACGCACTCGTCATCCTCTACAAGGCAAACTTGTAGGCGGTTCTTAATTATCTCTCCAGTTTAAATTTTGCAAGTTCGCATTAAATACATGGTAATTATAAAATGTGAGGTGCAACGTGCGGGGACTCTGTGTTTTTTTAATACTGGCTATATCAACTGCATCAGCGGGCGAGCTGGTGTTTGAATTTTCCAATCCGGCTTTTTCTGGGCAAGGCTATTCTAATCATGTTCTAGCCACAGAACAGTTGAGGCACAATCGAGAAGAAGAAATTCGCAAACGCCAAGAAGCAGAACAGAGACGTATAGAAAGAGAATTGGAAAACACGATTTTAAATAGATTTATCACGAATCTAGAATCTAGAATTTATGCAAATCTATCCAAACAAATGGTTGACAATATGTTTAAAGAGTGCGAGCCCGAAGACACAACTTGCAAAGAGCCGGGGGGCGGCAGTACAACTATAGAAGGAAGCACTATTACATGGACACAAGATTCGTCAGGTGCAATAACTCTCACAGTTGACGGGCCAGACGGATTTACAGAAATCAATATACCAGGGCCAGGAGAACTAAAATTCTAAAAAAAATAGTCATTCTAGTTGGGTTGATTTTTGTCACAGGATGTTCTGCAGTAGGCGAAAATAGATTTCAGTCTGGTCCTGCGGAAGCACAGACTTCTCCTATGCAGGAGCAACTGAGTACAGTCCCTGAATTAGACGGACCCAAGATCACTGTAGCGTTGTACGAATTTAGGGACAAAACAGGACAGCGACAGCCCAGTCGAAATGTTGCCAGCTTGTCTACTGCTGTAACACAAGGTGCAGAAGTCTGGGTAATTAAAAGTTTACAAGAAGTTGGAAACGGATCTTGGTTTGATGTAGTAGAGCGAGTAGGCCTAGACAACTTGGTTAAAGAAAGGCAGTTGATAAGAAATACTAGAGAAAATTACGGCGAAGCAGATAATAGACTTCAGCCAATGCAGTTTGCAGGTATTATACTAGAAGGGGGTATAGTAGGTTACGATGATAATATTGTAACAGGCGGAGCAGGGGCAAGATATTTGGGTATTGGTGTTAATACAGAATACAGAGTTGACACTGTAACAGTGGTTATGCGATTGGTTAGTGTGAGTACAGGCCGAGTATTAACCAGTGTTGCAACAGAAAAAACTATTCTGTCAACACGCACAGGCGCAAACATGTTTAGGTTTTTTGATATGGGCACTAGGTTGATAGAAGTGGAATCTGGCATGAGCGCAAACGAACCTGTAAACTATGCTGTGAGGGCAGCAATAGAAGCAGGAATAATAGAATTGATTTACCAAGGTGAAGAAAAACAACTTTGGAAATTCAAAGAGGGCAACAGCAATGAAAAGAATAACATTATCTTTGATTTTGGCGGCGACATGTAGCTTTACATATGCCAACGAAATCTATATAGAGCAAATAGGTGACGGACTAGAATTAGATATTACACAGTCTGGATCGGGCAATGTTGCAGGTACATCCCAGACACCAATAGAACTGAGCGGCGATGATATGACATTTGAGATTCGTCAAATAGGTAACACAAATACTGTATCAGCTGTAATCAATGGAAACAATTATACCGGTACTATAGATCTTACAGGCAACAACAACAGTGTTGATCTGTTATGCGACAGTGTTTCAGCAGGAAATTGTGAAAATGTCACAGCAGACATAACTGTTAACGGCAACGATACTGTGATTGACTTCAAGATAGGAGAAACTCAAGACGCTTCTAACACAGTTGCAGTTCTTACAGTAGACGGCGATACAAACATTGTTAATGCAGAAATCAACGGTGCTAATGCAAATTCCAATATCATAATAGACAACACTGCTAGTCTTGCTGGCGGAAACACAGTAAATGTTGACATAGACGGCGACGGCAGTATTAATGGTCATTCTCTAGATCTCGACATCACTGGCGGCGGCGGAGTATACAATGTTACCCAGAGCGGAATTAATGATAACACAGTTAACGCGACATTCTCAGGCGATAACGCTGTTGTTAATATTGATCAGTCTGATTAGTGTTTCAGCACACGCATCAATCGGATCTATTTCTGATATCACCGGTTCAGGCGTTCTTGAAAGAAACAGCGAAGTAATTAGTGGCGAAAACGGCACAAGCGTAAAAAGCCTCGACACTGCTGTTACAGAGAATGGCAGAATGAGGATTGACTTTATAGACGATACTAGAGTGGATATTACAGAACATTCTAGATTGATAATAGACGATTTTGTTTTTGATCCAGAAGCAGGCGAAGGATCGCTGGCTATAAAAGCCAGTCTAGGGTCTGTGAAATATGCTTCTGGACAGATTGCAAAACGCAGTCAACAAAATGTAAAAATTCAAACACCCAGTGCTACTATAGGTGTAAGAGGCACAGATTTTGCAATGATAGTTGACGAAATAGGTGTGTCAACTATCACACTGTTGCCGTCTTGCAGATTAAGTGCAGCTTCACAGTCTGCCGAATGTTATGTGGGAGAAATTTCTGTAGAAACAGATGCTGGGATAGTTATTATGAATCAGGCATTTGAAACTACTGTGGTAGAAACCAGCAATCGAATGCCTTCCCGTCCTCTAGTGCTAGATATAGATCAGTCTAGGCTTAACAACATGTTGATTATACGCAATGAATCCGACTATGAACTAACTGCCAGACAGCTAGCGGAACAGGCAGATATATTAGATGTGGATTATCTAGTATTTGACGGTTTGGACATTGATCTATTAGAGCAGAGTATAGATGGCTTGTGGACAACTGAATTAGAAAAAGCAGAAGATATTCTTCCTGCCAATGTGTTCGATGAAATGATAAGTTTTACTAGATTTGTGCAGTCTTTGTTGGCCGATCAATTGGACAGTCAGTTTATTCTAGAAGATAGACCAGACGGGCTTGATGAAGACACCGGCATATTTTTTCAATCACCGCCGCCTAATTTTATTGTAAGAAGACAAGACGAAGCAGGAAATACTGTTGAATTACGATTAAGTGAATCACATGGCTATTCTATAGATATACTACAAGGACCATTTGCAATTTATGACTACGAAGTTGGTACTGGCAGCAATCGTATACGCATTGATCAAAGTCGCTAACGCAAGCGAAGTGGACATTGCAGTAACCGGCAATGACTTTGAATTGTCTGTGCTTCAGTCGTCTGGCAACAATCTCCTAGAAGGTTCTGTAATTGGCAATCAACACAGGATTACTTCAGAGCAAACTAGCAATTCGTCTGCTACAGTTGATTTAACTAATAACGGTGGTTCGGTTGATTTAATTATTCAGCAGGATAACAGTGCTGTAAATGTTACAAAAATCTGTACCAATCCAGCAGGCTGTGCTATCTCCATAGATCAACGCTAAATATCCACATGAAATGGCTCACACACTGGACTACAGCGTTCCTGACTCTTGCGGTTGTGCTTTTCGTTCATTATTCAGACGGATTCGTAACAGAAACTCTAAGACTCAAGCAGTTTGATTTACTACAACAGACAGATTCTGTTGAAGTTTCTCAAGACATAGGTATTGTTGCTGTAGACGAAGCAGCAATAGAACGATACGGTCAGTGGCCCTGGGGTCGAGAAACTATCGCAAATATTGTATGGCAGTTACGAGAAGCAGGTGTGGGCATAATTGTTATACCTGTATTATTCTCAGAAACTGATAGGCTAGGTGGTGACAATTATCTTAGAGAAACACTGGAAAACAACGGTGTTGTAATTGCACAGACTGGGATTACAGGTGCGAATCAAAACGCAGTTCCTAGAGGCATAGCAAAAATAGGCGAACCTATACCCTACCTCTATCAGTGGGAAGGCATGCTAGGTCCCATACCCAAACTAGGTGAAGCAGCAGACGGTGTTGGTGTTGTTAATACGGTGCCTGAACTAGACGGCGTAGTAAGACGTGTGCCTCTTCTAATGAGAGTAGATGACGATGTATTTCCTTCGCTGGGTATAGAAGTTGTTCGAGTAGCAACGGGTCAGCCTTCTTATCAGGTAAGAGAAACAGGTTCTGGTATAGAAGCAGTTCGAGTACCTGGCTTTCCTGTAATTAACACAGACCCAAACGGCAGAATATGGTTACGCTGGAATAAACAATTTCCTGTTATTTCTGCAGCAGAAGCCGACTACACCGATTTTCAAGGAAAAACTGTTATCATAGGAGCACAAGCCGCAGGTATAGGTGGCGTTATTGCATCGCCCACAGGTCCTAGATACAATTATGAACCTGCTGCTGTAACACTGCAAACTCTGATCGACGGTGAGCAGATAGAAAGACCTTACTGGTCATTTCAAGCAGAATTAGCAGGAACAGTTGTGCTAGGAATAGCAGTTGTGTTGTTGGGTAGATTTACACCTTACTGGACGGTAGGAGCAGGCATGCTCATGCTGGGCAGCTCTGTGGTGTTAGGAATACACTGGGCATGGACAACTCATCTCTATCTGATTGACGGTGTAATGCCCTTAATTGCCTTGACATTTGTGGGATTACATTCCATATTCTTGAGATTTGTAAAAGAGTTCAGAGAAAAACAAGCAATTAAGAAACAATTTGCAGGCTATGCTTCGCCTACTGTTGTAAAACTGCTTCAGGAAAATCCCCAATTGATAAAGCAAGGCTCAAAAAGAGATATTTCAATTGTGTTCTCAGATTTGAGGGGATTTACACCTCTAGGAGAATCATTTGGCGATGACGTGAAAGGCCTAACTGAATTGATGAACAGTTATATGGATGCTATCACAGAACCTGTGTTAGACAGAAATGGTATGATTATAAAATACATAGGGGATGCTTCGATGCACATACATGGTGCTCCCTTAGACGATGCCAATCATGCCCATACCGCAGTTGAAACAGGCCTAGAAATGATTCGAGCAGTTGAGAAATTTAATACAAAAATCACTCAAGAAGGCAGACCTGCTGTTGGTATGGGCGCGGGTATTAATAGTGGTCTCGGCTACCTAGGAGAAATGGGCAGCACCCAAAGACACTCATATGACGTGCTAGGAGATTCTGTATCAACTGCCGCAAGAATTGAGTCCAAGTGCAAGGAATATGGATGTTTACTCCTTGTGGGAGAAGACACTGTAAAACAGTGCAGCGACGACTTTTTCTTTTTGAAGATAGATGATCTCGCAGTAAAGGGCAAATCATATGGTATATCAATCTACACAGTGCTTGATATCGAAGGTGTAGACATTGGTGAATATCAATTTGCAAAACAAGAGCACAACAAGATGCACGAACTGTATCAATCTCAACAGTTTGTTAAGGCACATGCACTGTGCGAAATGCTAAAATCAGAATTTGACGAAAGGATGACTGAGTACTACAAGATGTGGCAGAAACGCTGTGAGTTTATGAAAACT
>Ga0207421_10005242_pt1 | contig 14610 bp, 8 predicted proteins | sample SodLakKL_010_SED_4_FD_187542 | JGI IMG/M metagenome (GOLD analysis project Ga0207421, IMG submission 187542) | Alkaline sediment microbial communities from Lake Tanatar, Kulunda Steppe, Russia - 8KL_010_SED (SPAdes) (version 2) | ecosystem: Environmental > Aquatic > Non-marine Saline and...
CCGTCGATGAGCGGAGGCCAGGAGAGCCTCATCGCCTGGCTGCCCACCCAATGCCGGTCTGCTCCTTCTGCACCGGGGGTCGCCGCAGCCATGCTCGTGGACTGATCCTTGACGTGCCGCAGCTCAGGTTGGCCATGAAAGGGCGGTTGGGTCTGCTGCGAGCCGTCGTGTGACGGTCGCCACCGTCGCGAGCTCCTGTTCCACCGGGTAGCCGCGCGCCAGACACGCCCTGGCCAGTGGTCCCGCCGGGCCGTCGACGGCATGCTGGAGCCCCTCGAGCGCATGGCCGCCTGCCTGCCAAGGGTCGACTGTCGGGTGGGCGGCCTGCCCGATGTCGACTACCTCAGCCGTCGGGAACACCCTCAGGAGCCGTTCGGCGATCCGGACGCCTCCAAGGTCGGCATCGGGGACGATGAGCACGTCGAGCTCCGCGCCGGCCATCGGCTGCAGCAGCCTTAGCGCGGCGTTCGATGGTGGGCCGGCGGTATAGACGACGATGACGTCGGCGAGCCGGTCCGCGAGCGTCTCGGCGGCCTGTAGGTTCTCGACGATCACGACCGCGCGGGCCCGCGACCCGGCGGCGACCGCCAGGTCGGGCTGGTCTGCACGCAGCAGTACCGGTCCGTCCAGCGCTCCGACGTCGACCTGCGTGTCAACGGCGTGGACGGTCACCGGCCCGGCCAGGCCGATGCGGGGACTGCGGCGCACGCCGAGCCGGTCGAGCACGTCGACCTGCACGCCGGCAGCAGTCAGCAGCTGGGCGACGTCATCACGGGCCTTGGTGCGGCCGAAGTGCGCCTGGGAGAACGCGCGGGGGCCGTCGTGCACCACGCCGGCGACCAGGTCCTCGGCTGCAGCGACCAGGACTGGCCGCGTGGACGTCCAGACAGGCTGCTTGAGCCGGTCGGCCAGCTCCGGAGAGATGGCGGCAACCTCGCCGGCGACCGCGGTCGCCCGTTCGAGCCAGCGGGCCGCTTGTCCGCTGCGGTCCGCGGCGCGGTCGGCTCGGAGCTGCTGGTGGGCCGGCGTGAGCTTCCACCGCTGTGGCTCTCCCAGCTGCAGCGTGTTCACGGTGCAGCGCAGCTCGACGATGCCCGCCCGTGCGAGATCGATGGCCAACGGCCACGCCTGCTCGCCAAGCCGGTCAGCGACGGTGGCCCACCGGCGGGTCTCCGCGCCGTAGAGGAACGTCTCTCCGACCTGGTCGGTCAGCTCGTCGACGTCTCCCGTCCAGCTGCCGTCGCCGACGAGGTCGACCCGCTCGACCTTTCGGCGGCGACTGAGTGAGCGCACCGGGACGAGCTGTCCGTCTTCGGTGGTCCGGTGCTGTTCGACCAGCAGTGCGGTGAGGCCCGCGGGCACGCCGGCGAGCTTGATCGGGGTTGGGGGTGGGCTCGTCACACCACGGGCCGTCCGACCGTCGCGATCTCCACCGCGATCTCCTGACGTTCCCGGTCGGCGTCGAGGCCGTACATCCGGGTTGGCTGGTTGAGCACGTGCGAGTCGGTCTCGTGCACGAAGTACAGGATCTCGCCGCAGACGCGCGCGGCCTCTTCGAGGACCGAGTCCTGGCAGGTACCCAGGATGGTGATGTCGTGTTCCGCGGCGGCCTGCTGTAGCGCGGCAAGCACGTCACGTCGGTGCTGCTGCCCGAAGCTGTCGCCGAGCTCGTCGAGGATGAGGACCTGTCCGGTCGCCTCGCTGGTGGCGGCGCTGGATAGCAGCGCGGCGAGCACGAGCTGGATGGTGAACAGCTTCTCCGCTGCCGTGTTGATCTGTTCCCGGTAGGACACCATGTCGCCGTCGACGTGCCGTCGCCAGCGGGGTGTGACCGCCCACCGCCACGTCTCCTCGGCTGCGGCTGGCCGTTCGCACGCGACGTGGAGCTCGGCGCCGATGCCGCCAGCTGCCCGGTTGAGTTCGTCGAGCTTGGCGGAGATGCCGCGTAGCGAACGTTCGATGGCTTCTTCGATGGCGTCCTGGACGAGCTCGAGCTGCTCGGACGCTGCTTCCACTTCGCGGCCGGTGAGTTCGAGCTCGTCGCTGCGGCGTTGTCGGTTGGTCGTGATCGTCTCCGCCGCGATGTCATCGGACTCGAGCGTGGTCGCGAGCCAGTCGTCGAGCGCGGCGACCAAGCTGTCGAACGTCGAGTCGCTGTGGGCGTCGTCATCGGGATCGTCGACGGCGCCGGTGCGGGCTCGGACCGCGCTACGGATCTCTGCGGTCGGTGCGTCGTCCGGGCCGTCGATGTCCAGGGCGCGTAACGCATCGGACAGCTTCGTGTTGGCCAGGTTCTTCAACCGCCGACCGCTTCGGGTCTCCGCGGCCTTGATTGCGGCCGCCTCCGCGTCGGTGCCGTCCCAGCGTTCCCGCCAGTAGTCGAGCCGCAGGTCGCGCAGCTGCCGCTGCAGTTCGTCGATCTTCTTCTCCGTTTCGGTGGCGCGTGCGGAGAGCGTCTGCTCTTCGAGCTTCAGCGCGTCCACCCGCGCCTGTAGGGACTGCACGGCAGCCTGTACGGCCACGAGCTGATCGTGAGCCTTCTGCCGTTTCGTCGTGGCGGCGCGTACCCGGACGGTGGCTGCCTCGATCTCGGTCACGAGGTCAGGCAGCTTTTTGGCGATGACGGTCAGCCGTTCGGCTGCCTGCGCTGCTTCGAGCCGCTTGGTTGCGGTTGTGACCGCGTCGTCTGCATCTCTCTCCGCCTGTAGGGCTTCGTTGAGCCTTTCGGACTGTTCGTCGTAGCGTGCGCGGGCGGCGTCCACCGCGGCGTGGCGGCCGGTGATGGTCGGTTCGAACCCGCCGGTCATGTACACCCCGACCGGCACGTTGCCGACCTGGCCAGGCTCGTACACCGGCAGGTCTGTGGCCAGCCGCTGCAGCAAGGTGGCGGCTGCCGACGGGGCGTCGACCACGCCCGTCGGCAGCGCCCCGTCTGGTCCGGACACCACGATGGCACCGGGCAGCGAGCGGGCTGCGGCCAGCGCGTCGTCGCGGTGGCCCTCGCTGACCACGACCGCGTCAGTCAGCGGGTGCAGTCGCGCCTCCCACACTGACCGGTCCGCGTCGTCGAGCTCGACCGCGTCGAGCAACCGAACCGCATCGATCCCTTCGGCTCTCAGGCGCGCCAGCAGCTCACCGCACCGGCCGGTCGCGCCCCCCGCTTCGATGGCGTCCAGGTCGTTGCGCGCACTCTGAAGTTCGCGGCGTCGCAGCAGGACCTCGGCGCGTGCCTCGTCGCGGTCGCCCTGCGCCTGGGTGAGCTCGGCACGGAGCTGCGTGCTGGACAGCTGCGGTGCGGTGGCGGCCAGGTCGGCCAGGTCGCCGCGTTCGGTCTCGAGTTCGAGCTTCGCCGTCTCAAGGGTCTGCTTGGCGGCGTTGGCCGTGGTCAGTTCGGAGTCTGCGTCGTTGTAGGCCTGGTCTGCTTCTTCGGTGTCGTCTGCCCGGTCGCGCTGCCGTTCGAGTTCGGCGATCTTCTCGCGGCGAGCTCGTGCCGCCTTCGACGCTTCGGCTTGCTCGCCTCTGGCGGTCGGGAGCTCGTCGTCGCTGATCTCGGCGGCGCGAGTCAGCACTTCGGTGAGCCGGACGGCGTCGTAGCTCCGGCGGGCGTCGGTCGCTTCGGCAAGCAGCATGCGGGCGGACCGCCGCGCTTGGACCTGGGTCAGCTCGCGCTCTTCGCGAACGGTCGCCTCCTCATCGGCGCGGCGGGCCTGGTCCAGCGCGGCGCTGTTGGACGCCAGGGCTCTGCGGGCTTCGACGTCGCCGGTGAGCAGGTCGGTGTGGCCGGTCAGGTCGATGAGGGCCTGCCCGATCTGTTCGGGCTGGAACTCGCCGGCGGCGGTGTGCAGCAGGGATGGGCCAGGGTTGAGCTTGCCGCGCTTCTGCACCCACGCGAGGCAGCGGGGCGTGTCGCCGTACAGCGTGCGTGAGAAGCTCGACGATCCCCAGGCGGCACTGTCGGAGCCGAGGTCCTTCCAGATCTCGTCGGCACGCCGGTGGCGGGTGGTGTCGTTGTCGCCGCTGGCGAGGTGGATCCCGTCGGTTGTCTTGACCTGCAGGAACGGGCTCGTGGCGTTGATGCGCATCCAGATGGTGATGGGGGTGTGCCCGAACCGGGTGAACACGCCGACGATGTAGCCGTGGGTGGGGGCGGGGTAGTCGCTGGTGCGCAGCCCGGCGGCGGTCGGGGAGAACAGCAGGTCGGCGGCGGCGCGGCCGCTGGTGAGCCGCCACTGCGGGTCGCCGAGCAGCAGGCTGACCGCTGCCAGCCAGGTGGTCTTGCCCGAGCCGTTGGAGTCGCGGCGGGGTCCCCGGCCGTGGACGGCGATGAAGGTGCCGGGCACGAGCTGGATCGGGTGGCTGGTGAGCCGACCGATCTGGAAGGTCTGGGTGACCGTCAGCTGCCGGCTGCCGATCCGTCCGCGTGGCTGGCTGGTGTTGAGCTGCCGTTCTTCGAACAACGGCGGGGCCGTGGTGGCGCTCATCGGGTGGCTCCTCCAGTCGCGGTGGCGGCACGCCGGCGGATGGCCGCGGCGAGTAGGGAGTCAGGGGCGGCGAGCAGCACGAGGTTGCTCCACAGCAGTTCGTTGCGGGCGTCGGTGAGCCGCTGAAACTGCGGTCCGGGCACGACAGCTGAGCGGTGCCCTCGCCGCAGCACTCCCGCGTCACGCAGGTTGCGTAGCGAAGTTCGGATGGCCTTCTTGGTCAGGTGGGGGTTGGACCACTGTTGGCTGAGGCGGTCCGGGTCGAACTCGACCGCGTCGAGCCAGCTGTCACCGTCGGTCTGTCCGCGGGCGCGTGGGATGGCGACCGCGTGCAGCAGCACGAGGGTGAGTACCGCCCGGTCGGTCTCGTCGAGCTGCCCGATCCCGGCTGCTGCGAGCTCGTCGGCGACGTCGTCGGCGTAGCCGCTGAGGTAGGTCCCGTCGCGTTCGAGCAGGACTCTGCCGACGGCGTCGAGCTCCCGGGTGACGTGTGCCCGCAGCGCCGGGTCGTACAGCGCCGGGTAGGCGTCCGCGGCGAGCGGGGTGTCGCTGGTCTCGAGCGCAGTCAATGCGTCGGTGACCTGCTCGCGTGCGGTGGGCGGGAGACGGTCGAGCGCGCTCATCACGTGTCCTCCGCGGTGCTGCCGGCGGGTCGGGGCAGCTGGTCGTACAGCCGTCGCAACGCCGAGATCTGTCCTGTGGTGAAGGCGGCGACGGCGTGGCCGAGCCGGACGGTGTCGCTGTCGAGTTCGACCAGCCCTGCGGCGGACAGCGAGTGGTCGAGCGCACCCTTCGCCCAGGTGTAGGACACCTGCCCGGAGGCGGCGGCGATGGCCTCGTCGACGCCCACCGGCTCACCGGGGTAGGGGTCGTCGTCGGGCTGGGTCCAGCAGCAGCCGAGCACGGCCGCGAACGTGAGCGCGAACGCACGTGTGGCGATGGGCGCGACGACCTTGTCCTGGTCGATGACCGGGGCGGTCTCGTCGTTCCATCGGACGGTGAGGTGACGTTCTCCGCGGCTGGTGCAGCTGACGAGCTGACGGCCAGAGGGCGCGAGCAACCGGTTGACCGCGGCCTGGTCGACGCACCTGGCCGGGATGGCACCTGCTGCGCGTACAGCAGCGGCGGCGGTGCGCGGGTCGAGCCGTTCAGCCATCGGCGGCCTCCTGTGCGGCTCGTTCGACGGGGATGTTGCGCGACTGATCGTGGACGGGTGGCCGCTGGGCCTGCAGCACGGTGGGTGCCCGATAGGTGGGTTCGGCGTCGTGGTCGACCAGCAGCGCAGCGCCGGTCTCAACGAGGTAGGGCTGGTCGGTGTCGGTGTCGAGGGCGGCAAGGTCGGCGATGGCCTCGGCGGTGCCCCGCCAGCCGGCTGAGGTCATCCAGCCGGTCAGGTCAGTCTCGTCGGCCCCCTCGAGGAGCTGCTCGGCCCGGCGGATCCGCCGTTCGGTGGCTCGCGCTCGCCGCTGCTCGGCGAGGGTGAGCGGGTCGGTCGTGTCAGTTGGTGCGGGCGGTTCGGGCGGCCGGAGCTTGCGGGTGGTGACCGGCCTGCTGCTGGAGAGGTCGTCGGCGAGCTGGGCGGGGTCGATGTGCAAGCTGGCTGCGTCGAAGACGAACCGGTCGAACACGGCGGCGAGCTCGGCGACCGTGACGGTCTTGGCTGCCTGGTAGTAGTCCTCGGGGTTGAGCACGGAGAAGTCGCGGGTCTCCCCACCGTCTTCGAAGATGCGTTCGACCATCCGCTGCACGGCGGCCAGGTAGCCCTGGGCTGCGCCGATGAGCGCGACGGCAGCCCGGTCAAGCTCGGGTGCGTGTTCGGTGACGAGCTGGTTGAGCTCCTGCACGTCGCTGATGAGATCGGAGTGGTCGTGCATCCGCCGTTCGGCGATCAGCTCGCCGAGCGGGGCGGAGTCGGTTAGGAGCTCGAGCTCGTCAGCGAACACGTTGAGCAACCCCGTGAGCTTGACGATCTCTGCCGCGACGGTGTCGTGGTCGATGTGGTCGGTGTCCTGCAGCAGCCGTCTGGCCCGGTCGAGCAGGGTCCGTAGTTCGTCGATGCCGCCACGCTGCTGGAGTCGCTGGTAGACGAGCATCCCGACCACGGAGATCGACGAGAGGCGGTAGCGCTGTTCGTGACGCCGTCCGTGGAACGTCTTGAGCATGCCCATTTCGACGAACAGGTTGAGTCGAGTTTCGAGCTGCTCGGCGGGTACCTGGCTGCCGATCCTGCCGGTGATCTGGGCGCGGGAGAGCCCGCCAGTGGTGTCGCCCCGGACGAAGGCAGCCACGACCTGGGCGGCGATGTCGAGCAGTTGCGGGTCGTCGATGGCAGCACCCCGGTTGCTCGCAACGGGGGCGAGGAGGGCACGCAGCCGGGAGCTGAACTGGCTGCTGGTGGTGTCGTGGTACTCCACGTACCGGCCTCCCTCGTCGGCGGTGACGGCTACAGACGTAGTCAGTCAGTTTGGTAGGGCGCTGTGACACGTCTCAGAGTCCCGGTCCGTGTTGGGTGACAACAGGGATCGGGCAGCTACCCCGGGACACCACCGAGGTCTGCCGCCGATGACAGGCGGCCGGCGCCGACCCCGGCCGTCACACCTGCACGCCAAGCTACAAACCCAGCAGTAGCAGCTACCGGAGCCCTGCCGCCCTAGAGTCGTCGACGGGCCGAGTGGCCGGCCCAACTGGTTGGAGGGCACGCCTCCGGTCTTGTGCGGATGCGCTGGGGGGAGCTTGGCGCGCGAGAAGGAGCGAGGTCATGACGACGCAACGGTTTTCACACACCCAGTTTCCCATCAACGCCTTAGTCGAACAGATCGACAGCGGCGAGCTGAGTTTGCCGGACTTGCAGCGACCCTTCGTTTGGAACAGGTCTCGGGTACGCGATCTGTTCGACTCGCTATATCACGGCTACCCCGCGGGCTATTTCCTGTTCTGGTCGACGCCGGCTCCTGTCGACAGCCATTCAGTGGCGACATCGAAAGCCACGTCGGCTGGTTTGAAGATGATCGTTGACGGCCAGCAACGCCTCACCAGTCTCTATGCAGTGCTCAAATCTAAGGAGATTGTCACCGAGGAAAACGAGGTCCAGCACATCCGCATCTCTTTCAATCCCTTCACCGAGGAGTTCGCTGTCGCTGACGCGGCCCGGGCGAACGATCCGGAGTGGCTAACCAGCATCTCGGATATCTGGAACTCACAGAAGGGCGAGTATGGGTTCATAAGCAACTTCATCAAGGAGCTGGACGCGTCTCGTGGATTAACGGACGAGGAGCAACAGACGGTTGGTGACACTCTTGGCCGTCTAGCGGGATTAAAGAACTATCAGTTCTCCGCACTTGAGCTCTCTGCTGATCTCGACATCGATGACGTCGCTGAAGTCTTCGTGCGTATCAACTCCGCAGGCATTGATCTGAACAGCGCGGACTTCATTCTTACGCTCATGTCAGTTCATGTGAAGGAGGCCAGACATAGGCTCGAGGACTTCGCTCGCGCGGCGAAGATCCCCTCGGTGTCGGGAGCTTCACCCTACAATCACTTTCACGCTCCGTCCCCAGACCAGCTGTTGAGGGTCGCCGTGGGCCTCGGCCTAAAGCGTGGTGTGCTCCAGAACGCATATCAAGCACTGCGTGGACGCGATCCTCAGACCAAAGTCGTGTCAGAGGAGGTGCGTGACGAGCAGTTCGGTCGGCTGCTCGCGGCGCAGGAACACGTCCTTAATCTGACGAATTGGGCCGACTATATGGTCGCCGTGAAGCGGGCCGGCTACCGCTCGGGCGCTATGTTGACCTCAGCGAACAACTTCTTGTACTGCTACCTGTTCTTCCTGATGGGCCGACACGAGTACGGGGTCGGCCCAAGTGAACTCCGTGAAGTCATCGCTCGTTGGTTCTTCATGGCTTCCCTGACCGGCCGATACACGGGTAGCCCTGAGACGATTCTCGAGGCAGATCTTCGGCGGTTCTCCGAAGCCAGCAACGCCGAAGATTTCGTGACCATCATCGACGGCGTCATCGATACACAACTCACGTTCGATTTTTGGAATGTCACGCTGCCGGATCTTCTTGACTCTTCCGCAGCGTGGAGCCCGTACCTGTTCGGTTACTACGCCAGCCTGAACCTTCTTGACGCCAGGGCACTTTTTTCGAACATGAAGATTAACGAGCTCTTCGATCCAGGCGTGAAGCAAACGAAGAGCCCGGTCGAGCGTCATCATCTGTTTCCGAAGGCGTACCTCTCATCGATTGGAATCACCGGTACCACTCGCACCAATCAGATTGCGAACTTCGCTTTCGTGGAGTGGGCAGACAACATCGCGATCTCTGACGCCAAGCCGTCCGAGTACTTTCCAGCCTTCTTCGGCAAGCTCCCTCCAGCCGATCAGGAGCAGGCGCGGTTCTGGCATGCACTCCCCCCTGAGTGGGAGAGTATGGACTACTTCGAGTTTCTCCGCGATCGGCGCAAACGGCTTGCAAGGGTCGTGGAGAAGGGGTTCGACCGGCTGCGCTCCGGCGTGCCGCATGAGAGCAAGCCGGGAGTCGGCGCTGATCTGCCCACGGTCTCTGACCTCCTTCGCCACATGGAAACCAATCGAGTAGAGTTTAAGAAGTCGGCACGCATCGCCCTCGACAACGACGCTCCCGAAAAGGTAATCAATGAAGGGGTAATCAAGACAGTCGCCGCCTTCCTAAACTCCTCAGGCGGCACGCTCGGTATCGGAATAACGGATGACGGTGACATCCTGGGTCTACAGCCAGACCTTGACTACAAGCACCAGGACCTCGACGGCTATCAGAACTGGCTCACCACGCTGCTCGTCCAGAACATCGGCGGCGGCGTCGTCGGTGCTCACGTGGGTGTAAGAATCGAATCAGCTGGGTCGCAGGTTGTGTGTCTTGTGGACGTGACGCCCTCACCGACGCCCGTCTACGCCAGGACAATCAAAGGCGATGCGTGCTTCTACGTTCGGATTAACAACACCACCCGCATGCTCCAAGGGCCAGATATTCCGAGCTATATCAACGGCCACTGGCAGAAGTAGGTCCATGATGCCTCGGAGAAGCGCAGCTTCTCGGATCCCAGAACCTGGGGTGGCCGAGAACGCCAGAGTCTGCCGCCACTGAGCAGATTAGAACTGAGGACTCGGGGCAGCGAGCTTGGCTTGCCTATGGCGTGTACTCAGGGTCCATCCGGACTATCGCACCATTAGCGTCGATACGAATCTCGAATAGAGCACCGAATTGAGGGTTCCGCACGTAGTCACGCAGTTCGTGGACCGCGACCGACCGGCACGGCAAGCCACCGCCAGTCAGACAGGTTTCCTCGCTCTGATCCCCTGGGGTAAGGATGCGTATGCGAGCGTCCGCTGCCAGCCGCAGTTCCACCGGAGCCTCAGCGATAGTGACGCAGCACGGCCCGGTTGGCCAGCAGTCATCCAGTGACTGCGTCCCGTCGAAATAGTCCCACCCGCCAGCATCGTCGTCACACCCGAGGTCGTGCCAATACTCCGGATTCTGCGCAAGCCAGTCCTCTGGGACGTCCGGGTACTCGTAGACTCGTGTCGGCTCCGCCCTTATCGTATTTGAGTCCGTATCGACCTCTCGCACGTAGACAAGGTCTCTGATGGCCATCGCTGACTCTTGAGGCAAGAGGTCACGGACTCGATCTGCAACAGTGTTTGCTGCGCGTCCATCTGCCCAATCATCCGGGAGCAGCGCAGCGAGCTGGGCCAGGTACTCGTTGGCGCAGTCCTCTAGTGGTTGGACGGCCTGTTCTGCTGCCGGTTCGAGTTCGTCGAACTCCCACAGTTCGCGTGAGGTGTCGTAGAACGGGTCGCGGAGGGTGAGGTTGCGGAACAGCCGGTTGGAGTCGGCCGCAAGATCATCGCAATCAGCGATCCACTGCCCAAGCTCGCCTGCCCGTCCGGTCGCTGAGATCGACAGCGTCAGATTGCCGACGTAGGCGTTCTGGAGCTGGTCGGTGAAGTAGAACGCCAGCTCGCCGGCCTTCAACAGGTGCGCAGCCCTAGCAAGCTGGTGCAGCGACCGGTTCATCTTGACCAACTGCGCCTGACGCTCCGGTGACGCCGCTGCCATCGCGTCGATCCTGGCCGCATCGAAGCGCGCGCCATAGTCGCTGTTGGAGGTCATGACCTCGCTGACGCAGGAGGCCATCACGTCCACGATCGCTGTCGACACGCGGGTGAAGTCGGTGCCGGACAGCGCAGCGCTCCCCCCACACTCATACACCAGCGAAACGAGCTCGTTGAGCAGTTGGTCCTCGAACCCGCCCGGGGTCACCAAACCCAACAGGTAGTCGATGCCGTCCACCAGGAAAGTGTTGTGATCCGCGATCGCCGTTGCCGAGATGAAGTGCGACCCACCACCCTGAGGGCGGTTGATGCCAACCGCGGTCTCCGACAGCGGCGGCAACAGGAACGCGGTGTCGGAGTCGAACACCTGCCGTGCGGCCACGGTCACGGCCGCTGACACGTCGTACGACTCCTCGCCAGGCCAGGTCCATGCCCACTGCTGGTTGCCCTCAGTCATCTCCAGGCGCTGGGTGAACGGCCGGTTGTTCACGACCCTCACCGTGATCGTGTCGTCCCCGTCCGGTTCGAAGCACACCTGGATCGCCGCGGCCGAGGTGCCCGCCCCAGGATCGACCACGTTGGTCACCCACGCCGGCAGCTCACCATCACACGACGGCCCCGAGCGTCGGCTCCCCGTCCGCTCCCCGACCAGCTGCCCGAAGTCCGCCGCCCACGACCACGACCGCCACGAGAACTCCGAGGTCACCAACACGAGCTCGTCGCCGTCCACAGACAGGTCGGTGGCGTCGCTCTCATCGACGGCCCACACCTCAAGGTCCTCATCCCACCGCAACGGCACGATGGACGCCCGCTGCTGCTCGCTGACCTCAGCGATGTCCCACCGCAACTCGAGCGGCTCCACCAGCCGCTCGGTGACCTCGACACTGACCGGCCGACCGAAGTACTCCTCACCGACCATGCCAACGCTCTGCCCGAACGTAAGGGTCGCCTCAGACGCCACAGCACCTGACGGCACCTCAACAGACACCTCGCCGTGACGCAGCGACGCCGACTCGCCATCCAACGGCACCGCATCACCGAGCGGCTGCGGCGCAGGATCACCCGCCGCCGTAAACCGGACCTCACCCTCAGTCTCCGGCAGCTCATCGTTGCCCGTGCACCCACCCACAAGGAACAAGACAAGCGCGAACACCCCGACCGCAATGCCACCCTGCATGCCCCCACCCCCGTAAGCCGCGAGAGCCGACCGCGCAAAGACTAGCCCGACGACCGCCATCGACTCCTCAATATCAGGCTGGCGAGCGACAATCTCATTGCCGAGAAGCGATGATTCTGGGATGTTAAGTCTGCGTCGTCGTGACTACGACCGCCGAGGATTGTCGACGACTGGAGGCGATGAGGGCTTCGCTGCTTCAGCTTCCGACGTACCACGTTCCTGCGTGCCGTCATCGACCCGATGCTGCCGTCCGTTGTCGCAGAGGATGATCTGGGCGCTTCCGAACCGGCTGGGCGAGCGGGCTCCTTGAGGTGTCCAGCCATACGGCACCGGGCCGCGTAAAACTGAGCCGCTGTGGCCTGCCCGCGCCGTTGCGTGCTGCGGCAAGGACGGATCTGGCGGATCGATCTGAACCTTGGGAGGTGAGCGGTCCGTTGGGGGCGTGTCAGGTTGATGCACGGACCGGGGTCGCCTACTCGTCCTCTGCGTCAGGGTCTGCTGGGTCGGTTGCATCCCACCAGGCGAGTAGGTCGGGAACGGCCGTGTGCGGGTTGGTGTTGGTCTGTAGGAATTCGGCGAGTGTCGGGTCATCGTCGCTATCGGTGAGGTGTCGAACGCGGTGTGACTTCCAGGCTCCGAGCCGGTCGAACGCGTCGAACATGGAGATGAAGGTGACGGGATCGACCCGGTTCATCATGCTGTGACGACCGATCGGTATACCGCGTTCGGCGGCGACGATGTCGGGCCGGCAGTTGTTGCAGAAGAACGGTGACCATTTCGAACCGGACCGCATCGGGACCGCAAGGCAGCAGTCACACAACCGGATCCATTCGTTGATGTCGTACCCCTCCCACTTCTCCTGACCCTTGCGGTCGTGGCAACGCTGCTGGTAGCCGGTCTCTGGATCCGGCCAGTCCTCGTACAGTCCTCCATGCGCGAGACATACCCGAAATGCTGACGTTCGCGGGTTCTGAGACAGTTCCTCGATGGTCAGATCCACGGCGATCCCTTCCAATCCCGACACCTCCCTGCGCGACTCGGCCGCTGCAACCGCGTTCCTCTTCAGCCGCCATGCAGCCCCAATGAGACGGCGCGAGACGGGCGCACTCCGCTCCAGTGAAGCTACGGATAGAGCCTAGAATGGCTGCGAGAACTTGTGCGGCTTCGGCCTGCCATTGATACCCCACAATTCTACCGTACGTATCCAAATAGTCCGCCCTCAATAGCGAATATTCTGGTACGATGGTGGTTCGCTAGTCGGCCCGAGTCTTCGCCGTCGCTACGGGGATGGAAGTCCCAGCGGTTCCCGCCAGATCACCTCGCTACCTGTGCTCCTGCGGCCCGGCACCTGGTGGGTCGTTCGCCGCTTGATGTCCGGGGCGCGGGTGTTTGTGGGGCCGGGATGTGCCTGCTGTTGATGGCGGACGGAGTGCTGGGGCTGGCGGACGTTGACCGGTTGTGGATGGAGAGGAGCAGGGATGTTCGACGCGTGGCTTGCCGGGGTGTTCGGGCTGGTGGACACGGACGGAGCGCCGGTGGCGCTCGCCGGGGTACAGGTCCGGGCGGATGTGGTCGGTCGTGGGGTCAAGGCCACGCTGACCCAGCGGTTCGTGAACACCGAGACCCGACCGGTCGAAGCGGTCTACCGGTTCCCGCTGCCTGAGGCTGGGGCGGTGTGCGGCTTCCGGGTCCGGGTCGACGGCCGGGTCATTGAGAGCGTGATCGAGGAGCGCGAGGAAGCGTTCCGCCGGTACGACGACGCGCTGGCTGACGGGCACGGCGGCTACCTGCTCGACGAGGAACGCCCCAACATCTTCACCGTGTCGGTCGGGAACCTCCCACCCGACGCCCAGGTTGTCGTCGAGGTGGACCTGGTCGGGCTGCTCGAGGCCACCGGCCCGCGGGTCCGGCTGTACGTCCCGACCACCATCGCCCCCCGCTACACCCGGCAAGGTCCGGCCGGCCAGTCCCGTCAGGCTCCGGACGGTCCGCTCGCCCCGCCGTCCGCGCTGGGCGTCCCGTACGGGCTCCACCTGGACCTGCGCATCCACGATGCGGACAGCGTCGCGTCGGTCACCTCACCCACCCACCACCTGACGGCCACCAACACCGGCGGGATGGTCCAGGTTGCCCTCGCGGCGGGCACCGTGCCGATGGACCGTGACCTGGTGATCGACATCGACCACCATCGGCACGCCGCGAGCGGCGGCCACTGGTGCACCGTCGACGGTGACTCCTTCGTCCTTTTGGACCTCACCCTTCCCGACCCGGACCCGGAGACGGTCGACCGGGACCGTGAGGTCGTGTTCATCATCGACTGTTCCGGATCGATGATGGGCACCTCGATCGACCAGGCCCGCCAGGCGATGACGATCCTGCTCCGATCCCTGCCCGAGCGCACCCGGTTCAACGTGCTCCGGTTCGGGACCACCTACCAGCAGCTGTTCCCCACCCCGAAGCCCTACACCCCCGAGACCGTCCGTGCCGCCCTCGACTGGGTCGAGGCGATCGACGCGGACCTCGGTGGGACCGAGATGCTTCCCCCACTCCAGGCCGCCATGACCGCCCCGCCGGCCGTGGCACAGCGGGAGGTGTTCCTCCTCACCGACGGAGAGATCCACGACGACGAGGACGTGGTCCGCCTCGCCGGCCAGCACCATGCCACCAACCGGGTGTTCACCGTCGGGATCGGCCACGGCCCCAACGAGTACCTCATCCGGCAGCTCGCCCGCACCACCGGCGGGCTGGCCATCACGGTCGCCCCCGGGGAACGGCTCGAACCGGCCGTGCTGCGCCTGTTCAACCGTGCCATGTCCGAACCCATCACCCACCTGCAACTGGCCTGGCCCCACCCGGTCGAG
>Ga0207421_10005244_pt1 | contig 14607 bp, 15 predicted proteins | sample SodLakKL_010_SED_4_FD_187542 | JGI IMG/M metagenome (GOLD analysis project Ga0207421, IMG submission 187542) | Alkaline sediment microbial communities from Lake Tanatar, Kulunda Steppe, Russia - 8KL_010_SED (SPAdes) (version 2) | ecosystem: Environmental > Aquatic > Non-marine Saline and...
CCTCTCCCGCCGGCGCCGCTGCCAGTCGTCCTTCTCTGGGCCGATCGGCGTGGCTGCCGTGCTCCTCGGCGTCTCAGTCGTCGCCCGCGCCCCCGTCGGGGGGGAGCGCGAAGTGATCGGCGAGCAGCCGATCCCGGATCCCGTCCTCTCGGAGCCTGGCGAGTTCATCGTCGATCAGCCGCAGCAACCCATCCTCTCGGCCGATGGCGATCGCGATCGCGTAGGTCTCGGCGGTGGGGAACGTCTCGACCACGCTCACCCCGACATCGGCGGCCACCCAGGCGGTCCCGGTCGGCAGGTTCAGCACGACCGCGTCGATGTCCCCGATGTCGAGCGCGGCCAAGAGGTCGGTGGTGTTGTCGAAGACGACCACCTCCGCGCCCTGTGGGCCCTCGTCCTCGAGGAAAGCCTGCGCGGGCATCCCGCCCTGGACACCGATCCGCATCCCGCCCGCGGCCGCCAACTCGGTGGGGTCCGCGTCCTCGCTCATCACCAGCGACTGCTTCACCTCGTAGTAGGGCGCCGAGAACTCGAGGTGGCGCTCCCACTCGTCGGAGACGGTGAGCGCGGACGCGGCGACGTCGCACCGGCCCTCGGCGAACACGGCGCCCGAGGTGATGGCTTCGAAGGCGACATCCTCGATCGCGACGCCGAGCCCCAGACCCGTCGCCACCGCCTCGACGAGGTCGAGGTCGAAACCGCCGTAGCCGGAGGCCCTCTCGGCATCCTCGAAGCTGAAGGGCGGGAGCGGCACGTCCGCGCACACCGTGAGCACGCCGTCAGCGACCAGGGTGTAGGCGTCCGGGTCGACCTCGGGCGCGATGCGCTCGGTGTCGTGCTGGTCGGTGGCTTCGGCCGTCTCCGAGGGCTCGGGCCCACCGCCGGTGCACGAGGCGCCCAACAGCACGACCACTCCGACCGGAGCCCAGACCGTCCACGACCGGGACACCGGGTCAGCCGCCCAAGCGTTCGATGACCTGCTCGGCGACCTGCCGCATCGTCAATCGGCGTTCCATCGCCTGGCGCTGCACGAAGCGGAACGCCTCGGACTCGGACATGCCGTCGTGCTCCTGCAACAGTCCCTTGGCGCGCTCGACGAGCTTGCGTGCCTCGAGGCGGCCCTGCAGGTCGTCGACCTCACGCTCGAGGCCGGACATCTCCCGGAACCGACCCGCGGCGATCTCGACGGCGGGCAACAGGTCGTGCTTCTGGAACGGCTTGACGAGGTAGGCCATCGCACCGGCCCTGCGCGCCTTCTCGACCAGATCCCGCTGGCTGAAGGCGGTGAGGATGAGGATCGCGGCGAGCCGCTCCTTCGCGATCTCCTCCGCGGCCTGGATGCCGTCCATGACCGGCATCTTCACGTCCAGGATGACGAGGTCGGGTGCCAGCTCCCGGGTCAGGCGCACGGCCGATGCACCGTCGGCGACCTCGGCCACGACCTCGAAGCCCTCCTCCTGCAACATCTCCTTGAGGTCGAGACGGATCAAGGCCTCGTCCTCGGCGATGAGCACCCGGGTCGGGCGCGCGGGCGCATCGGTCGCGGTGGTCGGGTCGGTCGAGGAGGTGGTCGGGTCGGTCGAGGAGGTGGTCGGGTCGGTCACGTGTCATCCCTCCGCCGTGGAGCGGTCTCCAGCTCGAAGAGCCGGTCGAGTAGGCGATCGCGCTCGCTGAGCAGATCATCGATCTCGCGCTTTGCGTCCTCGAGCAGGGCTCGGTGCCGATCGAGGTCTGTGCGTGCGTCGCGCCATTCGCGGTCGGCCAACGGTGTCTGCGCGACGAGCTTGCGTGTCTCCGCGTCCGAGGCCACCTCGTCGAGGTGTGCCACCTGGTCGCCGAGAACGCGTTCGGTGGCCCGGACCCGGCGCAACTCGTCCTGGATCCGCGTCAACCGCTCCCGCACCTTGTTGGTCTGTCGCGTCGTGGCCGTGATGGATCCCGTCGTGTGATGGAACGCTTCGGAGTCGTGCCGGCTTGGCGTCAGCCGAGCGCGCCGGCCGTGTGCGTACCCCGGGGCCCTATGCGTCGCCCGCACGGTTCCCAGACGATAGTCGTGCTGGCGATGCTCGGCCAACCCTCCCCCGGAGTGCGGTCCGGGTCCCTACCCCCCGCCGTCCCGGGAGTCGATCGGCGTCACCTCGTTGGTACCCCCGGTGGGACTCGAACCCACAAGCCACTAGGGCAGACGATTTTGAGTCGTCCCTGTATGCCAATTCCAGCACGGGGGCGTGAGGCGACGAGCGGATGCCCGCACACCAGGGCGAGAACTGTACCGCCCACCGTCTCGTCACTCACCCTCGCCCCCGGCCAGAGCTGGCGGACGGCAGGCGCCGCAGCTGTGGTCGGTCACGCGCTCGCAGCGTGCGCCCAACGTACGAACTGCCAGGTCGATATATATCTATAAATATTTCAAAGCATTGATATATACCGAATGGATGCGAGCAAGGACACGGCCACCTGGCCACGGTCGCGTCCAGATGGTTACGGTCCTCAGGCGCGCCAATGACCATCGCGGGTTCTCGGCCGGTGCCTTCACGCACCCCGGGCGTCCCTGCACCCCCGCCGGCCCGCACCGCTCGGTGCGCCGCACACACCCCGGCGATGTCACCGAAGACAAACGCACGCACACCGACCACCCGACCACCCGACCCCACGACGGAGGTGCCACCCAGTGGCGTTCCTGGAGTACCTCGCGGATCCGTCCACACAGCGATCGTTACTGGAGCAATCGGGCGAGCACCTGTTCCTGACCCTGGTCCCCGTCGCGATCGCCATCGTGCTGGGCGTGGGTCTCGGGATCTGGGCGCACCGCGTCCCCGCCCTCAGCCGGACGATCGTGGGAGCCACCTCGACGGTCCTGACGATCCCCTCGTTGGCGCTGTTCGCGATCTTCGTGCCGCTGGTCGGCATCGGCAACACCGCTCCGATGATCGCACTCACGCTCTACGCGCTGCTGCCGATCGTGCGCAACACGGTGTCCGGGCTGTACTCGGTGGACAATGCCGTGGTCGAGTCCGCAAAGGGCATGGGGATGGGCGCCACCAAGCGCTTGTTGAAGATCGAACTCCCCAACGCCTGGCCGGTGATGTTGGCCGGGATCCGGGTCGCGACGCTGTTGACCATCGGTATCGCCGCCATCGCGGTCCTGGCAGGCGGAGACGGGCTCGGAACCGAGATCTTCCGGGGCCTGCGTCGCATCGGTTCGGCCGGAGCGTTCGAGTCCCTGCTGGGTGGGACGCTCGCCGTCGTGGTCCTGGCACTGCTCATCGACCTGGCCTATCTGGCCATCGGTCGCCTGACGATCCCTCGAGGTATCCGTGAGTGACATCATGATCGAGCTCAAGGAGCTCACCAAGCGCTATCCGGGGACCGAGACACCCGCGGTCGACCGGTTGACCATGGAGATCCCCCGCGGAGAGATCGTGGTGTTCGTCGGTCCCTCCGGTTGTGGGAAGACCACCAGCCTCAAGATGATCAACCGGATCATCGAACCGACCTCCGGACAGATCATCCTCGACGGCGAGGACGTCACCGACGTCAACCCCGATCAGCTCCGACGGCGCATCGGCTACGTCATCCAGCAGATCGGGCTGTTCCCGCACGTCACGATCGAGGACAACGTCGCGACCGTGCCCAACCTGCTCGGTTGGGACCGGGATCGGACCAAGGCGCGAGTGGACGAACTGCTCGACGTCGTCGGACTCGACCCGGACGTCTACCGCAACCGCTACCCGAAGGAGCTCTCCGGGGGCCAGCGCCAGCGCGTCGGCGTCGCGAGGGCGCTGGCGGCCGACCCGCCGGTGCTGCTGATGGACGAGCCGTTCGGCGCCATCGACCCGATCACCCGCACCCGCCTCCAGAACGAGTTCCTCCGCCTGCAACAGGAGTTGAAGAAGACCATCTGTTTCGTCACCCACGACATCGACGAAGCCATCAAGATGGGTGACCGCATCGCGATCCTGCAGGAACGGTCCATCCCGGCCCAGTTCGCCACCCCCGAGGAGATCCTCACCCAGCCGGCGAACGACTTCGTCGCGGACTTCGTCGGCTCCGGTTCGACGCTCAAGCGCCTGAAGCTGACCCGCGTTCGCGATGTGACGATCACCACCGACGCCCTGCTCGGCCGCATCGACGAGGACAAGCACGTCCTGCGCCAGCGCCTCCAGGAATCGGACTGGACCGCCATGCTGCTGCTCGATGACGAGAGGCGTCCGGCCCGGTGGCTGCGCGCTCCCGACTTCCTCCACGACCGCCCGGTGGCCGAGATGGGCCTCCCGGCACGAGCGATGATCGAACCACAGGCCACCTTGTCGGATGCGCTCGAGGAGATGTTGCTCGGCTCGGCCGGGGTCGCGATCGTGGTCGACGGCCGCGGAGCGTTCCAGGGGATCCTCGACGTCGACGACATCATCACCTCGATCCAGACGATGCGGGATGCCAACGCCGAGTTCTACCGCGCCTCGAAGCTGATCGATCCGGCAACGGCGATCGCCTGATGGCCGTCTCAACCGCTCTTCCGGAGCCCGATCAGGACGCCGCGGCGCTCGGACGCTCCGAGGACGCGGCGGCCACCAAGCGGGCGAAGCGCAGCAAACTCGTGCGCTATGTCGCGATGCCGGGCTTCCTGCTGCTGTTGAACGTCGCCACGTTCCTGTGGCTCAGCGGTCAGGACCTCGACTCGATCGAGCGGCGCACCCTGACCGCCGAGAACCTGATCGGCAAGGCGCAGGAACACGTGTGGCTGACCTTGCTGTCGACCACGTTCGTGCTGCTCCTTGCCATCCCGTTCGGGATCCTCGCGACCCGCCCCAGATACCGGCGTTTCGCGCCGGGCATCATCGGGCTCGGAAACGCCGGTCAGGCCATCCCCTCGTTCGGCATGCTCGCGCTGCTGTTCTACCTGTTCCGGGTCACTCCCTGGCTGCCCAGCACGGGCACCCTGCCGGTGGTCGTCGCTCTCGTCGGGTATTCGTTCCTGCCCATCTTGCGCAACACCATGGTCGGGCTCGATCAGGTCGACAGCAGCGTGCTCGAGGCCGGTCGCGGCATGGGCATGTCGGAGCGTCGCGTCCTACGCCGCATCGAACTCCCCCTCGCCGTGCCGGTCATCCTGGCCGGCATCCGTACCGCACTGGTACTCAACGTGGGCACCGCGACCCTGGCGTTCCTGTTCGGTGGTGGCGGCCTCGGCGACGTGGTCTACAACGGCCTGTCGCTGCGCCGTATCCCGATCACGATCGTCGGCGCCGTGCTCGTCGCCACCCTCGCACTGCTGGTCGACTACATCGCCTCACTCATCGAGGAGAAGCTGACTCCGAAGGGGCTGTGAGGGCAGCGGCTGACGGGCTGAACCCGCGGTTCGCAGCTTCAGCCGCAACCGTTCGATCCGACGACGTCCGCCCGTCTCTTCACATTCCCCCCTGTTCTACCTACGACCACGGTAGTATTCAGCTCACGTTCGTTCTGTCCCCCCAGCCACGATCGAAAAGGATGTCCGTGATCGGACAACGGAAACTCAGGTTCATCGGCGGCCTCGCCGCCGTCGCCATGCTCGCCTCGGCCTGCGGAGGCAACGGTGACGGCGCTGCCAGCGGCGACGACGGCGTCCCCTCGGGTGGTGACGTCACCCAACTCGACCTCGGTGTCATCTACGGCGCCGTGGCCGACCGCGACCCCTGCAACTTCGGCGAGGTGTTCACCACCGACGGGCGCATCTCCGCGCTCGACCTCGTGGTGCTGGAGGACGATCAGAACTTCTTCCCGCTCTACAACGTCTCGCCGGTGTTCACGCAGGACTCGTACGAGCCCTACGCCGATGAGCTGGACGCGCTGTACGCGCCGGTGACCGAGGCGTTGACCCAGGAGACGATGACCGAACTGAACGCCCGCGCGTCCGCCGACGGCGAACGCGAACAGGACGTGGCTCAGGACTTCCTCGAGTCCAACGACCTGCTCCAAGGTGACGGTTCGCTCGATGGTGCCGAATTCACGGTCGGCTCCAAGGACTTCGACGAGCAGCTGATCCTCGGCTACATCGCCCTGGCCCTGCTCGAGGACGCCGGTGCGACCGTGAACGACGAGGTCAACGTGGGTGGTACCGACACCACGCGTGCGGCCCTCGAATCCGGCGACATCGACACCTACTGGGAGTACAACGGCACGGCGTGGATCTCGTTCTTCGGCGAGACCGACCCGATCCCGGACCGCATGGAGCAGTACGAGGCGGTTGCCGAGCGTGACCTGGAAGAGGCCGGTCTCGTCTGGCTCGACCCGGCCCCGTTCAACAACACCTACGGTCTGGCGATGTCGTCGGAAGCCCACGAGGAGCTCGGGACCGACACGATCTCCGACCTCGTCGACCTGATCGCGGAGAACCCGGACGCGGCGACCCTGTGCGTCGAGGCGGAGTTCAACGTGCGTGACGACGGCCTCCCGGGCCTCGAAGAGCACTACGGCTTCCAGGTCGGCTGACCTGCCGTTCGCGCTAGCCACGACGACGCCCCCGCCTCCGTGCGGGGGCGTCACCGTGCGCGGGGCCGCCGTCGTGTGCGCGGACGCCACCGTGTGCGCGGCCGCTGAGGCGCCCGGTACCCCGCCATGCCCGCGCGGGCGCCACTCCCCCCGTATCCGGGGGTTGCTGGGACGGGCGCGTGACGCCGCCAGGCCCGAGTGGCTGTCGACGAACCACAGCCCCCGTATCCGGGGGTTTCCCGAGGTACGGCCGACGTACGGCGGACGTACGGCCGAGGTACGGCCGAGGTACGGCCGGACCTAGCGCTCGGCGACCCCGGCACGCAGCTCGCGCACGAGCGCCGCGACCCGATCGGGGGCCCCGGCGGGGTCGCCGTCACCCGCAGCGCGCACGATCGACGAACCGACGATCACCCCATCGGCGTAGCGTGCCACCTCGGCGGCCGATGACCGGTCCCGGACCCCGATGCCCACCGCCACCGGGAGATCGGTGTGGGCGCGGACCCGTTCGACCAGTGGTTGGGTCAGTGCCGCGGAGACCGACTTGACGCCGGTCACGCCCATCAGTCCGGTCGCATAGACCCAGCCGCTCGACCGGCGACCGATGGCCTCGAGTCGTTCGTCGGTCGACACCGACGAGGCGAGGAACACCGTGGCGAGGCCGCGTCGTGTCGCCTCGGTGAGCCAACCGTCGGCTTCCGAGACCGGCAGGTCGGGCAGGATCACGCCGGCCAGGCCCGCGTCCGCCAACTCGTCCGCGAACCGCGCGTAGCCACGCGTGTCGGCGATGGTCACGTAGGTCATCGCCAACGTCGGGACCTCGAGGTGCCGCAGCGTCGCGATCATCTCGAGCTGGTCGGTGACGGTGGTCCCCGCTTCGAGCACATGCTGGTTGGCGGCCTGGATGACCGGGCCGTCCATCATCGGATCCGAGAACGGGATCCCGACCTCCAGGATGTCGGCACCGGCGTCCACCGCCGCCTCGAAACAGGCCTTCGACAACGTGGCGTCCGGGTAACAGGCGGTGAGATACACGATCAGCGCCGCACGGTCCTCGGCCTTCGCGCGGGCGAACGCCTCGGCGATGCGGGCGCTTCCGTCGATGGACGTCGCCGAGGTCACGGGTGCAGCTCGGTTCCTGCCGCGCCGCCCGGCTCCACGGTGGCGTCGCCGTGGCCGTCCTGGACGTCGGAGCTCGCGGCCCCGAACGCCTTGGCGACGCCCACATCCCACCCGGCCACCTCGACGACCTCGTCGACATCCTTGTCGCCACGACCGGACATGGTCAGCACGACCCGTGCGCCGGCGCCGAGTTCGGCCTTGCCGTGGCGCAGCAGCCAGCCCACCGCATGGGCCGGCTCGAGCGCCGGGATGATGCCCTCCAGTTCCGAGGTGCGACGGAAGCCGTGCAACGCGTCCTCGTCGGTCGCCGAGAGGTAGGTCCCCCGCCCGGTCGAGGCGAGCCAGGCATGCTCCGGACCGACCCCGGGGTAGTCGAGTCCCGCGGACACGGAGTGTGCCGGCAGGACCTGGCCGTCGTCGTCGACGAGCGCGATGGAACGCGAGCCGTGCAGGACCGCTTCGCGTCCCTCGGAGATGGTCGCCGCCGAACGCCCGGAACCGACGCCCTCCCCCGCGGCCTCGATGCCGATGATGCGGACCTCGGGCACGTCGATCCACTCCGCGAACGAGCCGATCGCGTTGGAGCCACCCCCCACGCAGGCGATGACCGCATCGGGGATCCCGCCCGCCTGGGCCGCGAACTGCTCCGTGGATTCGATGGAGATGATCTTCTGCAGCTCGCGCACGATGGTCGGGAACGGGTGGGGCCCCATCGCCGAGCCGATCAGGTAGTGCGTCGAGTCGACGTTGGTGACCCAGTCGCGCATCGCCTCGTTGATGGCGTCCTTGAGCGTGCGGGTACCGCTCTCGACCGGGACGACCGTCGCGCCGAGCAGTTGCATGCGCACCACGTTGAGGCGCTGGCGACGGCAGTCCTCCGCGCCCATGTAGACCACGCACTCGAGGCCGAACAGCGCGGCGGCGGTCGCGGTGGCGACCCCGTGCTGTCCCGCGCCCGTCTCGGCGATCACGCGCGGCTTGCCCATGCGGCGGGTCAGCAGCGCCTGGCCGACGACGTTGTTGAGCTTGTGGGAGCCGGTGTGGGCGAGATCCTCGCGCTTCAACCAGACCTCGAGGCCCGCCTCTTCCGACAGGCGCGACGCGAGGTACAGCGGGGTCGGACGTCCACCGTAGTTGCGACGCAGGTCATCGAGTTCGGCCTCGAACGCCGGATCGGCCTGGGCGTCGTGCCAGGCCCCGACCAGCTGCGTCAGCGCGCCCGAGAGCGCCTCCGGGACGTATTGGCCGCCGAAGCGACCGAAGTACCCTTCCCGGGCGGTCTCGAGCTCGGGCGATCCGGACAGCGAGGTGGTGCTCACAGTGCCTCCGTCGTGGACGCTTCGTTGACGTCGTGCGGGTCGGTGGGGGGCGCAGACGAATGCGACACCGGGGTGGTCGGGTCGTTCGCCGTAGCGGTGGGTTCGGGCCCCACACCGTCGTTGGGCTGCTCGTCGGCCGAGCGACCGGCCTGGACCAGTTCGCGCACCGCCGCGGCAGGATCGTCGGCCCGCACCAGGGTCTCGCCCACGAGCACCGCGTCCGCGCCCTGTCCCGCGGCCCGGGCGACGTCGTCCGCGCCCCGGATGCCGGACTCGGCAACGGCCAGGACCCCGTCGCCGAGCTGCGCCCGGAGCCGGACGAAGGCGTCGGGGTCGAGCTCGAAGGTGCGAAGGTCGCGGGCGTTGACCCCGACGATCGTCGCCCCGATGCGTTCCGCGGCGGCGACCTCGGAGGCGTCGTGGACCTCGACGAGCACGTCCAGCCCGGCTGCCAGCGCCTCGTCGTGCAGCAACGCGAGGGCGGGTTCGTCCAGCGCCGCCACGATCAACAGCACCGCGGCAGCACCCGCCGCGCGCGCCTCCCAGATCTGATACCGGTCGACGACGAAGTCCTTGCGCAGCGCCGGGACCCGCAGCGCGGCGATGTCGGCCAGATCCGCCAGGCTGCCCTTGAAGCGATCGGGTTCGGTCAGCACCGACACGGCTGCGGCGCCACCGTCGACGTAGGCACGCGCCTGCACGGTCGCGTCGAGGTCCGGGGCGATGTCGCCCTTGGACGGCGACGCGCGCTTGACCTCGGCGATGACCGCGACGCCCGGACCGGTGAGCGACGAGCCGAACGGTGCGCCCGCGGGCGCGGTGACAGCGCGTTCACGCAGCGCACCCAGGGGTTCGCGGCCGCGCGCGGCCTCGACCCGTCGGTGTGCGCCGACGAGGAGCTGATCGAGGTAGGTGCTCAGCGTGGTCTCGGTTCGGATCGTTGCGGGACGGGCGCCTCGGCCGACGTCGCCGGGATGGTGGGTCACAGGTCTGGCCTCGCGTGGCGCGATGGTACGGCGCCGATCAGCTCCGGAGCGCCTCCGCGGCGGCGATCGCCGCGAGCATCGCCCGCGCCTTGCTCCGGGTCTCGGCTTCCTCCGCGGCGGGCTTGGAGTCGGCGACGATCCCAGCACCGGCCTGTACGTGGGCCACCCCGTCCTTCAGCACCACCGTACGGATGGTGATGCAGGTGTCGAGGTTGCCGGCGAAGTCGACGTAACCGACCGCCCCGGCGTAGGGACCACGGCGCGTCGGCTCCAGGTCGTCGATGATCTGCATCGCCCGGACCTTGGGCGCTCCCGAGACGGTCCCTGCCGGGAACACCGCGCGCAGCACGTCGACGGGTCCGAGTTCGTCCCGGAGGGTCCCGGTCACCGCGCTCGAGAGGTGCATGACGTGGCTGTAGCGCTCGACCTGCATCATCTCGCCGACGCGCACCGTGCCCACATCGCACACGCGCCCGAGGTCGTTGCGCGCCAGGTCGACGAGCATGACGTGTTCGGCACGTTCCTTGGCATCGGCGATGAGACTGCGTTCGTGCTCCCGGTCCTCCTGGGGTGTCTCGCCACGCGGTCGGGTCCCTGCGATCGGCCAGGTCTCGACCTGTCGGTCCTGGAGCTTGACCAGCGCCTCGGGTGACGAGCCCACGATCTGCGCGTCGCCGAGGTCCAGCAGGTAGAGGTAAGGGGAGGGGTTGATCACGCGCAGCACCCGGTACAGATCGAACGCGCTCGCCCGGGTCTCGACCGAGAAACGCTGGCTCACCACCGTCTGGAAGGTGTCCCCGGCACGGATGTGTTCCTTGACGGTCTCGACCATCGCCTCGTACTCACCGCCCGCGAGGTTCGAGGGCGCATCGGGTGGGGCGATGCGCTCCGGCGGCGCGACCGGACGCAGTGGCATCCGGGTGGCGGAGAGCCGCTCCACGACCTCGTCGGTGGCGGCCAGCGCGTTCGCATACCGGGAACGCAACTCGGCCGCGTCGTCGGTGTCGCCCACCACCACGTTGGTGACCACGGTCAGGATCTGTCGAAGATGGTCGAGGGCGACGACGTGTCGGGGGAACAGCAACTGCACATCGGGCATGCCGAGATCGTCGCGTCCGGTGTCGGGGATGCGCTCGATCTCGCGGATCACGTCGTAGCCGAGGTACCCGACGGCGCCCCCGTGCAGGGGCACCTCGGCGAGCGGCGGCGCGCGGTAGGCCTCGATGACGGCGGCCAACGCGTCGAGCGAACCCGCCGCATCCCGGGCCGCTTCCGGCGGCTCGCCGTCGAAGGTGACGACACCGTCCCGGCCACGCAGGATCAGGAACGGATCGAAGCCCACGAAGGAGTGGCGTCCCCAACGTTCGCCGTGTTCGGCCGACTCCAGCAGGAAGCTCGGCCCGTTCCCCGCGAGCTTCGCGTAGACCGACAGAGGGGTCTCCAGATCGGCGAGCACCTCCCGCCACACCGGAACCACACCGTGTTCGGTCGCGAGCTGGAGGAACTCGTCCTCGGATGGTGACGTCAACGGACGACTCCTGGCGGGGTGGCGGGCGGGAACGGACCGGGGTGGCGGGCGGGAACGGACCGGGGCGGCGGGCGGGAACAGACCGGGGCGGCGGGCGGGAACGGACCGACAGGCTAGGTGGCCAGTGGCGGTGCGGCATCGACGGGCGGTCCATCGGGACCGTCGGGAAGGCGGCGGTGGAAACACGAGCGTTGCCCGGTGTGGCAGGCCACCCCGTCTCCCTGCTGATCGACCAGCACCAGCAACACGTCACCATCACAGTCGATGCGCAGATCGAGGACTCGCTGGGTGTTTCCGGAGGTAGCTCCCTTGTGCCACTGCTCCCGTCGCGACCGGCTGTAGAAGACCGCTTCACCGAGTTGCAGCGTGCGCTCGAGGGCCGGCGCATCCATCCAGGCGACCATCAGGACCTCGCCAGTATCATGTTGCTGGACCACCGCCGGGATCAGGCCGCGTTCGTCGAAGGCGAGCACGTCGAGTTGCGCGTCGGTGAGCACTGCAAGGCCTTTCGTCGTGTCGGCGAGCAGCGCTACGGGCCGACGAGCCGCCTCGCGGAACACCTCGACCCACCACTTGCTGTGGCGAGGCTCCCCCACCGACCGGCACCTGGCAGGATCGTGCGCCATCGGCTCGGCAGCCTACCGGCGGGCCTGTACCTCCAACCGGTAGGCCGATACCTTCCACCAGCTTCCCTCTTCGTCCATCGGAGGACGTTCCGTGACCAACCCTGCCGCCTGGCACCCCGATCCGACCTCCGCCCATGAGTACCGGTGGTGGGACGGCACGCGGTGGACCGAACACGTCGCTGACGGTGGTCGAGCTTCCATCGATCCGCTGCCCGGTGTCGCCGATCCCGGAGCGACCTCGATGGGAGCCGCCGAGGGCGACACCGACGCCGAGGGGACCGGGAGCTCCGCCTCCGGCGCCTCGGCGACCTCGGCAGCTGACGAGACCCCCACCGGCGCTTGGCAGCAACCCGGGTCGACCGAGCCCGCCGCGACCGCCGAGCAGCCGGCACAGGACCACCAGCCGAGCTGGCAGCAGCCGGAACAATCCTGGCAACAGCCAGCCGATCAGGGTGCCGGCGGCGCCGGCGGGCAGCCGCCGGCCTGGCAGCAGACCCCGTCGTGGTCGCAACCCGGGGGCGAGCAGCCGGCGGCGACGGGCAGCAACGGCATCGCCATCGCCGCGATGGTCATCGGCATCGTGGCCATCCTGATCTCCTGGATCCCGATCCTGGGCGCCTTGGCTGGCATCCTGGCGATCGTGCTCGGGTTCATCGGGCGGGGCAAGTTCAAGAAGTCTCCCGCCACCGGCGGGAGTGGCCCGGCGATCACCGGCATCGTCACCGGGGTCGTGGCGACGCTGATCTCCGTGGCGGTCACCATCGCGCTGTTCGCGTTCATGGGCACATTCGAGACCTACGAGGAATGCCTGGAGCGGGGCGGCACCCCCGAGGAGTGCCAAGAGGAACTCGAGCGCGACATCCTGGATCGCTTCCGCCAGTGAGGCGGGCGGCCCCCCGCCCGACGCCGCGGTCGATGCCGCGCACGACGATGCTCGCCCTGCCGACCCGGAGCTGAGCGTGCGCTGTCCGGTCTGTGACATCGACACCGAGGTGGCGCTCGGCCCACCGCGTGAGGTGACCGTGGGCACGATCGGCGCCGCCGTCGAACGGCGCCCGTTGGTGCGGTGCCCCGACGGCCATGACGCCACGCCCGCGGACGTGGTCGGTGCCGCCATGGATGCCGTCGATGCCGCCGTGCCACGCGCGCGTTCCCGCCTGCTGCGCGCCGAGGTGTGCCGATCCTGCGGCAGCGCCCTGTCCATGCCCGTGCGCCGGACGGCTCGGACGGTGACCGTCGAGGATCCCCGGATGCCGATCGTGACACTGCACCTCGACCTGCCCATGACCCGGTGCGGCGAGTGCGGGGTCGATCAGGTGCCTTCTCGCTCCCACGAGGACCTGACGGTGGTCATCCCCGCGCTGTTCGCCTCGCCCGAACAGCCCGACGCCGTCGGCCCGAGCTGACCGGCCCGGCGACCCGATCCGCTCGCGCGCCCCCACCTCGAGGTCACATCACTCACCGATGTCGCACCACCGTCCCGATGCTGCGTCCAGCGGTCACCGCTGACGATGGGACGCGACGCCGACCGTGGGGCGCGACGCCGACCGCGGGGCGCGACGCCGACCGCGGGGCGCGACGTCGACCGCGGGGCGCGACGCCGACCGCGGGGCGCGACGCCGAGCACCGGGCGCGACGTCGGGCACCGTCATCCGGTGGCCCATCAGGCCTGACGGACGGTGATCCCGCGGGCGGCCATCTCGCGTTTGACCTCCGCGATCCGAAGCTCACCGAAGTGGAAGATCGATGCCGCCAGCACCGCTGACGCCCGGCCCTCGATCGCCGCAGCGGCCATGTGGGCGGCGTCCCCCGCGCCGCCCGAGGCGATCACCGGGATGTCGACGGCGTCCGTGACGGCACGTAGCAACGCGAGGTCGAAGCCGGACTTCGTGCCGTCCCGGTCCATGGAGGTCAGCAGGATCTCGCCGGCGCCGAGCGAAGCCGCCCGCGCACACCATGCAACGGCGTCCTGGCCGGTGGGCGTCCGACCCCCGTGGATCACGACCTCCCACCCACGATCTGGGTCGGCGGCCGCTCGGCGGCGGGCATCCACGGCCACGACCACCGATTGGGACCCCACGGCCTCAGCGGTCTCGGCGAGCAGTTCCGGACGTCCGACGGCGGCGGTGTTGAACGCGATCTTGTCGGCACCGGCGTGCAGCATCCGCCGGGCGTCGGCCACGGTGCGCATCCCCCCGCCGACGGCGAACGGGATGGAGACCTCCTCGGCGGTCCGGGACACCATGTCGAGCGTGATGTCCCGGCCTTCGCTGGAGGCGGTGATGTCGAGGAAGACGAGTTCGTCGGCGCCTTCGCGGTCGTAGGCGCGGGCCAGCTCGACCGGATCACCGGCGTCGCGTAGCTCGACGAACTTGACCCCCTTGACGACCCGGCCCTCGGCGACGTCGAGGCAGGGCACCACCCGCACCGCGAGTTGATCGGCGGCCGTCACGAGGAGCGGTCCGCGCCGACCGCGGTCAGCGCCTCTTCGAGCCCGAACGCGCCGCTGTAGAGCGCCTTGCCGACGATCGCGGCATCCACGCGTTCGTGGCAGG
>Ga0207421_10005245_pt1 | contig 14606 bp, 11 predicted proteins | sample SodLakKL_010_SED_4_FD_187542 | JGI IMG/M metagenome (GOLD analysis project Ga0207421, IMG submission 187542) | Alkaline sediment microbial communities from Lake Tanatar, Kulunda Steppe, Russia - 8KL_010_SED (SPAdes) (version 2) | ecosystem: Environmental > Aquatic > Non-marine Saline and...
AAACATGGACAAGATGACCAGCAATAGAGCGGAATATCTAGCTCTCATAATAGGGCTCAAATATCTGAAAAGTAACTATCCCGACGAACCTATCATATGCAGAGGTGATTCTAGGCTCGTTATAAGACAGATGATAGGAGAGTCTAGCGTTGATACTAAAAGCCTTTTCGACCTATGGAAAAGAGCTTCGAAAGTTGCCGGCGACATGAATGTATCATTTGAATGCATCGATAGGAAAGAAAATAAAAGAGCGGATGAACTGAGTAGAAGAAAGATAGTACCGAGGTAAGAGTTTTTTAAATCTCGTAGATAGGCCCGTATTTGTCTTCCAAGTAATCAATATGATATCTCGCGTCTAGGCCTTCGCCAGTCAATCTTTTGGTCATCTCCGCAGCTTTGTGCTTCCTGCCGTGTTGGTGTATATTCTCTCTCAACCAGTTTTTTAATTCATCGAAATTTCCCTGAACTATCTGATCTCTTAAACCATCTATCTCCCCTTCTAGAGTATCATAGATCTGTGCAGCGTAGAGATTTCCCAGAGCGTAGCTCGGGAAGTATCCGAACTGACCCGCTGACCAATGTATGTCCTGTAAAACTCCCTCAGCGGGGTCCTCAGGGACTATATCTAGGTACTCGTCCATCTTGTTCTCCCAGACCGTCTTGGTCTCTTCCGGTTCGATCTCATCTCTGAAAAGACCGAGTTCTAGATCGAATCTCAACGCTATGTGAAGGTTGTAGGTCACTTCATCTGCTTCTACTCGAATAAAGGTAGGTTTGACCCTGTTAATCCTTTTGTAGAAACCTTCCGCCGTGTTTTCCTCCAAAGAAGAAAATTCGTCTCGCAGCTCCGGGAACAAATAATCGATAAATTCCTTACTCCTTCCGACGAAGTTTTCCCACATCCTTGACTGGGATTCATGATATCCCATAGATATCCTCTGCCCAAGAGGATGGCCGTACCAATCCGAAGGTAAGCCCTGCTCGTAAAGAGCGTGACCGGTCTCGTGAGTCAGACTGAAGAGCGAGTTCAAGTTTTCTTCACTATACCGATTCGTTATTCTGACGTCATCGTCCATACCCATTGTGAAAGGATGAACCGCATCGTCCAATCTACCGTGTTTATAATCATAGCCGAGTTCTCCGGCCAACCATTCGCAGAACTTTTTTTGTTTCTCTACGTCGAATTTTTTACCTTCAAAAACATCTTCACCTGGTTCCAATTCTTTAGCAAAAATTTCCGTAGCTATGGAACTCAGGTTCTTCTTCATCGGTTTAAAGATTCTCTCTATCTTCTCGGCGGTGAATCCGGGCTCGTATTCATCGACATGAGCATCGTACGGCTCATTCTCATATCCTATATATTCCGCCACTTCCTTCTTCAATTCGACCTGTTTCTCCAGGTGCGGTAAAAACAATTCGAAATCAGATTTTTCCCTAGCTTTCTCCCATGCAGATTGAGCTTTGGTGGAAACTTTCGACATCTCTTTGATGAGTTCATCGGGGATCTTGTATCTCCTTTCGAAATCTCTAGTCATCTCTCTGACTGCGGCTTTTTGCACCTCGTCCATATCCGCCTGGGCAGATTCCTTGTTCAATTCATCGATAACTTTCTTTGTTTTTTCCGAGGTCAATTTTTTGTGATAGAGCTGTGACAATTCCGCTTTACTTTCGGAACGTCCTTCTATAGCTCCCTCAGGCATGTGGGTCCTCTCATCCCATGCTAGAAGGTAGAGAGCTCTCTGTATGTTCCGGAGCTGTTCAGAAATCTCGAGCATATCTTCATAGGTAGACATAATCTGGGCAAATAGAGAATTGCTTAATAAAATTACCTATCTAATCTTTAGCTTCAAAGAAGAGAGGGGGTCTATAATAGTAGAAGGATCCCCATATAAGAAGAGATCGATTAATACTCTAGATCACTATTTAGGTTGATTAATAATTCTGAATGGAGATGAATGGATTGCTCTATATAAGATAGTAAATGATAAGATAGACATCTCTTACCGACATTTAAAATCATACAGTATAGGATCCTCGTCCGTTTCCAAACGTTCGATAGATACAAAATATCCATTGTAATGTCCTAAATCACCGTCTGGCACATTCGCTCTATTGAATACAATAGCCCAAACGGCTTCCACATCATAATAGCACTTTTCAGCGTAACTTGGTATCATACCAGGTTTTCTTTCCCAGCTTTCGTTATATATCGTTTTTATCGCCTCAAAAAGCACTTCAGGGTCTTCACCAAGCTCTTCAGCCTGTGTTTTCATCTTCTCGATCAGCTCGTCCCTGAGTTCAATAGATAGATCATTTCCAGAGTAGGCATCCGCTATTTCTCCATGAGCTTCTTGGAACGGCAGCGATGTCGGATTTTCAGCATAATCCTCTTCTGAGACTACTACCTCAGGATCAGCTTCAGATCGGAATCCAGTGATGAAGATGAAGGATAATAATATTATTATCACTATCCCTATCCCTGCCAATGTCACCAATCCTCTCCGCACCTATATCACCAACTAAAATATATTTGTGTGTAGGAACTATTTAAGACTTATTCTCCTGAGTCATTGTCAGTATTATTATCGAGGGGCACTAATTGGCAAGATATAGTTGCCAATAAGAAATCCGCTTCACAGAAAGAAAGCAAACAATCTTTAACCACTAAACAGGTTATTATAGATCGAAGATGGACAAAAGCACAAATATATTTGAAAAGGACCTAATATCTATGGCAAAGATAACAGAAGATCTGGGAAGTGAAGATGGGAAAGAATTCGTGGGTGAAGCTTTAGAAAAAAGTCTAAAATCAGTAAATTCTCTTCCTTCAGATAACAGCAAAGCTCTAGTTCTGGCGGAGATAACAGATATACTTCTAAACTCTGATCTCATATATCTGGCCAAGAAATTTGGTGAGAAGGCATTTACTTCCACTAAAGGGATCAAAAGCACGGCAGAAAAGGCGAAAACACTCTCTACATTAGCTTCCATCTTCGCAGAACACCAACTTGATAAGATCTCTATCAAAATATTCGAAAAAGCTTGGAAAGAAGCCGATGGTATTGAAGATAGAGGAAAAAGGATCGAAGTTTTCCTCTCTATAATCGAAGACCAGCTGGAAAAGGAACTAAAAGAAAAATCGGAAAATAACTTGGATAAGATACTGCCTACTGCGCTTGATCTTGCAGAAAACGAGGATGAGATAGTTCCTCTCGCCATGACAACTGAAACCATGGCTAAGATCAGGAAGGAAAAAACGGAAGAACTCTGTGAGAAAGTTCTCGAATACGCTCAAATCTCAGAATCAAAAGATGATCGGAAATGGGTCATAAGTTCCGTAGCCAAGGCTTTTTCCAGGATCGGAAAATATGAAAAGTCGATGCAGCTGATGAAAGAATTCGTCCTCGCGGGGGACAGTGATTTACAGTTGATGGAAGTGGCTTTAACACTCTTAGATGAGGGCCAAACCGAAAGAGCACTTGAACTGAAAGATCATGTTAAAAACAAAGATCTGAGAGATTCCTTGATGGGCCTGGTCGCAGAAGACCTAGTAAATAGAAAGTTCGTTGATGAGGCTTTAGAACTCAAAGAAAAGATCGGTGACGAATTTGAAATTGACCTCCTTCTCAAAAATCTAGTAAACCATTTTGCCCAAAAGAACCGTAAAAAAGCTAGAAAGTACCTAAAAATGATATCTAGTAAAGAGATGAAGGCCCTTGCGTACCTGGAACTAGCTCTCTCACATCTTCAGGATGGAGATCATGAGAGGGCAGAAGAACTAGCTCTCAAAGCAAAAGAGATGATGACTAATTCCAAAAGTGAGACAGTCAAGTTAGAGCTTATAGATGCTCTGGTAGATCTTGGTTTAAAAGAAAAGGCTTATGAAGCTGCAGAGCAGATCACTACATCAGAGGAAAGAGCGATAGCTTTTAGTTCAATAGCTGCTGGTGGCTACCAAAATAAAAAATAATTTGTAAGATCGTCATAAACTATTAGTAGTTGCGTTTTCCTATTATGGTTTAAGGGAGAAACTATGTTAGATGAATTGTTGGAGAAAAAGTTGAAGGGGTTGAAGAACGAGGACATCCTCGTGGTTATGGATGACGGTATCGGATTTTTGGGCGAGCTCGTCGAATTCGATAGAAAAACCTTGGTATTGAAAGAGGTTTATCAGGCGCCCTGTAAAGAAATAGATTGGAAAGAAGTATCTTCAGAGACAGATGAAGTAAAAATGCGAATAGAAGATGGTGAAAAGGTAGGTTTCATCGATTGGACAAAGGTTAATCTTGAAGAAGTTTACATCAGGGTAGCACATACCACTAGGATCTGGCGGTGGCCTAGTAGTGAAAAAGAGAAACAAGCCCCAAAAAAAGATGTAAGAAGACCCGTTTACACCAAAAGTCCAGAAAGACAGGAGGAGCGAGTTAGTAGCATGGGAGATATACAGAATACCTTCCCCGGATGAACCACTATCTGATATCGGCTTTGATTTATCATTTGACTTAACAATAGTATATAGTCTAAGACGTCTCAACCAATTTCAGTGGAATGGTCGTAGATAGGGATTTTCCAATACTAACTTCAGTAGAACTAAAAAGTTTTTAAAGGAGTATTTGTATCGAGACGAAAACGGTAAAAAAGGATGGATCTCTCGTTAACAGGTCTCAAGAATGAATACTACCACATCAAAGACATCTTCGTAAAGGACGCCGACGACAGAAGAGACGAAATACTGAACGGTCCTATAGTAAAAACGATCCTTGTTTTAGCTCTACCCGTGATGGTCTCCAGTGCTCTGCACACAGGATTCAATATAGTTGATACTTATTGGCTGGGAAAATTAGGTGCAGCCGAAGTGGGGGCACCTACGGCTGCTTGGCCTGTACTTTTCACTTTTCTCGCTATAGGTATGGGATTATCTACGGCAGGTGTCTCTCTAGTATCCCAACATACTGGAGCTGGAGGTGGAGAAAAAGCTCAGGAGGCGGCGGGTCAGGTCTTTGGCTTTTTGATGATAATAGGAGTAATTACAGCTTCGATCGGAGTCTTCACTGCACCTATAATCTTGAGGTTGTTAGGAACTCCCGAAACTACATTTGAGCATGCGGTTCCATATCTACAGATAGTAAGCCTTAGCATGCCTTTTGTGTTTGCTTACATAGCTTTTAGGTTTTTATTGAGAGGTATAGGTGATATGGTGACTCCGATGTTGATCAGAGCTTCACTTGTCGTGGTCAATCTGATACTTGATCCATTTTTGATTTTCGGCTGGGGTTTCTTTCCTGCCCTTGGGGTAACAGGCGCGGCTATAGCCACCGCATTGGCGAGAACTACAGCGGCTCTTATCGGTATATATCTCCTTTTTGGCGGTAAAGTCGGGATAAGGATAAGTGTTAAGAGCATGAAGTTGAAGTGGAGGTGGATAAAAAAGATCGTAAGGATAGGAGCGCCTGCAACGGTGGCTAGAGCTGAAAGTGCAGTTGGATTCGTCTTTCTGTTCGCTCTCGTGGCCTCTTTCGGAGAAGCTCCCGTCGCCGCTTATGGGATAGGTAGAAGAGTGATCCATGTAATGACTATCGGGATATGGGGGTTTGCGGGCGCAACCATGACCATGGTCGGTCAGAATATCGGAGCAGATCAAACCAAAAGGGGAGAAACTATAGTAAAAAAAGCTATGTTAGTTTCTTTCTTGTTGTTAGTAACAGCTGGCCTCTTTATGGTCGGTTTTAGGGAAAACATTATCCGTTTCTTCATCGACGATACCGATGTGATAGCAGAAGGTGCTAGATACTTGGCAATATTTTCTATGTCTATACCTTTTTTCGGTATCTATAGGATATTCGATTCGACTTTCAAAGGCACTGGTCATACCATACCTGTTCTTTTCTTGACGCTTTTCAGAATTTGGGGTCTGCGTCTGTTCCTCTCTGCTCTACTCGCTCTACCTGCAATCAATCTAGGTATTGTTGTATTGAATATTGGATTTGATGTAGGTGTGGTCGGTATCTGGTACGGCATGGCCGCCAGCAATATAATCGGTGCAGGACTATCGGCTATCTACTTTCTATCCGGTAGATGGAAGGAGAAGACGATCGAAACTTGATACTGATTCTACTGGGTCACAGGAAAATAATTCCTGTTCTGGTAAGTTGATTCAAAAGATAGATTGACACCGTTGAAGAGGTTCTCTATCGCTTCCCCAAATAACCTGATCAAATTTCTTATAATAGTGAATATGCCTCTTAGAACCCTGTGAGCAGTTTCTGGGTGAACCCGTCTAACATTGACTGTTATGTTTTTATTCATATCCTCATATCCCTCCAATTGAACGGTGATGTGTAGTTCTACTTCCCCCACGTCCGTAGGTCTCCATTCCCCGGTATAATACCCATCTCCTGCTTGATCTCCTCTAGAACCATCGTCCTCAAGGTAGATAGGATCATCTCCTGTGCTGGATTCGACTCTTACCTCTGCTCCATGTATGGGGTTTACTCCGTCGTTGAGGGAAATCATTATACTCGTTTTCTCTCCCCACTGAACTGCTGTATAAGGATTGTGAACCCAGAAACGTATATCATCAGGATCGGGAGACTGTTCAAGCGAATTGAGAGCATTTATCCTTCCATCGACTAAAGTTCGATCCCGCAGAGAGTCGGTGGGATCTACTGACGAAAGGATGATGTTTTTCAAGTTGTTGTGATCATAAGAAGAATCATGAGAAGCTATCAACGCCGCCAGACCTGAGACGTGAGGAACCGCCATCGATGTACCGCTTCGGTAATCGTATTCACCATCTAACAAAGTACTGTAGATATCCACACCCGGTGCTCCAACATGGACGCTCCGCTTACCGTAATTTGAGAAGCCTGCTAGATTGTCGTCTTGATCTGTAGCTGCTACAGATATTATATTTGTCAGGTCATAATTGGCCGGATATGAGGGGGTTTCCCCGTTGCTCACCGCTTCATTTCCAGCAGCTGAGACGAAAAGTATCTCCTCTTCTTGGTGTTGTTCGATCGCCTCGTAAAGAAGTTGACTTCGACTATCTCCCCACCAGCTGTTAGAAGTTGCAACAATATTTTCGCCGTCTCTTTTCTTTTCTGCCACATACTCAAGACCAGCAATGACATCTCCTACATTTCCTTTCCCTTCAGAATCAAGAATTTTAACACTCATCAAGCTGACATTCCAGTTCACTCCTACTACTCCCTCAGTGTTGTTCCCTACTGCACCTATCGTCCCTGCAACGTGCGTTCCATGACCATGCTCGTCCATCGGATAGTAGGTGTCGTTAACAGCATCGTATCCGTGATGTCCTTCCTCGCTTGTCCACATGTTTTCTTTAAGATCAGGATGATTGTAATCGATTCCTGTATCTAACACAGAAACCACGACATCTTCACTCCCTGTAGTTTTATTCCAAGCTCCCGGTGCATCTATTTTATCCATAGCCCAAAGAGAATCGTAGTCGGGATCATCGGGAATATTTGTTATCTCTATCTGATAATTCGGTTCGGCGTGAACGACTTCCTCTCTACTTTTAAGCAATTCTACAGCGTTCAACACGTCTATTTCTTCATTAAAACTTATCTCTGCCATATTGAATGATGGATATAGACGGTAGGTATTTCCCTGGACCAAGCTCAGAATATCGTTGAATTGTGTTTGGAGTGATCTCTCGCTGTCTGCTTTTCTTAACAGATCTTCAGTCGATGGTTCTATCTGTACTAACACACTGTTTTGACAATATTTTGCCTCTTGGTAATGGGGAGTGTCTTCATCTCTCTCATCACGATAATCAATACCTTGCGCCGCTACAGTTAGGCAGCTGAAGAGTAGCAGAAGGCTTATACTGAAAACAAATATTTTATTCTTCATTTTTCTCCTCCTTTATTCCGTTGACCAAACCACATAATGATATTATAGTTCATAAGACATATTAACGAAGCTTTTCAAAGAGGTAAGTAAATTATCCCCGAAGGGACCCGATCATATTATTAAAAGACTTAAAAAATCCTTTTTCCTCCACCTCTTCACTTGTTTCTAGTTCTTCCCCACAAATAGGGCATTCTTCCACATAGACAGTGATCACTGTCTCACAGCTAGGACAGACCTCGCTTTCACTGATATCACTCTCAAGTTCTACCAATTCTGTTTCTGGTTCTGTGGTCTCCTCTGCTTCCTCCGGTAGTTCAAATTCTTCCTCTATGATCTCCTCCACTTTTAAATGGACTCCTTCAACCTCGTTTATCTTTACCTCTGCCCCCTCCTCTATTCCCCTGGGAGCAGTAGCACTCCATACCTGGCTGCTGTTTTTTAATTTGACCTTGCCTGAGATATTCTCTGGCTCGATATCTTTTATCACTACACCCTCACGGTCTTTCAAAGTCGTTCCAGTAGTGGTTGGAGGGGCGGGAGAAGATAGTTCTAGATAAATGAGGAATAAAATAGGAAGCAATATCGCGATTCCAAAGACTATTATTGCATAAAGTCTCATGATTACGATATTGTTCATCGAGTATTTTTATTTTTCCCTAGGAAAGGTGATGACTTTTTTCTTCCTGGGAACTTGCGAGAAGATTTCTACCTTCTAGATAAAACTACAAATCAAAGGTGATTATACATGTCTCAGATGGAAGGCACAAAATCCCAAACTTCATATACACCGCTGTAAAGCACGAAGATCCCAAAAATTACGTAAAAAAGGAAGCTCAAAAAACCAACCTTCAAAAAGATATTATTAACCTTCTGATCAGTAGCTAAAAAGACTCCATAACCGATAGATTTTTGAGAAAATGGTCGTATCGGTTTTATCTTCCAGGGAGTACTGTCATACCTTAAGCCAGCTATTATGTCACCGAGCAGATGGGAGAGTACACCAGCTGTCACGGCCAAAAATATAACTACTGCAACTAACCCTCCGAGAGCTGGATTCCAATAGTAAGTTCCAAAAATGTAACCAAAGATGCTCCCGAGAATAGCGGCAAAGATCATCCCGAACCCAACATTATGGGTAAAATCTCTATGCTCAAAAGGTAAAAACCTGATCAGGTCAGTGTCAGGTAATGAAGAAAATAAAACTGCGATTATTATAAATGCGAGAGTGATGACGTTCAATCCGAAGGGGATCATCAATAGTGAAAATATCAAAAGTGATAGTCCTACGTGTCCTCTCCAATTCATGTTATCACGGAATGTTATAATTCATTTTGTACACAGTTTTCATCATATCGGAAGGGGAATAGGCTTATTCGGATAAAAGCATTTTGTTTAGGAAAATTACACAAATTCGGAGAAGGAGGATTCAATCACCCCCTATTTAAAAGACCCCGAAAAAGGGCAATTTATTCGAGTATCCTTTTTATAATCCCTTCAATCATATACATCTGTATCTCTGGTAGAGAAGGTAATCAATAATAGGATATCGGAAACCGGTCGTATCCATCAAGATTTGACCTGACCAGGCCAAAAATAGGGAGGGAGCACCGGGGGTCCTGGAAAAGTAGCTAATCCAGGGCTCCCGAATCTCTCAATTATTTTCTTACAATTTCAACTTTTAAAAAAAAGAAAGAAGTTTTGGTTTCTAGATAAGGTCTAATTCCTTTCCGAGTTTCTCGTAAACCCGTAGGACCTCGTTTAGATCGTCCTTGGTCAATCCAGCGTTTATCTGATTTCTGATCCTAGCTTTGCCTTTAGCGACCATCGGATAAACGATCGCGAGTCCGAAGATGCCTTCTTCGTATAACCGATCGGCCAATTTTTGGCATTTCTTGCTGTCGCCTACCATCGCAGGAACGATCGGCGTCTCACTGAAACCGGTATCGAATCCCATGCTCTCCATCTCGCTCTTGAAGTATTCGGTAAGATCCCAAAGTTTATCGACTCTATCGTTCTCCTCTTCTACCACATCTAAAGCTTCTATGTTTATCGCTGCCACATGAGGTGGGAAAGCAGCACTCAATAGCCAGGAACGTGATGTGTTATATGCGTATTTTATCAGTCCCTCAGTTCCTGCTAACATTCCACCGAAGCCGCCGAATGCTTTGGAGAAGGTCCCCATCTGGATATCGATCTTATCTTCGATATCGTATTCTTTTGCTATGCCGTGCCCGCCTCCTAGGACTCCTTCACCGTGTGCGTCATCAACATAAGTAAGGGCGCCGTATTCGTCCGCTAGTTTTTGAATCTCGTCCATCTTAGCTATATCACCGTCCATGCTGAAGACTCCGTCTGTGAGAACGATCTTCTTGTCGTAGCCTTCCTCTTCCGCTTTCTTAAGGCATTCTTCTAGTTCACCCATATCTGAATGGCTGTAGATCATCTTATCGGCTTTGAACATCCTCTGGGCTATCATGATCCCGTCTATTATGCTGCCGTGATTAAGTTCGTCAGAGATCAATACGTCTCCTTTTCCTGCCAACTGCGGAACTAAACCAGCATTAACCGCAAATCCGGTCTGGTAAGTCATCCCGGCTTCCGTCTCTTTGAATTCGGCTATCTTGTCCCATAGTTCTTCGTGTATGTCCATGGTCCCGGCGATAGACCAGTCCGAACCGGCCCCGGCACCGTAATCCTCTATGGCTTTCTTACCGGCTTCCCTAAGCCTAGGATGATTGGCCAAATCAAGATAATTGTTAGAAGCTAACATTATGCATTCTTTTCCGTCCACCGTAACGTGAGGCTTCGACGGTCCCTCTAGATTTCTTATGGTCCAGGTCAATCCCTCTTCTTTCATTTCCTCGTATTTTTCCATCAAATAATCAGTCTTATCTGCCATGCTATCTATCTCCTTTCAACCCCCCTTAATGATTAAACCAACTTAAATTTTTCTAAGGTTCTCCCCAGCCTCCCCCACCTGGAGTTTCTATCCTTATAGATTCTCCTTCGCTAAGCTCGATGGTGATCATACCACCGATTTTTATTTCATCATTATCGATTTTCAGATTTCGTCCTACCTCACCATCTTTTCCACCATTCACTCCTTTTGGCGCTCTTTGACGTTTTTGGGATTGTATTGAAACCTCTGCATCCTCAAGAAGTTTTATCTCTCTTACTATCCCATCTCCCCCCATATGTTCTCCTTTCCCTCCCGATTCTTTTCTAAGCCTATACTTCGTGACTCTCAATGGATAATCATTCTCTATTGACTCAATAGGTGTGTTTTTAGTATTGGTCATGTGAACGTGTACACCACTTTCACCGTCGGCTGAAGAGCTAGCACCAGAACCTCCTCCGATGGTCTCGTAATATGTAAAATTTTCAGTTCCTATGATCAGATTGTTCATCGTTCCTTGACTCTCCGCCGGTACCTTTTCGGGTAATATCTCAAAAAGACCTCTCAATATTAGTTCCACAACTCTTTGAGATGTCTCTACGTTTCCCGCAGAAACCGCTGCAGGAGGTTCAGGATTCAAAACGGTCCTTTCTGGTATATGTACTTCAAGAGGTTTATAACAACCATTGTTGACCGGGACATCCCGGGGTAAGAGACATCTCAAGATGTAATATACGGCGGAATAAGTCACTGGTTTGGGAGCGTTGATGTTTCCTTTTACTTGAGGGTCAGTACCTGAAAAATCAAATTTTATCTCGCTATCTTTTATTTCGATTCGAGCTTTCAATCTCACGTCTCTTTTCCATTCCATAAAATCCTCTGAAACTACGACGGTATCGGGCAGTTTTTCTATCATGTTTCTAGTCCTTTTCTCCGAGTATTTCATCACTTGGTTTTTGAAAGCGTGATAATCTTCTAAACCGAACTTTTCAACAGTCTTCTTGAGCTCTTTAGCTCCTTTCTCATTGGCTCCAAGCTGCGCCCTGATATCGCCAATCCTTTCCCTCGAAGAGCGAGATTTTCGAAGTAGCTCGATCACTTCTTGATTGATTTCGCTTTGAGACACTAGAAGTCTTGGAGATATTACGATGCCTTCTTCTTCTAAAGTTTTACTGTCTCCGGGCATCGAACCTGGTGTTTTGCCCCCTATGTCGGAATGATGTGCTCGATTCACCACGTATCCTATCAATTCGTCATTCAAGAAAACTGGTTTTATCAACGTTATATCTGGAAGATGCGTACCTCCTGAATAGGGATCATTCAAGATCACCTGGTCTCCTTTTTTTGGTTTACAGGTGGATACGGCGCTCTTCAAAGCGTTTGGCATCGCCCCGAGATGTACAGGGATGTGTTCCGCCTGAGCTATCATCTCTTCTTCAGCGGTGAAGAGCGCGCAGGATTCGTCCTTCCTCTCCTTTATGTTAGGTGAATATGCGCTCCTTTGAAGTGCGGCCCCCATCTGTTCTGGAATAGCTGTAAAAGCGTGCTTCATCACCTCCAGTTCTGTAGGTTTCAATTCCCTCATCTTTTCACCTCCATATCTATGACTCCTGTAGCCCTATTAGTCCATCTCCAGCCAGGAGGTACAAGGATAGTTGAGTTGATCGCCTCTATCACGCTTGGCCCTTCTCCTTTTTCCCCTTCGGAAAGATGCTTTCTCAGGTATATGGAAGTCTCTTCATTTCCTTCGGAAAAGAGACATTCTCGATCTAGTGGATGTTTCCCGGACTTAGAACTAAACGTAAATTCTTCTACTTCTCTTTCTTTTACTATCTCGATGTGAACTCTTACGACTTCGATCTCCTCTTCTCTGTTAGCGTATCCGTATTTTCTCTCGTGTTCTTGGTGAAATCTTGAGGATATATCGTCTTCGAAACCTAGATAGGGTATATTGATATGATAGCTTTGGCCCTTGTAGCGAAGGCCTAAGAGTATCCTCTCTTCTCCTTCTTCTTCTATCTCCGCTTTCATCTGGTCAATTGTATCTCTAATAACTTTTTTGTCATCTAAAGAGGTCAATAAAGTTCTGCTGTGATCGTGAACTACATCCCCTGTTACCATACCTAGTGCAGAAAAAACACCGGCCATGGGAGGAACAAGAACTCTTTCTATACCGAGTTCTTCAGCTATGGAAGCGGCGTGAAGAGGACCAGCGCCGCCGAAGGCAAGTATAGCAAAATCTTCCGGATCTATGCCTCTCTCGACGGTGATCCTTTTCATGGTTCTAGCCATCTTAGAATTCGCTACCCTGAAGATGCCTTTCAGTGTATCTTCATAACTCATCTCCAATTCTTCAGACAGTCTTTTTATGGATCTCTTCGCTTCATTATAATCGAGTTCCATCTCCCCGCCCAAGAAATAATCTGGGTCTATGTAACCCATGAGCAGAAGTGCATCAGTCACAGTCGGTTTCTTTCCTCCCCTTCCATAGCATACAGGTCCGGGCCTAGCTCCCGCGCTTTCCGGACCAACTCTTAAAGCGCCGCCTTCATCACATCTAGCTATACTTCCTCCACCTGATCCTATAGTTACTATATCGACCATCTTAGATTGGATCGGAAAGCCTTCGATCTCTCCCTGATCCTTCCAGGATATTTCCCCGTTCACTACGGTAGCCATGTCAGCACTTGTTCCCCCCATATCGAACGTTACTATGTTCGGCATGTCAAGTTTTTGGGCGATGTATGCTCCTCCCGCCACGCCTCCCGCTGGGCCAGAATATAGACAATCTACAGCATCCACCTTGGAACTCTTCTCTAAGCCTCCTCCAGACTTCATTATATACGGCTCCTTTCCAAAAATACTGTTAAGAGATGCGAAGTAATCTTGGACAAGAGGGCTTAGATAGGAGTCCAATAGAGTGGTCAATCCTCTTTCGTACTCTCTGAACTCTCCAGTTACTTTATGAGAAAGAGAATAGTTTATGTTGTGCTCGTCAAAAATCTTTCCTATCTTTTCCTCCTGTTTTGGATTTTTGTAAGAATGTAGAAGACATACTGCCGCAGAGAGATCCTTCTCGCTCAGTTCTTCCGCTATTTTCTCGACTTGTCCTTCTTTCATCTCTTCTATAATTTGTCCATCGGGTCCGGTTCTGCATGAAATCCCGAATATATTTTCTTCCTTCAGTGGAGGTTTAGTTCTGTGTATTTCAAGTTCGTACAGTTTAGGTCTGGTCTGTCTTCCGATGTACAGTAGATCTTCAAAATCTTTGTTGGTGAGAAAGGCTGATTCTACTCCTTTGCTCTCTATGAAGGCGTTGGTAGCCACGGTGGTCCCATGAAATACATCATCTTCTTCAAATTTTATATCTTCCTTTTCTAGGGCTTTGGTTATCGCTTCTTCAGGGCGGTCAGGAGTTGAAGGAACTTTGAAATGTTTGATCCCGTTGTCTATAACTACAAAATCGGTGAAGGTCCCGCCTATATCGATGGAGATTGACATGATTGGGTAAGGTAGATGTATCGGGTAAATAGTTTTTTAGGATTAAATCAAACGTTTATCTGGAAAAATTGTAGTTTTGTTTCAGTAGTAAATGAGGATCGCTTACAGAGTACCCACCAAAACAGACGCAATAACTATTGAAGATGTGGTGATAGTTGAATAACCACCGACAAGCATTGGAGATAGTAATTCATCCATTATCGCTTCCTCATGCTTTTGATCTTTCCCAACTGTTCTAGCCACTTCTTTGCACAGTAAATAGTTTCCAGGAAAACCATAGAAAGCTGTACTGGCCACAGGAATGCTCAAAGACCATTCCCAGCCTACCAAT
>Ga0207421_10005247_pt1 | contig 14602 bp, 14 predicted proteins | sample SodLakKL_010_SED_4_FD_187542 | JGI IMG/M metagenome (GOLD analysis project Ga0207421, IMG submission 187542) | Alkaline sediment microbial communities from Lake Tanatar, Kulunda Steppe, Russia - 8KL_010_SED (SPAdes) (version 2) | ecosystem: Environmental > Aquatic > Non-marine Saline and...
CGAAGATAGCGGCCGGTGCGCCGGTGTGGAATACGGCGGGCGGCAGATGGTGATCCTGGACCGGCTGGCGGAAGAGCGGCGTGAAAAGAATAAAGAATACCAGACTGCGCCCTCGCCGGGATAGTTTTAATTCTTTTTCGTGATCACCGCATAACCTTCGATCACTTTCGTTCCGGACTGGTTGATTACAGCTGTTTTAAAGCGGGCCACGTTTTTTTGAGGCTGCAGTTCCGCCACCTCCACCCGGGCGGTGATGGTGTCCCCGATAAAGACGGGGGCCTTGAACTGCAGGTTCTGCTCCAGGTAGATGGTGTTCTTCCCTGGCAGGACGGTTCCCAGGACCGCTGAAATAAGGCTGGCCACAAGCATGCCGTGGACAACCCTCTTCTTGAAGGGAGATTTTGCTGCTGCCTCGCTGTCGATGTGCAGGGGATTAAAATCCCCGCATATACCGGCGAAGTTATAAATATCGCTTTCAGAAAATGTCTTACTGATCTCGGCGCTGTCGCCGATCTTCAGTTTGGCATAGGGAATATCCACTACCACGCTCAACACTCCTTCTGGCAAAGGGGACCGGGGATAGGGGACCTGTCCCGCGTCCACCAGGATACTTGGTTATTGCGGGGGCTGACAGATCAAACCCTGGGGATCGACTTCTTCGCGGAGGATGGCCAGTTCTTCGGCGGTGGGGGGAACCGCCTCTTTAGCGCCCGAGACATCGAGCTCAAAACCGGTATTTTCGCGCACCTGTTCGGGGCTGACCCCCGGAAAATACTCGGCCAGGTACATCTCTTTAGTCTGATCATGAAAGCGGAGCAGGGCCAGGTTGGTCACGACAGCCAGGGCCCCGCCGCGTTTTAAGCCCAGCTCCCGCCTCGAGCCGCCGCCTCTATACCAGCCGACGCTGGTCAGGTAATCGAGTTTTTCGACAAATCTCCTTTTTTCATGCTGCATAAATGAGATTACGCCCGAGGCCAGGGAAGCGACATCGTTGCCACCCCCGCTTCCGGAGAAACGTTTTTGGGGCTTGTGGTAGTCCCCGATACAGGTGGTGTTGAGGTTGCCGTAGCGGTCGATCTGGGCGGCCCCCAAAAAGGCCACCGTCCGCAGCTTGCGGTGGGCGATGGTCGAAAAGGCTTCGATCAGCCCCGAATTAAGGGCCGTCCCGCTCATTACCCGCAGGTCGGCCACGGTCATCGGGATTTCATCGAGCGAGGGATCGATGCCGCCGGTTTCAAAGAAAACCACCGCCCGGGGGGCATAAATCCTTTTGGCCACCGTGGCGGCCAGGATGGATACACCCGTCCCGGCGAAGACAATATCGCCGTCTTTGATCAGGCGTCCGGCCGCAATGGCCATCATTTCACTCTCGCTGTAGTTTAACATCTTCTGATCCTCTCCTCCCTATCTCCGGTCCAGGCCCGGCGCATAGCCGACGCCCGGGCTGGCCTTGATTTTGAGCAGCATTTCCGTGCCCACCTTTTCCAGGTATGCTTCGTGGGAGCTAACGCCAAAAACCCACTGTTCGAGATAGTCCTTAAAGCGGCTGTCATCTTCGGCCGCTCCCCGGTAGAGATTCAGGTGCTTGGGGTCGTAATCATAAAAGTTGAAGCAGGCCGTGGGATGGGCACCGTAGGGGACCTTGACATAGGCGTCTACAAAGAAGGAGGCCAGCGAGTTCTGGTCGGGGTCCTGGCGGATGAAAGAACGGGGAACGATCTCCTCGCAGGTTACGATCACCTTATCCGCCGCCTTGGCCTGTTCCAGGTCGGCAAAAGTGAGCCCCTTGATCCGCACCGTGCCGTCTTCACCGACGTACTGGGCATGGACCAGGGCCACATCGGGGTTTAAGGCCGGCAGGAGGGCCACTTCGTCCTTCTCGCCGCTGAAGGGGTTGTCGATGCGGGCGTATTTCCTGGACGCTACTTTTTCTTCTCTGCGCACCTCAGGCGAGAACCCATCCCGTTCCATCAGGTCCGAACCGAGGCCGGTCTTGGTCGGGATGAAGGGGATGCTGAGCGAGCCGGCCAGGAAGCGGAGCGCCATCTGGTAGTTGGAGTAATCCTCGAATTCGATCGCCCCTTCCTCGACGGCCCGGCCAAACCTGATGCAGGTCGGGGCGTAGCGGCCGTTGCCGCCGTAGGCTATTTCAAGCCTTTTCACGCAACCCGCCCCCACCAGGATATCGAGAGCCTGGCCGTTGGAATGGGCGACCAGGTGCAGGTCTTTTACGCCTTTGCGGATGATGGCATAGACTATGGCCATGGGGTTGCGGGTTACTGTAAAACCCCCCAGGGCCAGCTGGCAGCCGTCAAAAATGAACTGGTCCACGGCCTGGTCCAGGCTCATCAGCCGGTCGGCAATCTCGGAACAGCTTTTCATCAATAGGTCCTCCTTCATTTAAGGGCGCAGGCTCTGGAGCGGAGCGGGAATCCGGGCGCCGCGGTCCGGCTCGCCCCGCAAATAGGCAAATAAGCAAACAGGCCTGCTGGATTGTTTAATACAGCTATGACAGCCAGGTTTACGGCCAGGATTAGATATTTCGATACCGGGCGGCAATATTCCTTGAGCGGGGTGTGAAAAATTTCTGGGCTTTGGGGGGCAACGCAGAAGATGGGTGCTGCTAGATACGCGCTTGGAGGAAACCGGGGGGCGGCGGTAGAGCGCGTGGTGCTCGCTTGATAGGCGGGGAGGGGAGCTGAAGGCCAGGGCCTGGAAAGATTTTTATTGGACGGTAAAATGATGGGGGCAACCGCCGCTTCTTGAGTATTAGATGACTGCGGCGAAAGCTTCAACCTTCCTGAATATGGTATTGAAGGTGCATCGAGTTGAATAATTACTGCACCCTCTTAAGGTGGCATTGAAAGTGGCAACAACTTGCCCCTGCCAATAGAGAAAAACCCGCCCTTTTGCGAGAGGCAACTTTCCGCCCGCCCGGCAAATTCTACTCTACTGCAGGTTTACCTCCAACGAAGAATCCCTTAAAACTTTTTCCCGGCAGCTGAGTCAAAAAATGTTGTCAACAACCCCGTCCCCCTGACAACCCCCGTGACAATGTTACCCCTGACATTAAAATGTTGTCAACAACCCCGTCCCCTTGACAATTACTCCCGGGGGGCGAAGTGGCTGCCCCGGTTTCTGTAGTAGTCGAAACTGAGGATCAGGAGGCTGGCGGCCAGGCCGGGGTAGAGGGGGTTGAGGGCGGTCTGGAGCAGGCTGCCCGCGATTACGATGGCCGGGGCGGCGATGACAGCGATGGTCCCGCCCAGAGGCGATATTTTCCCTTTCAGGAAGATAACCGCAAAGAGGGGGAAGCAGACGGTGGCCCCGCGCAGGCCGAAGGAAAGGTAGCTCCAGTTCTGGATCAGGACATCGCCACTGCTGATCAGGACCACGGCCAGGGCGAGGGCCATGACCGCGACAATCAGGAGGCGGAAGGCCAGCAACACCCGGCGGTCGTCTGCCTCCGGCCGCAGCAGCAGGTAGATGTCACGGTTCAGCATGGTGCAGACCCCCAGGGCCAGGCCGCCGCCGGTGCTGATCAGGACCAGCAGGATCACGGCTAACATGATCCCGGCAGACCAGGGCGGCAGGTAATTGATCACAAACAGGGGCAGGGCCTGGGCCGGGTCGATAGCCGGGTGGTGCATGCGCATGTAGAGGCCGACCAGGATGCCGCCGGCCCCGATGGCCGGGGCGATGGCCGCGCTTAAGAGTAACCCTTTCCGGGCCGCCGGAATGTCGCGGCTGCAGAAGACGCCCTGGAAGTAGATCTGGCTGGACAGGACCCCGATTACCATGGCAAAGGCGGCGGCCAGGTCGGTGTTCAGGCCCCGCCCGAAAAGGCTGAACCAGGGGTAGGAGGGGTAGAAAGCGCCCAGGCCCTGGGCCCCTCCAGCCCCGCTAAAGGCCAGCGCGCCGGCGACCAGCAACCCGGTAACAGCTAAAATAATGTTGACCAGGCCCATCAGGCCCGTGCCCCAGGCTCCGCTGAAGATGACGTAGGAGACGATCAGGGCCACCGTGATCAGGGCGGCCAGCTGCAGGTTGAGGGCGGCAAACATCGATGACAAAAGGGCCATCGAGGAAAAGATCTGGGGCATAATATTGATGAACATACCGATAGAAACAAAGAGGGCGGCCATTACGCCGGCCGTGGTGCCATAACTGGAAGATATAAAGCGGGGGATGGTCTCAAAAGTGGTCTCCCGCATCGGCCGGACCAGGAAGAGGGCAATGACCAGGCACCCCAGGCCCCCGCCCAGGGTAAACCACCAGGCCGAAAAGCCGTAGAGGAAAGCCAGCTGGGAGGTTCCGATGGTGGAAGCTCCTCCGACCAGGGTGCCCAGGATGGTGCCCATGACCAAAAAGGGTCCGGCGCTGCGGCCGCTGACGGAGAAGTCCACCGAGCTGTGGACCTTCCGGGCCGAGTAAACGCCCAGGCCCAGGATAAGAACCAGGGCAATAAAAAGCCCCGCCAGGTGAGTTGTGGTCAATTCCATTGCTTGCTGCATCCTTTTAAGGTCTAGTTTTTGGCCTCATCCAGCACAGCGGTTTCTACTGTTTCCCTAACCTGGACGGGCCGGTTCCATAAATCTTGGTTTTTAAATAAGTCCTTCTAAACCCAGTTTAGACAGGCATTTCTATGATCGCTAAAAATAGTCATGCCAAATTTGCGCAAAATTTTAGTGTTAAGAGCCGAACCCGGCCTGATCCAGCTTTTCCTGGAGCTCTTTTTCGCTGATCAGCCCCAGCTCCACCGCTTTCTGGAGCAGGGCCCTGCTTTCATCAATCACCATCTCGGTCAGGGGCAGTTCATAGGGGCACCGGGACTGGCAGGTGCCGCACTGGTCGCAGGATAGGCCTTTAGTATAGGCCTTGACGTGGTCCATGTTCATCTTGCTCCAGCCCACCCGCTTAAAAATCATGCCGGAGCGGACGATGAAGGAAGCTTCGATATCGTTGGGGCAGGGCATGCAGTAATCACAGCGCCGGCAGAAGACCGTCCCCAGTTCTTCCCTGTCTTTTTCCAGGCGGTCCAGCTCGGCAGTTGTAGGCGGCCGCTCCAGGGCCTTTAGGTTTTCATCCACTTCTGCAACGGTGCACATGCCGGGGATGGGGACCACATCCTCATGTTCCAGGATCCAGCTGATCGCCGAGCGGTTGTCGGTAAATACACCGCCGGCCACCGGCTTCATGCCAATAATGCCGATATCAAGAGAGCGGGCCAGGGGGATCAATTCCTCCAGCGCTGCGGTTTCAATATAGTTGAAGGGGATTTGGACCGTTTCAAAAAGACCGCTCTTCAGGGCTTTGACCATCATGGGCGGCCGGTGCGAGGTAATGCCGATATGGCCGAGGCGGCCCCGGCGCTTTTCCTGCTCCAGGTATTCCAGCGGCCCGCCCTTTTTAAGGATTTCTTCCAACTCGCCATCATGATTGACGATATGGAACTGGAACAGATCGATATAGTCTCGCTGGAGGTTGTCCAGGCTGGTCTGAAAATCTTCTTCCAGCTGCTCCATGTTTTCATATTTGGACTTGGTGGCGATGATCACTTTATCGCCCAGATCGCCCAGGGCCCGGCCCAGGTCCGACTCGCTGGTAGTGTAGGCCCTGGCGGTATCGAAAAAATTAAAGCCCCGCTCATAGGCATAGCGGACCACTTTAGCAGCGCTGTCGCGGTCAACCGACTGGATCGGCAGGGCTCCAAACCCCATCCGGGTTACCATCAATTCTGTCCTGCCCAGGCGCACTTTTTCCATGCCTCGTTTCCTCCTAACGGCGTTGTAGATGAGAGCTCAATCATAAAGTTAATATTTAATATCATAACAAACCGGGCTTCTTTTTTCCAGGGCACCGGCGGAGATCCTGATCAATCCCGGCCGCCCCCTCAGCTTTAAACTCTTCACCCCCGCCGGAAACGGGAGCCCCTGATACCACCCCCGCTTCAATGTCAACATAAAGCTTTATCCCCCCACAGAACCGGGAGGCCCTGTTTACCGAAGCCCGGACCGGGGACTGCCAATCAAAAAGCCCGGCTCTCTATTCCATCAGCCGGGCCCTTAAAGCGGGGGGCGCTCCATAGGACATGCCCCATGGGATACGCCCCATAAATATTGCCGGGCCTTACTTTAAAGCCCGGCAATATGTTTGTGTTATTTTAACCACCTTGGAACCGCCTTAGCCTTCATCATTGACCTTAATGGTGCGGCTTTTGCGTTCATCGGTCTTCGGCATTTCTATGCGCAGCACGCCTCCCTTAAAGCTGGCCTTGACATCATCAGCCTTAATGGGGACCGGCAGCTTAAAGCTGCGGTAGAACTTGCCTCCGCCGCGCTCCTGCCAGAGCACGTCGCCTTCTTCCAGCTCCACCTTGGTTTCGCCGGAGATGGTCAGGGTGTCGTTGTTGGTAGTTACCTCGACATCTTCGCTCTTCACACCGGGCAGGTTAACCAGGGCCACCAGAGAATTTTCGGTATCGAACAAATCGACCGCCGGAAAGGCGCCCTGGCCTGCTGCCGGCCAGTTGCGGAAGAAGGCATCGGCAAAGACCTGATCAATGCCCGAACGAATCCGGTCCATTTCACCACCTGTAGCCCTTCTTACCAGATCATCTCTCATGGTTATCCCTCCTGTAGCATATTATATAAGGTTTGTTTTGCCCTTGTTAGCACTCTCTCTCTGTGAGTGCTAATTATATTATGCTAGGGAGCGGGCCTTTGATCAACTTCTGTTATGGTCAGATTTGGACAAAATAAGGCTGTCTGCGGGGAACATTGAAAAATATTGGTTTTTTTCTCAGCCTATTATTTTTTTTCGCTTTGATTCAGTTTTTTTCAATAGTGGTGGGCTCGGTTTCTTCTTTTTGGTGGAAAAATGACAGCAAAATCGCCACAAACAGGGACGATGCGAGAGGCCGGAGCTGGGTAACATCATACATGGGAGGCAGGATCAGTAAAATTAAGGCAAACCCGGCTACGATACTTAACCCGATCCACCTCTGTTTCTCATACAACCTGGCCTGTAGCTCTTCCAACATCTTTGGTTGAGCCTCCTTTATGAGATGGCTTTAACTTCAACCGCGCTGAAGGGATAAAAAGTATAAATTCGAAAGGGCCTTTACCAAATTGCCCGGCCCTATTGCCCGGCCTTAAAGCTCGCAGCCCTTATTTTCCGGTTAAGATCTCTTCTCTAATTGCTAACTTCATTTTGAGCCGGGACTGATCAATTTCCCGGTTCTCAGCTCTCAGCGTACTGATGCCCTTCAGGAGGCCGGGTCCGGGAATCAGATCTTCACAGATTTGAATTATCCCGGGAATTTTCCCAGGGATCATATAATTCTATTTACGGGGAGCCGGTTCCTGCTTTTTTATAAATCTACCTCCCGGCCGGGCAGGCAAAGCCTGATCCCACTGCCGGCGATTTACTCACCTAAAGGCGCTATCTTTTATCAAAATATATTTATCTTTAATGATATAATAAAGAAAAAGCGACTGCCTGCCAACCAGATTATCAAGATGGGAGCGATTAATAAGATGAAAATTTTAGTCTGCTCAGATGGATCACCCGATAGCCGAAAAGCCCTGGAAAAAGCGGCCGAAATCGCCGCGGGACAGAATATTGATCAAGTGGCCGTAATTCACATCGATGAACAAAAACACGATATTTCCACTTTGCTGCCCCTCAGAGACGGCTACAGGCCCTCCGAACAGGACCTGGAACACCTGAAAAAGCTGAACGTGGATCACAGGAAAGAGAAAGCCGAAAAAATCTTCCAGGAAGCCATAAAAGTCTTTGCAGAAAAAAACATCGAAGTCGGCACAATCTTTGAGCAGGGCCATCCGGCTAAAACTATCCTCGATATCGCCCAAGACCAAGGTTTTGACATGATCTTTGTAGGCGGCAGAGGCATGAGCGGCTGGAAAAAAAGAATTCTGGGCAGTGTGAGCGGCGCCATTGCCAATGAAGCAAAAAATGTCTGTGTGGTCGTGGCAAAGTGAACCTAACCAGAAAACCCGATCTGCGGCCCCTCTATTTAGGAAAAAGCGGTAAGGAAAAAGCGATTTAGATAAGAGAACCTGCCATTAGCGAGGTCCCACTTTAAAGACCCCCTTGACCCTGGCGGGTTCTTTTATTTTTGGCCTTCATCCACCTTCAGGGCAGGGGCCGCAGGTTTTTCGCCTATCCGGGAAGCTGATCAATGCCGTAGGCATCCGTGATGGGATCCCTGAAATAATCAATTTTCGGAGGAGCGAAGGTAAAAACGGTAAACAACCCTAAAAGTATAAGCAAAACAAGCAGGCCACTCCAAAAAAGGGGTTTAGATGGTCGGGTCCTGAGCATGACGGCGTACCTTGCCATCTGGCCGGCCACTGCGCCCAGCACAAAGGTGCTGACATGGACGAACAAGTGGGACTTGCCAATTAACAAATCGTATAATTCTATCAGGCCGAAGGTTACAGTGATAAAGACAAGGATGCCCACGGCCAGTGAAAATATGTAGTTGGAAACATGGGCTTTGACGAAGGGATATTCAAACATGCTTACCAGGATCAGCGGAAAAAAGGCCATCTTCCAATGCTCCCACTTGCTTTCATTGACCGGGCTTATGATCCCAATAAAAGTGCTGCCTGTAATTTCATAAAGCTCATGAAATACAAGTCCGAGCAGGATCAAAGAAACCATGCCAATTATTTTCACCTTAGTTACAGAGCCCTCAGCCATAACAAGCCTCCATAAAAATTTTAGCTCTTCTCACCAGATCACTTATCCCCGTACTTTAAGGCAACATATTCAATAATAACCCCATAAATTATCCCGGCAACAAAGCCGACCGGATCGCCAAAGCCGGTGGAACTGTAAAAGGCAAACGAGACCAGCAAGCCAATCCCAGCGCCGCGGTAAAGCACTCCCGGCACTCCCAACCTGCCATCGAGCAGGCCGATCACAAAACCCATCAGCAGCCGGTTATACCAGAAGGCAAATAAGTAAAAAGCAGGGAGGTCAAACCCTGATCTGATCAAAGCCCCGAGGATACAAACCACACCGAGGATGGCTCCTGTTAGCAATGACACTTTCATTCTTCCAGTGGACATGACTTGGTGATCACTCCAATCCTGTTTTATTTAATACCCGCCTGCGCTTCTCTATATATCTTTATTCTCCGTAGCCTGGTTCCTTCCTGCCGGCCCGGGCGACCCGCCGCTAAACAGATCGCCATATAATATATATATTACAATAAAAATAATGTTGCAATAATTTTTTCACTGTTGTATAATGTAATAAATCTTTCATAAGCCATTAGCTTGCTCCATTAAAAAGGTGAACAACAATGGCATTATACAAGTACTTTATTAAGCGGCTGGCCTTAACGATACCGACGCTCCTCGGCGTTAGTATCATCGTTTTTTTATTGATTCACATGATTCCCGGGGATCCGATCGATATCATGGTGGGAGACCGGATCAGCGCAGAAGCCAGGTTGGCCCTCGAAGAAAGACTTGGTTTTGATCAACCGCTTCATGTGCAGTACTGGCAGTGGTTCACAAACGCGCTGCAAGGTGACCTCGGCATTTCGATCAGGAGCAATCAGCCCGTTATTCAGGAAATACTGAATCGGTTACCGGCTACCATAGAATTAACATTGGTGGCCCTGTTTATTGCTGTTTTATTCGGGATAATTTTTGGAGTCAGTGCCGCCCGGCACCGGAATACAATCATCGATCAGTCTATGATCGGTTTTTCTTTGCTCGGGGTTTCGATCCCTATCTTTTGGCTGGGCATGATGCTGATCATGTTATTTTCAGTCCTTCTGGGCTGGCTGCCTGTTTCAGGGCGTTTGTCTATGGGCACCGCTATCCCCTCTATAACCGGACTTTATTTATTTGATGCCCTAATTACCGGACACTTCGAGGCATTTATCGATGCCTTGAAACATTTGCTGATGCCCGCTTTTTCCCTGGCTACCGTCTCGCTTGCCCTGATTGTAAGGGTAACTCGTTCCAGCATGCTTGATGTTCTCAGTGAAGATTATATCCGGACGGCCCGGGCAAAAGGTTTAAGAGAAGGGAAAGTGGTTTATGTCCATGCTTTAAAGAATGCGCTGATTCCGGTAGTAACCGTAATCGGCCTGCAGCTCGCTAAATTGATGGGCGGCGCTATACTGACTGAAACTGTTTTTTCCTGGCCAGGGATCGGGCGTTTGTTAATTAATGCGATCGGTTTTAGAGATTACCCGGTTGTCCAGGGGGTAGTTTTATTTGTTGCTTTTGCCTTTATTTTTATCAATATTATTGTTGATTTATTATATGCCTATTTAGATCCCCGCATTCGGTATGAGTAAGTAAATGAGGTGATCGAGTGCACAGCGAGCTTAAACAAGTAATCATAGTTTATAAGAAAAATAAACTGGCTGTTGTGGCCTTCTTTATTGCGGTTATTTTAATGATTTTAGCAATTATCGGGCCCTATATTTCGCCCCATGATCCCCTTGAAATCAGTCATACTAACAGATTTGAAGAGGGCTTCTGGGATGGAAATACGGAACATATCCTGGGAACCGACAACCTGGGCCGGGATATTTTTTCAAGAATCCTTCATGGAACACGAATATCTTTGAGTGTTGGTTATGCGGTAATTGCGATCACAGCTGTAGTCGGGCTGTTCATCGGGCTTATTTCCGGATATTTCGGGGGCGTGGTCGATATCGTGATCATGCGCTTTATAGACATATTACTGGCCTTCCCACCCCTTCTTTTGGCTCTGGTTATAGCGGCCACGCTGGGCACCGGTCTTGACCGGGCCATGCTTGCGATAGCGATTATTTATATTCCCAGCCTGGCCCGCATTGTCCGGGGCTCGGTGTTGACGGTAAAAGAGATGCCCTACGTGGAGGCTTCCATAGCGATGGGGGGCGGTAAATTATGGATTATAATGGGACATGTATTACCCAATGTCCTGACGCCGGTTATTGTTTATTTAACCTTACTGCTGGGCGATGCTATTCTTTACACTGCCGCCTTGGGGTTTTTAGGGGTGGGTATTGACCCCTCCAGCCCTGAGTGGGGGGCGATGCTCAGTGGAGGTAAAGATTACATGATCCTCGGCAAATGGTGGATTACCCTTTTCCCGGGCATAATGATTTTTCTGGCAGTGCTTTCCTTCAACCTCTTTGGAGATGGACTGCGTGAAGCTGTAGATTCAAAGCTTCGTTTATAGGTGTTGATTTGAAAGGGGTGGGCTCTTGTCTGCTTTGCCGTTATTAAAGGTTAATGATCTAAAAATAGAATTTACTACCGACCGGGCCAAGATTTTAGCTGTTGACGGTATTAATATTGCTTTGGATAAAGGTAAAACCCTCGGCCTGGTGGGCGAATCAGGTTGCGGAAAAAGTGTTACTGCTCTTGCTATAATGGGCCTTTTACCAGGGCATGCTGCTGTGACAGGAAATATTTACTATAATGATCGGGATTTGCTTCAACTTAAAAATAATGAAATGAATAAAATCCGCGGCAACCAGATCTCAATGATCTTCCAGGAACCGATGACTTCGCTAAATCCGGTTTTTACAATTGAGTATCAGCTTGCAGAAGTCCTTAAAATGCACAGAGGTGACAAATCAAAAAGGACCCGTCAAAAAATAGTTGAGCTTTTAGGCCTGGTCGGTATCCCCAATCCCGAGCGGAGGATGAAAGATTTTCCCCACCGTTTAAGCGGTGGGATGAGGCAAAGAGTGATGATTGCCATGGCCCTGGCCTGTGAGCCGGATATATTGATCGCCGACGAGCCGACAACTGCTCTTGATGTAACCATCCAGGCCCAAATATTACAGTTAATGAATGATCTTCAAAACAAGTTTTCTACCAGCCTGCTGGTTATAACCCATGATTTGGGGGTTATCGCCCAAATCGCTCATCACGTGGTTGTCATGTATGCCGGGCATGTCATGGAGTATGCTACCGTCAAAGAGCTCTTTGCCGATCCCTTGCATCCCTATACAAAAGGTCTTTTAAAAACGATCCCCCAGATTGCAAAGAAACAGGCCCGCCTGGAAGAGATTAAAGGGACAGTGCCGCACATGTCTAATGTGCCCCCGGGGTGCCGGTTCAATGATCGCTGTTCGGATCGGATGCCCAGGTGCATAAAGGAAACCCCTCCCGTTATGGAGATGAATGAAAGGTCCGTCCGCTGCTGGTTATACTCTTAGAAGCTGGAGCGATCAAACATGGAACCTATAATGTCTGTAAAAAACTTAAAAAAACATTACCCGATAAAGAAAGTCGACAGCTTTACAAAGTACGATCTTTTAAGAGCTATTGACGGAATTAGCTTTGACCTCTTTGAAGGAGAAACCCTTGGGCTGGTTGGAGAATCGGGGTGCGGCAAATCAACCACCCGCAAATTGCTTTTAAACGTGGAGCCTCCTACTGAAGGTGAAGTCTATTACAAGGGAGCAAATATATACCAGATGAATCGCCGGGACTTAAAACAATTCAGGCGTAACGTGCAGACAGTCTACCAGGATCCCTACTCCAGCCTCAATCCGAAGTGGAAAGTTATGAAACTGGTCGCCGAACCTCTGGCCATCCATAAGATCGGCACTCGCAAGAGCCGCTATGACAAAGTCAAGGAATTGATGTCGCTGGTAGGCCTGCGGGAAGAATACAGCGATAGTTTCGCCCATGAATTCAGCGGCGGCCAGCGCCAGAGAATTTCCATCGCCCGTGCCCTGGCGCTTGACCCCCAGGTTATCCTGGCCGATGAACCGGTTTCAGCCCTGGACGTTTCTATCCAGGCCCAGGTCATTAACCTATTTGAGGATTTGAAAAAGCAGCTGAACCTGACCTATGTTTTCATCTCTCACGATCTCAATGTGATCAAGCACATCAGTAACCGGGTAGCGGTAATGTACCTGGGTAAGATTGTAGAAATTTCTAAAACCGAAGATTTATTTACTAAAGCTTACCACCCCTACACGCAGGCCCTGATTCGTTCTATTCCGATTCCCAATCCTGAAATAAGTTCAGCAGTTGCCCCTTTAGAGGGTGAAATCCCCAGCCCCATTAACCCGCCGGCAGGATGCGCTTTTCATCCCCGCTGTCCGCAGGTTATGGATATTTGCAGAGAAAAGACTCCTTTAGTGTTTAAAGTATGCGATAGGCATGAGGTATCCTGTCACCTTTATGCAGATGCAAAAAACTGTTCATAGGGGGGGATTAGTAACGAGCGGGGTAATAAGTGTTTGCAGGATTGATTCAAGCTTTCCAGGGAGGTGATAGATCAATAACTCAGGCTCAATAGGGCATGTGATGAGGGAAGACTCACTTAAGGGGCCAGTTTCAAATCAAGGTTGCCCATTTTAAAAAGTTTGTATCTCCAGCAGTTAAAATATTGAAAGCGAGGGCTAATAATGAAATATTATCAAAGGTTACTTTTGATTTTAGCGCTTTCTATGTTGATTTTTGTCTTGGTCATTGGTTGTGCTGCTGATGTTGATGAGGTGGTTGATGTTGAAGAACCTGTCGATGAAGTTGACCCGCCGGAGCCTGCCGGTGAAACTTTTATTATTGCCAGAAGCACAGATGCTGCCACCCTTGACACCGGTTATGCCTATTATGAAGGCGAAATTGACCTCATGTATCACCTTTATGAGGGACTGGTCCGGTTTAAGGATGAAGAATTAAACGTAGAACCCTGGCTTGCCGAAGACTGGTCGGTATCTGATGATGGGACGGTTTGGACTTTTTACCTGAGAGAGGGAGTCCAGTTTCACGATGGGTCTGAGTTCAATGCCGACGCTGTAGAATTCAGCTTTATGCGGATTCTTGATGAGGACCATCCTTATTACGGCCTGGGTGATCAGGGCCTGGCCTACATGGACTGGCTTCTTGGCGGTGCCATCAATGAAGTAAGGGCTGTAGATGAATATACGGTTGAATTTGAACTTAACGACGTTTTCGGCCCGTTTCTTACCTATATGGGCATGTATTCGCAATATATTGTCAGCCCTGCTGCAGTTGAAGCATACGGGGAGGATTATTACACCAATCCTTCGGGAACCGGTCCCTTTAAGTTTGTAGAATGGCGCAGGGACGAGTACATTGAAATGGAAGTCTTTGCTGGTTATTGGGGAGAAAAACCAGATATCGAAAAGATAATCTGGAAGGTAGTCCCGGATGAATCGACCCGCTTGATGGAATTACAAGCAGGCCAGGTGCATGCCATTAAATCTATCGAACCCGCTCAGCTTGAAACAATCCAGGCCGATGATAACCTTAAGATGATGCAGATGGCCGGTGCAAACCTCTTCTTCGCAGCCATCAACCATGAAGCTGAACCTTTCGATGATGTCAACGTGCGCCGGGCAGTAATGCATGCTATAGATTTTGACTCGCTGGTTAACACCTTGTATGAAGGTCTGGGGACCAGGGCAGTTACCCCCATGCCTCCTACCATTTTTGGATTCAATGATGATATCGAGCCTTATGAATACGACGTGGAAAAAGCCAAGAGCCTTTTAGAAGAAGCAGGCTATCCGGATGGCTTTGATACTACTATGCACGTTTTCGCCGAATCAAGAGGCTATATTGGCCGGCCGGTT
>Ga0207421_10005248_pt1 | contig 14600 bp, 9 predicted proteins | sample SodLakKL_010_SED_4_FD_187542 | JGI IMG/M metagenome (GOLD analysis project Ga0207421, IMG submission 187542) | Alkaline sediment microbial communities from Lake Tanatar, Kulunda Steppe, Russia - 8KL_010_SED (SPAdes) (version 2) | ecosystem: Environmental > Aquatic > Non-marine Saline and...
GCTAAAACAAGCACTTACGACAAATCATTATGATTTTAAAGAGCAACATAACTGTAACCAACTGTCATTATTCGACTTATAATGGGACAGTACTGATTTGAATTAGCTTTTGGGCCTTTGCAGATTGATATATTGCCAGAATAAGCTCAACGGATTTTCGTGCCTCCGTCGCCGTCAATTCGAATGTTTGCTTTCCGTCCAGCGCATCGATGAAGGCTTGTATATTCAGCTTGTGGTTTGTGTAAGGGATATCAGAGGGATCGGCTGAGCCGCCTTTGGACTGTGCTTTTGAAAACCGCTCTCTGATTTGTGCATCCCCGGGTTGTTCTTGATCAAATTGCCAGACTACAAAGCTGTCCTCGAGATAAACAACAGTGCCTTTTGTTCCGGTAATTTCAATTCTTTTAAGTTGACCCGGCCAGGACGCTGTTGTTCCGTAAATTGAGCCTAAAGCATTATTTTGGAACCTGAGGATGGCTACAGCAGTATCTTCGGTCTCAATTTGTGTATGACAGATATTATCGGTAAATGCTGCGACATTTTCAACCGGTGGCATCAGATAGCAAAGCAGGTCAATGGCATGGATTGACTGGTTCATAAGTGCCCCGCCGCCGTCAAGCTTCAATGTGCCGTGCCAAGAGTCTTTGTAGTATTCAGGCGCTCTCCACCACGGAACATACGCGCCTGCGAAAGTTATCTTGCCGAAACGCCCTGTGTCGATAGCTTCTTTTAGTATTTTTACGGCTTCGTTAAAGCGGTATTGGAAAATTCCGCCAAGAACAGTTCCCGCTTTATTATGTGCCTCGGCCATAGCATCAATTCTATCGAGGGATATTTCAAGCGGCTTTTCACAGATAGCATGCTTGCCGGCTTCAGCGGCAGCAATGACAGGTTCGGCGTGCAGGCCGCTCGGCGTGGCTATTGTTACAATATCAAGTTCACCGTCAGCGAGCAGATCATGGTAATCGCCGTATGCTTTGCAGTTATATTGCCCGGCGAGTTTCTCAGCTTTGCCCTGGCTTTTGCCACAAACGCCAATTAGTTTGGCGTTTGGAATATCAGCGATAGCCTTTGCGTGAAATCCAGCGATTAACCCGGCTCCTATAATTCCGAAATTCCATGTTTTCATAGTAATTACCTCTGTTTATTTTAACTTCAAACATCCAGAATCAGCTAATTCTCTTAAGGCTTCAACTGCCCGGGCGTATCCTCATAAGGAGGGTTTTGGGATGAGTTCTAGAAAATTTACGGATAAAGGAACTTCTTACAGCTTATAATACTGCTGCCAATCCTTTCTTGGCGACGGTCCTGTCAGCAAATCGTTGGCAATTTTATTATCTTTTATCTTCTTAGTTTCACGGTCAAAGATAAGTGTGCCTCCGAGTTCCTGAGCAATTGAACCCAGACAGAAAACCTGGCAAAGCGGCCCGGAAATGTCCAGCGAAGACCTGCACTCCTCCTGTCCCTTTATCGCCAAGAGGAAGTTATCGTAATGGTCGGAATGTTCTGCAGCACCTGCAAACCTCGGAAGTTCGGAGGCCATTTCTCGCATCCTATCTTCCGGTATTATTCTTACGATGTCTCCATGCGTACCACCGTAGAAAACCAGGTCTTTGGTGTAGATTATTTTCCCTTGGTTTCTAACTTCTCTTCCCTCAAATTCATCCGGAAGCGGTGGTTTGTTTTCCTGACCGTCGTACCATGTAATTTCAACCGGAGGCATAGACCCGCGCGCTGGAAACTTGAATCGAATAGTTGAAGCCTGAGGAAAGATATAGGGATTTGGCCCATCGCGTTTTACCGCTTCTATTTCTGTCGGCAATCCAAGATCACAGAAGCGGTGTATTGTATCGAGAATATGAGGGCCCCAGTCACCAAAGGCACCGTTGCCGTAGCGGAACCAACCTCGCCAATTCCCGGGGTGCAGTTTACTGCTGTATGGCCGCTTTTTCACTGTTGCATGCCAGAGATCCCAGTCAAGCGTATCAGGGATTTCTTCGTAATCAGGGTAGCCGTCAATTTCCCAGTCATGCCATACTCGCCGACTGTTCATAAAAGCGGTCACTTTAGTAACATCTTTAATGATGCCTTCTTTTGTCCAAGATTCGAACTGAAAATAGTTGTTACCTGAGTGGCCCTGATTTCCCATCTGTGCAGCAACTTTATACTTCCTCTCTGCTGCCATCATCAGCTCGGTTTCCTCAAAAGTATTAGCCAGTGGCTTTTCTATAAACACATGCTTGCCCATTGACATTGCAAGCATAGCTATAGGAAAATGGGAGTGATCCGGCGTTGATATAATCAATCCGTCAATTTCATTGCCCATCTTATCGAGCATCACTCGAAAGTCTTGAAAGCGTTTGGCATCGGGATAACTTTCGAGAATTTCACGGGTGTCCGGGCTTCCGAGATCAACATCACACAGAGCTACAATATTGGTCATATCCTTGTTGCCGAAAGTCCTTGTCATATTGCGGCCCTGATGGGCAATACCCACGCAAGCCAGATTTATCTTTTCGTTCGGTGAAACTCGGCGTGAATTCCCTGATACGCCAACAGCCTTGGGAACTACAGTCGCAGCTAAAACACTTTTGAGGAATGTCCGGCGGTTAAGTGTTGAAAAACACTCAGTTTTGATATTAACTACTTTTTTATGACTCATTGTTACCTACTATAATAACACAACTTATCATAAAGTTTTTAAATAACTTCTCTTCGGGACTATGCACCAATTATAGCTTGCCCAGCAAGCTCCTATGTAACAGAAGTAAACTATCAATATAATGTAAGCTTAATCATACATGTCATTCGTTTTAACAAACGCTTCCCACCTCTGATGCAATAGGTCGCGACTTGGCATTTCAGTATTTCCAATCCAGAACCGATAGCAAACCGTCAACGACTCATCTTTAGCTACATCTGCCTCAAAGAAAGCACCAAACCGCCCATAATCCCTGTATGCTGAAAAAAGCGTATCTTTTGGATTAGTCGGATGATTCATCTGTTGAACGGTGTAAGGCTGCTTATCCTGCATATAATACTTCATCGTGGCCCAGGGCATATCACGGTCTTCATGGGCATTGGCCTGAGGATCTTTAAACACATATACTGTTTGCTCAGTAGTCTCCTCAGCCACATAATTATGCGCACGATACTGCACACCAGCGTGCTCAGGATCGCCTGACAGACGAATATCTGACCGCACTGCTGTCAGTTCCGACTTAAAATCAAGCAACGCAATAGTCGGCAGGGGCTGTCGGTAAGCCGTCAGCGTCCGCCTTTCCCTAACAACAGGCTTTCCATCAGAATCATTCCAGTGAATCACAGCTGTCGATCGCGCCAGCACTGGCCCGGAAATCATCTCTTCAAATGCATAGTGCTCCTGCCTGACGCCATCTCTCATATGCCACCAGTCATCTCGTTGATCATCATCATAATGCAAGTGATTAAACCCATAGTAAATTCCTCGATGATGCGTAAACAGCCCGCCCGGGCCCTTGGTAATAAAGCTCTCTCCCTTTACATCAAACACATGATGGTACACCTTATAGGTTTCATAAGCCCGCTGATCATTAGATTCATCCGAAGCGTACATATATCGGGTGACTGGTCGGTCCTGATATAGCAAATCCAGATACTCACCAGGCTTGCCTGACCAGGAAAATCGCTGCCCTGTCGGAAATTCTCCAATGCTAAGGCTGGCCTGCCACTCATTGCCAGCTTGATCAGCGTCTTCGACTATCCACCAAAGTTCATACCCATTTTCACAAGCCGGAACGACCTGTCCGGCTGTTTTCTGATCAGGTTTATTAATCGGGTGGACTGTTACCTCTATCTGCTCATAGCTTAAGCCTCGTAGCTCTTCCGGTAAATCAATGGAAGCGTGAACAGGCATATTAGTACCTAATTCGGGTGTGACATCGATCGTAATCGGAGCAATCAAATGCTCTGCATACGAAACGCTCGCCGTAAACATCATCGTTGTTAAAACTATTGCGAATAAAATAAGTTTCCGGTGTCTTTTATTCCGTAAAATCATATTGTAATCCTTTCCTTTTATTAATGAACCTATGCCAAGATGAGCAACCTCGAGAGAGTAAACCATTTTCAAAATAATTTTATCAGAACCAGCAAATAGTACCCTCTAATATATAAGATATAAACGGAAAAAGCAACAATAAATTAAACATCTCGGATATTCATAATTATACAGCATATTGAACATTAAAATATCCACATCATCGACCGCATCGAGACACTTTCTTTAACCTCAAGCCTAATATGGCCGACCAGGTAACAGCTAATCTAAACCTGAAACTTTCTAATAAATATAATCTATGCGTATAGGGATACGTTTCCACTAAGTTTTATACCCCGCTTTATCCTAAATACAGTTAAGCCAGCCTATATAGGTCTGCTATAGCCCTGCGACTTATATTTTTCCAGCAATGCTTTTAGTTCCTCTATAATTGGCTGATGCTCAGGGGATTCATAGAGGTTGTTTTTTTCGCTGGGGTCGTCAACCATGTCATATAATTGGCCCGGCAAACCATCACCAGGGCCGGACCAGCCGCCGGAACCGACGCAATCCAGGAACTTCCATCGGCCTTTGCGTATCGCAAATTCACCACTGACAGAATGCGTTATAGTCGCCTCACGAATAGGTTTTGTTAAAGGTTTGCCCTGAAGCACACTCAATAAGCTGTGGCTGTCTTCAGCGGTATCGTCAGGCAACTGATAATCTACAATATCAGCACAGGTTGCGGTCAAGTCGACAAGGCTGATAGTTTCATCACTTTTAGAGCCCGGTTTTATGACCTGAGGCCAGCGCGCGATAAAAGGCACGCGAGTCCCTCCATCCCAAATATCAGATTTTTGACCTCTAAAAATGTAATTGGCATTATGGCCGAAATTGTACTCAGATGAATCGGACACACTATTATTGTGGTTGCCGATATTATCAATTATATCCCCTACGCCATGAACGAGAGCGCCGTTGTCGGCGGTAAAGATAAATAGCGTATCCTTTTTAATGCGGAGTTCTTCCAAAGTATTCACAACCTGGCCTACACAATCGTCAATGAGTGTAACAAAATCTCCATAAACACCGGCCTGGCTGCGCTGATGATTCTTATCCAAAGGCAACCAAGGTGTATGCGGAGCAGTCATGGGGAAATAGAGAAAGAAAGGTTTATCCGGATGTTTGGTAACATGGTCATCTATAAACCAGCAGGCTTTTTTGGTAGTTTTTGGCAAGACCTGATCAACATCAAATCCCGGAGATGCTTCACCTTCGCGATAAAAACGGGGTATAGGTTCACCCTCCAAGGTGTCAGTCAAGGGTTCAGTCAAACGGCCGTTTTCAATGTAACAGTATGGCGGCATATCCAGTGAGGCGGACATTCCAAACCAATAGTCAAAACCCACTTCATTTGGCCCGGGAGTTAAAGGTTTGGAGTAATCAACAGGCTGCTGATTGGTTAGCCCAAGATGCCATTTACCGATACACCCCGTTCGATAACCATGATCCTTGAGTATTGAAGCGACAGTCTGGCGACCAGACTCAATGAGCAATTTGTCATAGCCATCAACATTGCCTCTTTTAAGTCGGCCTCGCCAGGAATAACGGCCGGTTATAACTCCATAGCGAGTTGGGGTGCATACAGATGAAGGTGAGTGGGCATCTGTAAAATACATCCCCTCAGCAGCAAGCGAATCTAAATGGGGTGTGGGGATCTTTGAATCTGAATTGAGGCAACTCACATCACCATAGCCCATGTCATCGGCCATGATAAAGATAATGTTCGGTTGTTTTTTACCCGCCAGCAGGGCATTGTCGGTCTTAGCTCTCACAGCCTTGCATAGATTAGCAGTTGACATCGTACTAGCAAGGAAACCGACATGTTTAAGAAAATCTCTGCGTCGCATATGCACTCCAAATCTTATTTACAATTCATTCCTGTTCATATCTTTGATCAATTGTCTATACTCTGCTGAAAGTTACGATTCATAACGCCCTGTAATAATTTCCTTCAGCGAGATTCCTTCAGGAGTTACCTTAACGATGCCAAATCCAATTGGAACATTATGAAAGTTCCAGCTGCAAGCGCGTAAAATAGTTATGGAACAGTCTTCAATATTGAACTGACGAGTCTCAAGATGGTGGTGGCCAAAAAACATGGCGTTGGGCTTGTATTTGCTGATTAACTCAGCCATATACCTGGAATCATTTCTCGTCAGATACATGTGCTTGTCCTGTCCATCAGGCTCAATAGGAATATGTGCAAAGACAATTTTGGGCATTTCATTTTTTGTAAGTTCCTTTTCAAGCCATTCACATTGACCTCTGGGAATAATCTGATTCGAGCAAAGATGTCCAATATGGTCTGGGCTAATTGCATTACAAAGTCCAATGAAATGAACACCTTTGTGTTCAAAAGAATAATAATCCGACTCAACACCATTAATTTGAAAATCTTTTGGGAACATTTGACGCAATTGCTTCTTTTGCTCTACCGACTCATGATTCCCGGCAATCGGATGCATCGGTATGTTAACCTTGCTAAGTTCATCTTCGATTGCGTGAAAATGAAGGTCCCCCAAAACCAATATAAAATCAGGCTGTTCATCCTTGGGCATATTTTCGATTTTCTCGATGCAGCGGAAAAATTTGGTTTTTGCATCGCCATATTGCTCTATACCATCACGGACCCCCTCCGAAGCATGAGGGTCAGCTATTAAAGCAAACGAAAAAGATGTTTGCGGTTCTCGGCCTAGATGATTAAATGGCGCCAACTTAATCGCCGGGGGCAGGGAAACTATGCCTATACTTGATACCAAATTTAAGAACGATCTTCTATCCATTCTATTTAGCTCCTTCATAATAGTTTACCCTTTCCTAACGATTCTATTTGCCCCAAGAACAATATTTAATCAGTCGGCACTGGTACCTCAGTACTCACAGGAATTTCGTCACGAAGCAACTTGCCAGCTTTTCCGGCTAACTGGAGGTAAAAATCGCTAGGAAGTCCCTGCAGTGTCAGGAATTTTGATCCGCCGGTTGTAGGAGGATTGTTGCAAATTTTGAAAATAGCTGTACCTTCGTCAACCTCATCAAACATTGCTATATAGAGCATATCCGTACCGGCTTTTTTATTTGCCACCACCTGCGACCACAGGAACTGACCATCGAGTCGCGGAATATGGTCGAATTTCTCGCCCTTAAGATTGTACCAACTGAACCCAGGAAATACGACCGGCATATAATCTATATCATTCTCTCTTGCCCAGGCAATATCCGGCGCCCAGTATCTTTCGGTGTGGTTCTTAACACCCTGCAGACCACCGAAACGGCCAACACTCCAGGGGCTAATAACATCGGCCTTGAGCAGTACGCGATGAAGATCAGGGTCTTGGAGGGCATCGTTATCTTGCTCACGCCATCCTGTTGCTGTTCCAAGCATAATACTGCATCCATCTGCTTTGAATTTTTTGATCAGTTCTTCGCATTCCTGAAAACCGGCTCGCGGCTTGATTTCATCGTTAAAACCGACGCCCCAAATTGCCACTAAGGGCTTACCATTATGGTGCTGATAGGCAGGGTCTTCGGTGATTTGCATTTTTTCACGCAGTATACGCCAGTCATCGAAAACCTTAATGACATCTTCATCCGGAATCCCGGTAAGGTCATACATAACTACATAAGTTCGCCCATAACGATTTGCCCCTTCTCTTGCGCTGGACAAAACCTTATCCTTGTGATATCGCATGTCTTCATCGTATAGACGCTCAGCGAAACGTTGCACGAATGCTCCATCAATGCCATAATCACGCATCCATTTGAAATGGCGAAGCACAGTTTTGCGATTAAACGAACTGAAAACCTTGGCGGGTGTTCCATCCTCGTAATAAAAAGGAGTAGCATAGAGTTCATCATCATCGTATTCAGAAACATCTGGCCACATGTCGACGGCAATGTTGTTTGGCTCAAAAGGTCTACTGACATCTTTGGCCCAGTGCGTCCAACCGAGATTTGCGCCGTCGCCTTCGCAGTTAAACCACCCCTGATAACCTGTCATGACTTTGTCTGTCAGCGTGCTGGAGTCTATCCCTTCAACTGATGGACCATCATAGGGTTTGAGTACATCAGGCCGCTGGTCCGCACCGACAGCCAATACATTTATTACGCAAATGAGAACAATAGCCAACTTCGTTTTAAAATACATCATAGACATAACCTCCATTTAGTTAAAATATTTGATTTTCCTACTAAACCAATTTTCTTTCTTTAACTCCATCATAGTGACTTGAACCGGTCTCGTCCAGCCATTCCAGAAGGCAGGCACGGAGTTCTTCGGTTTTCTCTGCATAATGATAGCTGTTGGGATTGTTGGCGATAAGGTTGTTCATTTCGTAAGGATCGGTATTGAGATCATACAATACATTTAGAACCGTCGAAGTCTTAGAGTAAGGAATCATCATCTTCCAGCCGTCTTTGACTATCATGAAATTCGGTTCGACATCGCCTCGCCAGAGCCATTCCGTGACAACATACTTGCCGTGCTCTGTAGACTTACCCTCTATTAAGTCGCGAAGGCTTTGCCCGTCAGATTCATGCTCCTCAACGCCCATGTAATCAAGAATGGTCGCAAACAGATCTATCAGAGAAACAGGCTCGGCGACTACGGTGTTGCTTTTGATTCGGCCGGGGAATCGGATAAATAACGGGATATGAGCTGATTCTTCATAGAAAACATTTTTTGCTCTCATGCCGTGAGAGCCCATCATGTCGCCGTGGTCGCTGCAAAAGATCACCAGGGTATTATCGGTCAGGCCATGTTTGTCGAGTGTATCCATGATCTTGCCTACCCAGTCGTCGATTTCTCGGACAAGGCCGTAATAATTCGAAATCATGTACTTGAGCTTTTCCTTGTCGCGATATTGAGGCAGATTTCTTCTGCCGTTGGTGCCGGCATAAGGGCTATTTGCCATATCGTCGTGGATACTGGCCGGAATTTCATTGTCCATCTCTTCCGGAGGATACATGCTGTAATAGGGTTCGGCAGGTGTTATTGGGATGTGCGGGAAATGAAGCGAACAGGTAATGCTGAAAGGTTCATCCTTGAGCCGTTCGATAGCTTCGATGGTTTGCCTTGACTGGAACGCGGTAATGGAATGCTCACTGGGTATCAACAACTCACCATGCTGGTCACTTTGCCCAACATGAATACCTTCTGCCTCAAGTTCATCTGGTGTCATTCCATGGTAGCGGTCGATAGGATCGCTACGGTAGGGCCTTTGTGAAACGTTTTCATAAAATTCACCCTCCCTAAGTTCACGCCTTGGCACATGCTTGTCCAGATGATCGCGATACATGTACTCCTGACCACCGGGTCCAAATATCGAATTGCCGTTCTTGGCGACTTGCACAGGATTTTGATAACATTCCGCACGAGCCGACAAGCTGTGCCATTTGCCGTAGTACTCGCAACGATAGCCGTGCTCGGTCAATATTTCATCGAAGGTAGGCTGGGTCATCAATCCATCTTCTTCTGGATAATAGGCAAGGTAATTAGTTTTCATGCCGGTGTTTTCCACAGTGTGGCCTGTAAGGACAACCGATCTTGCAGGACAGCAAACAGCGCAGGGCGTATAAGCGTTCTTAAAGAAGGCGCCCTGTCTTGCCAGCCGATCGAGGTTGGGGGTTTCAAGGACTTTATTGCCTGCGATACTCAGAGCATCCCACCTTTGCTGGTCGGTCATAATAAATAATAGATTGGGCTTTTTTGATTTTGGTGCAACATCAGCCACAAGAGACCTGGACGCCATTATACCGCCAACGCCAAGACCTACCATTTTTACAAAATTTCGTCTTGTTAATTTCATGGCTATAAGCTTTCATTCTTCATGTTACTATACTTTTCACCTGGTCGCTTGAGCTTGCCTGATTCGATCCAATTCGTCTGCCAGTCTTTTAGCGATTTCAGGTTTTTGATCGTACATATCCGTTGTTTCAGATGGATCTTTGACCAGATCATACAACTGCGGTCGTCCCAGGTTCTCGCCTTGGCCAGAGGTATTGTCAATGTATTTCCAATTTCCTTTGCGAAGAGCTTGCCTTCCCCTTACGTCAGATGTCACCAACGAAGGGCGTTCGTGTTTATTTTCGGCCTGCATCAGCGAAGGCAGGAAACTGAAACTGTCGGGTGCGATATCTTTGGAGTCAGGGAGTTTGCCGTCGGTTATTTCACACACAGTGGCAAAAATATCCATTATGCTGATCATGTCATTTGAAACGGTTCCGGATTTAACTTTTCCGGGCCAGGAAACAATAAACGGAATCCTGGTTCCACCTTCATAGATAGTGTGTTTGTCGCCGCGCAGATCGCCGTTGATTCTCAAACCAAGTTTGATAGCCTGGTCCTCGGGCCTTTGGCCATCGGTTCCCGGAATGTCACCACCATTATCACTTGTAAATATGATTAAGGTGTTATCCATCAGATTCATATACTCCAATGTTTCTATGAGCCTTCCTACGCTCATATCCAAATCCTGGATGAAATCTCCGTACGGACCAGCATCGCTCATCCCCCTCATCTTATTGGATGGCGTGATAGGATGGTGAACTGCAACCGGTGCATAATACAGGAAGAACGGTTTCTCCCTGCTTTGCTGTTTTAGCCATTCTACGGACTTGTCAGTCAAATCACCCATTACTTTTTTGTTCACACGCTGCGGCGCATCAAGCCCCACATATTGAGTGCCATAAAATGTCTTGGAGTATGGCTGTAATCTTTCGCTTCTCAATCCATAAACCCGGTCATTCTCGACATATACACCCCATTTATCCCCATGGTTTTGGGGCACAGAGAAATGATATGTGAAGCCCAAATCAAGAGGCCCGGGCGACAACTTACCTGTCAGATTCACAGGCGTTTTGTCTCCATAACCTAAGTGCCACTTACCAATCATTGCAGTATTGTAGCCGCGCTCTTTGAGCCAACTGGCAATGGTAGCCCTGTTCGGATCCGGCAGTAAAGGATCCCGAGGATTGACCACGCCGGCTTTGAGCTCTGTACGCCATGTATATCGACCTGTTACAAAACTATATCGCGTCGGCGTGCAAATAGAAGCAGGAGCATAGGCATCGGTAAAACTCATACCCGCATTGGCAATGCGATCAATATGGGGAGTGCGTATCAACTTTTTATCGGCACCATATGAATTCAGACTTCCGTAGCCCAAATCATCTGCAAGAATAAACACGATGTTAGGTTTGGATGGATTTGCTGAGAATTGAACAGCTGAAGAACTAAGCGAACTGCCAGCGAGGGACAGATCACAAGATGCACCTGCCATTGCAGCAGTAACAGTAGCTTTTACAAAAGATCTCCTTGTAAGCGTATTACCAGATGTTCGCTTTATGTCGTTACTTTTCATTTCTAAAAACCCTTTCACTTTCAGGATTTATCAGACAGTAAATTCACCAAAAGGTCTTCCCGGAAATGAACGCAAATATCCAGCAAGAATCGCTTTCATCTCCTCTGCTTTTTGGGGATTGGAATCGTAAACATTATTTTTTTCACCCGGATCGTTTTTCAGATCATAAAGTTGATCCACATCAAAGTAGTTCTCATTATATATTGTGGCATGGTAGCCCAGATGCTGATTTCGTGTATAATACGGCACATCAAGTTTACGGCCTTCCCAACCATCGAATTTATGCCCTCTTTCAATCTGTTCATTTATGTGATCATCATACCGGACGGCAATGTATTTCCAGTCTTTTGTGATTACACCGCGGGCATATCCGATTTCAAAGAACAGATGGTCGTGTACAGGGTTTTTGTCGCCTCTGAGAATATTTACCACGCTGACACCGTCAATTTCCATAGACTCATCAATGTTTAAGCCGGCTAACTCAAGGAATGTCGGAGCAAAGTCGATATTCTGAACTAAACCATCATAAACCGAACGGGACTCGATACCGGCAGGCCAATGCATGAGTAAGGGCGTTTTAACCCCACCTTCATACAGTGTTGACTTTTGATGATAATAATTCCCATGGTCTGATGTTACCACAATAAGGGTGTTCTCAAACTGATCTGTTTCTTTTAATTTCCTAACTATAGCTCCAATGGCATGATCTATCCATCGCAGCCAGGCGTGATCAAGGTCTTTTTCTTTTTCTTCTATCTCAGCTTTTATCTTATCCCTTTCCGGCATAAAATCATATTCCTGATCCACATGTCCAGCACTAGTCATTTTGGGATCTGAATCCAGACCATGTACATATTCTCCGTCTCGTTTAATCCATGGGGCTGGACCATGCGGAAGGGTTTCACTGAAGTAAAGGAAAAACGGTTCATCGGCAGACTGTTCAATAAATTCGAGCGCCGGCTTGGTCTTCCACTCAACATTATGAATATTGAGCGCATCATTCCAAAGCTCTCTTTTATTCGCCGCATAAACCGCATCAGCAAAGTCGAAGCCAAATTCTTTAACTCGATTGACCCAATAATTATGATTGTGAGCCATGGCCTTTGCAACCTCAGGGTCCCGAGGATCGTCGGACATTTCGTAAGTCATAAGGCCATTTTCTTCCCAGTTATCCCTTTGAAACAGGTGATGGTCGATTACATGACTCTTTCCAACAAATCCAGTCCGATACCCAGCACGCTGCATTAGGCGCGGCAGATTGGGACGATCTTCTTCCAACTCTGTATTATTCTCCGGGCGAGTTACCGTTCCTTCTGGATGAAGACGCATAAAATAAGGCCCTCGGCTCTTGCTGGGATATCGCCCTGTCAAAGTAGAGTAACGGCTCGGAGAACATACAGTACTGGTTACATAGGAATTAGAAAAAATCATCCCGTTTTTCGCCAGTTTATCAATTTCCGGCGTGTGGACATATCTGTCACCACAAAAACCAAAAGGACGGGATTGGCCAATTCTTTCTTCTTCAAACGGGAACGGACTATGGTCATCCATAACAACATAAACAATATTGGGTTTAGAAGGATTTTTATGATTGTCCGCCAGAAAATCGGATTGCGTGCATGATATTCCGGACACCGCGACAGTAGTAGCAGCAGCAGTCTTCAAAAATGACCGCCTTGTCAGGTTACTTGCAGCCTCTGTTTTTCCTCCATTTACTTTGCACATCAGCACAATCCCATTGCAAACAAATTACTCTTTCTCAACATTCAACAACTCTCTCGATGCAAATGTTCTTGAACAGGCCAGCAAAACAAATTATCGATACTGAATCTCAGCCTAAATAGGCGATATCGATGACTACGGATATTTACAAATCCTGATTAAACCAGTTCTCTTTCTTTGACCCCTTCGTAGTGGCTTGAACCAGTCTTTTCCAGCCATTCCAATAGGCAGGCACGAAGTTCTTCGGTTTTTTCGGCATAGTGATAGCTGTTGGGATTGTTGCCGATAAGGTTGTTCATTTCGTAAGGGTCGGTATTGAGATCATACAACACATTGAGAACCGTCGAAGTCTTAGAGTAGGGAATAATCATCTTCCAGCCGTCTTTGACTATCATGTAGTTCGGTTCGACATCGCCTCGCCAAAGCCATTCAGTGACAGTATACTTGCCGCGGGCTGTAGACTTACCCTCCATTAAGTCGCGAAGGCTTTGCCCGTCAGATTTATGTTTCTCAGCGTCCGTATAATCAAGAATGGTCGCAAAGAGATCTATCAGAGAAACAGGCTCCTCGACTACGGTATTGCTTTTGATTCGGCCGGGGAACCGGATAAGTAGTGGGATGTGAGATGATTCTTCATAGAAAACATTTTTTTCTCGCATGCCGTGAGCGCCCATCATTTCGCCGTGGTCACTGGTGAAAATTACCATAGTGTTATCGGTCAGGCCGTGTTTATCAAGCGTATCCATGATTTTGCCGACCCAGTCATCAATTTCTCTGACAAGGCCGTAATAATTCGAGATCATGTATTTGAGCTTTTCTTTGTCCCGATATTCCGGCAGATGCCCTCTGCCATTTGTGTCGACATAAGGACTGTTTGCCATGTCATCATGGATACTGGCCGGAATTTCGCTATCCATCTCTTCCGGCGGATACATGCTGTAATACGGCTCGGTAGGTGTTATTGGAGTATGCGGAAAATGAAGTGAACAGGTAATACTGAAAGGTCTGTCCTTGAGCCGTTCGATAGCTTCGATGGTCTGGCCGGCCTGGAACGCGGTAATGGAATGTTTGTTAGATATCAACAATTCACCATGCTGGTCAGGCTGAAGAACATGTATATCCTGTTCTTTAAGCTGTTCAGGAGTCATTCCGTGATACCGGTCAATCGGGTCAGTTCTGTATGGTCTTCTTGACATGTTTTCATAAAACTCACCTTCTCTAAGCTCGCGCCTGGATACATGCTGATTCAGATGTTCTCGGTACATGTGTGCCTGACCGCCGGGGCCGAATATCGGATTGCCGTGTCGGTCGGCTTGGACAGGATTTTGATAGCAGTCAGCAGCGGCAGTTAAGGTGTGCCATTTACCATAATATTCACAAACATATCCTTCATCAGTCAGGACATCGTCGAAGGTCGGCTGAGTCATCAGTCCTTCTTC
>Ga0207421_10005249_pt1 | contig 14594 bp, 14 predicted proteins | sample SodLakKL_010_SED_4_FD_187542 | JGI IMG/M metagenome (GOLD analysis project Ga0207421, IMG submission 187542) | Alkaline sediment microbial communities from Lake Tanatar, Kulunda Steppe, Russia - 8KL_010_SED (SPAdes) (version 2) | ecosystem: Environmental > Aquatic > Non-marine Saline and...
CCTGCCGCTAGCCGGTTATTGCTTTGCCGAGCCGCCGAAACGGTGAAGAGGTTCTCGTGCGTACGTTCGTGCTTGTCGGCCCGACCGGGGTAGGAAAGACGGCCCTATTACACCGAATAGCCCGTGACCCCCGTCTCTCCGCCCCTATCGAGGTCGTCAACGCCGACTCGATGCAGGTCTATCGCGGTATGGACGTGGGCACTGCCAAGCCGGCCCCATCCGTCCGCGCTGAGCTGCCCCACCACCTACTCGATATTCGAACCCCGGACCAGCAATACAATCTTGGGGCGTTCTTCGCGGATGCCGAAGCGGCGATCGAGCGTATTCAGAGCTTGGGGCGGATTCCCGTGGTGAGCGGTGGAACCGCCTACTACGTCAAACACCTTGTCTGCGGTCTTCCCGAGGCGCCACCCTCCGACCGAACGGTTCGGGATCGGTTGCGGGGCGAGCTCGAGACGAGGGGACGCCAAGCGCTCCGAGCCGAGTTGGAAGAGGTCGACCCTGCCTACGCGGCCGGAATCGCTTCGGCTGATACCCAGCGGCTCCTCCGCGGGCTCGAAGTCTATCGTGTATGTGGGCGCGCTCTCTCTTCGTATCGGGTGCCGGAGCGGCCCCGCTCGGACAGACGGTTTGTGATCGTTGGGATCGACGTGGGGCGAGAAGAGTTGTCGGCACATATCGAGCGTAGGGTCCGTGCCATGTTCGAGCGTGGGCTGGCTGAAGAAGTAGCTGAACTGAGAGCTGCGGGATACGGGTCGGATGCGCCCGGGATGAAGGGCATTGGGTATCGCGAGTTCTTCCGAGCGGAAGAAGAAGCCTGGGACCGGGAACAACTGATCGAGCAGATTGTGCGCTCCACGCGACGCTACGCCAAGCGACAGCGGACGTTCTTCCGCAAACTTCCGGGAATAACATGGTACCGACCGGAACAGCACGAAGAGCTCATACGCTGTCTGATGGAGCCGGCTGCGAGCTCAGCAATCGAGTGAAGTAGCGATGCATCAGGGCGTTGGACCACCAGATCGAGCTACTCACGAGCACGATACGCTTGACCTGTTTGCGAGTGATCTTCACCGGATGTGCGAACGCATGTGCGTTTCCTTGGCTCTTGGCAAGTGTTGCGGCTGCAAACAGGACGGGCCAGGCGCAAGCGAGTCGCACGCGACGGTACCGACGCGGAATAGTAAGCACATAACGGAGTCCATTGTGGAGATGTCCCTCCGCTTTGCGAACGAGTTGCTCCAGCACCCCGAGCGAAGCGTCACGCTTGCTGTGAGAGAACAGCTCGGTTTGAGATAGCCCGTGTTGCCGACAGTAACTCTCGGGAACGAATATCCATCCCCGCTCGTAGTCTTCGCGGAGCCCCCGGACAACGTTGACGCTCTGGAGAGCGAGACCGCACTCGTGTGCGAGCGGATAAAGGGTGGAAAGCCGCTTGCGCATCCCGCGGCAGGTGACTGCAGAGAGATCCGCCACTAGATACCCGACGAGGCCTGCCACGTAATGCATGTACTCGTCCAGCTCCGCCTCGGTGCGTACCCGCGGCCCTTTGCGTTGCCATTCCGCCATCCCGCGCGTCGTCTCTCGAACGCGACGGAGGATCGCCTCTTGCACCGGTTCCGGCATACTCTTGAGCGCGCCGAGGAGCTCGGCTGCTCGGAGCGTCAGGCGCCTCTCGGGGTCCGTCTCGTCTTCGGTTTCCCGCCGCACATGCTCGAGGAGCGTTGCAAGGGATGACTCCCCGGCGAGGACGGAATCCCAGAGGAGCAAGAGCTCTCGCTTTCGCTCCTGGGAGAGCTGGTGATGGTCCTCCAGGAAGTCCGAGACGCGGAGGAGCAGGTATCCCGTTGTCAGTTGATAGCGAAGCGCGCTTGGAAGCGTCTCGATGGACAACGCGAACGTCCGACTGGTATGTCGGAGCTCATCGGTAAGCCAGGAGGCGCTCGGTGCTTCCGAATGTGAGGTTGCTGGACTGGTTACAGATGCCACACAACTGCTTGTAGCGCACTGCGCTACGAAACGTCAAGCGCGAGTCCGAACCCCGCAAGAGCGCAGAACCGCCGCGCCGGGCCGCCGGAACGACGCGTCCGGCGGGCCCGTACGGCCGGCTCGATGGTACCCGGTGGCTTCGCCTATTTCGTGCACGTCTGCGCTTCTAGCGATGTGCTCCCGGCTTGCCGAATATCCGCATAGGAGGCGCCGACCAGGATTTCGTGCGTACCCTCGTCAATGCGCCAGGCCTCGTCATGCATATCGTAGTATGCGAAGTCGCGCGCGGTGAGGTAGAGCGTTACGCTTCTCTGCTCGCCGGGCTCGAGGAAGACTTTCTCATAGCCTTTGAGCTCCCGAGCGGGTCTCCTCGCGCGCTGTTTGGCGGCGTTCCCCGATGTGCCGGCGCTGGGCGGAGCTACGTAGAGCTGAGCGATTTCCGCCCCCGGGCGCCGGCCGGCATTTCCGATCGTAAACCGCACGGTGACCAACGGGCGATCGAGCTGTGTTGCTCCCTCGCTCGAACCAGTGGCCTTCTCGACCTCAAGGCTGTCGTAGGTAAACGTGGTATAGGAGAGCCCGTGGCCGAACCAGTAGCGCACCGGCTTCCGGCGGTCGGCGTACCACCGGTATCCGACGAAGACCTCTTCCGTGTAGTGCACGTCATAGGGCCACTCAGTGTCTACGTGTTCTGGGCCGGGTTTGAGCGGATGTTCCTCGCCGGGCTGGCGGTCCTCAGGGTGACCACCTTCGGGAATGTAGCCGGCCCCGGGCGAATCGGCGAAGTCCGTCTCGATTGTGAAGGGCAGCTTTCCAGACGGGTTGATGTGGCCAAACACGATGCCGGCTGCGGCCGGCGCCCCTTGCTGCCCCCCGAAGAAGGTGTGGAGGATAGCCCCGGCCGAGTCGTGCCACGGCATCGAAACCCCGCCTCCGGTGACGAGCGCTACGACGGTATTTCCGTTTGCTGCGCCCGCGCGTTCTATGAGCTCGTTCTGATCTTCAGGGAGCGCGAACGGACGATCCGCCCCTTCCCCCTCGGCCTCAAAGCCGGTCGCGACCAGTACCAGGTCAGCCTGCTCCAACTCCTCATGGCTTGGTTCAGCTCGATACCGAACATCGGCCCCCAAGGCGATGCTGTTCACGGCTTCCAGAAACGATATCTGGTTATACCCGGCTACATAGCCGGAACCGCTTCCTGCCAGGGGCGTTCGAGTTCCCCAGTTGCCTGTAACCAAAACGTTGCGGCCGTCGGTCTCGCTGAAGGGGAGAAGCTCCGACTCGTTTTTCAGTAAAACGATTCCTTCCGCGGCTACGCGATAGGCAAGCTCCTCGTGCGCCGGGAGCTCTTCGAGAAACTCCGGAAGCTCGTGGCGTCCTTCGTCGAGAAAGCCCATGGCGGTGCACGCAGTCAAGACGCGGGTTGCCATCGATGTGACGCGAGAGTCTCCAACGAGCATATCTCGTTTGCCGCGGAGAGCTTCTCCCGACGGCATCTCCAAGTCCTGTCCCGAAGCTGCTACCAGCTCGCCGTCCGTGACTGACGTCCAGTCCGTCATGACCAAGCGATCGAAACCAAGCTCGGAGCGCAGCAGCTCGTTTATAACCGTGCTACTTTCACCGCAGTACTCCCCGTTGAGTTGATTGTACGCCGTCATCACTGCCATGGTGCCTGCTTCCACTGCCGCTTCGAACGCCGGTAGATAGATCTCCTCGAGCGCACGTCGCCCTACAACGGAGTTGCTCAGCCGGCGGCACCAGTCGGTGTTGTTTGCGATGAAGTGCTTCACCGTGGCCATCGTTCCGGTCTGCTGTAGCGCGGTTACGTAGATGCGTGCCACGTCTGCTGCCAGGAAGGGATCCTCGCCGGCGTACTCGAAGTTCCGTCCGTTCTGTGCGATCCGGTAGATGTTCACGCCGGGCCCTAGGAGTACATGGATCCCGCCGGCGCGACACTCCTCGCCGATGCTTCGTGCATATCGAGCGACTAGCGTACGGTTCCAGCTTGCCGCAAGGCTCAGCATGGACGGGAACCCCACGCTCTTTCTCAGGTGACCGGCGGATACCGAGTCTCGCAGGTGCACGCCCTGCGTTGCGTCGAACATGGTAATCTCCGGGAGGCCGACCCGTTCGTTTGCCTGGATGACAAAACCGCCTCCAACAACCAACGAGAACTGCTCTTCAGGGCTGAGCTTCGCTGTAAGCTCCTCGGCTCGGGTGCGGGCTTCGTCGATAGAGATAGGGGGCTGAAACGGGGTGAGACCGGCACGGCGTAGCGTGTCTCTGAGTCGAAAGCTTGTTTGGGACATGGACACTTCCTTTCCGGTAGACGGCGCCTTAGACGCAGTCTTGTTGAATGACGCGCCATACTAACCTCAACGAGCTCGCGCTGCAATCACCGGAAAGCCATCCGGGCTCTTCGCGTAACGCGTGAGGCAAGGATTGTTGGCGAAGAACACGGGGGCAGCAGCGCAACCGGGAGACGCCCGAGCAGGTGCGGACGCCGGCGCCGCACCTACTGCTGCGGTTTCCAACTGCGTTTAGCCTAGGCCGGCGTGCCGTCAGGGCAAACGCATTTGGCCCAGACGGGTTGTGCGGCGGCGCTGGGGCTCGGACCCGGCGGCGCCGTTGACCGTGCTGGTCAACTTCAAGCGGGCTATGACGTCCATACGGAGGACGATCGCCGCCGTTCTTTCGCCGGAAGAGTTCAAATGCGTTTGCCCTGGGCATGCCGCCGTGACGTGTTGACCAACGGCGACACGGTCCGTATAGTAAGCACCCGGCTCGCAGTGCGCAGCCGCCCCACCGGCAGCCGGCCGGGGAAGGCTGGGTGTTTCAAGCTGCGGTTGATGATGGCTTCGGTTTCCAACGGCCGTAACCGATAATTTCCACGTAACCATCAGGAGAGTGATTCCAGTGCCCTGCGGACGGAAGAGAAAGCGCAAGAAGATCGCGACACATAAGCGTAAGAAAAAGCTCAGGAAAAACCGTCACAAGAAGCGCGACCGGTAATACGGCGCATACCCGGCTCAGGGTGCCACCATCAAGGTTCGATTGAGTTATCCGCCTTAATGGCGTTCCGGCGTGAAATAGGCGGTATATTGTCGGCGGTAGAGGATGCTGCGGCGTAGTCGGTCTCAGGATCGACTGGTCGTCCCGGCGGGGTGGGCCGAACGGCTTGGTTTATTCCATAATCTCGGCATCTGTCCCCCGGCGTGCCCCGGTTTCGGCGATGGGTCTCCCAGCCGCGGCGAATTGTGCGCCAGGGGCGCGGTGTGGACTGACTGACTGACGCCGCATGGCCCGAGCGCTCGCGTACTTGCGCCGGTGCGGCCTTCGTCTCGGTCGTGTCCAGTCAGCATGGCCTGCACGCCCCCGTAGTGGATGCTGAGCCAATTACGAGGTTCAACTACGTTATCGGGCCCATGGCCCGCACGCTCCCATAGCAGATAAGCCTGGTAACAAGCCCCGCGGGTGTGTTAGAGTTGGAAAGTAGGTAGCCGACGCGCGGCAACTCGGCCCGCTTTGCAGCCGAAGGGTGCGGCGGTGTGCTCTCGGCTCCACCGAGCGCGGCCCCTGGTCCAGGCAGCGCGTGCAAGAGAGCGTGAGGCCACTCCCAGAGACGGTACCTATCAGATCTTCAGGGTGCAAGGGATGCAAGGGAGAGGGAACGTGGCGGCCCAACTCACATTCCGCGACGGTCGCACAATCGATTCTACACACGGTCCGGCGGTTGTCGGCATTATCAATGCGACTCCGGACAGCTTCTATCCGGGCAGTCGCTCCAATGGAATCGCAGAGGCTGTAGCGCAGGGGCGTGCGATGGCTGACGAGGGAGCTGTGATGCTGGATGTGGGGGGAGAATCCACCCGTCCCGGGAGCGATCCGGTTTCCGCGGCGGAGGAGATTCGGCGTACTCGAGATGTCGTCCGTGCCCTCGTCGATGAGGTGGGTATGCCGGTATCCATAGATACGCGAAAGGCGGCCGTCGCCGAGCAGGCGCTTGAGGCCGGAGCAGTCATGGTCAACGACGTCAGCGCGCTGCGGGATGACCCCGAGATGGCTGCGGTGTGCGTGGAACACGGTGCGGCTGTGGTGCTTATGCACATGCAAGGGACGCCCCGGGACATGCAGCGGAACCCTGCCTATCGGGATGCGCCCGCTGAGATACTCGAGTGGCTGAGGGCTCGGGTGACCAGTGCGCGGGAGGCGGGGGTGCGGCCGGAACGAATTGTAATCGATCCGGGAATCGGATTCGGCAAGCGAAAGCGGCATAACCTGGAGCTGTTGCGGCATTTGAGGCGTTTCGAAACCTTGGGATACCCGGTACTCGTGGGACTGTCGCGGAAGAGCTTCATCGGAATGGTCCTTAGCCCGCGGCAAGGGAGTGAGGAGCGGGAGAGTTCTCCATTGGAGGATCCACCGCCTGAGAACCGGCTGGATGTGGACCAGCGGCTTATCGGTTCAGTAGTCGCTAATGCAGTAGCATTGCTGGGCGGTGCAGATTTGCTGCGCGTTCATGATGTACGAGAGACCGTTCAGATGATCCGCATGATGGAAGCTATCTATGGGAGCTCCCAGGCTCCCGAGGTGCCGCCGAGCGTTCGGGGTGCGAAAGGCGGAGCGGCAGAGGACGGCAAAGGAGAGGAAGAGGCAGGATAGCCGGGGTGAGTCTGATTACCGACGCGTGGGTAGCACAGCAGATTATTCTCCCGCTTCTGGACATTCTTGTTCTCTCGTTTCTTATATACAAAGTCTATCAAATACTCATTCAGACCCGCGCTATACAGCTTGTCAAAGGGGCCTTGGCCCTCCTGATTCTGTATGCGCTTGCGGTGTTTCTCAACTTGGAGACCGTTCTGTGGCTTATCAACCTTCTGGCTCCGGGACTAGTCATCGGGCTTGCAATTGTGTTTCAGCCGGAGCTGCGGAAGATTTTCACAAGGATCGGTCAGGGGCAGCTGTTCCGGGCTACGCCTGCCGCACGGCCGTTGCAGCTCGAGGCGGTGGTGAGCGCCGCCGAGATTCTGAGCATTCGGAAGCGCGGGGCGCTTATGGTGTTCGCTCGGCAGGTGGGGCAGAAGAGTATAATCGAGACGGGAACGCGTCTGGATGCCAACCTCAGCTCGGCACTCATCGTCACGATATTTGGCCACGAAACTCCTCTTCACGATGGTGCCATTGTCATAGCCGACGACCGCGTTATAGCCGCGGGATGCTTCCTCCCGTTGTCGGAGCAGCTTGACGTACGGCGTAGCTTCGGAACGCGTCACCGCGCAGCGTTGGGACTCAGCGAGGAGACGGACGCGGTGGTACTCGTGGTGAGCGAGGAGACGGGGGCGCTCTCTTTGGCGTACGATACCAGTCTCCATTATGACCTCGAGGTCGACGAGATCCGCGAGAAGCTCAAGGAGCTTCTGAACCTTCGTGACGAGGCGCCGGGGGAGGAGGTCACTGCCATTGAGGATTAAGCGGATCGTAGAACGGGCCGTAGAAAACTGGCCCGCCAAAGTACTCGCGCTGGCGGCGGCAATTCTCCTATTCGTGTTTCACGGAATAGCGACTGTCGAGGAGGTGGTTTTCACGATCGATCTCGAGCTGCGAACGGACGATCGGCTTGCGTCGGCAACCCCGCGTACTGAGCCTGTCCGCGTCGTAGTCCGCGGCGGTCCGGACGACGTAGAGCGCATATCAGGTGAGGATATCCGGGTCGTGGCGGATTTCACCGGCTATACCGAACCGGGGACATACGTGGAGCCAATTCGTGTTGAGCGATACGGCCGAGCGGCGGAGTTACACCCACTTGAGATCCGTACCGAGCCGGCCGAGGTGACGACTCGTCTGGAAGAGGTCGTAACCCGCGAAGTGCAAGTGGAGCCGGTTATCGTCGGGGCTCCGGAGCGAGGCTACCATTTGGCGGAGTTCTTCTTGAGCCCCGAATCCGTGCAGGTGTCCGGGCCGCGCAGTCTGGTTGAGGGGAGAGAGCTGGTTGCGACCGAACCGATAGATTTAGACGGACGCGCTGAAAGCTTCACGGCGGAAATCTCGCTCCGGCGGCCAACCGATCTGATCGAGTTTCGTGGAATCGAATCAGTGCGGTTCACAGCAACCGTCGAACCGGTCATGGCCGAAACGACCTTTGTGGGCATACAGTTGGGGGTTCCGGAAGCGCCTGAAGGAGTGCAGTTGATCTACGAGGTTGAAGAAGGAAGTGCGCGGGTTCGTGGTCCGCTCCGAGTACTGGAGGAGTTGAGCGCTCAGGATTTCCGTTTGGAGCCTCAAATGCCCGAGGTCGATTTGACGGCCGCGCTGGACGAACCGGACGAACCGGCGAACTATCCCGTTCCTGTATCTCTTGAGGGACCCGAGGGCATCACCGTGGTCGAGTATGAGCCCACCGAGACCGTCGTAGATGTGCTGCCCGCCCCATTGCCGCCGGACGAGCCGGGGGGCGACGATCCCGAGCCGGACGATCCCGAGCCGGACGGGCTTGAGGGCGACGAGCAGATCGGGGAGGATCAGGAGAGTTGATACGCGGAATCGGTATCGATATCGTCCGTTCAGGCCGACTGGAACTCTGGCTATCGAATCGAGCGATTCTTGAGCGGTTTTTCCACGATCAGGAGATTGCAGACGTTTTTGCGCGAGGCGACGGCCGGCTTTTTAGCCTGGCGGCGCGCTTCGCCGCGAAGGAGGCGTATGGGAAAGCGCTCGGAACCGGCATCGCCGGCTTCTCGTTGCGTGACGTTCAGGTGGCAAACGACGGCAACGGGAAGCCGGAGGTAGTGCTCCATGGGGATGCCCGAAAGGCGCTTGAACGGTTGGGCGGCAGCCGCGTATTCTTGAGCTTGGCCCACGAGCGTGACAACGCAGTGGCGGTAGTTGTGATCGAAGGGAGCGATTTGCACTAGCCATGGGTTCAGTCAGCTTTTTCTCCAAGCAAGCTACCCGCTGTCCGGTATGTGAGCGGACATTCCACAGGGAAGAGCTTCGAACCGGTCGCGGACGGCTCAATGCGGGTGAGCTTACCAGAGAGCTCAGACGCACGTACATTCCCTCCGAGAAGTACGGTGAGGTCCATCCGGTTATCTATCCGGTTACTGCTTGTCCGGGATGCTACTATTCGGCTTTCCCGGCGGACTTCCAAGAGCTTCCGCCCGAGAAGCTTGGTGTGGCTCGACACGATTCCGAACGTCGAATCGAGAGCGTTCGTCCGCTCTTTGGCGAGCCGGATTTCACTACGGTACGGGGGCTTCGGGAGGGGTGTGCTTCCTACGTTCTGGCGGTACACTCGTATGACTACTTCCCGTTGGAATTCGCTCCCACGGTCAAGCAGGGAATTTGCTCGCTTCGCGCAGCCTGGCTGGCCTCGGACCTTCACGAAAAGGAACCACACGAAAACTGGGATTACCTCGCTCGAGTTCTCTATGCCAAGGCTCGGTTCTTCTACACCGAAGCGCTCAGTCGAGAGCAGGAGGGGCAGGAAACCATGGGGGGCGTGGCTCATTTGGGGCCGGACACGGACAAGAACTACGGGTATGACGGGGTCGTGTATCTGGCGGCCTATCTGGAGTATTGGTACGGGCCTACCAGTGACGCCGACGGACGGAAGGCACGCCTGGAGCACGCCAAAGTTGGAGTAGGCAAGCTGTTCGGAATGGGAAAGGCTTCGAAGAACAAGCCCCGTGCTATACTCGATAATGCACGCTATGTCTACGAGCATATTGCCGACGAACTCGGGTTAGCGCCGGAGAAGACGTAGTCGTGAGCGATGTCGGTCCCATTTCCCGAAACATACGGTTGGTCGTTGCATACGACGGTACCGACTTCAACGGGTTTCAGGTGCAGGCGGCGGGGCGCACGGTACAGGGAGAGCTCGAGGAAGGGCTACGGAAGCTGTTGGATGAGCCGGTGCGGATTTCGGCTGCGGGACGAACGGACGCCGGCGTGCACGCGCGCGCGCAGACTGTGAGCTTCAGAACTCACCACAGGACGCTACCAGGGGGCCGCTTCTGTTACGCCCTCAATACACGTATTCCACGGGATATCAGTGTTCTCGCGAGCGATGAAGTCGGTCCTCGATTCCACGCGCGCTTCAGTGCGGTTGAGCGTACGTACCGGTACTACATCTATACTTCTCCGACTCGGCACCCCCTTTTCCAACGGTACGCGCTTCGGCTGAGACGTCAACCGAGCATCCGAAGCCTCAATCGGCTTGCTGCCGAGCTTGTGGGCGAGCACGACTTCTCAGCCTTCGCCTCGGCTGGAGAACCAAGCAAGAGCAAGGTTCGGATTATTCGACGATCGGCCTTCTTCCCCGAAGGACCGTTTCTTGTGTATGAGGTTGCGGCGGACAGCTTCCTGTGGAGAATGGTTCGGTGCATCGTGGGCGCGCTCTTGGAGCTTGAGAGCGCCGGCGCGGACGAGCACGAGCTTCGCCGGCTCATGCGTGCCGGAGACCGGAGCAACATGGGGGCGACGGCTCGAGCACATGGGCTGGTTTTCCAGCATGTTCGCTACGAGCCGGCTCACTTGGGGCCCGCGGCGCATCGGTGAGTGCTCCACCTGGGAGTGGCTCGGCCCGGGCACAAATGGGTGTTGGAGGATTGTCGTGCATCGATCAGGATACCACAGACTGCTGGATCTCCTTGCCGACTACATCACCGACGGCTTCGCTGTCTCCGGTGCGGACGGCCAGGCCCCTGCGGTCGAGCACCCTGCGGGCAGGGAGTCTGCGCTCGAGGAGCCTGCGGTCGGCGAATCCGCCTCCGAAGAGCTTGCTGCGGGGGAGCGGCACGGCCGGCGTTCAGCTCCGGAGGGACCCTCTGCTGCAGAGTCCGCCGCCGAATTGCCCAGGGAGGAGCGTGCCGCGCTTCTGGCGCAACTAGAAGCGGAAGTCCAAGGCTGTACACGATGCGCGCTACACACTGGAAGAACTCAGGCGGTTCCGGGAGTTGGTGCGTTGGATCCTCTAGTGCTGGTGATCGGCGAAGGGCCGGGCGGCGAAGAGGACAGGCAGGGAGAACCGTTTGTGGGTGCAGCGGGGCGTTATTTGGACAAATGGCTCGATGCGATCGGCCTTTCTCGGAAGACTAACGCGTATATCGCCAATATCGTGAAGTGTCGGCCTCCCGGAAACCGAGATCCCTATCCCCAGGAGCGAGCCGCCTGCTTTCCGTATCTGGAGCGTCAGATACGGATCATTCGTCCCCGGACGATCTTGACCGTCGGCCGGATAAGCGGACGGATCGTTGCCGGTGGAATGCCGAATCAATCAATGCGCGATCTGCGCGGGAGAGTCTGGGACTACCAGGCGATCCCCGTGGTTGCTACTTTTCATCCCAGTGCCGTGCTCCGCGATCCGGGACTGAAACGGCCTGTGTGGGAAGATCTCAAGAGGCTACGCGCTCTCTTCCCGGAAAGCGGGTGATGCGAAACGGCTCCTTTCCGGCGCCTTTCCGCTATTGTCAACCATGATCTGGCAGAGGTGCGATGCAGTACGTTAACGTTGCGTTCAACATTCCGGTCAAGACCCCGTTCACGTATACGGTGCCCGAGGATATCACTTCGTCCATCGGACGGCTGGAGCTCGGCGTACGGGTCGTTGCGCCGGTCGGCAAGCGTAGTCTCGCCGGATTCGTCGTAGACTCGGACGCCGAGCCTCCGCCGCGGCTTGAGCTCAGGCCGTTGACCCGCGTGGTGGATGCGGACCCCCTCTTCGATTCCACATATCTGGAAATAGCCGAATGGGTGGCCGGTATGTACGTGTGTACGCTCGGCGAGGCGCTTGCCGCGATGGTGCCGAGCGGTCGCCGGGAGAGCGAGCTGGGGGGGCTTGCATCCCAGGAGTTGGCAGGCCACGAGCAGCCGCACACCCTTTCCACTGAGCAGAGAAAGGCGATTGATCGGGTCATGAGCGCTCGGGGTGGGAGCTACTATGTGTACGGAATCACCGGAAGCGGAAAGACCGAGGTCTTTCTGCGGGTCGCCGAGGCTACGATCGCCGAAGGGCGCGGGGTGATCTACCTGGTGCCGGAGATCGCGCTCACTCGCCAGATGGAGCGGACAGTGCGAGCGCGCTTCGGAGACCGAGCAGCTGTACTTCACTCACGGCTTACCCCCAGCCGGCGCCTCACCGAGTGGCGACGCATCCGATCTGGGGCTGCGATGTTCGTAGTGGGCGCTCGAAGCGCCGTGTTCGCTCCTCTGCCGGAGCTGGGCCTCATTGTGGTCGACGAGGAGCACGAGGCAACCTACAAGTCAGGAGCCGCGCCCCGCTATCACGCGCGGCAGGTGGCCATGCGCCGGTGCGCCCAGGGCGAAGCTCGGCTCGTGCTCGGAAGCGCCACTCCGTCGGTAGAGGCTTTCCGGGAGATGCGCGCGGGTCGTCTGACGGAGCTACGGCTCAGCGAGCGGCAGGCAGGCGGCCGTCCTCCTACCACCTCGGTGGTGGATATGCGGAACGAGCGCGGGGTCCTGTCCGGCAAGCTCGTCGAGGAGCTGGAACAGGCCAAGCGAGAGGGGCGTCAGAGTATCCTATTTCTCAATCGGCGCGGTTTTTCGCATGTGCTCTTTTGCCGAAGTTGCGGTTTCCGCTTTACCTGTCGAAACTGTTCGGTCGGTCTGACCTATCACAAGAAACGCCGGCAGCTGGTTTGCCATTACTGTGGGTACCGCAGACAACCGGCGGATTCGTGTCCGGAGTGCGGTAGTCTGGACATCGGGGCAGGCGGCTTTGGAACGGAGCAGGTTCAAGAGGAGGTCGCTAAACGCTTTCCGACCTACCGTGTCGCGCGAATCGACACCGATACGGTTCGAAAACGCGGGGTTCTGGAAGAGGCACTCGATTCGTTCCGGGATGGGCAAATCGATATCCTGTTGGGCACGCAGATGGTGGCGAAAGGTCTCAACTTCCCCGGCGTCAAAGTGGTCGGAATTGTCCTCGCGGATACTGGATTGGCGATGCCCGACTTCCGCGCCGCGGAGCGAACTTTTTCGCTCATTGTGCAGGTGTCGGGAAGGGCGGGCAGGTTTGCTCCTGATGGAACCGTGGTCGTGCAGACGTTCCACCCCGGCCACGGTGCAGTCAGGAAAGCAGCGGACGGTGAGCCCGAGAGCTGGTACGAAGAAGAGCTTGCCGTCAGGGAGGAGCTTCGATTTCCTCCGTTCGCTCGACTCATACGCTTGGTGTTCCGAAGCCGAAGCGGAGAGCGGGCATGGCGTGCGGCCCAGGATTTCGCTTCGCGGGTTGCGCCGCGTATAACGAGTACGGAGGGCGAGATCCTGGGACCGGTTGAATGTCCGCTGGAGACGGTGTCGCGGAACCATCGCAGGCACGTGCTCATTCGCGCGCTACGCTTCGGCCGGTGCCACCGTGCGGTGAGGGCTGCGTTTGCCGAACAGAGTGTCCCGGCGGGTGTATTCCGCGAGGTGGACATCGATCCGACCAACCTTTTGTAACCGTTACCGCGGTAGCGAATGCTCGAGGAGCTTGACCGGGTCAACTGCCGGTTTCTATAATCTGTGAAGCATGCTCAAGATAGTTACACATCCGGATCCTATTCTCCGAGAGACCTCCGCGCCGGTGAAGGATATCGACGGGCAGATAGCGCAGCTGGCGCAGGACATGGTAGATACCATGCATTACGGGCAAGGCATCGGTCTGGCCGGAGTGCAGGTCGGAAGGCTCTACCGGATTTTTGTCACCCACGTTACGAATGACAAGCCGCGAGTTTTCATCAACCCGCAGATCGTGGAGACCACGCCCGAGGTCACCGAGTACGAGGAAGGATGTCTGAGCATTCCGGAGACGTATGCGTCGGTTGACCGGTCTGCCGGTGTTAAAGTGCAAGCGTGGAACGAGCGAGGTCGGTCGTTCAACTTGGATGCGGATGGTCTGCTTGCAAGGGTCATCCTCCATGAGCTCGACCATCTCAACGGCGTGCTCTTCATAGACTATCTCAAGGAGCGTAAACGCAAACGCCTCATGCGACAGTATGAGCGGGTGCAGAGCAGGTAATGCGGCTACTCTTTGCAGGAACTCCGGAATTCGCGGTACCCGGGTTGCGGCGGCTCTCTGCCTATTCCGACGAATGTGCCGGCAGGCATCAGATCGTCGGAGTGTTGAGCGCCCCGGATAGGCCTGCGGGGCGCGGAAAACAGGTCAAATCCCCGCCGGTCGCCCGGGTGGCGAAAGAGCTCGATTTGCCTTTGCTACAACCGGAACGCCTGGGGCGTCAGGCTCGCGAGCGAATCATCCGCCTAGAACCTGACCTCCTGGTCTGTGCGGCATACGGACGCATCTTCGGCCCCAAGTTCCTCGAGCTCTTCCCGTATGGGGGCATTAACATTCACCCCAGCTTATTACCGCGGCACAGAGGGCCTGCTCCGGTCCCGGCAGCGATTCTGGCCGGTGACGAGCGAACGGGTGTGTGTATTCAGCGTATCAGCTTGGAAATGGACGCCGGCGACGTTATTGCCTACGGTGAGAGGTCGCTTGATGGGACGGAGCGATCAGGAGAGTTGGAGATGGAATTGGCTGAGCTCGGGGCTTCACTCCTTCCTCAAGTGGTAGCGGATATCGACGATGGGACCGTCCGTCCGCA
>Ga0207421_10005251_pt1 | contig 14592 bp, 14 predicted proteins | sample SodLakKL_010_SED_4_FD_187542 | JGI IMG/M metagenome (GOLD analysis project Ga0207421, IMG submission 187542) | Alkaline sediment microbial communities from Lake Tanatar, Kulunda Steppe, Russia - 8KL_010_SED (SPAdes) (version 2) | ecosystem: Environmental > Aquatic > Non-marine Saline and...
CCGCGTAGGCGAAGTCGATCGGGGTCGACTTGGCCGGCAGCCCCATCACGTCACCCCGGGGGGTGAACACGAACACCTCGTCCTGGTACAGGTCGATCTTGAGCGACTCGAGGTAGTCGCCCGGTTCCTCGACGTCCTCCTGCCACTCGAGCAGCTGCTCGATCCACGGCATCCCCTCGCCGCCGGAGTCGCCGTCGGTCCGGGCGCCGTCCTTGTACTTCCAGTGGGCCGCGACCCCGTACTCCGCGGTCTGGTGCATCGCGCGGGTGCGGATCTGGACCTCCAGCGGCCGGCCCTTGGGCCCGATCACCGAGGTGTGCAACGACTGGTAGAGGTTGACCTTGGGCATCGCGATGTAGTCCTTGAACCGGCCCGGGACGGGCCGGAAGGACGCGTGCAGCTGACCGAGGATCGCGTAACAGTCCCGGACGGAACTCACGATGACCCGGATGCCGACGAGGTCGTGGATCTCGTCGAACTCCTTGCCGCGCAGGACCATCTTCTCGTAGATCGAGTAGTAGTGCTTGGGGCGGCCGGTGACCTCGCCGCGGATCTTCAGCTCACGCAGCTGCTCCTTGATCGCCGCCATCACCTCGTCGATGTAGACCTCGCGCTCCGGGTTGCGCTCCTCGACCATCGCCACGATCTCCTCGTAGCGTTTGGGGTGGAGCGTGGCGAAGCCGAGGTCCTCCAGCCGGAGCTTGAAGTTCGCCATCCCGAGGCGGTGCGCCAGCGGCGCGTAGATGTCGAGGGTCTCCTGCGCGATCCGCTTCTGCTTGTCGCGGGGCATGTGCTCGATCGTCTCCATGTTGTGGAGCCGGTCGGCGAGCTTGATCACCAGGACCCGGATGTCCTTGGCCATCGCGACGATCATCTTGCGCAGGGTCTCGGCCTGCTGCTGCTGCTTGGACTCGACCTGGATGCGGTCGAGCTTGGTGACCCCGTCCACGAGGTGGGCGACCTCGTCACCGAACCCGTCGCGCATGTCGTTGAGGGTGGCGGGGGTGTCCTCCACCACGTCGTGCAGCAGCGCCGCGCACAGGGTGGCGGTCCCGAGGCCGAGCGTGGCGAGCTCGGTCGCCACCGCGACCGGGTGGGTGATGTAGGCCTCACCGCTCTTGCGGCGCTGTCCCTCGTGCATGGCCTCCGCGTAGCGGTAGGCCCGGACGACCTCGCGGACATCGGCCTTCGAGGAGGCCCGGATCGCGGCGGCCAGGCCGTCGAGCTCCGGCGGGGTGCTCTCGCGTTGGACCAGCGGGAGCCGCGAGAGCACGCCCATCACCCCGGATGGGCGCGGCGGAGGGAGCGCCGGTCGGGTCGCCTCCGGCGCTTCGTCGGTCCCGGTCACATCGCTGGCCAGCTGGGAACCACCTCGTCGTCAACTCGCGCGTCCCGCGCACGATCAGTTCGGAGCACGAGCCGCCACCGGCTCGCGCGGGCCCATCGTATCGGTCACATCCGGGCAGCTCGTAGCCGACCAGGGCACGGCGCGGGTGGCCGTACGGGGGGTGTGGCCGCCCGACGGGGCCGACCGTCAGCGTTTGCGACGCTTCTTGCCCTTGCCCTGTCCGCGCACGTAATCGGTGGTGATCGGTGCGCGGGCCTCGGGCGAACCCGGTGCCGGAGCGGCGACCGCCTCGGCGGCGGGGGCCTCGGGGGTGGGGGTCTCGACGGCGTGGGACCCCCCGTCCTGCTCGATCTCGGCGACCTTGGCCGCGCGACGCTGCTCCCCCGGCTCGCGCATCTTGAGGAAGGCGAAGAACGGCCCGGCCACGAACAACGACGAGTAGATCCCGACGGCCATGCCGATGAACAACGCCAACGCCAGGTCCTGCAGGGTGGTCGCCCCGAGCAGTTGCGCACCGATGAACAGCAACGCCCCCACCGGCAGCAGCGAGGTGATCGAGGTGTTGATGGACCGGTAGACGACCTCGTTCATGGACGAGTTGACGAGCTCGGCGTAGGTGCGCCGGCCCGGGTCGCCGATGTTGACGGCGTTCTCCTTGACCCGGTCGAACACCACCACCGTGTCGTACAGCGAGTACCCGAGGATCGTCAGCAGCGCGATCACCGTCGCCGGTGAGACGTTGAAGCCGACCAGGGCGTAGAGCCCGATGGTGATCAGCAGGTCGTGGGCGAGGGCGAGCAGTGCCGCCAGCGCCATCTTGAACTCGAGGCGGAACGAGATGTAGATCGTGATCACGACCAGGAAGACCGCCAACGCCTCCAGCGACTGCCGCGTGATGCGCTCCCCCCAGGTCGGGCCGACGAACTCGAAGGCGATCTCGCCGGCGTCGGCGACCTGCGTGACCGCGGCGCGGACCGCCTGCTCGGTCTGGCTGCCGGGCTCCAGCGAGTCGGTCCGCACGACCGCGCCGATCAGCGTGTCCCCCTCGGTCTGGAGCTGGGCCACCACATCCACCGCGCCCGCGTCCTCGGCCGCCTCCAGCAGTTGCTGCGAGGTGAGGTCCTGGCGGACGTCCACGAGCTGGTAGGAGCTGCCACCGACGAAGTCGATGGACAGGTCCAGGCCACGGATGCCGAGCGCCGCGATGCTGACGAGCAGCAGCACCCCGGAGAACATCATCCACTGCCGCGAGCGGCCGACGAAGTCGATCGTGGGGGTCCTCATACCTTCGCTCCCGCCGTCACCGGTGCGACCGGTTCTGCCGCTCGCACGTTGCGCCGCTTGATGATGCCCCGGTCCGCCATGATGAACACCAGCGGGCGGGCGAAGAAGTACATGACGAGCAGGTCGAGCACGCTGGCGATCCCGAGCATCAGCGCGAACCCGCGCACCGGTCCGACCGCGAGGAAGTACAGGATCACCGCCGCGGCCATCGTGACGGTGTTGCCCGCCAGGTTGGTGCGCCACGCCGAGTGGTGTGCCCGCTGGACCGCGGTGCGGGGCGTCTTGCCGAGGTTGATCTCGTCACGGATGCGTTCGGAGAAGATGATCGCGGAGTCCGCCGTGATACCGATCGAGACGATGATCCCGGCGACCCCCGCGAGCGTGAGCGCGAACCCGACCTGCGCCAGCGCGGAGATCAGCGCCATGAGCAGGACCCCGAAGACCGCGACCTCCAGCAGCGCCACGATCCCGAGCCAACGGTAGAAGAACACCAGCCAGGCGCCGACGAGGAGCAGACCGAGCATGCCGGCCAACAGCCCCGACTGCAGCGACTCGGCGCCCAGGGTGGCCGAGACCGTCTGGAAGGTGGAGGCCTCCAGGCTGATCGGCAGCGCACCGGTGCGCAGCACCAGCGCGAGGTTGCGCGCCTCGTCCTCCTGCTCCTGTGGCGAGAGGCCGGCCCCGGTGGTGATCGTGGCGCTGCCGCCGGTGATGCCGACCCCGCAGGCGACCTCCGGGTTCATGCTGGTCGCCGACTCCACCACGTTGTCGAGCACGATGGCCAGCTGGCCGATCCCGCCCTGGTCGCGCTCACACGACAGGTCGGCGGTGACCTGGGCGAACTGTTGACCGCCGAGGCTGTCGAAATCGAGCCCGACGGTGAAGTTCTGGGTGCCCTGGCCGATGCTCGGGAACGCGTCGTCGATCCGGTCACCGGTCAGCTCGGTCGGTCCCAGCTCGTACTTGATCGGTAGCGCCTCACCGGTGTCGGGATCGGTGAGGTCCCCCTCGTCCGGTGAACCGCACACGATGCCGGACTCGTCGTCGCCGAGTTCCTCGCGCTCGTCCACGGGCGCGAGGCAGTCCGGCCCCTCGTCGTAGTTCTCGGCACCCGGCGGGATGATGTCGAGCACCCGGCGGAACGTCAGCTGGGCGGTGGTCCCGATCAGATCGGCCAACCGGTCCGCGTCGGTCGCGCCCGGCACCTGCACGATCACATCGGTACCCGACCGCGAGATCTCGGGCTCCGCGACCCCCAACGAGTCGACCCGCGCACGGATGACCTCGATGGTCTCGTCGATGATCTCCTCGAAGTCATCGGGTTCCGGCTCGCCCTCGGGCAGTTGGGGCGTGTAGACCGCGCTGACGCCGCCCTGCAGGTCGAGACCCAGGTTGGGGCGAGCCCCCGTGCCGAGGTAGATCCCGGCGCCGAGCACGACGAGCATCATCACCGACAGCGTGATGATCAGAGGGCGCTTGTCCACGTTGAGGTCCTTGTTGCGCTGCGGCCGGTCAGCCGAGCGGGACGCCGTTGGCCGTGATGAGGAACTCGCAGCCGAGGGTCCGGGCAGCGCGTCGGCACATGACCATGCGGTCGAGGAAGATCTCGAAGTACTCGATCACGGTCGAGCGATCGGTGTCGAGCTCGAGCTCGAGGGTGATGGTGGCGGCCTCCGCATCGACGCGGAGGAAGGAGTGGGTGACCGCGTCGTTGACCCGGTCGTGGATGTCCACGGTGGTGTCGGCGCCCTTGCGGACCCGGCTGCGGTGCACGTCGGACTTGTCGGCCAGGATCACCGCCGCTCCGACCGGACCGATGGCGGATCCGTACTGCTCCTCGTGGTTGCCGATCGCGGAGAGCACCAGTCCGATCCGGTAGGGGTCGACCTCCAGACGACGCAGGGCATCGTACGCGATCCAGGCGCCGGAGAGACCATGGTTGGCGCGGGTGACGACGTTGCCCACGTCGTGCATGTAGCCGGCGATCGCCGCGAGCTCGCACAGCTCGTCGTCGGCACCGAGGTGCAGCAGCACGTTGTGGGCGATGCGACCGACGAGGTTGGCGTGCCGGAAGCCGTGCTCGGTGAACCCGAGCGCGCCGAGGAACTGGTCCGAGAGCTTGATGAACGCGCTGACGACCTCGTCCTGTTGCAGGCCGGTCAACACGTCGACGGTCGATCCCGTGCGCCGTTCCGCGTCGAGGGCGACCTCGGCCGCCTCCTTGACGGCGTCGCCGGCATCGATGCCCCGCACCAGGGCGGCCTCGGCCGAGCCGCGGATGGCGCTGGCGGGGTCGGTGAGGGCCGAGGGCGCCGGGTCCGGCCGGTCGGCCGGCACCGCGGCGTCGACACGCTTCGCGGCCGCCGGGTCGACGGTGTCGACTCCCGGCGGTGTGGGATCGACCGCGGGTGCGTCCTCGCCCTCGGTCGGTCCGCTGGTGTGGTCGCTCACTCCGACTCCGACTCCGGCTCGTCCTGCACGATGCGACCGAGCGAGCTCCGCTCGAAGCGCATCACGTTCTCCCCGTCGGCATCGACGGTGACGTCCATGGTGGTGTCCGACAGCGCGACGACGCGCGCATGCATCCCGCCGATGGTGACGATGTCGTCACCGACCGACAGGGTACGGACCATCTCCTGCTGCTGTTTGCGGCGCTTCTGTTGTGGCCGGATCAGCAACAGGTACAGCACGGCCAGGAACACCAGCGGGAGCAGCAGACTGCCCAGCTCTTCCACGTCGGATCGTCCTCCAGGTGTGGCCTCCACCGGTGCCCGGGTCGGGGCGTGCGGATCACCGGTGCGTGAGGCACCGGGACCGGTCCAGATGGGGCGGCGGCATACAACGAACCGTGTCCGTCAGCTACGGACACGGGGACGACCACTCTACCGGTCCGCGTAGGGCTCGCCGGAAGGCTCCGCGTCGAGTGGTGCTTCGCCGCGGGCCCATGCGGTGACGCGGGCCACCACGTCGCTCTCCCGCTGCGAGGTCAGGAGCAACACGTCGCCGGCGAGCAGCCGGGTGTCGCCCTTCGGGATCAGGACCCGGGGACCACGCACGATCGCGGCGACCAGGGCCCGATCGAGCTCGGGGACCTCCCGGAGCTCCTTGCCGGCGATCGCCAGGTCCTCGGTGACGAACAGCTCCACGAGGTCGACGTCGATGCGGTCGAGCGGCAGGGCGGCCGCCACCGGCGCCCAGGCGGGCTGGGTGGTCTCCACCCCCAGGCGGCCCACCAACGGCAACAGTGTGGTGCCCTGGACCAACACGGACACGAGCACCACGAAGAACACCACGTCGAAGATCAGTTCCCCACCGGTGATGCCGGCGGTGAAGGGGAAGGTGGCCAGCACGATCGGCACCGCCCCACGGAGTCCGGCCCAGCTGACCACCGCCTGCTCCCTCAGGGGCATCCGTGACCCGATCGAGCACAGCGCGACGGCCGCGGGACGGGCGACCAGGATCAGTACCCCGGCCACGGCCAACGCCGGCACGGCGACCGCCGGCAGTCGGGACGGGAAGACCAGCAGCCCGAGCAGCAGGAACAGGCCCACCTCGGCCGCGTTGGCCATCGCCTCGTGGAAACCGAGCACGCTGCGTCGGTGGCGCGGCACCAGCCCACCGATCAGGAGCCCGGCGAGGTAGATCGCGACGAACCCGGAGGCGCCGACCTGGGCCGCCAGGCCGTAGGCCACCCCGCCGATCGCCAGCGCCAGCACCGGGTAGAGACCCTCCACCCCCAGCTCGACCCGGCGCAGCAGCCACGCGCCGGTCCCGCCGATCGCCCCGCCGACCACCAGCCCGCCGAGCAGCTGTACGAGGGCGAACACGGCCCAGTCCCCCGGGCCGACCGCTCCCCCCTCGAGCGTGGCGAGGAACCCGACGGTCAACATCACCGCGATGGGGTCGTTGGCGCCGGATTCGATGCGCAGCACCGCGGAGACCTTCCGGGGCAGTGGGGTGGTGCGCATCATCGAGAAGACCGCGGCCGCATCGGTGGAGGCGACCACCGCGCCCAACAGGGCGGCCGTGATCGGCTCGACGTCGAGCAACAACCAGATGCCGAGCCCGGTGACACCCGCCGTGATGACCACGCCGAGGGTGGCCAACAGCACCCCGGGCACGGCGGCCAGGCGCAGATCGGTCGGTTTGGTGGTCAACCCACCCTCGAACAGGATCAGCAGCAGGGCGACGACACCGAGGTCGCGCACCAGCACGGCGTCGTCGATGTTGATCAGCCCGAGACCGTCGTCGCCGACCAGCATCCCGATCCCGAGGAACAACAGCGCCCCGGGGACGCGGAAGCTGCTGCCCGGTTTGGCCGCGACCGCGGCGGTCAGCACGGCGCCGAACAGCAGCACGGCGACCGCCAGCACCACGACGTCGACACCCAGCTCCAGCTGCATCCACACTCCTCGATCAGGGGTCGGAGGCCGCGCTGACTCCGACGGGGTTCACGCCGACGCTATCCCGTGTGCGCTTTGATGACCGACGCATCGGCACCGCTCGGGCAGCGGGAGCCGCGCCATCGGGGCCCGACGCGTCCGCGCGCAACGTGGAGGACACCACGCCCATCCCGGACTTCGAACGGTTGCTCGCCGCGGCCCGCCGCGGCGACGATCCCGCGTGGGCGCAGCTCTACCGGCAGCTCGCCGGCCCGCTGCTCGGCTACCTCCGCGGCCAGGGCGCCGACGACCCGGAGAACCTCGTCGGCGAGGTGTTCCTGGCCGTGGTCCGGGGGCTCCCCCGCTTCAGCGGCGACGAGGCCGGTTTCCGCGCCTGGGTGTTCACCATCGCCCACCGACGACTGACCGACCAGCGTCGGGCACGGGGGCGTCGACGGGTCGACGCCGTCGATGCCGCGGCACTCGACGCCGCGATGCCCACCGCCAGCCTCGAGCCGCAGGCCGTGAGCAACCTCACGACCGACGAGATCGTGGCCCTGCTGGGCGTGCTCACCGAGGACCAGCGCGAGGTCCTGCTGCTGCGCCTGGTCGCCGGGCTGACCACGGCTGAGGTCGCGGAGCTGACCGGGCGCGATCCCGAGGCCGTCAAGGGTCTGGCCAAGCGCGGGCTGGCGCAGCTGCGTCGCCGGATCGCGTCCCCCGTCACCGACCGGTCGCCCCCACCCGCCCCTGATGCGGGCCCCCGGTCGATGACGGAGAGACGATGACCCACCACGATCCCCCGCGGCCCGACGACCTCCCGACCGATGCGGTCGTGGAGGCGCTCCTGCTCGACCACCCGGAGCTGTCGGGCCCGGGGTTCGACGATCTCCTGGGTCGGATCACGGAGCGGTTGCACGAACCGCCCGACGAGCTCACGCAGCGCCGGCACCTCGCCGCGATCGCCGCGGCTCGGACGGGCCACGGCTACCACCGTCGCATGGCTCGCGGTGTCGGCGGGGCCGCCGCTGCCAGCGTCGCCGCAGCGGCGTTGCTGCTCGGCAGCGCAGGCATGCTGCCTGCCCCCGTGCAACGTTTCGCCGCCGACACCGTGGCCCGCATCGGCATCGACTGGCCGGCGGACCGCGACACCCCGACGCACGAGCTGCCTGCGCACGAACGCGATCTCGTACCTGGCGAGCCATCCGACAGCAGCCCGGAGACGCGCCCGGATCCGCGACCGGAGACGGGTTCGGACATCACCCCCGGGACATCGCGTGACGAACGCCGTGAACCCGCCGAGCCCGGGCGCATCCGCGATGGTCTGCCCGGTGGCTCACCGAGCGACCCGACGGCACCGGCACCGGCACCGGCACCGGCACCGGCCCCCGCGCCCTCGGACACGACGCGGCCCGACCCCGCGCCGGACCCGAGCCCCGCGCCGGACCCGAGCCCCGCGCCGGACCCGAGCCGTGACCGCGCTCCCATCGAGTCGCCCGAGCCGCCCGAGCCGCCCGAGCCGCCCGAGGCGCCCCCGTCACCACCCGAGCGTTCGGCACCGCCTGAGCCCATCGAGCCACCCGACCGGGACGCCGAGCCCTCCTCGCCACCGGTGCCCGCTCCGCGTGACGAGCCGACCACAGAGAGCGATGAGCGCACACCTCTGCCGGCACCGCCCCCCGATCAGAACCCGGACCGATGACCAGGTCGAACACCATCATCGATCCCACGAGGTACCCATGCTCGCATTCCTGACCCTTCTGAGCCCTGTGGCCACGAAGGCCGTCGCGATCGGCGCGTCAGTCGCGCTGGTCGGCGGCGCTGCCGTCGTGATCGCGCCTCCGGCCGAGCCCGCGACGCCCGAGACCCTGCTGGTGGTGCCCGCCGGCGACGAGGCCCCGGAGCTGCCGGAGGTCGTACTCCCGGAACTCGAACTCCCCGACCGACCCACCCAGGCGCAGAACGGTCGGGACGTCGCCACGGAAGCACGCGCGGCGGCAGCTGACGAGCGTGACCTCGACGCCGACGCCGAGACCGAGGTGTCGGACGTGGCCGTCGTCGACGAGGACGACCGTCCAGAAGACGCAGGCGACCAGCGCTCGAAGGTCGCGGTCGCGGTCCAGGACGCGATCGCGGAGGACGATGGCGACGTCGCTGCCGCCGCACGTGAGGCGAACGGCTCCGCCGTACGCGCCGAGGAGGCACGAGCGAAGGCCACGGACGCGCGAGAGAAGGCCGACGAGGCACGAGCGAAGGCCACGGCGGACGACGCCCGCGCTGATGCGAGCACGGACACCGGCCAGGACCACGCCGATGACCACGCCGATGACCGCGCCGAGGACCGTGCCGAGAACGCCGAGGTGGCACCCGAGCGTCCGGTCGATGCACCCCCGGCGCACGCCGGTCGCCCCGAGGGCCGCTGAGCCGCGAGCCCCTGAGAGCACCACCCGAGGACCCCGGCCCCGTGCCGGGGTCCTCGGGTGTCCTGTCCGGGTCCGTGCGAACGGGCCCACCTGCGCACGGTTCAGCCGTCGCCGGTCGGGTCGGCCGCGGGGCCGTCGAACAGCGATGCGACCTCCGGTGCGCGTCCCGGCGCCGGGGCCGGACGTCCGAGATGCGCGTAGGCGCCCGCGGTCGCGATGCGCCCTCGCGGGGTGCGTTGCAGCAGCCCGCAGCGCAGCAGGAACGGCTCCACGGCGTCCTCGAGGGTGTCGGATTCCTCCGACACCGTCGTCGCGAGGGTCGTCAGCCCGACCGGTCCCCCACCGAAACGGTCGATCAACGCCTCCAGGACCCGGCGGTCGAGCCGGTCGAGCCCGAGTTCGTCGACGTCGAACACCGCCAGCGCCGCGCGGGCCACCGACAGGTCGACCGTGCCGTCCCCCTCGACCTCGGCGACGTCGCGCACCCGGCGCAGCAGTCGGTTGGCGATGCGCGGCGTGCCCCGGGAGCGCGAGGCGATCTCCGAGGCGGCCTCGTCACCGACGGGGATGCCGAGCAGCCCGGCGGAACGGCGCACGATCGCGAGCAGCTCCGCCACCTCGTAGTGCTCCAGCTGCGCGGAGAACCCGAACCGGTCGCGCAGCGGTGAGGAGATCAGCCCCGTGCGCGTGGTCGCGCCGACCAGCGTGAAACGCGGCAGGTCGAGCCGGATCGATCGGGCGCCCGGGCCCTTGCCGACCACGATGTCGAGCTGGAAGTCCTCCATCGCCGGGTAGAGCACCTCCTCGACGGTCCGGGGCAGCCGGTGGACCTCGTCGACGAACAGCACGTCGCCGGGCTCGAGCCCGGTCAGGATGGCGGCCAGGTCGCCGGGGCGTTCGATGGCGGGACCGGAGGTGGCCCGGAACTGGGCGCCGACCTCGGCGGCCACGATGGCGGCGAGGGTGGTCTTGCCCAACCCCGGCGCGCCGGAGAGCAGCACGTGATCGGCCGCCTGCCCGCGTTGGCGGGCGCCGACGAGCACCAGCTCCAGCTGGCGGCGGACCCGGTCCTGGCCGATGAACTCCTCGAGCCGGGCCGGTCGCAGGCTCGCATCGAGGCCCTCCTCGCCGATCAGCGCATCCGGATCGAGGGCGCCGTCGGCGTCAGGCGGGAGGTCGCTCATGGGCGGGCTCCGTCCAACGCGCCGCCACCGAGCACCCGCAGCGCCTGGCGGAGCAGGTCCGGGGTGGTGGCCGCCTCCGAGGCCGCCAGGGCGACCAGCGCCGCCTGCACCTCGCTCGAGGAGTAGCCGAGCGCGAGCAGCGCGTCCCGGACCTCCCCACGCAGGCCGGGGTCGCCCCCACCGACGTCGCCGGCGACGAGCCCGAGATCGCCGTCCAACGGGCCACCGATCTTGTCCTTCAACTCCAGGACCAGCCGTTCGGCGACCTTCTTGCCGATGCCGGGGACCTGGGTCAGCGTCGCGATGTCCGCGCCACCGATCGCGGTGCGCAGCACGTCGGGCCGGTGGGTCCCGAGCGCCGCCAGCGCGAGCTTGGGGCCCACCCCCGAGGAGCTCAGCAACAGCTCGAACAGCCGCAGCGAGGTCCGTTCCGCGAAGCCGAACAGCGTCATCGACTCCTCACGCACCTGTAGCGAGGTGTGCAACTCGACCGGCTCGCCGCGCGCCGGGATGCGCTCCCCCGGGGTGACGTGCACGAGGTAGCCGACCCCGCCGACATCGACCACGACCGAGGCGGTGTCGCGGTGGGCGACCCGGCCGCGCAGGTGGGCGATCATGCGCCACCCCGGGGCATCAGGCCACGTTCGACCAGATGCGCTTCCCACCCGCGCCGTTCCGAACGGCCCGAGGCCCGCTGGGCGTCGGCGAGCGTCGCCGCGGCGGGCGTCCCGGCGATCGCCGAGGCCAGGCGCGAGCGCGCCAGGTGGGTGATCGCCACGGCCAGGGCATCCGCCACGTCGGCGGGTTGGGGGACCTCGTCGAGCCTCAGCTGCGCGGCGACCAGCAGCCCGACCGCCGTCTTGTCGGCGGCGCCGTCGCCGGTGACCGTCTCCTTGACCTCGTTGGGGCTGTAGAAGGTGACCGCCAGCCCCGCCCGGGCCGCGGCCAGCAGGGCCACCCCGGCGGCCTGCCCGGTCGCCATCGCCGAGCGCACGTTGGAGGAGAACAGCACCCGCTCCACCGCCACGGCGTCCGGTCGGTGCCGCTCGATGGCGCTCAGCACGGCGTCGTGGACCGCCAGCAGCCGTTCCTCGAGGGGGGTGTCGGGCGAGGTGCGCACGCACTCGTGGTGCAGCGCGCTCGGTCGCGACGCGGGCCCCACCACCACGCCGATGCCGCAGCGGGTCAACCCGGGGTCCACCCCGAGCACGGTGCTGATGGGCGGACCAGCGGACACGGCAGCTCCTGCACGCGCTCGTGACGAACATGCGTTCGTCCAGGCTAGCAGCCACCACGGCGGGACCGGTGGACGATCCTACGCGTCGATGGACGCCAGCACGTCGTCGTCGAGATCGACGTTGGCGAACACGTCCTGCACGTCGTCGTTGTCGTCCAGCGCGTCGAGCAGGTTCAGGACCTTCTTCGCGTCACCGGGCTCGGTGATCGGCACCGTCGACGACGGGACCATCGTCCAACCCGACTGGGTGACGTGGTAGCCGGCCTCCTCGAGGGTCCTTCTCAGCGCGGCCACCTCGGAGGGGTCCGTCCAGGCGGTGAACGCCTCGTCGTCGGATTCCAGGTCCTCCATGCCGGCGTCGAGCCCGACCATCATCAACTCGTCCTCGTCGACCCCGTCCCGGACGACACGCACCTGGCCCCGGCGGGTGAACATGAACGCGACGCTGCCCGGCTCCGCGAGGCTGCCGCCCGACTTGGTGAAGGCCTGGCGCACGTCCGCGGCGGTGCGGTTGCGGTTGTCGGTCAGCACGTCGACGAGCACCGCGACGCCACCGGGACCGTAGCCCTCGTACTGGGCCTGCTCGTAGGTCGCTGCGCCGTCGAGTTCACCGGCGCCGCGCTTGCAGGCGCGCTCGATGTTCTCCTTGGGTACCGACGCGTCCTTGGCCTTCTGGACCGCGACCGCCAGCGCTGCGCTCATCTCCGGGTCGGCGGTGCCGGCCTCCCGGGCCGTGGTCTCCACGACGCGGATGAGCTTGCCGAACTCCTTGCCGCGCTTGGCGTCCTTCGCGCCCTTCTTGTGCTTGATCGTGGACCACTTGCTGTGTCCGGACATCCACGGCCTCCACGCCTCGGTCATGCATCCGCCCACGCACCACCGCGCGAGCCGCAACGCCGGAGCGTACCGTCAGCACGTCGGTCGCCACCAGGGCGCCCCGGATCCGGGAGAGCAGCGATGGCCAGCGTCGACGTACTGGTGGAGGGCTACGCCCGCAGCGACGGCGAGGCATCCCGCGTCGCCGGCACGGTCAGCCTGATCCGGGCGCGGGGCCTGGTCGCGATCGTCGACCCGGGGATGGTCGCCGACCGCGACCTGATCCTCGCCCCGCTACGCGCCATGGGGATCGCCCCGGAGACCGTGACCGATGTCGTGCTCTCCCACCACCACCCCGACCACACGGTCAACATCGCCCTGTTCGCCAACGCCCGCATCCACGACACCTGGGCGGTCTACCTCGACGATGTGTGGACGGACCGTCCGGCCGAGGGCGCGGTCCTCGCCGAGGGCGTGACCCTGTGGTCGACCCCGGGCCACACCCCGCAGGACATCACCACGATCGTCGAGACCGACGAGGGCGTGGTCGCCCTCACCCACCTGTGGTGGCACGCGCAGATGGACGGCGACCCCCGCGCCACCGACCTCGACGCCCTGCACGCCGGCCGGGCACGGGTCCTCGAGGTGGCACGGTTCGTGGTTCCCGGCCACGGCCCGGCGTTCGAGGTGACCGCCTCGACCCCGCGCTGAGCGACGCCGGACGGCAGGGACGGACGGTCGGACTCAGGGCACCAGCGCCGCGTAGCCGCGCGCGATCAGGTCGCGCAGGACCGGGATCTCCGCCTCGTCCACGAACGCCGCCCCGATCGCGGTCAGGGTCAGGGCCTGGAGATCGTCGACGTCGTAGCCGAACGTCTCGGCCACCGTGCCCAGCTCGCTGCTGGCGCTGACCCCGCTCATCAGCCGGTTGTCGGTGTTGAGCGTGACCGCGAACCCCAGGGCACGGAGCCGCTCGAACGGGTGCTCGGCGACCGTGCCGACCACGCCGGTGTGCACGTTGGAGGTGGGGCACAGCTCGAGGGGGATCGCCCCGCTCAGCACGCGGCCGGCGACCGGTCCCGGTGTGCCGTCCGGACCGATGTCGTCGAGGATCCGCACGCCGTGGCCGAGCCGTTCCGCGCCCTGGTCGAGGGCGTCCCCGATCGACGCGGGGCCGTCGGCCTCCCCCGCGTGCAACGTCACGCGCAGGCCGGCCTCGCGTGCACGCTCGATGGCGTGGGCGTGCCGGGAGGCGGGGAACCCGGCCTCGGGGCCGGCCAGGTCGATGCCGACCACCCCCAGGTGTCGGGCGGCGGCCGCAGCCTCGAAGACCTCCTCGGAGCGGTCCTGGTGCCGCATCGCGCAGACCAGCGTCCGCATGGTGATCGTGGCGGGACCGGCGGCGAACCCGGCGGCGATCGACTCGAGCACCTCCCCGACCTCCAGGCCACCGGCGGTCGAGAGCTCCGGTGCGAAGCGGACCTCCGCGTACACCACACCGTCGAGGTCGAGGTCCTCGGCGCATTCGCGGGCGACCCGCTCGATCGCCTCGGGCGTCTGCATGACCGCGACCGTGTGGCCGAACGCCTCGAGGTAGCGGGGCAGATCGACGCCCTTGTCCCCCTGGTGGAACCACGCGGCGAGGCCGTCGACGTCGTCGGCGGGCAGTTCGTGGCCGACCTCCCGGGCCAGCTCGAGCACGGTCTGCGGGCGCAGGCCGCCGTCGAGGTGGTCGTGCAGCAGCACCTTGGGTGCGCGACGGAGCTGATGGGGGTCCACGGAGCTTCTCCAGACTCGTCGGCCGGCCCCGACGGGCCGCGGCGCTGACGGCGGACGCTACCTCGGTGCGGGGTCCGCGATCATCCCCGCGCCGGGCGGCGCGACGTGGGCGGGTCCGCCGACCACCCGGCGGAGTCGC
>Ga0207421_10005252_pt1 | contig 14591 bp, 23 predicted proteins | sample SodLakKL_010_SED_4_FD_187542 | JGI IMG/M metagenome (GOLD analysis project Ga0207421, IMG submission 187542) | Alkaline sediment microbial communities from Lake Tanatar, Kulunda Steppe, Russia - 8KL_010_SED (SPAdes) (version 2) | ecosystem: Environmental > Aquatic > Non-marine Saline and...
GAGTTCAATTAGGGTGTGATAAAGATGATTTGTCGTTACTTATGAAGTCGGGGTGTGTGTGTCTATCTCTCTTTTTTTCAAAAAAACGCAAAAAAAAGGAGTAAGTATATATATAAAAACCGTTACAAATGAAATCGGGGTGTGTGTTTGTCATTGAATTTTATGTGATCTCCTCTCCGACTTGAAGGACGGGGCTTTTGGTTCCATTCATGAATAAATCCTTATTCATTTTAGGAATGGTTTTTATACTTTATATCATGTTTGTTACAACATGAGAAATGAAGAGGTCGTAGAATATTATAAAGAAAATAAAGAAAAACTTACAGAGCTCGCACAAAGCCCTGAAAGAGTAATTAGATCTATGGCTCTAGCCATAATAAATGTCGCAGACGAAGAAGAATATGAAAGACTAATGAATGAAAGAAAAGAGTAATCAACATACATCTCAAAAGTCATATATATCAGACAGGCTCATAGTTATTCATAATGTTTAGACTCCTACCCGGTATTGATCTAAAAATGGCAATTTTAGCCGCTGTGCTTTTTTCCTTCTTTTTAGCAGTTTGGATATACGATGATGCAAAAGAACGAGGTTCTGATAAACCAAAATTATGGGCGATAAGTGTTTTTGTTATAGGTGTAGTGTTTGATGTGATCGGTATGGCTGTCATGATGGGGATATGGCTTCATACCAGGAAGAAAAAAGAGATGAGCCCAAGTAAAATAAAAAATACAGGTGAATTCGTAAACTTATCACCATCTTCCCATGATGGTGATGAAAATAAAAATGAAAAAAATAACAAGGAACACTAAAATTCAAAATAGACTTCCGAAAAAAGACTAGATATATATATTGGTGACCTCATTATTACATAATAAGTGACAAGTAATGGGTGAAGATTTTAAAACTTTTCAAAAAAAAGCCAAAGACATAGGCCTTGAATGGGTCGAATTCAAAAACAAGCCTTATATCAGGTTGGATGTTGATGGGGTGGATCTCCATGTTGCAAAAAAGAAGAAGATAAGTCAGCTACTAGAGTTGATCGATCTCAAAGAAAAAAAAGAATGGTATAAAACATTAAGAAACGACCCTTTGAAAGCAAAAAAAATTTTAAAAGAACATCTTAACACCGATAGAGTCCTAAAAATATCATGCTCCAAGCACGATGATGATTGGTGGGTTTTTGCCTTTGGTTCTGAACACCACCAGGTAGTACCTTTCAAAGAAATAGGATCTGTGATTAAAAAAAAGTTCAATAACAATCGTATCGAATCTTATAAACACCAAAGGAGCATTATATGGGATATAACAATAGATGCTGCACTCTTGATGGGAGGATATAAGATGGTATCAATAATACGAGTGGTTTCTGGAAGAAATACAAAGGAAAGATCTATGAAGGTTATTCCTTCTATAAATCTCTCCAAAATGGAGTTACGTCCAGTGGGTTACTACATAGTCAAACATACTGACAAATGGGAACAAAGACTAAAAGACCATCTCGATAAAGCTGAGAACACCCTAACTGATTCAAAATACAAGATCAAAGGTGCCTTATCCTCTGAAATTTCTTACAGTGAAATAGCTCCTCTCCTCGAAACAAAAGTCAGAAGCGAACTTAGACTTTCTGAAGATAAAACAAATGAAATAGCTGAGTGTGTGATGAACAACTTCGAAAACAACTGGAAAAAAGAGTCGAGAGGTTTTTCTACCCTTGCTAAAACAGTAGATGATGTTATCAAAGAAAGTGATTGCCTGACAGAATACGCTGAGACACAGCTTAAAACTATAATCCATGATGTAATAATTTATTTCGGTCCTGCAAACTCTCAGTAAAGGATATCTCTCCTTTGACATCCATAATATGAGTCAAAGGAGTTCGTCAAATAGTAACGTGATTGTATGTTCGAAAAAGAAGAACAATTGAGAAAACCTGTTAGAAAGTATGTGACCTCCTCTCCGACCTGAAGGACGGAGCTTCCATCCCTTCGCTCGTGCCATCTGGATTTCGAGTTACCGACGGAAACTTACAGGAACGTCCTGCAAGGGGAGAACGTCTCCCTTTTTGACAGTTGCCACCTACCTCGCCGACTTGATATACAGAGGTCAGGTCAACGACAGTGGCTTCGAGCACGGTCACGATACTCCTGATGTTAGAAGAGGCTTTCTTCGTTCAAGTGAGTTATTCATCCTCACCTGCCCTGATGCTCTCCACCAGATTGGAGAACTGGAGGCTTTCCAACATCCCGCTTTCGCATACAATACATCTCTCTCTAGGTATATAAAACTGCCCCAATTCATCACCTACCTGATCGCAGATCAGGAAGGAGACTTCTTGGGTAAAGAGTTAACAAGAATTCGAAGAAATTGGGAAGAATAGTATATCAAAGAGATACTGAAACAAATGAAACAAGAAAATTGAACATCTTTCCACTCGGAAGTGAAGGAATAAAGGTGATCGAATGATTTTACACAAAACTGATTCTTGCTCTGCAGGTGGTGTCTATAGATGAGCAAAAAAGAAAAAAATACTAAAGAATGTCCGCGATGTCGAAGAGAATTTTCTGAGGTAAAAAAATTTAAGGAACATCTAGAAGACATGCACAATTACGGAAAGAGAATTGATGGGACATGGGGTCCACCTGTATGGCATTATCGTCCTTCTGGCAAAAAGGTATCTTTAATGGAAAGGGATCTAAAAGAGGATGAGGTAGTAACACAAATATCTGGACCAACTTATCAGTTGACAAAAAGAAAGGTCAAAGACGACAATAAAAAGAAAAACGAAGAAAAAAATCAAAAAGAAACAGTTTAACATATTCTGATAGATCTGAGACAAAAACATGACTAAATGGTGGTGAAAAAAAAATGAATAGAAACATCACAAATGTAGATCTGATGACAGATGAAGAAAAAGAAGCATTGAGAGACTTTGAAAAAAAGATCGGCAAAATACGGGGCGTACAGGAGATGGCAGACAAATATCACGAACTGCACGAACTGCTTAGTAAGGTCCCCACAGACAACGAAATCCAAAAAAGGTATGATAAATACTTCTCAAAACTCGAAAACATAAAAATTGAATGAAAATGACGATCGGTTTTACAAATGAAATCGGGGTGTGTCTTTTTTTCTATAATCTGCAAAACAATTTCTTCCGTTGTGTCTAAGAGAAATCATGCTGCCAAAATTTTTAGAAAAACTACAGGACCTCAATCACCATACCCTTCGAACGAGCTCATCTATACTTCCCTTTATTTCTTGAGTATCAGTGTTTTTTTCCATCACTACTGCCAAAATTGTGCTGTCTATCGTAGTCAATAAAAGATCTGCAGCATCTAGATGTACAATAGCACTATCTACTTTGCCATTACTTAAACTAAAATCAACCTCACAAGAAGCAGCAACGATGGTTGCACACATCGTGCTGAAGTTCTCTTCCTGAACTTGGTGTGGTAAGTCTTCTTGAATCAAGTCACCAGTTTTCCCAATCAATGCCATCCCTTTGATACCCTCTTTCTTCAACTTTTTACAAACCTCATCAAAGTTCGTATTCATAGGAAAACCATCATTGTTTTCTTTATCTGGTAATACTCTATTAATAACTTCTGCTCTTGAATCCCCGGATTGATTCATATATTATCTATTTCCTCTATATTCTTCCACTATATATATGAGTTGTGATTGTTTCTCTCTATCCTCTCCACCCTTCTTATGAATTGAAGGTTTTAGAACAAGGATGTGTCCAGATGATCGTAAATGTATTGGTAAAGAAAAATCAAATAGTGAAAACAATCGCATCAATAAAAGATTTGTAAAACATGGTGATATTATGGAAGAAAAAAATGTCGCAACTGACTTGATCAACACGATATGCAGTGGAAATAAAGACGTTGAAGAATACAAAGATAGGCATGAAGAATTCCTCGAACAACTTGACAATGTGGAAAAAGCGATCGAAAAAATAACAGTAAAATCTATCGAAGAGTACAAAGAAGCGATACAGCTGAAAAGTATCACAAACAGCATGTTCTGTTACGCTTTCAACAACAAAAAAGACAACGACATGCAGGAAAGAATCCAAAAAGCAGACCACAGGCTAGGAAAAAAAATATTAAAATTTACCAAAAAATACAACAAGATTAAAGATAAAACTCTAAGATCAATCGCCAAGTACATGGTGACCTGTTGGAAAAAATATTATCCATATGAAGACAAAGAAAAGATAGTGAACCACGCATTAGAAAACAATATACTCAGAAAGAAAACAGATGATGAAAGTGATCACATGTTGTTCTACGTTGTAGGACTACACTACAAAGTGGGAAACAATACATTCAAAATGGACATAAACGGCAATGAATACCGAACATATATGAACGAAGTCACTCCTCAAGCTTTTCCTGTCAAGCACAGGTTTCGAAAGGTGTTGAATAAATTCAAAAAAGAAATACCAGATCTAGAAGATCACTACAAAGTCACTTACGTGGCCCCTGACAGACAATACCACGCAAAGATATATTTGAGCAAGGATGAAAAAAGAATAATAAAAAAGAATTTTACCACTTAAAAACCAAAGCACTTTCTCTCAGCCTCATTTTTTCCACCACTCGTCTTTTTGACGCCGAGTGGCTGCAGAAACCACTCAAAGGAGAAAAAGATAATATGAAAACATGCAAATCTCTTAAAGATGAAGATGTCATAGTCGATGATGAACAGCTAAGAAACCAAACCTATTTGGTAGAAGATACAAGTGTTGAATCAAGCTGGATAGTGATAGGCGCAAAAAACAAAAAGGAAGCAAAAGAAATGGCCATCGAATCTCACTACGGTAAACCTGTGGAAGATATCCCTGAAAATGTTGAAGGACTCAACACCAACAATCTCATTGCAACAGAACACTTGCCAGTAGTCCAAAAAAATAGATCTGACATCGAAAAAAGGTACACAGAACTCGTCAAAGCGCTCAATGAAGCCGAGCTCACTGAAAAGGTCTATAAAGAACTAAAAGACAAAATAGAATCAAGGATTTAGGAGTCTTGACCCTGAATGTATCAAAGAGGAAATCCACATGAAAAGTCTAACATCCTCCAAAGCCAAAACAACTATGAAGGGACCCTCTGCTGATAACTTCACCTTCTTTTGGGGTGCTGCTGCAGGAACTGATAGAAAAGTACTGAAGACACACCAGGAAGAAAACGTTATCATTAATTTTTCAACCCAAAACAACAATCCATGGGATGGTATAGAAAATCTCTTCATCGATTCGGGTGGTTATTCCAGGATGTTAGATGGAGGAGAATATAGGAGCTCCATAAAAGAATATGTGGATTTCATCAATAGGTATGATCCTAATTATTTTGCACTTAGAGACTACCCAATCACCAAAGAGATCCTCAAAAAAACCAACGAATCAGTAGAAAATCTTCAAAAAAAGACGCTTGAAGCACACTTTGAAACACTTGAACATTATAAAAAAAGTAAAACATCGGCAAAACCCGTTGCAGTGATACATGGAAAGAACATAAAAGACTATCTACAGATGATAAAAAGAATGAACCATTGGGGTATTTTGAACCGTATAGATCATCTTGGGATAGGTGGTTTAAAGTCCTACTCAACAAACACACTCAAAAACCTAATAAAGAAAACGCGAAAAAACACTCCTACGCACATAAAGCTTCATGGTTTTGGTATAGGCGTATCCCAATTGATCGAAGGAGAGTTGTACAGCATCCTAGATAGCGCAGATTCGCAAGACTATTCGATAAGAGGGCGACATCTAGATGAGCACCAAAACGGGCAAATTAACAGGTTTACAGCCGTCTCAAACGCATACACCTCTAAGAAAATAAAACTGATGAAGGAGTTAAAGGCAAATATTTCACAAAATCATACACAATATTCGATCATAGACAGCTTGGGAGAAAACAAAAAAACCAGAATCGAAAAAACAAACGACCTCATCAGAACACTGAACAGCTTAAAACAAGATCTAATAGAAAAAAATATCTACAAAAATGAACAACACTTGCTATGTAAAGAATGCCTGTATTCCGATGATCGTCCTGATAATCTTCTATACTGTCCGGTATTTGAACATGAGTGCCCCTACTCAGAATTTTAACTAAAAACAAAATCCAAACAACTCTCTTTATTTTTTCCCGCTCTTTTTTTTTAATGCAAGAGCTTAAAAGTTGATATACATGGCTATATTGGAAGAAAAAAGCACTAAAAAATATAAAAATGCAGATGAATTTGTAAAAGAAAATGATTTAATAGAAGAACTCGAAGAAACATATGGAACAAGAGATCCTGATGAAATCCTAAATCCACAAGTCGGAAACGTCGATATAATAAACACACTGCTAAATAGATACAATGCTGGAAAGTATTATCACGTTGAGTGGCAAGCTACTGAAGACATGATCAAAGTGATAGAATTTGAACCCCCGCTTGGAGGTGAGTTGAGCTTTTTCAGCTCCGAAGACGCAGACATTTACGCAGAAAAAGAAGACGCTTTTTGTTTTGTCACTGAACTGAAAAACAGGTCCTCAGGAGTGCATATTGCACAGTATATCCCTGATGATGATCTAAAATTTGTATCAAGCATCAGAAAGGGTACCCTTGAGACCGAAAAAGAAAGGCTCATAAGAAGAGACTTTGAAATCAAAGAAAATCCATAAATGAACCCATAAGCCAAGGGATGAAATCATGACTGAAGATGAATATAGTAAACTTGCTAAAGAAATAAGCAAAGATATAAGAAAAAACTCCCTCTCCCATGAGGATCGTATAAAGAATGTTATCCACTTACTCGCAGGCGAATACGAAGACGATATACTCAAAATCGAAGATATCAACGAAGAATGGTTTGGCATCGGCGATCGTTCCGTCATTGTTGAAATTGACAAAAAAATCAAACTAAATCAGAAAAAAGTCCTCTCAGAAAAAAACGTTGAACTTGAGTTCCTCAAATCAGGACTATTTAACGATAAATTTGGAGTGGGTTTGTTAATGAAATACAGTAATATAACTGATTACCATATTGAAATCAAACAATCCTTCGGAGAAAGTATCTAGACCAAAAGCAACTCAAATCCTTTAACTAAAGATGTGATAATATGAGATGTCCAAACAAAAACTGTAACGGAAATCTGAAAGAAGCCGAAGTCCTGAAAGGTGACGATATACTCCAATGCGATGAATGCGGACAGCCGGTCGACAAAACGAACAAGACCATGAACCTCGAAACAGACGAAGTCTACCATTACCGGAGTATCTATCAATTCCTCGCTGACGAAGACATGAAAGAAGAATTTCAACATATATACGGCGAAATCGAAGACGAAGACGAGATCTTAAACAAAATCCCTTCCGACACGGAAGCGATCAGAAATCTCGTTCAAAAATACTGGGGCGGAGAATACATCGTAGAAGGAAAAACAAACCGAAGTGCCACCCGCTCATACATTGAAGTGCAAAAACTGAAGAACCCCTACATGCAATTGAGTGACCTCAAATCGAACGACGCGAACATCTATGCAGAGAACCACGACGCTTTCTGCTACATATGGAAGATCCAAGGTACAGAACACATCTACACCATCTCGTTCACCCCACAAGGCAATAACGCTTTAACAGCCACAGTGGAAAGAAGAACCCTAGAAGATAAACTCGATGAATTAAAAAATCAAAACTACAAAATACTTAGAAAAGAAACATGAGAAATATGACAAACCATCTAGTTCAAACAAAAGCCAGATAAAAAACCGCTTTACTCCCTCTTTTTTTCCCTAACCTCTCATCATCAAAGATGCGAGAGGTTGAAGTTTTACTACCTCTCGATAAATAAAAACAGATGTGATAAATATGTCTATAGCAGAAGAAAAAGCAGAAGAGTTCTTTGGTCAGATCAAAGACATTGACCTCAAAGGGTTTGGTTTTTTGAGTAAACCAATAAAACCAAAAGAAGGTGGTCTAGAAATAACTAAGGAAAAAATAAAGGTTGTCGAGGAAAGAATCAGAACGTATTTGAATGTGCCTCTTGAAGATGCAGTAGTTTTCTACGTCAGCCACGATGGGGTCAGTACTAATAAAGTGATCAAACCCAAAAACAAAGAATCGATAACGAAAAAAATAAAAGCCAAACAGAAAAAAATCATCGATACCTTAAAGGATGAGTTCGACTGCGTATCATCACCTTACTCCCATTTGGTAAATGTATCTATTGATATCAAAACAGAAAGAAAAATATTAGATGACGAAGAAGAAATACAAGAATTCATACAAAAACTAGAAAAAAGTAAAAAAGAGGGTAAAGAAAAAGTAGAAGAAATTCAAGAAAGAGCAGAAGAACTAAAAGAAAAGTACGAACAAGAAATCAAAAATTCCGAAGAATACAAAGAACACAAAAAGGACCACAAAAGAATAAAAGAAAATGAAGAAGAAATACAAGAACGACTCGAAGAAGAGTTTGAAGAAGAAGTCAAAAAAGGGAAAGAACTAACAGAAGATCTAGTAGAAGAAATAAAATTCCAGCCGCTTTACACTAGTAAAGATAAAAGTAAAATACTTGAACCTGAAATCGTAGAAAAAAGAAATGGACAAAACAAGGTAAATGTGTACAATCCTGAAAACAGCCATGAAGGATACGGCGTCAGAAGAGGAAGAAGTGAGGTATATTGTGGAATTCCAAAATGGAATGCAGTACCAATAAAACAAGAATTCAGAATGCTCAATAGTTGGAAAACAAGATACATTAGTAATTGCTTCTTAATTCTAAAAGGTGATAACGGAAAACTAATGGTACAAAAAGCCAAGAAAACCGTTTGGGTTCGAAGGTCTGTTGAAGAATACTACACACCATACGAAGCAGAAAACGCAAAGGATGAAGGACGAGATGTGATCAGATACGGACAGATATTCTTCAAAGAGATGAAAAGAAAAGACAACATGAAAGCATTAGAGGATACAAAATACGAAGCAAAAAAGGAAGACGACACATGGACGATAACCCATCCAGCACTCGATGACTTAGAACTAGAAGGTCTCTGGAAAGCAGTACCAATGAACGGAGAAATCTACTACTAAAGGTGAAAATATGAAAAAAGAAAACTCGAAACAAAAAAACGATGAGGATCCGAAAAATCATCCGAACGAAAACCAAGAAGAAATCAAAGAGTACAAAGAAGAGCTGGTGAGATGTCCTGAATGTGGTGAAAGAGTAACTCTAACCGATCCAATCGAAAGCAATGGTGAAGGTGTTGCCTTTGGATACATCCATTGCGAAGACCCTGATTGCGACTTCAAGGCAAGAGAAGAATGGATACACGACAAGACAATAAAGGTGAAAAAATGAAAATAGAAAGAAAAAAGAATGAAAACGAAACGGATGAAAACATGACAAAACTACTCTCGTATCTCTACGCCCACGAAATGACCAACGGATATGACAATGGAACACTAGGATATGACGATGATGTACGAAATGCCATCGAAGAGGTATTCACGAAAGCCGAACAGGATGGCGCACTGAATCGTGCTGAAAACCTCGTCGACAAACTCTAGTAGAATCGAAGGGTGAAAAAATGGTAAGAAGAAGAAGACCTGGTTACTATGACGTCGGACGGATCATACCCCACAGAGATGAAACGTTGCGCCCAAAACAGACAGGAACCTTTGGCGTCATCAAAGGTAAAAACATCGAAAAAAACGGGCGACTAGAATGGCAACACATATGCGAGGGGATAATCAAAAAATCAAAATGGGTAGCATTCCGAATCGGACCCGGAGATAACAACACGGGTACACGCACAGACCTACTCAAGGCCTTTGACACCAAAAAAGAAGCAGTCGATTGGGTCAAGAGAAAATACGGAAAAAAATTCCACGAAACCTACTAAAAATACCTAACTAATACAAAAGGGTGTAAACATGGAAAAAAACATCAAAAAAGCCAAAAATTTTCTCAACGGCTACGATGGTAATGACGTTGGCGCACGGCCTTTTGACGACGAAGCAGACATCCATAAAGAAGACAAACAAATAATAATAAAAAGAGACTACCAAGACGGTAAAATATTAGACCACTGCCACATGCACCCAGACTTCCCTGAACTGAATGCCAAAGCCAAAAAGCTACAACGAAAACTAGGAGAACAACTTAAAGATATCCTCAATCGACCTTTCTCATTAGAAATAAAGAACCACGAAAAAGGGATGTGGTCTATATACATCAGGTTTGAGAAAGAAAACCCATAACTCCTTTCTTCTTAAATCTAAAAAATCAAAAAGGTGATATAAATGGTAAAAAAAGTAGATATGATGTGTCCAGAATGCAAAGGCATCAATAAAGTCAGAAAAAACAGGCTAGAAGATATGAACATGAACGACGAACTCGGGTGTAATATGTGCAAGAAATTCTCAGAGCTCAAACGATGGGAAAAAAAGACTTGACCCCCTCTGGACGATTTCACCAGCCTCCCCCTTTCTAATGCGAGGGGCTGAATAGAGGTGAAACAAAATGACAAGAAAGGTATGCATTATTGATATAGATTCGGGTTTCAAAATATGTTCTGCCAGTACCACCGACCTGATCTCTAAATCACTGACCTTCCCACACCTTATACAAAAACTTGAGAACACAATTAATGGGACTGATGATGCTAAACCAAAAGATGTAGGTGATGAAACTAAAATAGAACTGAACCTTGATAGAATCAATGAATTATCCCTTGTAAAGCCTGCAGAAAACATATATTCCAACAGAGATGCAATTAAAGATCTAAAAAGGAACGAAGAAGATATATATGTGTTCGAAAACGATGAAATCACAAGAGTATACTCCAAAACATACCTCTCACTTGATGAAAATGAATCGAAAGATATGATCTGCTACCGTATCGACGACACACAATCGCTAAGGGCCGCCAAACGGACCAATGTAAACTTAAAAAAATACCTTGAAGCGTATTATCTTGAAGATATTAAAAACCCTAAAGAAAAAGCATTGACACATGGGATGAAAAAGATAGCTCGAAATAAACTCAATCCTCGGGTAAATATCATCTATTCTACTGTTTTTCCTTCTAACAACTCATATCAACACGCAATAAACAAAATAGAACCAAATTTCAATAACAAAATAAATACAAATAGGGAGGAATAAAAATGGGTCATAGATCATACCTCGTTGACTTAGATAAAGGTGTCAAAATTTATCTTCATTGGGCTGCTATAGAAGTCGATAAAGCAGAAAACATGCTTGACCTCACTCAAAGAGTTTTGTCAAACATTGATGACAATTTCTCCCAGCCTAACTACTTTAAAGGCCTCGTAAGTAATATTGCAAAAGCTGCAAAAGACGAGAATTCAAATGTATCTGTAAACCCACATGCAATGGGTGAAATCTCAATCAAAGAACATAATATCAAAAGATATACTGATGAAGACGCGCTAGACGACTTAAATCTACACATAGAATCGGTGTTTGTGTCTAAAGATAACATCATCTCTAGGGCGTACACCTACAGCTCTTCCTACTATCCCGGGACTATGAAATCTGAAAATGTTTACTTCAAAGTTGATGATAACGGATCCTTAAAAGCGTACCAGAGGTTCAACAACGAATTCAGTAGATACATGAGAGCCTACTGCTATGAAGATGTACCAAACGCAGCAGGAAAAGCCTTAACCCACGCACTTTACAAAGGATTAGACGATGAATTAGACACCAGATTGCAAATACTTCTTTCAACAACTGAACCATCAAAAGAAAAACTAAGTGATAAACTAATCGATAAGATAGACCCAAATGAATCCACTGCAAACAACAATACAAGTAATACAGGAATACCAAAAATAAAAAGACAAAATCGAACAACCCAAAAAACCTTTGATCCTTTCACTGACATAGAAACAGAGAGTGAAGAAAAAAGAAAAAGAAAACAAAGAGCCAAAAATGAAGACATGAAAATCAAAAAAATAGAAAAAAACAAGTACAAAGTAAAAGATAAGTACGTAGTAAATCTCGAAAAAGAAGAATGTTCCTGTCCCGACTATATTTACAATGGATATACCTGCAAACACATATATAAAGTAAAATTCTATTTAAAAGAGGAGGATGCCACAAATAAAAACTAACCTTACAACGAATCCAAACAAATGATCACCTCATATAAAAATAATAAAAACAAAAAACAAAGCACAAAATCCAAAATTATCATAACATATATAATAGGGTGTAACAAATTGTTAAAACCGTGAGATGAATGGGGAAGCATAAAAAAAAGGAACAAAAAGATGGTTCAAATAAAAAAAGAGTTCAGCTCTTGCAAGATTTTGAAAATCCAGACCATCTGGACTCAGACGAACACAAAAAAAAGAAAATTACTACGAAAAAACAACAACCCTGATAAAACAGGATGTGATAAACATGTGTTCTATAGAGGATTTTTATAACAGGTGTAAAAAACACATCATCAAAGAAGGATTTGAACACGAAATTGAATCTGTGTCAAAACAAAGTTTTGAAGAAATCTGGCCTGTTGACTTCCTCCACCACTATATCTATGTAGTCCTCAATACAGGAATGAAAAACCAAGCCGCTAAAAAAATGTACAAAGATTTCTTAGATAAAGGAGTAAATTCCATCAACCACGAAGGAAAAAGAAAAGCAATAAAAGAAGCAATAAACAAATACGAAGACTGGTATAATACACTACTAGAAAAAGATACACTATCACAAAAATTGGAGTTCCTAGAAGAATTACCATGGATAGGAGAAAGCACAAAATATCATCTCGCAAGAAATATAGGGTTCAACGTTGCTAAACCCGACCGCCATTTAAAAAGAATTGCAGAACACTGGGGTGAAAACGATGTCCAAACATTCTGTGAAAAAATATCAAACCTTACAGGGGATAGTATCGCTGAAGTTGACCTTATAATCTGGAGATACTGTAACCTCAATCCTAACAACAAGTTTATATATGAAGGGGATTCTGGGGGTGCTTCTGATGGGGACAAAAGAATATAAAGATAACTGAAGAGGAGATCTATCTAAATCTTTCAAAGGTGATGACACACCGTGGATTTATTACTGGAAAACAAGGTGTCGGAAAATCCAACACGGTAAGTCTTATCGCTGAAACAGTATTAAATCACGGTCTTTCTCTTCTAATCGTTGATTCTGCCAATGAATACTACTCATTGAAAGAAGAATTCGAAATACTCCGGTTAGGCGACTTAGAAAGAGACGATTTACAGATAAACAAGGAACACGGACAAAGAATAGCAGAACTCTGCCTTAAAGAAAATATCCTCGTCATCTTTGACTACAAATCCTACTTAGAAGAAGAAAAAGCTGATAAAGTCCTCTCATCCATATTAAAACATCTCTCAAAAATTGCAGAAAGAAAAAGAAAACCCTTCCCTATACTTATAGATGAGGCAAAAAAGTTCATCCCTGAAAAAGGGAAAAAAACACCAGCAGGAAAAAGAATACTTCAAATCGCACAAGAAGATAGAAAACACGGGTTGGGTTTAATACTAGCATCTCAAAGACCCGCAAACACAGAAAAAAACTACATCTCCCAAACTGATTGGAAAATCTGGCATAAGTTCTCTTGGGAAACTGATTTTGAACGCGTAAAGAATAATCTTGGTAAAGAATACAAACAAACAATAGATGATTTGTCCCCTGGAGAAGCCGTCCTAGATTGTGATCCCCGTTTCAAAGACATAGAACCAACAAAAGTAAAAATCCTTAAAAAGAAGACATCCTAAAAGAATTACAAAAAATAACAGAACAAAAAGAAGAAAAAAAATCAAAAATCGAAAAATTGGAGGAAAAAAACAAAGGCCTCCAAGAAAAGCTGAAACAGAAAAAAGAAGAACTAAGAAGAGCAAAAAACATATCCACGATAGTAAAAGAATTGAGAAATGCACTCATCGATAATGGAGACAGTTCAAACAATATCCAAGAAAAAATATCTAAACTTGAAAAAGAAAAAGAAAACAAAATATCCTCACTTCAGGACCAACTACAAAACAAAAGACAAAAGATTGAACAACTCAAAGAACAAAATGAAGACCTTAAAAAAGAACTCGAAAGATTCAAAAAATATGAAAATATCAAAACCGAAATAAAACAATGGAAAAACAGAAAGGAAGAAATCAAAGAAGCGATCACGAGATTGACGGATGCTGTTAATGTGGATATATCGGGGCCTAACGAAGAATTAAAAGAAACCATCCAAGAACAACAAAAGCAAATCAAAGAATTAAAAGAAAAAGAACCCGATGTAGTCTTGGAAAAAGAATTCCGTGATGCAAAAGAATTCCTTAAAAAAGAAGCAGTTAGAAAAGAAATCAAAAAAGCAATAGATAAAGTAACCTACAAAGAGACACATGCCTGGGATATACTCACTGCTCTTATACACAAAGAAGAGCTCACATCAAAAGAAATCGCCGCAGAACCCCATATCTCAATATCTACATCTAGTGTCAGAACAATACTTGGAAGCCTTAAAAAACATGAAGTTATAAAATACACTAAAAAAGGCGGAACAGGCTACTATTCCATAGA
>Ga0207421_10005255_pt1 | contig 14589 bp, 10 predicted proteins | sample SodLakKL_010_SED_4_FD_187542 | JGI IMG/M metagenome (GOLD analysis project Ga0207421, IMG submission 187542) | Alkaline sediment microbial communities from Lake Tanatar, Kulunda Steppe, Russia - 8KL_010_SED (SPAdes) (version 2) | ecosystem: Environmental > Aquatic > Non-marine Saline and...
GGGGCGCCCGCCGGTTCCCACGCGACGGGGCGGGCCCGGAGTGCAGTCGTGCCTGCAGACAACTGCTACCGGTGTATTCCGGGTGCAGGAGAGGCGGGTAAGTTGTCGAAAGACTGTATTCTGTGGGGCAGCTCCCCGCACGGGAGGTGCCCGTAGAAGGGAGGGATGTGAAGCTATGAAGCCGCGTTTTGATGTTGTGAACTGGGGGGGTGGAGGTGCTCACTGGGATAGATTGAGGGCCGCCCTTCTGCATGAAAAGCCCGATCGCCTGCCCGTCAGCATGTGGCGGCATTTTCCGGGCTTTGAAGGTTCATCTGAGGAGCTGGCCCGGGTTCATCTGGCATTTCAGCTCCGCTTTGGTTTTGATCTGATGGTCTTTAATCCTCGATATGCTTATACCGCCGAACCGTGGGGTTACGTTCCCGCAGACGATATCGATGAACACGGCAGGGCCGTCGATGCACACAGGCCCTTCTCCGGCCTGCAGAGGTGGCCGGATCTTTCCGTGCCAAACGGGGGCGAGGGTGTATTCCGTACGGTGTTGGATGCGCTGCGTCTCACCGATCGGAACCTGCCGCACGAGGTCCCGCTCATCCTCAGGGTGTACGCTCCGCTGACCACGGCCTACTTCCTGCGGGGTGACAGTATCCGCGACGAGGTGGACGATGAACTCGGCATGAGCGACGACCTGCGGGCGGCAGTCGATGCCATAGATGAGACCCTGGCCGGGTTCTGCCGGCAGGCCCTGGAACTTGTCGATGGCCTGTATGTGGTCTCCTATTTCACAGGTGATCAGGTGATCAAGGATGAACTGGTGGCCCGGCGGCTGTTGGAACTCGAGATGTCGTTCATGGATCACTTCAGTGATTGCGGGCGCCTGTTGGCCCTGCACATGCACGGGGATCATATATTTTTTGACGATATTTTGGAGTATCCCATCGATGTTCTGAGCTGGCACGACCGCTGGGTGAAGCCGAGCCTGCGCGATGCGAGGATAAAGAGCGACAGGGTTCTCATGGGAGGGATAAATGAATCCGACACGGTGCACAGGGAGACCGAGGAAGCGGTCAGCCTGCAGGTGGAGGATGCCATCAGCCAGGTCAAGGGCAGGGGACTCATCGTAGCTCCCGGCGGGGCGATAAAGCTTGACACCCCGGTGCAGAATATCCGGGCGGTGATCGGGGCCGCAGGGGTTCTGAGCAAGCGATGACGGCCCGGGGCAATCCTTCGTGTCCGGGAGGACATGCGATTTGCGGGGGGAAATAAGATGCTTGTGTCAGCCGAGTGTAACCCCCTGATCGTCGAAGGAAGCAGGACATCATAACTCTGAGGAGGATTCATTGATGGTATGCATGACCGGAGGAAGGGCAGTAGTGGAGGCACTGATCCGCCAGGGAGTGGACCGGGTCTTCGGCATTCCCGGGGTTCACACCATGGAAATTTACGACGAACTGTACGAGCGCAGGGACGAGATCACCCACGTCGTGAGCCGGCACGAGGGCGGCGCCGGGTTCATGGCTGATGGATATGCCAGGGTCTCGGGCAGAATTGGCGTCTGTCTGGTCATAACCGGGCCGGGTGTCACCAATGCCACCACTGCTCTCGGACAGGCTTACTCCGATTCTTCACCCGTGCTTCTGATTTCCAGCCAGAACGACACCGAGCACATGGACCGGGATGTCGGGGCGCTGCACCAGCTGAAGGACCAGCTGTCCGTCACCGACGGATGCACTGCGTGGACCCGGCGCGTCCTGGACCCGGCGGAGATACCCCAGGCCATAGCCGATGCTTCTGAGTACCTGAGAACGCATCGCCCCCAGCCCGTACACATAGATATACCCACTGACGTCCTGGAGGCGGAGGCGGAGATGTCCTTCGATGACGGCGGCAGGTGCGCGGATCCCTTCCAGCCTGCGCCCGCGCAGATGAAGCAGGCCGTCGAGATGCTCGCTGATGCAAAGCGCCCGCTGATCTGGGTGGGCGGAGGTGCTGCCGGGGCCTCGGAGGAGATTACCGGGATCGCCGAGGAGCTCGATGCGGCCGTGGTCATGACCTGCGCCGGCAAGGGCGTGGTGCGGGAGGATCACCCGCTCAACATAGGGAGCCGGCTGCGGGGTGACGATGAGCGCGTGGTGCAGGACTTTGTGGCCACCGGGGATGTGGTGCTGGTGATCGGGAGCGAGCTGGGCGTAGTCGATACCCTGGGCGGGAAGGTGAATCTTCCGCCGCGGATGATCCGCGTGGACCTCGAGGCACCCGGGGGAGACAAGCTTTACCGGCCGACCCTTCAGATCCGCAGCGATGCCCGCATCTTCTGTCAGGACCTGCTGAGGCGCCTGCGGGAGTTTCCGGCTGAGGAGAAACTGGGCGCAGGCGATTCTTACCGCAGCGAGATTGCCGAGGTGCAGGATGCCCTGGATGCCCACCCGTCGGACGACGGGGGCCTCCGGGCGATAATCGATGTGATGCGCCAGTCTCTGGCGGAACAGGATGTGGTGGTCTGCGACATGACCATGCTCTGCTACCGGGCCACCGCCCTTTATCCGGCTTATGCCCCCAACACCTTTCTGTTCCCCCGGGGTTTCGGTACCCTCGGTTGGGGACTGCCGGCGGCCATCGGCGCCAAGATGGGCAACCCCGGGCACCAGGTGGTGGCCGTCTGCGGCGACGGCGGGCTGATGTTCACCGTCCAGGAGCTGGCCACGGCAGTGAAATACCGCCTGCCGATAGCGGTGCTTCTGATGAACAACGAAAGCTATGGTGTGGTGGACAAGAATATGTGCGCCCGGTATGACCGGGCGATAGGCTGTGACATTGTCAATCCCGATTTCGTTCAGATGGCAGAATCCTTCGGTGCCCGCGGGCGGCGCCTGGAGGATGCGGCGGAGCTGCCGGCTGCACTCAACGAGGCCTTTTCCGCCGACGGGCCGACCATTATCGAATTCAGGGTGGATTTTTGAAGCACTTCCCCGCTGGGGCGGGTATCTGACAGGGAGGTATTATTCATGGGAGATCGATATTATGATCTGGTCTCGAAACGAGCGCAGCGCAATATGGATGCGGGTGAGCCCGCGGGCTGGGGAGGGGACAGGGCAGCCGATGCGGTCCCCCTCAACTTCGGTTTTCCCTACCCGGACTCCTATCCCATTGACAGTTTGATTAAGGCGTGTGCCACCGCCCTGCGCGAGGACGGAGCGGACGCCCTGAGGTACGGGGGCGGTCCCCTGGCGCAGGAATTCGATGATCTGGTCGCCGCCCGCTGCAGCGAGCGCGGCCTGCGGGCGGGAGAGGGCAATATCCTCGTCACCAATGGGTCTGCCCAGGCCATCTCCACTGTCTGCAGCCTTCTGCTGGACTTTGGTGACCTCATTCTCGTGGAGGCGCCCACGTATATGGGTGCGCTGCGGGAGTTTGGTAATTACGGTGCCGAGATACGGGGAGTGGACCTGGACGGGGACGGGATCCTGACCGATGAGCTGCAGCGCGTACTCGAGGAGCTGCGGGAGGACGGTGTGCGTCCGAAGTTTCTTTACACCATGCCCAACTTCCACAACCCGGCCGGCAGCACGATGAGCATGCAGCGCCGCAGGCATCTTCTGGAGCTGGCGGAGGAGTACGATTTCCTGGTGGTGGAGGACGATGCCTACGGGGAACTCAGGTACGATGGGGAGGATCTGCCCTCCCTGCGGGCCCTGGACGAGTCGGACCGGGTGCTGCACCTGGGCTCCATGTCCAAGATCCTGGCGCCAGGTTTCCGCCTGGGATGGATCGTGGGCCCGGAGCCGCTGATAGAACAGGCGGATCGACTCAAGGTGGACGGGGGGACCGGTCCCTTCGTCCGGGCCATGGTAGGGACGTATCTGCGGGAGATCGACCTGGATGAAAGAATCAGGCACATATGCCGCGGCTACCGGAGCCGCCGGGACGCGGCCCTCAACTCGCTGCAGGAGCATATGCCGGATGGCTGTGACTGGAGCGAACCGGAGGGCGGCTATTTCCTGTGGCTGACCCTGCCCGAGTCGGTGGATGTGACGGTGCTCCTTGCGGATATTGCAGAAGCCGGAGCCAATCCCCTGCCCGGGAACATATTCTTCCCGGACGACCGCGGCAGGAACAACCTCCGCCTATCGTTCAGCTATCCCGATCCCGACGAACTGGACCGGGGGATACGCGCTATAGCCGAAGTGGTGTCAGCGAACATAAAGTGAAGGGGAGACGCTGTGACTGAACTGAGGAGCAAGGGGGAGCGGTGGTTCGCTCTGGAGACGGATTTTGCCGATGACCTGCCCCGGTACTGGGGGCCGTGGGGCGCCGATTCGGAGACGGGGAAACTGCGGGCGGTTCTTCTCCGCCGGCCCGGACCCGAGGCGGAGGATGTCGACCCGTCCGAGGCGCGCTGGCTGGACCGGATGGACATCGACCGGGCCCGGAGGCAGCATGACGCCCTGGCGCAGGTCTACCGCGATGGGGGTGCGGACGTCCACTATGTAAAGGACATGGACCCGCATAAGCCCAATGCGCTGTTTCTGCGCGATCTGGTGGCGATGACCCCGGAGGGCGCCATCGTGGGCCGTCCGGCACTGGCCGCCCGGCGCGGGGAGGAGCGGTACGTGGCCCGGACACTTTCTGCCCTCGGTGTGCCGATCATCAGGACCATCAGCGGTACTGGTGTCTTTGAAGGGGCAGATCTCATGTGGGTGGATGCCGAAACCGTCATCATCGGGGTGGGCAACCGCACCAATCGCGAGGGCGCCGAGCAGGTGGAAGAAGTCCTGCGGCGCATGGGCGTGCAGACGTTTATATATTTTCAGATTCCGTACGGTCACGCGCACATTGACGGGCTGTTCAATATTGCCGATCTGGACGTGTGCGTCTTCTTCCCCTGGCAGACCCCCTTTGAGGTGGCGGACGTGTTCCGGAGGCGCGGGTACCGCATGATCGAAATCGATTCGCCGCACGAGGCCAAGAGAACGATGGCCAGCAATTTTGTGTGTCTCGAACCCGGCCGGGTGGTGATGCCGCGCGGAAATCTGCGCACCCAGGCGAAGCTGGAGGAGGCGGGGGTAAGGGTCATCTCCCTCGATGTCTCGGAGCTGCAGAAGGGTTGGGGCGGGATCCACTGCATGACGGCTTTTCTGGCCAGAGACAGTGTGCGATAATTGAGGTGCCGGTGGGGTAATTTTCCCGCCGGCGCCGGTTCACGCGGATTCGCTTTCACATAATTGCCTTCGTTGCGGGAAATCTATCCACCATATGCACAAGACCAGGGGAGAGGGAGAGGGCGTATGCGGTGGACAGGAATTGTCTGTATATTGTGCCTGACGGCAGTCGTGGCCGCCCCCGCGGGAGTGGCGGCTTCCTGGATGCCGGGCTCGGGACCATATGATGTCGAGAAGGTGGTGTTCCCCGGGCATGTCTTCGACGCGGAGCGGCTGACTGCATCGTCGGCGCTTCTTCTGGACATCAACAGTGGAGCAGTGTTGTTCGAAATGAGGCCGGATGAGTCCTACGGCCCGGCCTCTCTGTCCAAGATTGTCACGCTGGCGCTCACGTACGCGGCGCTGGATGAAGGAGAGATAAGTCTGGATGATGAGGTCCTGATCAGTGAGCGCGCCTGGTCCGTAAATGTCCCCGGCTCCAACATGTTCATCGAGGCGGGGACGGAAGTTTCCATGGAGACGCTGATGCGGGGTATGATAGTGGCCTCCGGCAATGATGCCTGTGTTGCTGTGGCCGAGCACATTTCTGGCACAGAGGACAGTTTTGTCAGCAGGATGAATGAGCTGGTCCGTGACATCGGCATGGAGGATACGGTACTGCACACCGTCCACGGTCTGCACGCGGAGGGGCAGCAGATCACCCCCCGGGATGTGGCCCGGCTGGTGCGCCACTTCTGGCTCAACTACCCCGAGGCCGAGGAGATCACCACCGAGAGGTGGTTCAGTCATGAGGGCATAGAACAGCCCAACCGTAACGGTCTCCTGTTCCGCGACGACCGGGTGACCGGCCTGAAGACCGGGTACACACCGGAGTCCGGCTACCATTTCGTCGCCACTGCCCGCGATGGGGACGAGTATTACGCCGCGGTGATTATGGGAGTCGGTAAGGGAGAGGATATAACCGAGCAGGAGGGCAGTGAGGCGCGGGAGGCCGACGCGCAGCGCCTTCTGGACTGGGCTTTTGACACGTTCACCCGGACCGAGGTGGACCTCACGCCGGTGCTGCCCGCGGAGATGAGGGTGTACCGGGGGCAGGAGAGGGAGGTCCGGCTGCGCACGGAGCCCGAGAATGTAGCGGTGACCGTGCCCGAGGGACAGTATGAGCACATTTACCTGGAGGCGAACCTGGCAGATGAGCTGGAAGCGCCGGTCTCGCGGGACGATCCCGCCGGGGGTGTACAGGTGTTCTGGCGTCCCGATGCCGATGCAGAAGAGGAAGACGACGATGTGGGGGACGAGCGAGTTCTGCTGGCCGAGGCGGCAGTGCACCCGGCAGAGGAGATCGAGCCGGGCGGCTGGTGGCGCCGCATGTGGGACAGCATCGTGCTGTTTTTCATCCGGCTTTTCCGGTGAGGGGACCGGCGGCGGCAGGTTTCTTTTCTCCTCTTTACCGAACCGCGCGGATCGTGGTTATATATGCCTGAAGTATGTAGATTGAAGGAAGTGATTGCATGGGATCGAGGCGCAGGCTGGTAATCTGGATAGTGGTCGGCATCCTGGCCGCTTTTCTGCTTCTTTCATCCACAATGGCTTACTACTATACCGAAGTTCTCTGGTTCGAGGAGCTGGGTATAAGCAGCGTCTTCTTCACCGTGCTTTCTGCGCGTTTTCTGCTGGGCCTCGCGGCGGGATTGCTGTTCGGTCTGTTCATCTTCATAAACCTGAAGCTGGTGCGCGGGACCATGATACATCTGTCCGGCCAGCTGGCAGAGCCGGGCACCGGACGCTGGTTTGCGCCCCGGATCATTGATCGCATCATCACCCTGGTGTCGGTGGGCTTCGGAGTACTCACGGGGATATCGATGTCCACCGAGTGGGAAACGCTCCTGCGCTTCATACACCAGACCCCCTTCGGCATCAGCGACCCGCTGCACGGGAGGGATGTGGCCTTTTACGTTTTCACCCTCCCGGTCCACCGCATAGTGTTTAATTCTGCCGGCTTTCTGCTGCTTCTCACCGCTCTGGTGGTGGCGCTTATCTACTTCTTTGCCGGTTCTATCAACTTCCTGGGCGGGCGGGTCAACGTGCACCCCCGGGCCCGCGCTCACCTGGGCGGGCTGATAGCCGGCTACCTGCTGCTGAAGGCCTGGGGCTACTGGCTGGACGCGTTCGAACTGGTGTATTCTCCCCGCGGGGTGGCATTCGGCGCCGGCTACACTGACGTTCACGCTCACCTTCCGGTGTTCAGGATAATGACGGTGCTTTCTGTACTGGCGGCCGGGATTGCTTTATGGTACATCAAGGCGCGGGACATAAGGTGGTTCTACGCGGCCATAGCGGTGATGCTGGTCGGGTCGGTGGGGCTGGGTACGGCTTACCCGGCGGCGATTCAGCGCCTGGTGGTGCAGCCGAACGAAATTCAGATGGAACGGCCCTACATCGAGTACAACATCGACTACACCCGCACCGCCTACGGGCTGGATGAAGTGACCGAGGTGCCGTTTGCCGCCCTGGATACGTTGGACTGGGAACAGCTGGAACAAAATATGGATACGGTGGAAAACGTCCGCCTGTGGGACTGGCAGCCGCTTCTGGAGACTTACCGGCAGCTGCACACCATCCGGGCGTATTACAATTTCCCCGATGCCGATGTGGACCGGTACATGGTCAATGGCGAGTACCAGCAGGTGCTGATCGCCGCGCGGGAGCTGGACTACACGCAGGTCCCGGGGGCAGAGACCTGGGTCAACCGGCGCCTGCAGTACACGCACGGGCACGGGGTGGTCATGAGCCCAGCGGCCGAGTTCACCGAGGAGGGGCTCCCGCACATGTACATCCGGGACATCCCGCCGGAAAGTGAGATAGATATTCAGGTTGAAAATCCCAGCATCTACTACGGGGAGATGACTCAAGATTACGTCATTTCTAACACGCACGAGCCGGAGCTGCATTATCCGTCCGGCGACACCAACGTATACATGCACTACGACGGGACCGGCGGCGTCGCCCTGGGGGGACTGCTGCGGAGATCGGCGTTTGCCCTGCGCTTCGGTGACTACAACCTGGTGCTCAGTGCGGCACTGCACCCGGAGTCGCGCATCATGTACCACCGAGGCCTGCAGGACAGGATTCGCCGCGCCGCCCCGTTCCTCATGCTGGATGACGACCCCTACATTGTGGTCTGCACGGATGAAAACCGGCTGTTCTGGATACAGGATGCCTACACACACACCACCCGCTTTCCCTATTCCGAGCCGTACACGCGGAGGACCAACTACCTGAGAAACTCGGTGAAGGTGGTGGTGGATGCCTACAACGGCGACATGGACTTTTACATCTTCGATGAGGATGACGCCATAGTCCAGACCTACGAAGCCATCTTCCCGGATCTCTTTGAGCCGATGGAGGAGATGCCGGAGACTCTGAGCAGCCACGTGCGGTACCCGATGGGTCTGTTCGAGACGCAGATGGAGATGTTTCGGACCTATCACATGACCGACCCGGTGGTCTTTTACAACAAGGAGGATCTCTGGGCCTTCCCGGAGGAGACCTTCCGGGGCCAGACCCGCCGGATGACCCCGTATTACATCATGGCCAACCTCCCGCAGGTGGGCGAGGAACTGGAGTTTTTGACCATGATGCCGTTTACGCCCGAGCACCGCGACGTGATGATAGCCTGGGCGGCGGGCCGCTCCGACCTGGAGAACTACGGGGAGCTGGTGGTGTATCTGATGCCGAAGGGACGGACGGTGCTGGGCCCCTCACAGATTGAGGCGCGCATCGACCAGGACGATGAAATCTCCCAGCTGTTCACTCTGTGGGGACAGTCTGGATCCTCGGTGATCCGCGGCAACCTCCTGGCACTTCCCATTGAGGAATCGCTGCTGTACGTCGAGCCGATCTACCTGGAGGCCGTCGACCGGGGGCTGCCCGAGCTGCGGCGCGTCGTAGTCGCGCACGGCCGGCGCCTGGCGATGGGGCGGAGCGTGGCCGAGGCCATGGAGATCCTTTTTGGCGAGCGCGACCCGCTCGACCCCGATGAACTGATGGATCCTGATCTGATCGACGATGACGATGTCGATGTCGATCCGCCCGCACCAGATGCAGATGATGCACAGCGGGCGTGGGATCTATTCCAGCGCGCCCAGCGGGCCCTGCGGGACGGGAACTGGAGCCGCTACGGCGAGCTGATGTCCGAGCTGGAGGATATCCTGGAGCGGCTGCAGGAGACCCCGGAGTAGGAGGCTGCAGTTTGCCTGATCCTGGTGTGCAAGCGGCGGGGCATCATCTGTTCTGTTCGGGCCGGTGATGCCCCGATGTCATTTTGTGCGGTGAGGCCGGAAAGGAGTTGAGATGAATTGACAGTTGATGCACGTATTGCTGAGCTCAGTGAACATGTGGGCGAATCGGTGCGGATACGGGGGTGGCTGTATAACTTCCGCTCCAGCGGCCGCATTGCCTTTCTTCTGGTGCGGGATGGGAGCGGGCTGGTGCAGGTCGTCGCCTCCGAACCCGACCTGACGGAGGAGGAATGGGGAGAGATCCTGGATCTGACGCAGGAGTCCTCGGTGATAGTGCGGGGGACGGTGCGGGAGGATGCGCGGTCACCCGGGGGGGTTGAGATGCACCTGGAGCACATCGAGGTGGTGCAGCGGGCAGAGGACTACCCGCTGGCGCTGAAGGAGCACGGACCGGAATTTCTGCTGGACAACCGTCACCTGTGGCTGCGCAGCCCGCGGCAGGTGGCAATAATGCGCGTCCGCGACCGCCTGATGGCCGAGCTGGAGGCATTTCTGCGCGATGACGGCTTCATACGAGTTGACACCCCGATTCTTACCCCCAATGCCTGCGAGGGCACCAGTACATTGTTTGAGACCGAATACTTCGGGGAAGAGGCTTTTCTGACCCAGAGCGGGCAGCTGTACAGTGAGGCCACCTGCGCCGCGCTCGGGCGGGTATACTGCTTCAGTCCCGCGTTCCGGGCGGAAAAATCCAAGACCCGCCGCCACCTCATAGAATTCTGGATGCTCGAGCCGGAGATTGCCTACTGCGACCACGAAGACAACCTGCGCCTGCAGGAGCGAATGGTGGAAGCGGTGGTCTCCCGGGTCCTCGAGACGTGTGCGGACGAGCTGGAGACGCTGGAGCGAAATCTGCAGCCCCTGGAGAGGGTTAAGGCGCCCTTCCCGAGAATAACATATGATGAGGCCCTGAACATTCTGGAAGATGCAGATATTCCGATTGAGTGGGGTGAAGATTTCGGAGCGCCGCACGAGACGGAGATCGCCCGTCACTTCGATCGCCCGGTTTTCGTGGAGAAGTTCCCGGGACAGTGTAAGGCCTTTTACATGGAGCCTGACCCACAACGGCCGGAGCTGGTGCTGGCCGCGGATCTGCTCGCGCCCGAAGGTTACGGTGAGATCATTGGCGGGAGCCAGCGCATCGATGATTACCAGCTGCTCCGGGAAAAGATTCACGAATTCGGGCTGCCGGAAGAAGAGTTCGGGTGGTATCTGGACCTGCGGCGGTACGGTTCGGTGCCGCATTCCGGTTTCGGACTGGGCATTGAGCGTACTCTGGCGTGGATCGGCGGGCTGGATCATGTGCGGGAGACAATACCGTTCCCCAGGCTGTTGAACCGCCTGAGGCCGTAGACTGCCTCAATCATCAGAGGAGGGGGGACGAAGCTTTGCTCGAGGAGATCGGGGAACAACTGCGGGCCAAAAGAGAGAGCCTCGGTCTCAGTCTCGACGATATTCAACGTGCCACAAAGATTCGCAGCAGATATCTGCATGCAGTGGAGGAAGGGGAGGAAGAGGTGCTCCCCGCCGATGTGTACACCCGCGGCATCATCCGCCGGTACTGCAGTGAGGTGGGTCTGGACGAGGAACCGGTGCTGGAGATGTTCGACGAGTGGCGCCGGGAACACGACCGGACGTCGCTGAACGAACGGCTCTCCCGCACCCCGGGAAGCGGAAATATCACCCTCCGTCCCGTTCAGCCCTCCCGCGGATGGGGAATCCTGGTCATCATTGCTGCGGTCCTGGTGCTGGCGGGCTCCGCCGGTGCGGCGTATTATCTGATAATACTGCCGCAGGCCGAACTCTCGCTTTTCAACAATGACGAGGAGCCGGCGGAAGACCCCAATGATGCCGTCGAGGAAGAGCCGGAGGAAGAGGAAGAACCGGATGGTGAACCCCCGGAGGAAGAGCTGGAGGAGCCGCCCGAACCCGGGGTGCAGCGCGAGGAGGGACCCGAGCCGGACGAAATTACCTACACCGTGGAGGGGGCGGAGGACCTTCACGTCTCCGTCTCCGCCGCGGCCCCCTGCTGGATTCGCATATGGATTGACGGTGAGCGCCTGCCCGACGACATCACCCTGCAGCCCGGCGATGAGGCTGACTGGACCGCCGACTCCAGCGTGACGCTGCGCGCCGGGTACCCGCAGGGTCTGATCATGACCGTCAATGAGGTGGATATGGAGCGCGAGGACGCCAGCAACCCCCGCTACCTGCGCTTCCGCCTGGCCGAGTGACGGTTCTGCCCCGGCCGCCCGCCGCATAGGCTGGGGCGGGGAGTGACGCAGGTGAAGCGTACGGTGATCGCCATCTCTGTCCTGTTCATCCTGCAGTGTGCCTGTGCAGTGCCGCCGGCGGCGGCCGATGGCAGCGGTGCGTATCCCCCCGATGCCTTCGAAGATGATGTACCGGATCTGAGTGCCGGCGCATTTGCGCTGGTCGATGTCAGGACGGGCGTAGTGCTGACCGGTCATGAGATTCATGCTCCAATGCATCCCGCCAGTCTCACCAAGCTCATGACACTCCTGCTCGCCTGGGAGCTGGGGCGGGGGGACGAGAGGGTGCCCGTCGGTGCCGGGGCGGCGGGCACCCCGGGATCGTCCATGGGGCTGCGCCCCGGTGAGATGTGGTCGCTGGAGTCGCTTCTCAGCGGGCTCATGCTGCCCTCCGGCAATGACGCCGGGGTGGCGCTGGCCGAGCACCTGGGCGGGAGTGTGCGGGACTTTGCGCGGCTGATGAACCAGCGGGCGACGATGCTGAACATGAACGATACTCACTATGTCAACCCGCACGGGCTGACGGAGGAGATGCACCTGAGCACGGCGCACGACCTCGCTGTGCTCACAGCGGCAGTGCTGGCGGTTCCCCAGCTGCGGCAGATTGCCTCCGCGCGCACCGCCGAGGTGCAGTCCCTACAGGGGCGGTCAGTGCAGCTGACCAACACCAACCGGCTGCTGCACGAGGACATCAGCTTCAAGGGGGTCAAGACCGGTACCACCGCGGCCGCCGGCCGCTGTCTCATAGCCATGGGACGCAGCGGGGGGAGGGAGCTTGCCGCGGTCATCCTGAAATCAACGGATCGCTACGGGGATGCGCGCCGCCTGTTGAGCTGGGGATTTGCCCAGTTCACCTGGGAGACCGTACTCCCGTCCGACCGCGCGGTTACCTCAGTGGCGGTGTCCGGCGCACCCGGGGATCGCCAGCTGGGCATAGCGCCGCGGCGCGATCTGGTCTTTCCCGTGATCGATGGCGCGCCCGGCGCGGGGGAGCCGGCAATTCACATCACCCGTGCCGCCTCCGTCGTCGGGCCCGTCCGCGGCCCGCTGGGTGAGGCGGTGGTGACGCTCGGCGGCGAACGGATCTATTCCGTGCCGCTGTACCCGCGCGGTCAATCTGAGCCCAGCAGCCGCGTGACCGGCACCAACTGATACCCTTCCCTGTGCAGTTTCTCAATCAGGATAGGGAGGGCATCGGCCACCTGGCGCGAGGAGTCGTCGGCGTGAAATTCGACGATGTATCCCGGCTGGATGTTTTCCACCACCCTTTCGGCGATTTCCTCCGGGCCAGGATTGGTCCAGTCCTCTGCATCCAGGGTGGCCAGTATTGTGGTCATGCCCATCTCCATCGCCAGGCCGGATACTTCACCGTCGCAGTAGCCCCCGGGCGGTCGGAACAGCTCCGGGCGGGAGTCTACGGCGCGTTCCATGGCCCGTGCGGCCGCATCCAGCTCCTCCTGCACAGTCCCGCGATCGGCGGATGTCAGGTCAATCTGCCTGTGCCCGAGTGATCCCACATCATGTCCCTCATCGATGGCCCGCCGCAGCAGGTCGGGATGGCCCTGCATCCACGGTCCGGCGGCGAAGAAGGTGGCGTGAACGCCGGCGGCCTGCAGCTCATCGAGCACCTCCTGGAAGGTCTTCGAGCCCCAGGTCACATTGAAGGTCAAAGCCGCCACTTCGCCGGAGACGGCCACGCGATCGATGGCGCCGGTCCGGCCGGCGGCCGGGTGGATTTCCCCGCGGAATACGGGGGTGCTCCACCGGACGACGAGCAGGAGAAGCACCAGGGAAGCCACGAGAATCACCCGACGACGGGTCTCAGTTCCCACCGTGATGAAGCGCATTGCAATACCCCCTCGCTGGGGGATTTATATGAAGTGTGGGGGGAGCTTATGTGCCGGTGACATTTTTGCCGTCGGCGCGGAGCCTGCGCTGCAGGCGCCGCCTGCGGTGCTGCAGCTCATCCAGGGAGCCGGGTGATCCCAGGCCGGTCTGGATCTGCCGCCGGACGAGGACGATGGCGCGCTCGGTGTACTCGAGGGCGCGGTCGCAGCGCCCGGCGCGGTGTTCGTAGTACTTGGCCAGCTCGATGTAGGGGAGGGGAGCGGCCAGCTCGCCCCAGCGCGAGTCCTCCCCGCGTTCGATCATGCCCTCCCAGATCTCAAGCGCCTCTTCCCACATTTGACGCCGCTTGTACCACAGAGAAGCGGTGCGGGCTACCCGTTCGAAGTGAGCGCCCCGGCATGCCTGCGCCAGCTCCAGGGCCCGCTCGAAGTGGCTCCGCGCTCTTTCATCGTCCCCGGCGCGTTCTGCCCGCCGGGCCAGCGCCAGGTTCTCCGCCGGGTGCGCGCACGCCCCGGCATCTTCCGACCGGCGCAGCATGACTGCCAAAAGAGTGATGCAGCTGAGAAGGTCCCGGGCATTATGCTCGATGACCTGCTCCAGGTGGGAAAAATCGCCGTCCTCCAGGTACAGGAAGTATCTTGCGGGAACTTCTGCCCCGGGTACGTCTCCCTCCCGGATCACGCCCAGGCGGTTGACCTCCAGGGAGGACAGCGCACAGCTGGGCAGGGTGTCCTTCCACAGGGCGCGCGCCGGGTGCAGGAGATCGTGATGGCCGGAGAACCCGTCCAGGTGGGGAAGGCGGTGCATGAGGTACCGGTGGCTGAGGAGCGGGAGATCGAAACGCTTGCCGTTGAAAGTGAACAGCAGCTCGAAGGAACCGAGAAACCGGGCGAGACGATCGAGAAGTTCACCCTCACACTCCAGATCGGAGAGGAAGAACTGCCTGATGCGGAACTCCTCCGCGCGGAAATATCCCACACCGATCAGGAATACATAGGTCCCGGCGCC
>Ga0207421_10005256_pt1 | contig 14587 bp, 11 predicted proteins | sample SodLakKL_010_SED_4_FD_187542 | JGI IMG/M metagenome (GOLD analysis project Ga0207421, IMG submission 187542) | Alkaline sediment microbial communities from Lake Tanatar, Kulunda Steppe, Russia - 8KL_010_SED (SPAdes) (version 2) | ecosystem: Environmental > Aquatic > Non-marine Saline and...
GCCAGGCGGGATTGCGCCCGCAGTGCCACCTGTTCGGAGGGAAAGCAGACGCTCAGTGTCCGGCTTGTGGTCGAGGGTTTGACATCGGCATCATCGATCTGTCGACCTGGGGGACCCACAGGTCGAATCTTTTTCGCTCGGTGTTTGCGCTTTTCGTCGGCGATTTTTCTGCACCTCCTTCTTAGGGCTATAATGTGCAGCTAGCCGATGCCTCATTCCCCCGCAGTGGGAGGCTGGCGCCAGAGACATGGTATAATTCGAAGATGTGTTGCAACGACGAAGCAGAAGGGGTTCAATCGGAGGGATACAGTGAGCAAGATCAGAGATGCGAGTCACCTGGCGGCTGAGCTGAAAAGGATCGACAGCAAGGGCTACAAGGCATACAAAGACATCGCCGGTATCTACCGGGTGGACGACTTCACTCTTTTCGTAGACTACGTACAGGGAGATCCCTTTGCCTCGCCCTCGAAGCTCCGGCTCCGGCTCGAAGCGGGGCGCGCACAGTTTCCTGAAGAGCTCTTTGAAAACCCCGACAGAAAAGTGGCGCTGGAAGACTACATCCTCCGCGCCTTTGATGCCGCGCTTGACCGCGTGGCCAAGGGCAACCGGGGCTCCGGTAAGAGCGGGATGCTGGCTGTGGACCGCCCGGGACAGCAGGTGCTGGAGCGCACAGCGGTGGTTGTGGATCCCGACTACGTCGAGGTCCGCCTGTCGGCCGGTCTCCCGGCCCGGGGACGCCGGGTCCTGGGCCTGCAGGCGCAGAAAATGCTTTTGAAGGAAATACCAGCGGCCGGAAGGAGTGCACTGTACTGCGGGGCGCTCGATTCCGACCGGATGCGTGATTTCGTCCTTTCAGTGGAAAATGCCGCGAAGCTGCGGCGCCAGCTGTCCTCCATGGGGGCGGTGGCCTTTGTGGCGGACGGGTCAATTCTGCCCCGCGAATCCGGAGTTTCCGAGCGCCCGATGTCCCGCGATGCGGCGGTACCTTTTGGGGCCCCGCCCACACTCAAGAAGGAGGTCTCGCTGGCAAATGGCGGCCGGGCGTCCGGAATGATAATCCCCGAAGGGGTAACTCTCATTGTCGGGGGAGGATATCATGGCAAATCGACCCTGCTTGAAGCACTGGACCGGGGGATCTACAACCACATTCCGGGCGACGGACGCGAGCTGGTCGTAACCTGCCCCACCGCGGTCAAGATCCGGGCGGAGGATGGCAGACAGGTCACGGGAGTAGACATTCGCCCGTTCATCCGCGACCTGCCCAACCGTACCGACACTGGTAACTTCACCACCCCTTCGGCCAGCGGGAGCACCTCACAGGCAGCCAATATAATGGAGGCCCTCGAGATGGGGGCGGACGCGCTTCTGGTGGACGAAGATACCAGTGCTACTAACTTCATGGTGCGCGACATGCGCATGCAGCTGCTGGTGGCAGCCGACAAGGAGCCCATAACCCCGTTCATTGACCGGGTGAAACAGCTGTACCGTCAGCGGGGGGTTTCCACGGTGTTGGTGGTGGGCGGTTCCGGTGATTACTTCGATGTTGCAGATAATGTCATCATGATGGATCACTACCGGCCCCGGGATGTAACGTCCGAGGCGGCGGAGATAGCCGAGCGTTTTCCGACCGGCCGGGCCGGGGAGTCTCAGGGCGGGATGCCCCGCCGGAACCGCCGCCACCCCGACCGGGACAGCATCGATGCGCGTCGAAAAGGCAGGATAAGAGTGAAGACGCGGGGACTTTTCACAATTCAGTTTGGCACGGAGACTGTAGACCTGTCCGGCGTGGAGCAGCTGGTCGACTACAGTCAGACCCGGGCCATCGCCGATGCGCTGGTGTACATCCGGAGATATTTCCCGGATATGTGCATTTATGATGGGCTTGACCGGCTGGATCAGGAACTGGATGAAAAAGGACTGGATGTCCTGTCCCCGTTCCGCGGTCACCCTGGTGACTATGCCCGCCCCCGGGCCATTGAAGTGGCGGCGGCGCTGAACCGCCTGCGCTCCCTGCGGCTGCAGAAGACTGAGTACATGCGGACCGGGGGAGGATGAGGTCGTGCCCGAGCGCAACCTGGTGGATGTTGCGGTGCGGAAGACGCCGAAATCCGGGTTGTCCACCAGCGGGGACAGCGTGGATGTGGTGGAGCGGCCGCGCGGAGGGCTCTCCGTGGTGGCAGCCGATGGGCAGGGCAGTGGTGAGGCCGCCAAGCGGGTGAGCAACCTGGTGGTGGCGCGTGCGGCGTCGCTCATTGCTGAGGGAGCACGCGACGGGGCTGTTGCCCGGGCGGTGCACGACAATCTCTACGCCCTGCGGGGCGGTAAGGTCGTCTGCACCCTCACCATTTTGTCCGTAGATCTGTATACGCGGACTTTTGTGATCTCGCGCAACGGCAATGCCGGTGCCCTGTTTTTCGACGGCGAACGGATCACCTCTCTCGGAGAGGAAGTTCCGCCCATTGGCGTGCATCATTACACCAAGCCGGCCATACTGGAGTGCCCGCTGCGGCCGGGTGCAGCCGCTGCTGTTTTCACCGATGGGGTGTTCTATGCCGGGCGCAGAAGGGGAAGGGAACTGGGAATCGAACCGTTGGCAGATATCCTGCGCGGTTCTGCGGGTACCGCCTCTGATGTTGCAGACGATATGTTCAGTGCAGCCTTTTCTGCCGCGGGTCAGGCTTCGAGAGACGACATGTCCCTGGCAGTTGTGACTCTGCGATCGAGGAAGGTTGCTCTAGGAGAGGCGGCGGTGCGATCCATTGACATTGCGTTTCCGTTCTGAACGACGATGGATCGGGCGGCGCGTTCTGCCTCCAGCCGGCCCGCCCCGCGTGGCGGTGGTGGGACCGTGTGCTGCGGGCAAGAGCACTCTTGTGGCCAAGCTGCGTCGTTATGGGATTGAGGCACATTCTGTGGCACAGGAGCACTCAAATGTGCCGCAGATGTACCTGCAGCGGGATCCAGATTATGTGGTCTATCTCGACGTGAGCCACGAAGAGATAACTCGCAGGCGTCGGGTAGGCTGGGGATCGGTTCGCCTTGAGCGCCAGCTGGATCGTCTGCGGCGGGCCCGGGAGGATGCCGATCTGATCATCCATACGGATGGACTCGGCGCAAACGAGATCTACCGCAGGGTGCTGCAGTTTATCTGGAAAGGGGCAGACTGAGGAGTGGGTGAACTGGAGGTATCGGTTGAGCAGCTCAGAGATGACGATGAAGTGATCGCGTACTTGAAGCAGGGTGATGAGCAGCTCGGCAATCTCGGCCTGACCGAGCATGGGGTGCGTCATGCGGGGCTGGTTTCTGACATAGCCGCGAACGTGATGCGCCGCCTGGAGCTGGGAGAGGAATGCGCCGAGCTGGCGGCTATAGCCGGCTTTCTGCACGATATAGGAAACGTTTTTCACCGCCATGATCACGCCCACGTGGGTGCGGTGTTGAGCCACCGGATGCTGCGGGAGCGCAATCTTTCGCCCCGCTCGACGGCCGTCGTGGTGGGTGCCATAGGCAATCACGAAGAGAGGGACGGGCAGATCGTCAGTGCGGTGGGTGCAGCTCTGGTCCTGGCAGACAAGTCTGACGTTCACCGCTCGCGGGTGCGCGTCGATGATCTGGCGCAGTTCGACATTCATGACCGCGTCAACTACGCGGCAGAGCGTTCCTTCCTGGACGTGAATGCGGTCGAGGAGACTATCACCCTGCGGTTGGAGATCGACACGGATCTATCTCCCGTGATGGACTACTTCGAAATTTTCATGACGAGGATGATGATGTGCCGCAGGGCAGCCACCTTCCTGGGACAGCGATTTTCCCTGGAGATAAACGGCATGCGGATGCTGTAGCCGGTCCTGCTGAATTGACACTATTTCTCGAGCGAAGATATAATTTGGGACGCATATTCGGGCGATTTGGAAGGGAGCGAGTGGATGCGGAGGCAGCGGCGAAGGACTCACTTGATATACATCGCCCTGCTGATCCTGGCAATGTGTGGGATCGGTTATTACTACGGGTCTCATCAACCGGTGTGGGATGAGATCAACAAAGGGCTGGATCTGGTCGGCGGGATTCATATCGTCCTCGAGGCCGAGGATCCGGAGGTTTCCGATCAGGCCATGAACTCGGCTGTAGAGGTGATTCGTCGCCGGGTGGATGGACTCGGGGTTACCGAGCCGGAGATCATGCGGGAGGGGACACGGCGAATTGTGGTGAACCTGCCCGGGGTTCGTGATCCCGAGGAAGCTATGGAGATCATAGGAAGGACCGCCCGTCTGGAGTTTACGGATGAGGACGGCCAAGTGCTTCTGACCGGCGAGCATCTGCGCGAGGCGGGGGCGATGTTTCAGACCACCGATATCGGGACTCAGGAGCCGATTGTGACCCTGGAATTCGACGCTGAGGGTACCAGGCTTCTGGCTGATGCCACGCAGAAGCACCTGGGCGAACGCATCATAATCATGCTGGACGATGAAGAGGTGCAGGCGCCGGTGGTGCGCAGTGCAATAACCGATGGACGTCCCATCATCGAGGGTTACGAGAACCTGCAGGAAGCGCAGGAGATTGCGGTGATTCTCAATTCCGGCGCTCTTCCCGTGGATCTCGAGCCGCTCCGCCCTCAGTTCGTCAGCGCTACTCTGGGTGAAGCCGCGGTGCAGCAGAGCTGGCAGGCGGCTATCATAGGTGTGGCGGCCGTGGTTGCTCTGATGGTCGCCTTCTATCGCGTCCCCGGGGGCTGGGCCGTTCTGGCGCTGGGTCTGTATGTTATCCTCGTACTGGTGGCGCTGTACGCTATTGATGCCACACTGACGCTTCCCGGGATTGCCGGTATCATTCTGTCGATAGGTATGGCCGTGGATGCCAACGTCATCATTTTTGAACGAATCAAAGAGGAAGTCCGGGGTGGTGCCACGCCCCGTGCGGCTATTGACAGCGGTTTCCGAACCGCCCTGCGCACCATTGTGGATGCCAATGTCACCACACTGATAGCGGCCGGGGTACTCTACTGGCTGGCCACCGGCCCGATCCGGGGTTTTGCGGTTACCCTGTCGCTGGGAATTATCGTCAGCATGTTCACTGCCATGGTCATTACTCGCTTCGCCCTGATTCAGCTGGCCGGTGCGGGATTGATCCGTGAGGGATCGGCCTTTTTTGGCACGAGGGGAGGGCGAAGAGATGGCTAAAAGAGATGGACGGACTGACGCAAGACTGCCACTATCCAATTTCAAGTTCGCCGATCGCGGCCGCCTGTGGTTCATAATATCGGGGGTAATAATTTTCGCGGGTCTCATCAGTCTGGCGGTGCAGGGCCTGAATCTTGGCGTGGACTTCACGGGTGGCTCGGTGCTGGAGCTGCAGTACGAGGAGCAGGTGACTTCAGCCGAGATAGAGGAGGTCGTCGCGGGTTATCCCGTAATGAGGGGTGCGATGGTACAGCGAATAGGAGAGCGAACCATCCGCATCCGCGCCCCGCAGCTGCCCGAGGGCGAACAACGGGAGCAGATGTATGCGGACATGGGTGACCTCGGGGATTATGAGATCGCCATGCTGGATGAGGTTTCCCCGGTAATCGGGCGCGAGCTCACCCGGGCCGGCCTGATGGCAGTAGCCATTGCCATAATCGGCATGGTCGGATACATAACCGTTCGCTTCGAGTATCGGTTTGCGGTCTGTGCCATAGCTGCCCTTTTGCACGACAGCTTCTTGACCCTCGGCCTGTTTTCCATGCTGCAGGTGGAGATAGATAGTGCCTTCATTGCTGCCGTTTTGACAATTGTGGGCTACTCAGTGAACGATACCATAGTTATCTTTGATCGGGTGCGGGAGAATCTCCGTTACCGGGAAACGGGCGAGCACCTGAATATCATGGTCGACAGGAGCATCCGCCAGTCGTTGATGCGCAGCGTGGCCACTTCCATGACCACTTTTGTGGCCATCGGCGCGCTCTGGTTGTTCGGGGGCGAGGCACTGCGGAACTTCACCTTTGCACTGCTGCTGGGTGTGGTCGTCGGCACATACTCCTCCCTGTTCATAGCCAGCCCGCTCTGGGTCATGTGGCAGAAGGCCCGGCCCAGCAGGCTGATCTCTAACGTCTGAGGTCCTGGGCGCAGGCTATCCTGTGCAGGAACACTGCTGTCCGGATTTTCCCGGTGTTGATAGAAGTGGAAAGGACCAGCTATGAGATTTACACTGATTCTTACACTCACACTGATTGTGGCTCTTGCAATAGCGTTATTTGCGGCGCAGAACCCGGCTTTCGTAGTTGTTCAGTTCTTTCACTGGCGGACCGAGACTTCGATGGCGGTCGTGGTGGTCGCATCTGTGGCGGTAGGGGCACTGCTTCACGCAGTTGTCAGTGCACTGCGCCATCTCCTGCGGGGTATCCGACACCGGGAGGCCCTGCGACAGATAGAGGAGCTGGAGTATGAGCTGGATCAATTCAAAAAGAGCAATGATCAGCTGCGGCAGCAGGTGAAAACTCTGCGGCACCAGCTGGAGGACGGAGCCGCAGCGGGGGATGAAGAGTCACCGGATGCCCGGAAGGAGGACGATTCTTCATAGTTTTCTGGCGCGTTGCTACCCTGGACGCAGAGCTCGTGCAGCTGCTGCGGGATGAATGCGGTGTCTCGCACCTGAGTGCTGTCGTTCTTGCGGCCCGTGGATTTACGGACCCGCAGGAGGTGAGCGATTTTCTGCAGGCGGACTTCACCTCCCTGTCCGATCCTTTCGAATTACCCGACATCGAGAGGGCTGTCGCCCGCATTCGTTCCGCCGTGGACGAAGGGGAGAAGATTCGAATCTTCGGTGACTATGACTGCGACGGGATAACCGGGACGGCGCTTCTCCTGTCAGTTCTTCGCGACATGGGCGCGACGGCTGACTGCCGGATTCCGGTGCGCCTGCGCGAGGGATATGGCTTGAATGCAGCGGCGGTAGATGAGGCCGTACAGGATGAAGTCGGGCTGCTCATCACCGTCGACTGCGGTATTACCGCGCGCGATGAAGTGAACAGGGCGCGGGAGGGTGGAGTCGATGTCGTCATTACGGACCATCACCAGCCCGGAGGGGCGCTCCCCCGGGCAGAGGCGGTGATCAACCCCCAGCGGGAGGATTCGGACTACCCATTTTCCGACCTGGCAGGTGTCGGCGTGTGCTACCAGCTGGGGCGGGCACTGACCGGGGATGACCTGACTGATGAGCTGGATCTGGTGGCTGTGGGTACCGTGGCGGATATGGTGCCGCTGGTGCAAGAGAACCGACTTTTGACCAGGTCCGGCCTGCAGCAGCTGCGACGGTCACAGCGCCCACTGCTCAATGCGCTTGCCCGTGTGTCGAGCGTGGATCTGTCATACGTCACCGAGGAGGACATCGCCTATCGTTTGGCCCCGCGGATTAACGCCCCTGGACGCCTGTATGATGCTTCCCCGGTGGTACGTGCCCTCCTGACGGGGGATCGTCGCACTGCCGCCTGCGCCGCGAAGTGGTGCGACCGGGCCAACCGGAAGCGCAGGCACCTGACGGACAGGGCATCTTTCGCCGCCCGCCTGCAGGTGGAGACCACTTCTGAGGGGGAGGGTGCCGGAATCGTGCTCTGTGGCGAGGACTGGCACGCCGGGGTGGTGGGATTGGTTGCCACCAGGATAGCTGAGCAGTACCGCCGGCCATCCATAGTTCTCACCTCCGATCCGGAGGATCCAGAGATGTTGAAGGGTTCCGGGCGCGGAATCGCCGAGTCTTCTCTGCTGGATGCCCTCAGGCGGTGCGAGGCGCATCTGCATGAGTACGGTGGACATGCCTCCGCGGCCGGCCTGAGCATAAGACGGGGGGATCTCGCTGACTTCCGAGATGCCTTCAACCGCGCCGTGCGGGAGATCCTGGATGCGGATCAGGTAATACCCACGCTGAAGGTTGATGCCCAGGTGCCGCTGCGGCTCATATACCCGGAGGCGGTCCAAGACCTGCAGCGGCTCGGTCCCTTCGGGATGAAAAACCCGCGGCCCATGTTTCTGTCCCGCGACGTGCGGGTGCGCCGGGCCCGTCCCGTGGGCGCAGATGACCGCCATTTGTCTCTCGAGCTGGAGCAGGAGGCGTTGAAAGTGATTGGTTTTCACCTGGCGGAGGAATGGCGTAGCGCCCGGGGACCATCCAAAATCGATATGATATACTCTCCCGGGGTCAGCTGGTGGCAGGGCCGTCCCCGCGCGGAGCTCGTCCTTGAGGCCCTGCGGCCGGCCGGTGCGAGTGATCAGGAGGTTCTGCAGCAGCGGCTGCGGCGCCGCTGGCGCTTTTTGCACCGCCTGTATCCCGACCGGGATATGCTCCGTCAGATCTACCGTCTCCTGCGGCGAGGCGGGGCGGGCGACCGGAATGGGGAAGTCGCCGCCGCCGCTGATGCTGACCCGGATACCTCCGGTTCAGGCCTGTTTGATCCCGAGGGCGAAGACGCCGGGTGGATTCTGGAGAATATGCCTGGATTGGACAGGGAGGGGCTTTACTGCGCGCTGGACATCCTGTCGGAGATGAGCCTCATTGCTCCCCTCACCAAGGGAGGTCGACAGCTGTGGCTGCCGCTGCCCGACCCTCCCTCCGAGGTCACTCCAGAAGATTCCCCCACGTATGCCAGAAGTAAGGCAGAACTGCACCGGGTCAGAGATGCAGCCGAGATGCAAGAGCCGGATGCGGCGACGATCGCCCGAACGCTGTACCGCTTTGATGGATAGAGATACACTGATGACCAGAGAGGTGGGGAAGAGTCTTGAGTATTGAGGAGCTCATATCCTCCACATCTCAATATCTTTCGGAGGAGGCGCGGGAGCGAATTCGTACAGCGTACAGTTTCGCTGAGGATGCTCACGCGGGACAGCGCCGGGTTTCCGGTGAACCGTTTGTGCATCATCCCCTCTCCGTGGCTCTGATTCTCGCTGATCTGGAGATGGATGCCGATACCCTGGTGGCTTCCCTGCTGCACGATGTCGTGGAGGACAGCCAGGTGACCCTTGATGATCTGCGAGAGCGCTTCGGTGATCATGTGGCCGAGATGGTGGACGGGGTGACCAAGCTGACCCAGCTGGAGGCACGCACCCGGGCGGAAGAGCAGGCGGAGAACCTGCGGAAAATGTTTGTGGCCATGGCTCGTGATATCCAGGTCATCCTCATCAAGCTGGCAGACCGGCTGCACAATATGCGCACCCTGGGATCGCTTTCTCCCCAGCGACGCAGGGCCATTGCCGAGGAGACGCTGGACATATTTGCCCCGCTGGCGCATCGCCTGGGCATCTCACGGATTCAGGTCGAGCTGGAAGACCTGGCCCTCAAGCACCTGCACCCCGACGAGTACCACAATCTTGCCCGTGAGGTGCCGGTCCGCAAGCAGAAGCGGGAGGATTTTATTAATGAGATCACAGATGAACTGGAGGGCGCCCTGGACGAACTGGACATTGAAGGGGAGATTCAGGGTCGGACCAAACACTTTTACAGCATATACAAGAAGCTGGACCAGCAGAACAAATCGCTGGATGAAATTTATGATCTGGTTGCTATCCGGGTCATAGTGGAAAATATCAAGGACTGCTACGCGGTTCTCGGCATGGTGCACAATCTCTGGCATCCCATTCCAGGAAGATTCAAGGACTACATTGCCATGCCCAAGAGCAACATGTATCAATCGCTGCATACCACGGTCATTGGCCCCCGGGGAGTTCCGTTTGAGATCCAGATACGCACCTGGCCCATGCACCGGGTGGCCGAATACGGAATTGCCGCACACTGGCGGTACAAGGAGGGTGAGACGGACGAGGAGTTCGACAAGAAACTTACCTGGCTTCGTGAGGTGCTGGAATGGCAGAGTGAGGCCCCGGACCCGCACGAGTTCATGGAATCGCTGCGGATAGATGTCTTCTCCGATGAGGTGTTCGTCTTTACTCCCAAGGGCGACGTGATCGAGCTGCCCGCCGACTCAACGCCCATCGATTTCGCCTACCGCATACACACCGAGGTGGGACACAGGTGCGTCGGCGCCAAGATCAACGGCCGGATAGCCCCGCTGGATACCGCGCTGCAGAACGGCGACATAGTGGAGATTTTGACCAGCAAACAGAGCCGCGGACCCAGCTCCGACTGGTTGAAAATCGTTCAGACCTCCAGCGCGCGCTCCCGGATCAGGCAGTGGTTCAAGCGCGAGCGCCGGGAAGAGAATCTCGAGCGCGGCGAGGACCTCCTGAAGGCAGAGATCCAGTCACTCGGACTCGAGGTGGACGACCTGTGGAATGAGGAGTACTTCGCCCGGATCCGCCAGCGCTTCAATTTCGATACCACCGAGGATGTGTTGGTGGCCATCGGCTACGGGGGATTGACCGCCGGCCAGGTGGTAACGCGCCTGCACGACATGTACCGCGAGGAACACGTCGGTGAAGAAATTACCATTGACGAGTCGTCTCTGAGGGAAAAGCTGCCGCGCACCACTGACAAGGAGCACGGGGTCAAGGTCCGGGGCATTGACAATGTACTGGTTCGCTTGGCCCGCTGCTGCAATCCGGTTCCCGGGGATGACATCGTGGGATACATCACACGTGGACGTGGGGTCTCTATCCACCGCTCGGACTGCCCCAACATCACACGGTACATGGACGATCAGAACAGGATCATTGACGTTTCGTGGGAATCGGTGGAGGCCCGTTACTATCCGGTGCAGATTCAGATAACCGCCATCGACCGCCCCGGACTGCTGTCCGATGTTGCGCAGACTGTGGCCTCGTTCAGCACCAACATCCTGGATGCCAAGGCCCGGACGCGCAGTGATGAGTTGGCGGTGGTATCAATGGTGCTCGAGATCCATGATCTGGAGCAGCTGGGATACATCAAGCAGAGGGTCGAGCGCATTCGCGACGTACTGCATGTGGAAAGAGTATCGCACTGAGGGAGGGAACGATACATTGCGAGCAGTGGTACAGCGTGTCACACGGGCGGCGGTAAGCATCGACGATGAGGAAGTAGGGAAGATCGGCAGGGGGCTGGCCGTATTTTTGGGAATCGGCTCCGACGATGATGAAAAGGATATAGAATACCTGGTGGACCGGACAGTCAACCTCAGGGTGTTCCCGGACGAGGACGGAAAGATGAATGTGTCGACGCTGGACGCCGCCGCCGACGTGCTCCTGGTGTCGCAGTTTACCCTGTATGGGGACTGTCGCGGTGGCAGACGCCCCTCATTTGTGGATGCGGCACCACCCGACCGGGCGCGGTCTCTTTACGAGACCTTCATCGAGCGGATGGAGGAATATCCCCTGGAGGTGGCGACCGGTGAATTTGGTGCTTTCATGCTGGTTGACCTGGAGAACTGGGGTCCGGTGACGCTGCTTCTCGACAGTGACAAAAAATTCTGAGCCAGGTGTTCTGGCCGGGGCCCTGCAGATGGATACAGGCGTCGGTGGGGCATTGTCAGGATGAAGGGATTTGGAGGTTGAAACGATGACGATGAAGCGTCCGCGGGGAACGGCTGACGTCACGCCGGGGGACATTGCCAGGTGGCGTTACATAGAGGATATTGCCCGCGAGGTGTGCCACCTGTACGGCTATGGGGAGATCATCACGCCGACGATGGAGGATACCGAGCTGTTCCGTCGCACGGTGGGGGAGACTACCGACATTGTGGAAAAAGAGATGTATACCTTTGAGGACCGCAGCGGGCGAAGCCTGACCCTGCGGCCTGAAGGCACGGCTCCCACCGCGCGTATGTATCTGCAGGAGAATCTGTACTCTGTGGCACAGCCCGTAAAACTGGCCTATGTGGGTTGCCCGTTCTTCCGGTACGAGCGGCCCCAGGCCGGCCGCATGCGGGAATACCACCAGTTCGGGGTAGAGTGCTTCGGCAGCGCAGATGCTGCGGTTGATGCCGAGGTGATTGCTCTTGCCTGCGACTTTTTACACCGGACCGGGGTGGACCAGCTGCAGCTCGGGGTGAACAGCATAGGTTGCCCGGATTGCCGGAATGATTATCGCGAGGCCCTGCGCGATCACTTCGAGCCGCACCTCGAGCAGCTGTGTGTCGATTGCCAGAGGCGGTACGAGGTGAACCCCCTGCGGCTTCTCGACTGTAAGCGGGACGAATGCGGGGACAAAGCGGCGGGTGCTCCGTCCATGCTGCAGTACCTGTGTGGAGAATGTGCTGCACACTTCGCTGAATTGCGGGAGCACCTCGAGAGGTTTGGGCTGCCACACGAGGTGGACCAGACTCTCGTGCGCGGCCTGGACTACTACACCAGGACAGTTTTTGAGATAACCCATCACACGCTGGGGGCGCATGATGTGGTCTGTGGGGGCGGCCGTTACGATGGGCTGGTGGAGGTGCTCGGCGGTGATCCCACCCCTGCGGTGGGCTTCGGGCTCGGGATAGAGCGCCTGCTTTTGATCCTGGAGGAGGAAGAGATTGAACTGCCCTCTGTGCCCGGGCTGGACTGCTTCATAATATACATAGGGGAGGATGCGAAGGGTGCGGGGCTGCAGCTCCTGCAGGAACTGCGTTCGGAGGGCATAAGCGCCGACACCGATTACCTCGAGCGCAGCGTCAGGGCGCAGATGAGGTTTGCAGACAGGTACCCGTCGCGTTTTGCCGTTCTCCTGGGGGCAGACGAGCTGGAGGCCGGGGTCGTCACACTGCGGGACATGAGCGACGGATCGCAGCAGTCGGTCCCCCGAAATGAGCTGACAGCAGTGCTTCGCGATGCAGTGCGGTGACCGGGGCCAATTAAGGATAGATATCCGCGGAGGTGATGGGTGTGGGTGAAAAGAGAACGGGATCGGAGCGAAAGAGGATGGAGACGGATTCTCTGGGGGACTGGCGGCGCACCGATTACTGCGGCCGGCTCAATGCCAGGGATGCGGGTCGCGATGTGGTACTGGCGGGCTGGGTCAGCAACCGCCGGGACCTGGGGAGCCTGCTCTTTGTCATGGTCCGGGACCGCACGGGAGAGGTCCAGCTGGTATTTGACCGGGAGGCGGATGCAGACCTGTGGGAGCGGGCGCGCAGTTGGCGCAATGAATTTGTTGTCGCTGTACAGGGTCGTCTGCGCGAACGCTCGCTCGAGACCGTCAACCCGGACAGCCCGACCGGCTCGGTGGAGGTCGAGCCGTCGGAGGTGCGTCTGCTCAACACCTCATCGAATCCCCCGTTTTACATACAGGATGACCTCGATGTGGAGGAGGGACTGCGTCTGAAGCACCGCTACCTGGATCTGCGGCGTCCCCGGATGCAGCGCAATCTGGTGCTCCGCTCGCGGGTGAATCAGGCGATCCGTCAGTTCCTCGAGGCCAGGGACTTCTGCGAGGTGGAAACTCCATATCTCACCCGCAGCACGCCGGAAGGTGCCAGGGACTACCTGGTGCCCAGCCGGATAGCGCCGGGTGAGTTCTATGCCCTCCCACAATCCCCACAGCTGTTCAAACAGCTCCTCATGCTCTCGGGATTGGACCGGTACTACCAGCTGGTGCGCTGTTTCCGGGATGAGGACCTACGTGCCGACCGGCAGCCAGAGTTCACCCAACTGGACCTGGAGATGTCATTTGTCGGAATAGAAGATATATGCACCATGGTGGAGGAGCTTCTGGTGCAGCTGTTTCAGCGCACCCGGGGGGTGTGTGTCGAGACTCCCTTTCCCTGCCTCACCTACCGCGACGCGATGGACAGGTACGGAAGTGACAAGCCCGACCTGCGTTACGATCTCGAGATAGTGGACCTTTCTTCCGCGGTGCGCGATTCGGAATTCCGCATTTTTTCCCAGACAGTGGATGGGGGCGGGTCAGTCAAGGGCCTGGTACTGCCTGGCGGGGCCGACACGGCGCGCAGCCGGCTCGACGCCTGGGAGGAGGCGGTCAAGAGCTGGGGTGCGGCCGGCCTGATCTGGATGGCCTGGGACGGCAATCCACTGGAAGGGGCCGATGCTGTACGTTCCCCGGTGGCCAAGTTCCTCAGTGATGCCGATGTGCGCGCCATCGCCCGTGGGGCGGATGCCGGTGCGGGAGATCTCCTCCTGGTGGTCGCCGGCGAACGGGCCGGGACGAACCGCATACTCGGGCGCCTCCGGGTCCAGCTGGCGGAGGAGCTGGATATGGTCCCGGACGATGATCGACTGGAGTTTCTCTGGATCACCGAGCCCCCGCTTTTCGAAACTGACGATGCGGGCCGGATGACCAGTGTGCATCATCCCTTTACTGCACCCTGTGCCGAGGACGAGGAACTGGTGGATGCAGATCCTCTGGCCGTGCGGTCCGCGGGTTTCGATGTGGTGCTCAATGGGATCGAGCTGGCCTCCGGCAGCATGCGGATCCATAGCCAGAGGCTGCAGCAGCGGGTTTTTTCTGTGCTGGAAATGGATGAGGACATTCAGCGTGAGCGGTTCGGCTTCTTCCTCGATGCGCTGGAATACGGGCTGCCGCCGCACGGGGGTATTGCCTTCGGTATGGACCGGCTGGTGATGATGATCGCCGGCGAATGCAGCATCAGGGATGTCATTGCCTTTCCCAAGACCACGGCAGCACGCGATTTGATGACCCGCGCCCCGTCGAAGATCGATCGGGAACAGCTCCGCGAGCTCGCACT
>Ga0207421_10005258_pt1 | contig 14585 bp, 9 predicted proteins | sample SodLakKL_010_SED_4_FD_187542 | JGI IMG/M metagenome (GOLD analysis project Ga0207421, IMG submission 187542) | Alkaline sediment microbial communities from Lake Tanatar, Kulunda Steppe, Russia - 8KL_010_SED (SPAdes) (version 2) | ecosystem: Environmental > Aquatic > Non-marine Saline and...
TATTTTTGCAAGGAACTTACAGTAATTTTAAGTTATGGCAACAAATAAAAATGCTTTAATCCGTTACCAGGTTTTTGACAGGTGCTTCAGAAACCCCGGTAGAATGTATTTTTGGGAAGATCTGTTGGAAGAGTGTAATAAAGCTTTACTCGAATTTAACCCGGAAAGTGAGGGTATAAAGCGCAGGCAAATGTTTGACGATATTCGCTTTATGGAAAGCTCACAGGGATGGAGTGTGCCACTTGAAAAGAATAGATACGGGAAAAAAGTCTATTACAGGTACTCAGATTTAAACTTTTCAATAAATAATCAGCCTCTAAGTGAAACGGAAGCAAATCAGATCAAATCAACTTTAATGATCATGTCTCGCTTTACCGGCACACCTCAGTTTGAATGGATCAATGAGATAATTCCTGTGTTGGAAGATAAACTTGGACTTGTCGGACAAGACAATCAAGTTATTGAATTTGATTCCAATCTTGATCTTAAGGGGCTCAATTTTTTAACTCCATTGTTTAATGCTGTTATTAATAAACGAGTTTTAAAAATAAAATATAAAGACTTTAAAAACCCCGAACCATACAATATAATTTTCCATCCTTATTATCTAAAACAATACAACAACAGATGGTTTTCAATAGGGTTGAATGAAGAAACTCAAAAACCAAACTGGACAATTGCATTGGACAGAATTGAAGATGTTGAAGAAACAGATAGCAATTACCAGCCCTGTAATATTGACTGGCAAGAGTATTTTGATGATATAATAGGAGTTACCAGACCTGACAATGTTGATGTACAAGAAGTAAAGCTAAAGTTTACCCCCCAACAGGCTCCTTATATTCTAACCAAGCCAATCCACCCAACCCAAAAGCATAAATATGATGAAACAGGGCTTGAAGTTAGAATTGAAGTTATTCCAAACTACGAACTTGAATCGTTGATACTTTCGTTTGGTGAAAATGTGAGGGTTGTGGCGCCTGAGGATTTGAGGGATAGGGTTTTGGAGAGGTTGAAGATAGCCGCAAAAGTTTACAAAAACGAGTAAAATGCAAATTTTAAAACATGTTTACTTTTTTAAAATTATACTCAGCTTAAAGTAAAGATTAGGAATGCAATTTTATTACTTCTTTTATATTTAAGAAGTTAGTATTTATTTAAACAGAACACTAATGAAATATACTTTTACTGCCCATATTCATAACTTTGCCTTATGGGCATCTGCAAGATCAGTTCAAAGAAATTTTACAAATACCAAAAATATCAAATCTGCAATAGAAGCAGCAAGTCTTATAAAATTAATTGATAATACTCCAAATTTCTCTATTGATGAATTTGATGCTTTTCATAAAAAAACTGCATATGCAATTATTAAACATTTGCAGAGCATTGATAAAAATCTTAGTGCAGTTGCTACTTATGGACGTGCAGCTAAAATTATAGCTATTTACATAAAAACCATATCAGTTATAAGAGATACTGGTAAAAGCAAACTCGCAATGATTGCCCATCCGCCTATTGATAGCATATTATTATCAAATCTTCATAAAGAATATAAAGGATTTGGTTTTAACAAGTATAAATGGACACAATTAAATAAAAATGAATATTTTGACCTGATTAATAAACTTAGGTCTTTAAACTATCATTATTTTTGGGAAGTTGAAGAATACTGGGAGCCTGTTTAGAGTAGATTATTGCCCATACAAACTCTTCCTCTCAAATTTTATTTAGAGCTCACTATTATCTGAATTTTCTAAATACTCCCCCTCGTTTTCAATAAATTCTCTTGAGATTGTTTTACCCATAGCTTTTTCAATGCGTTGCAAAATGAGCTCTTTACGATCTGCAAAAAACCCATAAAAATCATCAGCATATAGATATGAATGATTTAATATATGGGTTGTAAGATATTTATTAAACTCTTCTATGTCTACATCAGCATGTTTGAGTAATCTTGGTAAATATTTACTTGGTGCATCACCACTTACAATGCGGTTTGTTCTGCCGGACAAGGGTGTTTTGTTAATAATGCTATCATAATCTTCCCTTGGTATTTTGTTTTTTGTACACCATGAAACCGGAAAAATATGGTGAATATCAATAGATTCAGAAAAATATGTGCTTAAGTCAATCTTTGTCGCAGATAGCCAATCTCTTGTTTCATCAGCTAGCAGTAGTGCATATATGCCTTTATATGCAGCACTGTTTCTTGTTCTTAATGTGTTTAGCCTGTTTGGGGAAAAACCGGCTTCATAAACTGTCTTTGGCGCAGGCCCATCACTTTCAATCCAGCTGACTACCTGAGGCAAATCCAAAGCATATCTTGTTTCATTAGCAGATCCATATAGCTCACCAAAAACGCCACACCAAAACCAGCGCATTAATTTATTTTTATTGCCCATAGATTCAATCTTATCTCCAAGTACAGCTAAGATAGCTGACATTGGTATCAATTGAGTGCTATAAGGCAAGTCTCTTGAACTATATATATGGTTTTCAACGAGTATTTTAGATGCTTTTATACATCCATTAATTACCTGTTCTTTAAATCTTAAATATTCTGGCAAAGTCAGATTAAGCATATCTTTTCTTTTGCAACTTACAGCAGGAAGGTCGTCTTTGGGTGTATTAGATTTCATTTTTTCCAATTTTCTATAATAGGTTGAAAGCAACGTAATAGCCTGAACAATATCTGTATTACTGACACCTGACAAGACCTTATATTCTTTAAAACTTTGCTTTATCTTACTCCAATCCTCCTTTAGATCAAATTCATCAGTTGCAAAGGTTGCTGTAAGCAGCTCAAAGACTGTAAGAGACACACCGCCGGTATTTACTTTTTCAAAAACCTGGCATACTGCTTCTTTAGGGTTTTCTTTTTTCATAAGTATAACAGGCAACATGTAATTATTAAAACTTAGAATTACTTTTCTTTCAAATTCATTCCAAAACTGTAACTTCTCAGTGTCATCTGCATAAAAATCCCAATATTTCATTCTCCATTCAATACAATCATTATGGTCAATCATGCATACAGGAAACATAAGGTTTTCAAACTCCTTAACCTCTGTTGAAAGGTCAAGATCAATATCTCTACCAATGTTTGATGTAATCTGCTTCTTTTCATTTACCGAGATTATTGCTTCTTCTAAGTCCAGACTGTTATCCATTGCTTTACGCATGTCTATATAATACCATCGTTTTAGCTCATAACCTTTTTCATTACGCGTATTAACAACTTTATTAGTTATAATAGCCTGGTATAATGATGTTATTCGCTGCTGACCATCAAGAATTAATTGCTCCGGCTTTTCACCATTTATTAGATTAACACCCTCAACCGGTTTCGTTTTAAATCTTACTGTTTCATTTCCGGTTTCAAGCAGCATTATAGCACCAATAGGAAATGATTTTGCTACACTTGCTAATATCCCCTTAATTCTATTGTCATCCCAAACCCATCCTCTTTGAAAGTCCGGCAACTGTATTTTACCAATGTGAACATCTTTTAAGATTTCATAAAGTCCTTTTTTTGTTGAGTCAAATGATTCCATATTGTTAATTTTTATGCTTTTCGATACAAAAAACAGTATATCTCTAAAGGTGATAATTTATATATGTTATATATTAGTTGCGGCCTTTCCGTTTTTGCTCTATTTGAACATTCCAAATAATTATTCTTGTCTCTTGATTAATCAGTTTCGCTTCTATTTCTTGATTAAATACAATTTTGCTATTTATATTTAAATCAGTCTTTTTTAATACGGCTAAAAATCTTTCGTCAAAGTTACTCGTTTTATTCTCTTTCTGTTTTTTGATTAGTTCTTTATTGATTTCATAGTCTGATGGAAATTTGCCAAGTATTTTTGTCCGAAGTTGGTGGCCAAGCATTTTGTCATCAGCTACGCAAATAAAATAGGATTCTCTTTTTGTATAGTGGCTGTCAAGGGCAAGTCTTATCATATCATTTAACATCTTAACAGTCCTAGCGGTCTTGTTGATACTCCCTTTCTCATTGCTATTTTTTCTAAAAAGACCAAACTCAAAATTTAGTTTAAGATTTTCGGCCTCAACGACTAAGTCAATTTGCGGCTTTTCTTTACGTTTGCTGTTCTTATTCTTCCTTTCATTAAATGCAGATTTATGAATTGAATACTCAAGTTGAATGTCAGACGCTTTTAGCTTTTTAATATCAGAGAGGGCAATAAAAAAATCGTAGCGAACGGAGTCTTCGCCTATGTTAAGAAGGTTGATTTTACTACATCTGTCTTCAAAAAGAGTTTTGAATTTTGCAAAAACTTGATTGTTCATGATCGTCTTTTAATGTTGCGACTGCATTCCATGCATATTACATCAAATCTTTTTAACAAATTTAATAATCTAAATTAAACATAAAGTTTTTTATAAGGAAAACTGAGCAAAAAAGCATCTTTCTGGATTTTCCACTTCATAATTAACTTAATTGAAACTAAAATTGTATTTTTGATAACTTAGTTAGAAGGAACTCAAAACCACCGTGAAAAACCATAAAATTTATGAACAGCAAGTTTTTTACTAATAAAGCAGAAGATACCCTAATAAATAAAATTGAAGGGGTTTTTCAACATAGAAATATTTATTTTTTTGATGCTCTTGTCGGGTATTTTAGGGCATCCGGATATTTTAAAATAAGAAAATTTGTAGAAAAGGCTGCTGAAATAAGAATTTTAGTTGGTATTAATATTGACCATCTAATACATGAAGCAAATCAACAAGGTTTATTATTTGATGCAAATGCTGAGAAAGCACAAGAAGAATTTTTTAATGAAATAAAAAGTAATATACAAAATGCCAAATACGATAAAGAAGTTGAAGCTGGCATGTTGCAGTTAATTTCCGATATAGTTACAGGAAAAGTAAAGATTAGAGTACATCCAAAACAAAATATTCATGCTAAAATTTACATCTTCCGAGAAAAAGAAAAACATGACCATGGCTATGGTTCTGTTATCACGGGCTCGAGCAATTTGACAGATGCCGGACTTTCACGAAACTTCGAATTTAATGTTGAATTGCGTGACAATACAGATATTGGCTTTGCAGCATTAACATTTAATGAACTTTGGAAGGATTCAATTCCTATTAGTGAAGAAAATATTGAAAAACTACAGAAAGAAACTTATCTAAATGACACATACACCCCTTATCAGGTTTATTTGAAATTCTTAATTGAATATTTTGGAAAAAGTATTGAGTTTGACCCCAATTCAATCACTGATTTACCCACGGGATTCAAAAGACTATCCTATCAAGTTGATGCCGTGAATGATGGATTTACTAAAATGACCAAACATAACGGTTTCTTTTTAGCGGATGTGGTTGGTCTTGGAAAAACAATTGTCGCAACCATTATTGCAAAGAAGTATTTTTATTACAATGGTTTTCCTTCTCACCGCTCACGAACATTAATTATTGTACCGCCAGCTTTAAAAGAAAACTGGGTAGAAACAACTGATATATTCCGACTTGATAATGTGAAAATTATTACAAACGGGAGTTTACATAAAATAAGAGACCCTAAAAAATATGATTTAATTATTGTTGACGAAGCTCATAAATTCAGGACTGATACAGCTTTAGCGTATAATGAATTACAGAAAATTTGTAAAACGCCAACTCTAAGAACTTTACCCGATGGAACAATTGTTACTAAAAAAGTAATGCTTGTTTCTGCTACTCCACTAAACAACAGACCAGAGGATATTGCTAATTTGGTATATCTCTTCCAGGATAGTAAAAACTCAACATTGGAAGTTTCAAATTTGCAGAATTTCTTTAGGGTGCAAATTGATGCATATAGAAAGTTAAAGAAGGAAACTAATATAAAAACGGTACAAACTGGAGTTAAAAGAATTTATGAAAGAATCCGGACAAAAGTTGTTGAGCCATTAATTGTTAGAAGAACTCGGACTGATTTGATGGAACATAAGTTGTATTCTGAGGATTTAACCAAACAGGGTGTTGTTTTTCCAAAGGTTAAAGAACCAAAAAAAATTTTTTACAAGTTAGATCCTTTTTTGGATGATTTATATGATTATACAATACGTGTTTTGAGCCATCCCACCGAAGGCTTAACATATAATAGGTACAGGGCAATAGGATTTCTTAAGCCTCATTTGAAAAATAAATATAAACAAGCTGATATGATTTCAAGCCAGTTGGCTAAAATCATGAAAACTTTACTTGTAAAAAGAATTGACAGCAGTTTTTATGCTTTTAAAATGTCCTTAGAACGTTTTATGATGGCAACTAAGGCAATGGTTACCATGTTTGAAAATGGCAAAATTTATATTGCTCCAAATCTTCCTGTATCTGAAATGATAAATCAAGACAAAGAAGAAGAATTAGAAACATTAGTTATCGAAAAAGCATTTGATGACCCAACAATTGAAATATGTGAACCGGATGACTTTGAACATCCATTCTTGCCCGGATTAAAAAACGATTATGAACTATTAAAGCAATTAAATGAAAAGTGGCAGAAAGTAACTGATGACCCAAAACTTGAAATGTTCGTTAAATATTTAAAAGAAACACTTTTGAGTAAAAAATTTAATCCAAAATCTAAATTGGTGGTATTTTCAGAAAGTAAGGAGACAACTACTTATTTATATGATGAATTACCCAAGCATGTTTCATGCAGGATTTTAACTATTGACAGCAAATCACGAAAAGATAAAATGCCTTTGGTTCGAAGTAATTTCGATGCAAATATTCCTAAGAACGAACAAAAGGATGATTATGATATTGTTATTTCGACTGAAGTTCTTGCTGAAGGTGTGAATCTGCATCGTTCAAATGTTATTGTGAATTATGATACACCATGGAATTCAACACGGTTAATGCAAAGAATTGGAAGGGTAAATAGGATTGGTTCAACTGCTGACGAGGTTCATGTATTTAATTTTTATCCAACTTCAAAAGTAAATAGCGATATTGAACTGGAAAAGAAAGCCATTATGAAGTTGCAAGCCTTTCATGCTGCATTGGGTGAAGACAGCCAAATTTATTCGCCTGATGAAGAATTTGAAACTTTTGGATTATTTGATAAGCAATTAGAGGAGGAGAAGGATGAAAAACTAGCATATCTGATGAAGATTCGGGAAATACGAGAAAAAAATCCGGTTTTTTTCAAAGAAATAAAAAACATGCCTTTACGTGCAAGGGTTGGGAGAATGAACGAAAATCTTGATAAAGGAACAATTTGTTTCATTCGTGACAAAAAACGTGATTCTTTCATTTTTGTTAAGAGAGATGCTGAATTTGAAGAATTAACCTTTCTTGAAACTGTAAAACGTTTTGAGTCTTTGGAGAATGAAAAAGGAATTGACCTTCATAAAATGCACCATCAACAAGTTCAGATAAGTTTACAGGTGTTTTCAGAGAAAGTTGAAGAAGAAAAGGCTCGTGACAAAAAAGTTGACACAACGCAGGGACCAAACGAGAAACGTGCAATTTCATATCTTGATGCCATGATAAACCTGCCATTCACAAATGAAGCCGAAAGAGATTTAATTGTTCTCGCAAAAGAAGCCATCAGAAAAGGAAAGTTTCAAAATCTTCAAAGAGATATTAATAAATTGCAAAAGGCAGTTAAAAAAAGCCCGTTAAAACCGGTAATAATTTTGGAACGCATTATTAAAATATTAAAGAGTTATCCACTTAAGCAAGAGGAAGATGATATTGTTGAAAAGAAAGCCGTTGTAATTCCAAAATCATTCAACCCGGAAATTATTATTAGTGAAAGTTTTAGCCAATGAAACCTTAATTAACTGAACGTTCACAAAAGAAGATGAACTTAGCGATAGCGATCTCGTGACCGAAGGGAACAATAAAGCATGAGGGTTCCATCGGGATAGAATTAATGAAGCTTAAACATGCAAGGATGTAAATTAATGTGAACCAATTTATTAACTATATTTTATTCAAATGCAAAAGAAAAATAAACAAATCGTAGTTCTTGGAAAAGACATTACAATTTCTCCTGATGAGTATATCTCGATAACGGATATGCTCAGGGCCAAGGACGGGGATTTTTTTATTTCTGATTGGTTACGAAATCGGAATACGGTTGAATTTCTTGGTGTTTGGGAGTCGGTAAACAATCCGGATTTTAATTATGGCGAATTTGCCACAATTAAAAGTCAGGCTGGACTCAATAGCTATAAAATTAGCGTAAAAGAATGGGTAGAAAAAACCAATGCTATTGGCATTCAAGCTAAGGCAGGACGTTATGGTGGAACTTATGCCCACCCCGACATTGCCTTTGAGTTTGGGATGTGGATTTCGCCTACTTTTAAAGTTTATCTTATTAAAGAGTTTAAAAGACTTAAGGAAGAAGAAAACAACCGGCTAAAGCTTGAATGGAACCTGCAACGTACACTCGCAAAAGTTAATTATAATATTCATACTGATGCTATTAAGGAAAACCTGATTCCTGCTAAATTAAGTAAAAAGCAAATATCGTTTATTTATGCAAATGAAGCAGATGTGCTTAATATGGCTCTTTTTGGAATAACAGCAAAACAATGGAGGGATGAAAATCCCGATAAAAAGGGGAACATCCGAGACTACGCAAATCTTGAGCAATTGGTGGTATTGACCAATCTGGAAAGCATCAATGCAATGCTTATTCATCAGGAAGCATCCCAGGCAGAAAGGCTAAATCAGCTTAACCAAATGGCAATTATACAAATGAAATCATTACTAAGTAATAAAACTAATATTTCGAAACTAAATGATTAATAACATTTTTGTTGTGCTCAACAAAATGGTTTACCTGCTTGTAATATGAAAGAAAAAGACTTAAAACAAATATTACGCGAAGATTTTAATTTTGCAAAGAACTGGAAACCATTGTTTTCAATGCTTTTTAATAAAGTGCAATACTTTAATAATCCATCAAATCCTTTTGAAGAAAGCAGGAAAGTTAAATCCGGAAAACAAACAGGAATTGTAAAACTTGATGATGGTAAATCTTTGGCTATTTTTGAAGCTGAGGTTGATGACAGTATTAAAATTGACCGGAACCGGCAGGGTTTAAGGGAAATTGCCATTAGGCATATTGACCAAAACATTACACATGGTGCTTTGGTTTTCTTTTATTCAAAAAATCAGGCAGACTATCGTTTTTCTTTTATTGCAAAATGGTCTGAAATTGTCCTTGAAACCGGAGAATTTATAAAAGGAGAAACCAAGCCTAAACGTTACACTTATCTTTTAGGTGATAACGAGGCATGCACTACTGCTGCAAAACGCTTGTTGGTTCTTGCCAAAAAAAAAGAAACACAGGAAATTAGCATAAAAGATGTTATTGATACATTTGCTGTTGAACCACTTAAAATCGACTTCTTTAAAACCTATAAAGAACATTACGAAAAGTTTTGGCGATACATTGCTAATGAGGAAAATGGACACCGAAACATATTATTGGATACTTCTAAAGAAAGCACTGAACAACAGGAAAAACCAATACGTGATTTCGTTAAAAAACTACTTGGACGAATTGTTTTTCTACACTTTCTGCAAAAGAAAGGTTGGATGGGCTGTTCTACCAATACTGAAAAATGGGAAGATGGCGACAAACAATTTATGCAAAACCTGTTCAATGAATTTAAGGATAAACAAAAATTCCACAGTAATTGCCTTACAAAACTTTTCTTTAATACATTGAATACCATCCGCAAGAATGATGTGCTCGAAATTGAAGGTCTGGAAGGTAAATTAAATGGCTCTCGTGTTCCTTATTTAAATGGTGGACTGTTTGATTTAGATAAACCGTTAGAAACACAGAACATTGATTTTCCGGAAAAGCTCTTTTTTGAGCTTCTGGATTTCTTTGAACAATACAATTTTACCATTGACGAAAACAGCCCAGATGAACACGAGGTTGGTATTGACCCCGAAATGCTGGGACATATTTTTGAAAACCTGCTGGAAGAAAACCGCGAAAAAGGGGCTTTTTACACACCAAAAGAGGTTGTGCAATACATGTGTAAGGAAAGCATTATTCAATATCTGAACAACCACTTTGATGCACCTGCCGATATTGAAAATTTTATACGAAATCATTCGGTTTCCAAATATTTTACAGATAAGGTCAATGCTGTTGAGCTAAATAATAAGTTGAGTGACATAAAAGTATGCGACCCTGCCATTGGCTCAGGGGCATTTCCCATTGGTATGTTGCAGGAAATTTTTGAAGCCAAAAAGTTTATTTACCCTTACCTGAAAACAAACAAGGAGTTTAATCCGGCACAGGGAAAAAAAGACATTATACAAAATTCCATTTATGGCGTTGACCTTGAAAAAGGAGCAGTTGATATTGCACAACTTCGTTTTTGGCTGGCTTTGGTGGTGGATGAAACTAAACCAAACCCTCTGCCAAACCTCGATTATAAAATTATGCAAGGCAACAGTTTATTGGAAAGTTATGAAGGAATTGATTTAAGCAAGATTAGCTATGTAAAAAGCGATGTAAGGGTTATAGAGCCAGAAAGAGATTTATTTGGCAATATTAAAGAGAGCCAAATAAAAATGACTTTTTCCAAAACAGAAACGACTGAAAAAATTCAAAAACTCATTAAAAAGTTTTATTCTGTAGAAAATGCTGAAGATAAAAAAGAAATGCGTAAGGGCATTAACAACTTGGTTTTGCAGCACATCGAATACAATATTGAGCTAAGAGAAAACCAATTGAATCGTTTTATAAATGAGGCTGGAAACCCTGACAACTTGAACAGAAATGCCCGAAAAAAGTATGACGGTTTTGTTTCAGATTTAAATAAGATACAGCAAACAAAAACGAATCTTATTGAAATACAAAAAACCGATGAACGCCCTTACTTTTTATGGCATCTGTTCTTTATAGATGTGTTTGAAAAAGGTGGTTTTGATGTGATGATTGGTAATCCACCTTATATTCAGTTGCAAAAAATGGGCAAAGATTGCGATATTTTGCAAGAAGAAAAATTTGATACCTTTAAACGTACAGGAGATGTTTATACATTGTTCTATGAAAAAGGAATATCACTTTTAAAAGATGCCGGCACTTTATCGTATATCACTTCCAACACATGGATGCGAACGAAATTTGGAGAAGGACTTAGAGATTATTTCATTAAAAAATCTAATCCTTTAAAATTACTCAATTTTGAGGATACTAAAATATTTCCTTCTGCAACAGTTGAAGTGAATATAATGCTCACAAAAAAAGAAAATTGGAATAATGACTTGCAAGCGGTTGCCATAAAAGGTGATTATAAAAAGGGTATGCCAATTAATGATTATTAGGAAAAAAGAAAAATTGAACTTAAAGATTTAAATGGCGAAAGTTGGGTAATTGTTGAAAAAGAAGATTTTGAAATAAAAAAACAATTAGAAGAGTTTGGTGTGCCTATTTCAGAATGGGATGTTGAGTTTTATCGAGGTTTTCTTACAGGGTATAATGATGCTTTTTTTCTAACTCAAGAAGAAAAAAATAAAATTGTATCAAGGGAGCCTAAAGCTAACGATTTTATAAAACCTCTATTGAGAGGAAGAAATATTCACAAATACAATTATGAGTATGATGAATTATTTGTTCTGTTCATTCCATGGCATTTTCCTCTCCATAATGAACCATCAATATCAGGTGCTTCAAATACTGCAGAAAAAGCTTTTGAGAAAGAATATCCTGTTGTCTACAATCATCTATTAAAATTTAAGTCAGAACTTTCTAATCGCAATAAATCAGAAACAGGTATTCGATATGAGTGGTATTCTTTACAGCGAGCAGCTGCTACCTATTTTGAAGAATTTGAGAAAGAAAAATTAGTATGGCTTTCAATTTCAGATAAACCGGCTTTTGCCTTGGATATCAATAAAATGTATGTAACAGCTCCGGCTTATATTATGACAAGCAATTACAATAGATACCTGTTAACCATGCTTAATTCAAAAGCCATGGAGTGGTATTTAGACAAAGTTTCATCTTCTACAGGACAAGGCACAAATCAATGGAGCAAAATATTTGTTGAAAAACTGCCAATTCCACCACTAGATGATAAAAAACGAAAACCTTTTGAAATTTTAGCTGATTACCTAACCTTAATTAATAATCCCGAGGCACATCATTTATTTGAGAATATTTCGTCAGAAATTATAAGTCGCTACTTTGAAGATGTACTCAACATGATGGTTTACGAACTCTATTTCGAAAAACACATGAAAGAAAACGAAATTGATGTATTGAAATTTGTTGATTTTGAGGATATCAGCCAATTCGAAATTTTTGAAGAAAAACGCAATGTCATTCAAAAAGAATATTACAAGCTAAAAGAAAAGGATAATCCAATCCGAAACCGGATTTTATTATCATCTGCCCGCAGCCCAAATATTATCAAACGCATAAACGAAAGCACACATTAATATGAGATTGCACGAACTTCATATCAATAATTTTAAGTTTTTTCCAGAAGTAGAACCTGATAGTCCGCTTTTAAAAATAGATGGTAACCATTTGCTAATATACGGTGAAAACGGCAGTGGTAAATCGACCATTTATTGGGCACTTTACACTCTATTGGAAAGTAGTTTAAAAAAGAATGATGATGACGTTCGTAAGTACTTCAAAAAAATTGGAAAAGACAGTCTGGTAAACCTTTTTGCTCCTTCAGGTATAAATGACACAGAAATAAAAGCCGTTTTAAAGGATAATGGCAATTCAAATACTTTCTGTGTTTCAAGAAAAGCAAGGGATATGAGCATCCGAAATAATCGTGATGTTCAGGAAAGTAATATGGCTTCTGATTTTATTAATTACCGTGTACTTTTTCAATTGCATAATCTTAAACATTCAAAAGACAATGATTTGTGGCTCTGGTTTTACCAGGAAGTTCTACCCTACGTAAAAACAGGAAACACACCATGCCTTGAAACTTATGAAAAACTTAAAAAAGGCCCCGATAAAATCCGCAATCTTCAAGGCGAAGAAGTTTATCCGACTGCTGCTTTGAGAACAGCGCCAACCATTGAGGAAAAAGGATATTACCAATTCTATCGTGATTACAAGCAAGAGGTTAAATCATGGCAAAATTGGGTTAAAGACTTTCTTTCAGATATAACCCAGAAAGCAAATGAGTTACTTCAAAACGAATTTGATTTCAATTTCAAAATAAAGATTGAACTTAAACAAAAAGCATTCGAAATTTCGGAGACTGACTTAAAGTTTCTTGAGCCTCAAATATTGATTTCAATACCCGAATATCATGGTATTTCAAATCCAAACATCAAAAAACCGCATACATTTTTAAATGAGGCAAAATGGTCAGCAATTGGCTTATCCATCCGCTTTGCCATTCTTGACATCAAACTATACACGGCTGATTTAAAAGCCCTGGTTATTGATGATATGCTTTTGAGTTTGGATATGGCAAATCGTGATGTTGTAATTGACATAATTCTGGATAAATATTCAAATGATTTCCAATTAATTTTAATGACACATGACAGATTTTTATTTGAATTGATTCAATATAAAATCTCAAAACTTGGTCAAACGAATTGGAAACAATTGGAAATGTTTGAAGATGAAAAATCAGGTAAACCAAAACCATTGATAATTGAAAGGACGAATCAAATTAACAAAGCATGGGCATTATTTTATGCAAAAGAATTTGATTTAGCAGCGAATACATTAAGAAAAGCAGCTGAAAAACTTTGTAAGAAATATTTAACCAATCAAGAAAAATTAAATTCAGATTATTCTGTAAAAAATCTTCATCGTATGATTGAAGCATTTCAAACAAAAGGTGCAGCGAATGGATTAGACCTAAATAAACTGACCAAGTTGATGGAATATAAAGACCGGATACTGAATCCAAATTCTCATTACGACATAAAAACCCCATTATTTAAAACAGAATTAGAAAAAGCAATTAAAACTGTTGAAGAGTTAGCAAATGATACAGGAAACAATATTTAAAGCCCACGCTTCGCAGCCATACACATTGGCAAGCCGCACAAGACAAAACCAATTTATTTATATTCAAATATAGCTAAATTCCTGAAAACAGAAGCATATCCTGCTTCTTTCGATCTTGCTCCACATCCATCTGATAATTATACATAACAGCCCATATTTTTTGATAATATGAGCTTTTGTCATGCTGTCCGCTTTTGTATAGGCTGTCTTTGAAATTGTGATAGTTTATTTCAGACTACTTCAGAACAAATGTTTACAACTCTTCATTGCATACTATCACTCTTGTACCTGCAATCCGCATTTGTTTATTTAATGATTCTGTCTTCATAAAAACAATTTAGTAAATCCTTTTTACATTTTGCCCCGATAAAGCCAATCTTGCCTTCAGAGGTTGATTATTGATTGAAATTTTTATGCAAGATAATAATTTTTTGAATATGTGCAGGATGGTTGCACACTTCAATCCTTTATTTGCATTAATAAAGGAAATAAAACCCAAAGCATCAAACATGAGAAGCAATTTTCACATAAATAGAAACGAGAGTATGAATTTTTCATACAATGACACTTCTGTGGAAAC
>Ga0207421_10005259_pt1 | contig 14578 bp, 12 predicted proteins | sample SodLakKL_010_SED_4_FD_187542 | JGI IMG/M metagenome (GOLD analysis project Ga0207421, IMG submission 187542) | Alkaline sediment microbial communities from Lake Tanatar, Kulunda Steppe, Russia - 8KL_010_SED (SPAdes) (version 2) | ecosystem: Environmental > Aquatic > Non-marine Saline and...
CTCGTATCGAAGACGCCGTAGTCGTACTCGACCGCCCCGACCGTCTCGTCGACGCTGTCCACCTGCACGAAGCTGCCGCCTCCGCCGTCGCCGCCGCCATCGGCACCACCGGCGGCCGTCGCTGCCAGGTCATCCAGGGATTCACCGCGCTCCAGGGCGGCGATGATGTCCTCGACCGTGGCCAGGCCCATCTCGGCATCCTGGGGATCGGTCTGGGTGGTGCCCGCAAGCTCCTCGGTCACCCGGATCTGTTCACCCGCGTTCACCGCGAGGGTCGAACCGTCTTCGAAGATCAGCTCGGCGAAGGCCCCGTCTTCGGCAATGATGATCTCACCACGGTAGATCGCGTCGCCTTGCGACAGCTCGCGAAGGTTGCCGTCGGCGTCGCGTGCCATCACGGTGCCGACGATGGATCCAACGGTTGCAATTACGATTTCAGCCATGGTGATTTCCCCTGAATGGTTTCAATACGAGTTTCGTATGACAAAAGAATAGGTCTGCCGCGGCTTCGGCGGCAGATGGACTGAAGTACAGGGTGCCCCTCAGGGCTTGGTGTCGGCGGCGCGTCGGGGGCGCAGCGGAAGGGCGACGGTCCGCGCTTGCGGGGCGCGATTGGGCTTGGCGTCCGCCCGGGTCAGGCGCAGGACCAGCTGCACGCGGTCGGTGACGCCGAGCTTCTGGAAGGCGGCGCCCAGGTGCATCTTCACCGTGCGTTCGGTCAGCCCGAGCTGACGCGCGATGGTCTTGTTGGCGGCTCCGGTGGTTACCGCCAGTGCGACCTCGCGCTCGCGCGGGGTCAGCCGTTCGAAGCCCTCGGGGGGTGCGATCGGGTCTTTCGGCTGGCGCCGCCGCACGGTCCGGATCATGCGGCTCATCAGATCGGCACCCACCCACAGGCCGCCGCTGGTCACGGTGTGCTCGATGGCCCGCAGCTGCCCCGCGTTGACCAGGCTGTGGCAATACCCGTGGGCGCCGGCATCGAAAGCTGCCATGCCTTCCTCGTCGTTCGGGCGCGGGGAGTGCACGACCACGCGATGCGCGAGCGCAGCGACACCGACCTGCGTCTCCCAGTCCGGCAACTGGGTATCGATCCAGCAGGTCTCAGCCTCCGCCGGTAGGGCCTCCGGAAGCGGGGGGCGCAAGAGGGTAAGTCCGGGAAAGGCCTCCCCCCAGCGGGGCGACGTCCGTGTGTCGGTGCCGATCAGGAATACCTGCATGTTCAACGCTCCGAAAAGGCCAGATCCCAGACCCGCAACACCGGCTTCAGCAGGTATTGCAGCACGGTCCTGCGGCCGGTAAGAATATCCACTTGGGCGACCATGCCGGTCATGATCGGATGGTCGGCGTCAAATCCCGTCTCCTCCGTCCGCACCCGCACCTGGTAATAGGTGTTGCCCTGATCGTCGGTGATGGTATCCGGACTGATGCGCTCGACCACCGCGTCCAGCCCGCCGTAGATGGCAAAGTCATAGGCGGTGAACTTCACCTTGGCCGTCAGCCCGGGGTGAAGGTAGGCGATGTCCTTCGGCGCGATGCGCGCCTCGACCAACAACTGATCGTCCAGGGGCACCACCTCCGCGACCTCGCGCCCGGGGGCGATCACGCCGCCCCGGGTCGTGATGAACATACGCTGGATGATGCCCCGCATGGGTGCGCGCACCTCGGCCAGCCGGACCCGGTCCTCCAGGGCGGTGCTGCCCTCCGCAAGGCCCTCGATCTGCCCGAGGGTATCGGCGAGTTCACGGCGCCATTGATTGCGGGCATTCAGGCGCACCTCCTGAATCTTCGCCTCGGCCTCCTTGATCGCCGCCTCCATGCGGCTCATCTGGGCGGTGGCCTGGTCGCGATCGCCACGGGCCTGGGACACGGTGCGACGCAGGCGCAGAACCTCGACCTCGGAGACCGCGCCGCCGGCCACCAGGGGTTCGGTCACCGCCAGCTCCCGCGACGCCAGCTCCAAGGCACGGATCGCCTGCGTGCGGCGGGCCCGCACCTCGTTCAGTTCCTCGCGCCGCTGCACCAGTTGTTCCTCGGCGATCCGGATGCGGGCCTGCATCTCGCGCAGGCCTTCCTCGTACAGCCGCTCCTCCTGCTCGAGGATCGAGGCCGAGGTGTTATGCAGATCGTCGGTGATCAGAAACGGCGTATCGGTCAACAGCGCAAGCAGCCGCACCCGGCGCGCACGCAGGGTCGAATCGCTGACCCGCGCCTCGCCCAGATCGGACAGAAACCGGGTCGGATCCACGCGCAGCAGGACCTGATCCTGCTCGACCACATCGCCCTCGCGCACCAGAACCTCGGAAACCACGCCGCCGTCGAAGGACTGGATCACCTGCAACTGTTGCGAGGGGATCACCCGGCCATCGCCACGCGCCACCTCGTCGATCTCCGCCACAGAGGCCCAGTAGACCAGCAGGACCAGGGTGATCAGGATGCCGTAGAGCAGCGCCCGCGCCCGCAACGGCCGCTCCTGGATCTCGGCCCAGTCCGCGTCCGACGCCCAGTTGGCATGGTCGTGACCGCCCCGGGTCAGCCAGGGGCGAAAGATGCGGTCGACCAGGGGGGCGCCCACCCGGCCGGCACGATCGGCGGTCTTGCCAATGCGCTGGAAGCTTTTGGCCTCGCGGGATTCGCTCATGCCGGCGCCTTGCCGATCCGGCCTTCGCGCAGGGCCTTGACGACCTGATCCTTGGGTCCGTCGGCGACGATGCGGCCGCTGTCCATCACGATGATGCGATCCACCAGGTCCAGCAGCGAGGTGCGATGGGTCACCACCACGGCGGTACGCCCCTTCGTGAATTCAGTCAGGCGGCGTTTCAGGGCCTGTTCGGTGGCGTTGTCCATCGCGCTGCTCGGTTCATCGAGCAACAGCATGCTCGGTTCGTGTAACACGGCCCGTGCGATACCGACGCTCTGCTTCTGCCCGCCGGACAACCGCCCCCCGCGTTCGCCCACCTGCATCGCGACCCCTTCGGGATGCCGATTGATTAGGTCCTCGATGCCCGCGACCTGAATCGCACGCAGGATCGCATCGTCGGTGGCCAACGGGTCGCTCGCCACCAGGTTGTCGCGCAGGCTGCCGTAGAACAGCATCACGTCCTGGCCGACATAGCCGATGCTGCGCCGCAGCTCGGCAGGATCGAGCTGGCGCACATCGATGCCGTCGACCAATACCGCCCCGGCCGTCGGCTGATACAGCCCCAGGATCAGCTTGGCGAGGGTGCTCTTGCCGGACCCGACGCGACCGAGAATCGCGACATGCTCCCCGGGCTGGATACGCAGGGACACCCCGCTCAGGGCCTGGGTCGGTTGCTCGGGATAGGCAAAATCCACGTTCCGGAAGGTGATCGCCCCCTGGAAGCTCTCCCGGCTCAGGAACTGCGACTCCGCGTCCCGCTCGACCGGCAGGGCCATGATGCCGTTCAGGGACTCGAGGGCGGTGGAGGCCTGGTGGTATTGCATCAACAGACCCGCGGTTTGACTGATCGGCGCCATCGCGCGGGAGGAGATCAGGTAGGCGGCGATCATGCCCCCCATACTGAGGTTGCCCTCCATCACCAAGAACACCCCCAGGACAATGATGGAGACGCCGACGGTATGCTGGATCCACTGGGCCGAGTGGGTCACGCTGGCGGTCAACAACCGGTTGTGGGCATTGGTGCGCGCCAGGTGCGCGGTCGCCCGCTCCCAGATCCCCTGAATCCGGCTCTCCCCCCCCAGTGCCTTCAGGGTCTCGGCCCCGCTCAGACTCTCGACCAGCGTCGAGTTGCGCTGCGCCGCCACGCGGTAGGTGGTCTCGGCCAGCGCATGCAACTTGCGATGAATGGTTGCGGCGTAGATCAGCAGCACCAAGGCACCGATCACCACCGGAATCGCCAGCGGCCAGGCGATCAGGGCAATGATCGCGATGAACATGATCGCAAAGGGCAGGTCGACGAAGGAAACGATGGTGGACGAGGAAATGAAGCCGCGCACGGACTCGAAGGCACCCAGGTTCGATGCAAAGGAACCCACCGAGGCGGGGCGATGCTCCATGCGCAGGCCCAGCACCCGTTCCATGATCGAGGCCGAGAGCTTCACATCCGCGCGCATCGCCGCCTTATCGACGAAATGGCTGCGCATGGTGCGCAGGATGAGGTCCGCGACCAATACGAAGAGCACGGCCGCGGCAAACACGAAGAGCGTCTCCGTGGCGTGGTTGGGAACCACCCGGTCATAGACGTTCAACACGAACAGCGGCATCGCCAGCGCGAAGAGGTTGATCATCACCGCGGCGATCAGCACATCCCGATACAGCGGCCGGTTTTCCTTGATCACCCGCCAGAACCAATGCCCCTGGCGCTCCTTGGAGACGCGCGGGGTCCGGGAATCCATGCGGAACTCGGGCCGCACGTAGATCGCGCGCCCGGCATAGCGCGCCTTGAGGTCCGCCAGCGGGACCTCGATCGCGGCATCCCCAAGTTCCGGGTCGATCACGCGGGCGACGGTCTTGTTTTCGTTCCAGCCCACCAGCAACCAGGCGTCGTGACCCTCGAGCAACAGGATGGCCGGCAACAATTCGGCCTTCAGGGCGCGCGGATCGCGGCTGACGATACGAGTGGTCATGCCGGCGCGCTGGGCCGCCCGACCGACCAATGAAGGAATCAACCGACCGCCCTCCACCGGGAGTCCGGCCACTGCGGCGTCGTGGGTCAGATTCGAGCCATGGGATCTCGCAATCAGGATCAGGCAGTCGAGCAGGGGATCCGGAGTTACGGCGCGGTCGGGAGACGCGCGCGGTGGCGGCGGGTCATCGGCTGTCTTCGGTGCAGCCGGCTCTGGTAGGGCTTGACGATTCTTCGCGGAAACCGCATCCGTCTCGTTCTCATCCTGCAGGGATCCATCTTTATGTGCTGACTCGACCACTCGTCCACCTGCTCCTTGGATCACGGATTATCCTGGCGGTAACGGGCCGCATAAGCAAGACTCAGGTTCTCTCCTCTCGATTTTTTACTTCACCGAAACGGCGACATCGGCATCAGGCTCTCAGGCCGGGTGAACCGGTTGATGTCGACGGACATGCGGCCCATCGTGCCGGTCATCGTGGCCATCGAATGATTCATGTGCGACATCGAGCCGTTCATGGTGTCGATATGGCCGGCCATGTTCTCGATATTCACCGCCAACCCGCCCATGTTGTTGCTCATGCTGCGAACGTCCTGCGCCATGAACTCCATGCCGACACGAACCCGGCTGAAGTCGTCCGACATGCCCGCCTGGCCTTCGACCATGCTATCGGCCATCACCGCCATGCGCCCGCTCATGTAACTCATGTCCCGGGCCATGGTCGACACATCCTGACCCATTTGCGTGACCGCCTGGGTCATCGTGCTCATGTCGCGGCCCATGTTGAGCATGAACAGGCCCATGCCAAATGCGGCCACGATGGCCGCGACCAGCACGGCCGTCATGCCAGCCTTGCGTGCCGCCTCGCGCGCCCGAACCTCGGGCGTCACTCCGGTATTCACCTCGGACATCCTGCTGCCTCCTTAGGAAACCACGCTGCCTTTGCTTCGCCCCCCCGGACGAGGACGACGTCATCGCGATGGTAACGGTCCCAGGCGCTGCCGGAGACGGAAACCTAGCAGAGTGTAGTGCAGTTTGCCGTCTCCGGACGCGGCGCCGGGCCACCGCTCTGGGCCGCCTCCCAGCACCGTCAACGGCACAACGAATCGGCCAGCGGAGGACCAAAGCCCGGGGGGGATCAACGTGCCGAAGGATCAGCGCCTGGAGGATCAACCATGCGTGGAGAGCTGATGCAGCGCATCCAGCGCGCACAAGGCGATCGGATGAGCGGGCGCGGTCAGGCGAGGATGGCTGCCGAACTGGAAGCTGACCAGGTCGTGCACGCTCAGACGCGCCTGGATCGCAATCCCGATCGCATTGAGCACCTCGGCCGTGGTGGCCCCGCCGACGATCTGGCCGCCGAGCAGCAGGCCGCTGCGACTGAAGATCAGGGCACTGGTCATCATTCGGGTGCCCGGCATGCTCGGCGGATGATGATCGGGCACCTCGATTCGGCCGACCACCACGCTCAGGCCCTCGGCCCGGGCCGCCGCGGCCGTCATGCCGGCGCAGCCGAAGGCCAGGTCACCGATCATGCTGGCGTAGATCGCGATGGTACCGGCGTTGTAGCGCTCGTTGCGCAGGCCGAAGAGGTTCATGCCTGCAGTGCGTCCCTCGGCCGCCGCGGTGGAGGCGAGCAGCGAGTGCGCCGAGCGGCGCAGCAGCACGTCCTGCTTGAAGGCGCAGTCGCCCACCGCGAAGATCGCCGGATCCTCGCGGGTGCGCTGAAAGGCATCGACCCAGATGCCACCGCCGCGCGCCATGGTCAGGTCCAGGGCTTCGGCCAGCACGACATTGCGCCGATCGCCGATCGCCACCAGAACGCCATCGGCCTCGACCTGCTCGCCATTGGCCAGGCGCACGGACTGTACCGGCCCGTTCTCACCCTCGCCCTCGAGCGCCGTCACGCCGGACCCGGTATGGATGTCCACGCCGCGGGCGCGCAGGGCCTTTTCGACCAGGACCGAAACCTCCTGATCGAAGTTGCGCAACAGCAGGTGCGGCAATTGCTCCACCACGGTCACTGCGACGCCGCCCTTGTGGACCTCATCGGCGAATTCCACGCCGATGAAACCGCCGCCGACCACCGCCAGGCGCTGAACCCCGGGGATCAACTCCTCGAACAGGTACTCGAGGTGTTCGTAGTCCTTGCGGATGGCGAACACGCCGGGGCGGGTGACGCCGGGAATCGGCGGCAGGTAGGGCTCGGTTCCGGTGGCCAGCACCAGGCGCTGCCAGTGCACCAGCACGCCGGAGGCGGTGCGGGCCGTGCGCGCCTCGCGGTCGATCGACAGCACCGAATCGACCAGGATCTCGCCGCCCAGCGCCCGGAACGGCGCATTGCTCAGCAGGTCGTGATCGACGCCCTTCAGGGTGCCGAAGATATACGGAATGCCGCAAGGCACCACCGGTTCGTCTTCGCGGCGGATCAGCAGGATCTTGCGGCCGGGCCAGACCTGGGCCGCAGTGATCGCGGCGCTCATGCCACCGGGGCCACCCCCGATGATCAGGGCATCCACCATGCGTTCTTCGATGATCGGGGACTGCGTGTTCATGCCGTGTTTCCTTGATGACTGACTGAATGGGTATGGCGATCGGCGGTTGCGGCCACCGCGGGGGTGAGCAAGCAACTTCTGGGCCCTGATATTCCGGGGGTGCCCTGGGCGGCGCGCGGCCCCGCGCTCGGAGACCGGCTCGCACGCACACGGGGAATCGGACACACTGGCGCCGTTTCGAACCGGACCCATTGGGTCCAAGACGCCTCCGCGAGGCCTGCCATTGTGGACCTGTTCTGGCAATACGTGCTGGTCTTTCTTGCCGCCGCGACCCCGTGGCTGGAGATCGTGATCGTGATTCCGGTGGCCATCGGGCTGGGGCTCGCTCCGATTCCGGTCACGCTGCTGAGCTTTTTGGGCAACGCACTGCCGGTGTTCGGCATTGTCGCGCTGTTCCGCGCCTGGGAGCGGCGCCGGGGTCCGATCCGGCGGCGTTGGGGCCCGCGCGCGCAGCGCGTCTGGGACCGCTACGGCCTGCCGGGTATTGCGCTGGCCGGCCCGGCCGTGACCGGCATCCACCTGGCCGCCGTGATGGCCCTGGCCCTGCACGCCGACCGTCGACGCACCGCCGTGTGGATGACGCTGAGCCTCGGCCTCTGGTCGGTGATCACCCTCGCGGCCAGCCTGGTCGGCCTCGAGGGCCTTCGATGGCTCTTCGGGAAACACTGAGCTACGCTCTTCATAGAGACCCGACACGCACCGGCTGCCGCACGCAACCCTTGGCGTGCCGGTTGCAAACGCATTCCCATGAACACGGCAAAGGCCCTATTTCCCAGGACCGGCGGCACTACCGGTGCAGGCGCTGCGCCAGCATGGTGCGACCCGCACCACAAGCGCTCATCACAGCGCCGATGCGCTTGGCGGCAGCGCCATCCGGCCTGCCCGGCCCACCGTCTGCAGCCAGGCGGGCGAGCAAGATGCCACAGCGCCAATTCCATTGCGCACGCCCGTCTCCTTAAAGGCTCCAACGTCGTTCCGATCTTCCACCATCTCCGAGGTACACCATGGTTCAGACACACACGAATAACCCCGAGCTGCGCAGCTGGGTCGATGAAATCGCCACCCTCTGCGAGCCGGATACCATTCGCTGGTGCGACGGCTCCCAGCAGGAATACGACGAAATGACCGCGCTGCTCGTCGAGGCCGGCACCTTCCGCGCACTGGATCCGGAAAAGTGGCCGAACTGCTTCGCCGCCCGCAGCGATCCGAGCGACGTCGCCCGGGTCGAGGACCGCACCTACGTCTGCAGCGTGAACCGCAAGGATTCCGGCCCGACCAACAACTGGGTCGAGCCCCGCCAGATGAAGAAGACCCTGAACGGGCTGTTTCAGGGCTGCATGCGCGGGCGCACGATGTATGTGATCCCGTTCAGCATGGGTCCGCTCGGTTCCCCGATCGCCCAGATCGGCGTGGAGATCACCGACTCCCCGTATGTGGTCGTGAACATGCGCATCATGACGCGCATGGGCAGCGCGGTCCTCGACGTGCTCGGCGACGGTTCCTTCGTGAAGTGCCTGCACAGCGTCGGCGCGCCGCTCGAGAAGGGGCAGCCGGACGTGTCCTGGCCGTGCAACCCGGCGACCAAATACATCGTGCACTACCCGGAGGAGAAGAGCATCGTCTCCTACGGCAGCGGCTACGGCGGCAACGCGCTGCTCGGCAAGAAGTGCTTTGCGCTGCGCATCGCCTCGACGATGGCGCGCAACGAGGGCTGGCTGGCCGAGCACATGCTGATCCTGGGCGCGGAGTCCCCGGAGGGCGTGCGCACCTACATCGCCGCCGCCTTCCCGAGCGCCTGCGGCAAGACCAACCTCGCGATGCTGGTCCCGCCCGAACCCTTCGTGAAGGAAGGCTGGAAGATCACCACCGTCGGCGACGACATCGCCTGGCTGAAGCCCAACCCGGACGGACGGTTGCACGCGATCAACCCGGAAGCGGGCTACTTCGGTGTGGCGCCGGGCACCAACGAGTACACCAACCCGAACGCGATGGCGACCATCCGCAGCAACAGCATCTTCACCAACGTCGCCCAGACCGACGACGGCGACATCTGGTGGGAGGGCATGACCAAAGAACCGCCGCCGGGGCTGACCGACTGGCGCGGCCAACCCTGGGATCCGAACAGCGGCAAGCCGGCGGCCCACCCGAATGCGCGCTTCACCGCACCGGCGGCACAATGCCCGTCGATCGACCCGGCGTGGGAGGATCCGGCCGGGGTGCCGATCCACGCGCTGATCTTCGGCGGCCGCCGCAGCACCACCGTGCCGCTGGTGGTGCAGGCCTTCAACTGGAACTTCGGCGTGTACATGGCCGCGACCATGGGCTCCGAAACCACCGCCGCGGCCTTCGGCGAACAGGGCAAGGTTCGCCGCGACCCCTTCGCGATGCTGCCCTTCTGCGGCTACCACATGGGCGATTACTTCAATCACTGGCTGCAGATCGGCCGCGAACTCGCGCACCCGCCGAAGGTCTTCGGGGTGAACTGGTTCCGCCGCGACGAGGAAGGCCAGTTCCTGTGGCCGGGATTCGGCGAGAACATGCGCGTGCTGAAGTGGGTGATCGACCGGGTCCACGGCCACCGCCCGGCGATGGAGAGCGCGCTCGGCCGGATGCCGAAGTACGAGGACATCGACTGGCGCGGCCTCGAGGACTTCTCGCGCGAGGACTTCAACCGCCTGATGACCATCGACCGCGAGATCTGGAAGCAGGAGGTGCATTCCCAGGACGAACTCTTCTCGCAGCTCTACGACAAGCTGCCCAAGGAGTTCATCTTCATGCGCGAGCTGCTGCTGTCCAGCCTCTGGCGCTCCCCCGAACACTGGGGCCTCGCCGCCGAACGCACCTGACCCGACCCCGGGGTGCCCAAAGCGCACGCGGCACCCCCGGGGTCCGTGCCCCAACCGTGCGGGGAACGGGTTCTTGGTCCGGATTCGTGCAGGGCGCAGCCGGGAAGGTCCGTAACGCTCCGGCGGGTGTCGACAGCAGGGAGGCTGTCGTCAAGCCTACAGGGACGTATTCACGGCGTCCCGGCGGAGCGTTGCGGGCCTTCCCGGCGGTGGTTTGGCCACCGCCCGGGCGGAGAGCAATGGTGGAGCGCTTGCGTGTTCGGGGCGCATCTGCTACCTTTCGTCGCCTTTCATCCAGGCCGAACCCCCTACTGGAGTTTCCGATGACCCGAGTCTGCCAGGTCACGGGCAAGCGCCCGATTACGGGAAACAATGTTTCCCACGCCAATAACAAAACGCGCCGGCGCTTCCTGCCGAACCTGCACTCGCACCGCTTCTGGGTGGAAGGCGAGGGGCGGTTCGTTCGTCTGCGCCTGAGCAGCAAGGGGATGCGCGTGATCGACAAGCGCGGTATCGACGTCGTGCTGGCCGAAATGCGCGCCCGCGGCGAAAAGGTCTAACGGAGAACAACCATGGCCAAAGGCGTACGCGACAAGATTCGACTGGTGTCCAGTGCTGGCACCGGTCACTTCTACACCACTTCGAAGAACAAGCGGAACATGCCCGAGAAGATGCAGATCAAGAAGTTTGATCCCGTCGTCCGGCAGCATGTGATGTACAAGGAAGCCAAGATCAAATAGCACGGGCATTCCGAGCACGGGATGTTCCTCGAAGGCCCGGCATCGTCCGGGCCTTGGTTGTTTGGCGCTGGTTGTTTGGCACTCGGTCGCCCCGCCAGACCGATGCATCCACACCGACGAACACGGATCTGCTCCGGATCCGCGGAGTAGATACCGGCCATGGCATTGCCGCTGAAAACCCGATTGCTGCCGGCCGGCACCCCTTCGGCGGACCGCAATGCCTGCCTGCGGGTCTGCGCCGACCAACCCTCGCCCGGGATCCGGCTGAGCGATACCTGCCTGACGATTGCTCCCGGCCTCGAATCCACCGTCCTGCCGGGGGCCCTCGAGGAATGGCACGTGCCAGGACCCGGTCAGTCCACACGGCGCGGGTCGCTGCACCTGTTGGAGCATCCCGAGATCCTGTTCGCCGCCTGGCACCGGCCCGAAGCCGACGGCACGGTGGATCACCCGTTGATCGACGACACGGAGGCGGCCTATCGGGATCTGTTCGGCGCCATTCGCGCACGCGGCTTTGCCTACCCGATCCGGATCTGGAACTACTTCAGCCGGATTCACGCGGACGAAGACGGCGTCGAGCGTTACCAGGCCTTCTGCATCGGCCGGGCCCGCGCGCTGGAGGCCCTCGGAATCGCCGAGGACGGCATGCCCGCCGCCACGGCCATCGGCACGCGATCCGCGGGCCTGTTCGTGTACCTGATCGCCGCGCGCGAGCCCGGCCGAGCGATCGAGAACCCGCGCCAGGTCAGCGCCTATCATTACCCCGAGCGTTACAGCCCGGAGCGGCCGGCCTTCGCCCGCGCCACCCGTATCGAGACCGACCGCGGGTCGCAGCTGCTGCTGTCCGGCACCGCCAGCATCACCGGCCACGAGAGCCGGCACCTGGGGGATTGCGCCGCCCAGACCCGGGAGATCCTCGCGAACCTCGATGCGCTGCACACCACCGCTGGCGATGACGTGCCACCCGTGGCCTGGCTGCGCATCTATCTGCGTCGCCCCGAGGATCAGGCCAAGGTTGCGGCGATCCTGGCGGCGCATTACCCCCAGGCGCCTGCCCTGCACTGGGTGCACGGTGAGGTCTGTCGCCGCGAGCTCCTGGTCGAGATCGAGGGTGTGCATGCCAACGTGGCCTGACGTCGAGACCGAGGGCAGGCATGGCAAAGGGGTCTAACGCCGCGATCGAGGGTGGGCATGCCGGAGCTGCCTGAAGTCGAGACCACTCGAAGCGGTCTGGAGCCGCATCTTTGCGGGCGCACGATCGTCAGCCTGCAGTTGCGCGACGCACGGTTGCGCTGGCCGGTGCCGGCCGAACTGCCTGGGCTCCTCGCAGGACGCCGCGTCCTCTCGCTGACACGGCGCGCCAAATACCTGCTGCTCGAGACCGACGGTGTCGGTCTGCTGCTGCACCTGGGCATGTCCGGCAGCCTGCGCCACTGCCCCGCCGGCACCCCGCTGCGCACGCACGACCACCTGATCTTCACCCTCGATGACGGCTTCCAGCTACGGCTGCACGACCCGCGCCGCTTCGGCTGCTGCCTGCCGCTGCCGGAGGCCCCGGCGGTCCACCGTCTGCTCGCCGCGCTCGGTCCGGAGCCCCTGGAGGCGGCCTTCGATGCCGAACGCCTGCACCGGATGAGCCGCGGGCGCCGCGCGGCGGTAAAGGCGTTCATCATGGATCAGCAGGTGGTCGTCGGCGTCGGGAACATCTACGCCAGCGAGGCCTTGTTCCTCGCCGGCATCCGCCCCGGCCGTGCCGCCGGGCGCGTCTCCCGGGCCGAGTACCGAGCGCTGGCCCAGCACATCCGCGATGTATTGCAGGCCGCAATCACGCAAGGCGGGACCACCCTGCGCGACTTCGTGCGCGAGGACGGCAGCCACGGCTACTTTCGCCAATACCTGCGCGTCTACGGTCGCGTGGGATCGCCCTGCCCGACCTGCGCCACCCTGATCCGCAGCCGTCGCATCGGCAACCGTGCCAGCGCCTATTGCCCCGCCTGCCAACGCTAGGGTCGGCCCCAATGCGGTATCGCCCGCATCAGGCGCTTTTTGCGAGCTCTTCGGCCAGCAGGCGGGCGTTGCGCACGCAATCGTTCATCGCGATGCCGCGGTAGGCGTTGCCGCCCAGGTGCAGGCCGGGATAGCGCTCGATCTGCGCGAAGAGGGTGTCGACCGCCGCGATATGGCCGACCCGATAGGACGGAATACCCCGGTCCCAACGCTGCACGAAGTGCACATCCGGATCCTGGTCCACGCCCATGGTTTGATGCACCCCCTTGCGGGCGGTGGCGATCAGGCCGGCTTCGTCCTGCTGCACCAGCTCGGGACTGCGCTGCCCGCCGATCATCACCCGCACGCTCTTGGCACCCGCCGGCGCCCGGTCCGGAAAGATGCTGCTGTCCCAGAGTACGCCGAGGATCGGCAGCCCGGCGCCGGTGGTGGTCAGCAGGCCGAAGCCGTCCAGCGGGTGATCGAGGGCATTCCAGCCCAGGCCGACCACGGCCACCGGTGAATACTCGATGGCCTCCAGGCGCCGGGCCACGTCGGCATCCAGGCCGCGGAGCATGCCGGCCGCCGCATGCGCCTGAGTGCTGATCACCACCTGGTCGAAGTGCCCCGCAAAATCGCCGGCATGAACCCGATACCCGGCGTCCTCGCGCACCACCTGCTCGACCGGCTGGCCGAGGTGCCATTCGGCCCCGACCTTCTGACCCAGGTGCTCGATGAAACGGCCGACACCGCCCCGGAAGCTCATCAGAATACCGCCCGGCCCGGCCTGCTTCTTGCGCCGCGCGAGCATGCCCTTGAACAGCCCGCCGTGTTCCTGTTCCAGCCGCGCCACCAGCGGAAACGCCGCCTGCACCGAGACCCGATCGGGGGTGGTCGCATAAATCCCGGCCGTCATCGCGTCCAGGAACACGTCGGTGAAGGCCTTGCCCAGGCGCCGGTAGCCGAAGTCTTGCAGGGACTCCTCCGCCCCGTCCCGACGCGGTCGCACGAAGAGCTCGCCGGCGAGCCGCAGCTTCGCCCCGAAGCCCACCAAGGGCGTGCCCAGGAAGCTGCCCGGCGACTCGGGCAACCGGTGCAGGCGATCGGTAAAGATGTAGCGCTTGCGGGCCGCATCGGAACTCGGCAGCAGCAAGGCCTCGGCATCCGCGTCCTTCACCAATTGCAGGCTGTCGGGCTTGTTGGTCAGAAAGCCGTTGCCGCCGGCCTCGAAGCGAAAGCCATCCAGCGTGTCGGTGCGCATGGTGCCGCCCGGAATCGGCTCGGCATCGAAGACATGGATTTCTCGCTCCGGATCAGCCTGTCGAAGGTAAAAGGCGGTGGTCAGGCCGCTGATACCGGCGCCGATGATGGCTGTACGCATGATAAATTCCTTGATCGCAACGGATAGCGGAGCAGAAACTCGAATTCTGGAGCACTGCCGCCGCATTATCCAGAATCCACACCCCTGATTCGGGACGCCGCTGACCGGCGTCGGGGCTGAACAATCCCGGCCACATGCGTATCCTGTATTCTTTGGGCCGCACGTCGCATCAGGCGCAATGGGGAGCGCAATGGCAGAACCACGGCAGGCAGCAGGTCGGCAGACAGCGGGCCGGCTTTCGATGATCAGTGCCTATGGGGTGCGGCTCGTGCTGTTGCTGGTGATCTGGTGGATCCTGAGCGGCAGCACCGAAGACTGGTGGTTCGGCCTGCCCTTGGCCGCCGCCGCGGCCGCCCTGAGCCTGTGGCTGACACCACCGGCCACCTACCGCCTGCGGCTGAGTCGTCTGCCGCGCTTTGCCGGCTTCTTCCTCGGGCAGTCGTTGCTGGCGGGCTGGGACGTCGC
>Ga0207421_10005262_pt1 | contig 14563 bp, 13 predicted proteins | sample SodLakKL_010_SED_4_FD_187542 | JGI IMG/M metagenome (GOLD analysis project Ga0207421, IMG submission 187542) | Alkaline sediment microbial communities from Lake Tanatar, Kulunda Steppe, Russia - 8KL_010_SED (SPAdes) (version 2) | ecosystem: Environmental > Aquatic > Non-marine Saline and...
AATCGACGACCGAGGGAACGGAAGTGCGACTGCGGGTGCCGTCAGAACAGCACTGAAGCTTCAGATCGAGTTAGCCAGTGATGCTTTGTGAGGTACTGAGTCTTAGCCCAACATCAGTTTGGCACATCAGCTAGTCCCACGAGTTGAGGCCTTCTGTTGACGTAGACCGATTGCTGAACTCACCCTCTATATTCAGCAGCCAGTACTTATCATCTTCTGAGGTGTTTAACAAATCTAGCTGATGTAATTTTGGATATATTTGCGAAAGCCCGGCAGCAAAACGGCTGTAGGCCGTGAACTGCCTGGAACGTGGAGGTGGGTGGGGAGGAGGGTAGTGGGTGATCGGGCACCAGCAAAAAAAGAGCCGTTGTCGGCTACTCCCACCACTGACCGCGCTCTGGGAAGACGATCTCCGACCATCGAGTCAGCGCGATCGAACACCGACCATTGTACCAGTTCTTCGCAGCCGCTCTGAACCGCACCAGTTCACTTTCCTTAACCATCGTTTGCCTGCTCTTCGCCCAGATCGTGAACTTCGTCCGCCCAGTCTCGTCTTCCAGCAACCCGACTTGCTGGATGCTCGTACTTGACGGCTCCCACAGTTCGATCACACGCCCTTCCACACTGACCTCGCCTCTCCTGATCGATTCAAGCCTCCCGATCGGCACGATCGTCCCGGCCTCGTGGTGCATCTCTTCTTTGGTATCCATCACCGCCTCGAACAGCTCCGCACCCTCGACAACTCGACTTGCGATCCGCTTCCCGATGACCGCTCGTGTGTATCCGCCAGTGATGTCTTCTGCCAACCGCTGTGCCTGCCGGTTGACTTGCCCCAACTCCGCTCGTCCGAGTTTCTCACGGGGATCAACTCGCTTCTCTGGCCGCCGATCGCGACAGTCCTGTTCAACCACTGCTCTCGTTCGTTCCGCCCGTCCCTCCTGTCGACCAAATGCTGCTTGTGCACTGATTCGATCGAGTTCTTCCTCTCTCGCCTGAATACGCTCCTCCTGGGCCAGCGTCACGCCGTAGATCCGATCGTCGCTCGTATCGACCATACCGTCTGGGTGGTTCGAATCCACCTTCGCCTGAATCTCCATCTCGACCGTCGCCCGGAACTCCGGGGTCTCGTCGACGACATCCTCGTGCTCTGCTCGAACCGCTTCCTGCTCGTACGCCTGTTCATCGATCGAAACGACCTTGCTTACCGACTTCTTAGTAGACATTGGATTGCATCCAAAGGCGCTCACTCGGCGTCTTTTCCCAACACCAGAACTCTCCAGCCCTGGCTCTCGTCGCACTCTAACTTACCACCACACGCGTCTCGCTCGCGCCTTCGCAAGCGCCCGTCAGGGCGCGAGCGAGACGCGCCGATGTCCGACACAACCAGTAACGCGCGACGCTTCAATCGGAGCGACCGGCCAGTTTTAAGCCGTTTACGCGTCTGAGCGACAGCGAAGACCGAAAGCGCGCTTAATACTGGCACCCGAAGAGCGGGAGTGAGCGGAGACCGGAAGCGGCGAGCGGGGCGTGCCGCTGCTCAGAAGCGACCAACCGCTGTCCCCAACTGACCGATCGATCTACGGAGGTGGGATCGAAAGGGGCTGGCGCGGTCGGGGAACCCCGACGACGCAAGCACCGCAGCCTGCGAGGAGCACAGCGAGTCGCGGGACTCGAGCGCGTCAGGGGCTTTCAGGGTCTATCTGCCAATCTGTGCCACACATGGGTTCAACGGCTTTTATTGCAAGGATGCCCTTCTTTCAGAAGATTCAGTGGCCAGTTCTCTCAGCTATTGTCCGATCGAAGGTCCTCAATAAGACGGAACCCATTCACGAACATCACCGAATCTCCGTATCCTTCACTCGCTAAGACGACTTCAGCTCCCTCGCCCGCGGCGATATCGGTCGTATATATGTATACTTCAGTCGCTTCGCCTATGCTAAGATGCTGTGCCGCTAGTGCGGCGAGGGCAGGATCGGCTTGCTCAACCTCATCCGCTGGTCGATCGTCGGCGTTCGCGATGTACCGTTGGATACCATCCATCGTCCGTGAGACGATCGGCTGTGAGAACTTGAGCGGTGCTGCGACTGCCGCCCACTCCTCATCGATCGCGATATCAACGGGCGGTGATCGATTGTCGGACACGTCAGCGGTCAACTCCTCGTACACCCGTTCCGGCAGGACGAACGTGATGTCGTTACGACGGGCAAATCGGCGAATAGCCTTGTACCGGCTGTTTGACGGCTCCCCCATCGCAACAAACAGGCCGGTATCGGCGATGTGGAGGCTGTTCACGCGTCGTCGGCCGCGTTGCGGTCCTCAATTGCGTCGAGTGACGCCCCCGAGACTTCGATCTCGTAGTACTCGTGGACAACGGGACGAAGTGCCTGGAGAATGATCTCGGCGGCCAGCGGCGAAATGTCAAGATCATCGGCCATCAGGCGATGGGTTGTCTCACCGCGTTCGCGTGCGACCGCGTAGGTGAGTGCCGTCGCGAGGCCAGCGACGCCGTGCCGGTCGATGTAAGTGTCGACGTCACCGTCGGTCTCGCGGCGACCGACCGCGTCGATCAGCGCCGGCGTGATCGTGTACTCACGACCATCCGCATCCGTCACGGTCAAGTCGATCTCGCGGGCAGTGTACCGACGAGGCTGCCCATCGTTGGTCATTTCAACGATGCCGGCCTCGACGAGCCGATTCACATAGCTGTAGGCCGTTCCCTGTGCGAGCTCGAGTTCGTCCATCACTTCCTGCACAGTGGTCTCCTCCTCACGAGCGAGGTATGCGTAGACCTGAGCCAGTTGTGGCTCCTCGAGGAGGTCCGCGACCGAGAGGAAGTCGCGGACGATGTCGCCATCGGCTCGGTTTGAGGTGCGTGACATGGTTTTGACCCTTATTACAGTTTACAGAGAAACAGTAAAGAGTGTTTGGTCACATCTTCAATGACTCGAGTAGACAGAATCCCACAGTTCGAGCACGTGCCCTTCGATGCTTACCTCGTCGCGATTGATCTCCATCAACTGCTCGCGCCCGAGTTCTTCCTTCGAGGCCGAATGCGCTCTTCCCGGGCTAGGATCACACCGCAGATTGATCGCTTGTGCATAGGCGGACGTGAGTCGCGGAACTCGATCGTGTCAGGGGCTTTCGGCGTCTGTATCTAGATTCCACCTCATGGAATTCCGAATGATCATGTAGCGGTGCCCAAATCACACAGATAATGAAACGACTTTTCCTAATCGTTCTTGTCGCAGCAATGCTCCTCCTCGCGGGCTGTGTTGATGGGACTGGAACAGAAGACGATGGGACAACAATTGACGCAGATGACAACCTCGAAGATATCGATTCGAACGGTGTTGAAGACGATACAGCAGCCGATGAGGATGAAGCTACTCAGGAAGAGACTGACGACACCGGAGCGGACGAGCCCGACTCAGGTGATGGTCCTGATGTCGACGGTGAGCTCGAGATTCATCACATAGACGTTGGCCAGGCCGACGCCACGCTCCTGATCGAACCCTCTGGTGAGACGATGCTCATCGATTCCGGCGACTGGCGTCAAGGAGGCTCCGACGTGATCGAGTACCTCGAGGACCGGAACATCGATCGAATCGACCATCTCATTGCAACACACGCGCATGCAGACCACATCGGCGGTCACGATGCGATCATCGAACACTACGAAACCGAACGTGATGGCATCGGCGCAGCCTACGACTCCGGCGTGGCGGCCACAAGCCAGACGTACGAACGATATCTCGACGCCATTGAAGACCACGACGTTGAACTTCTGGTCATTGAAGACGCCGATCACATCGAGTTCGGGGACGCGAACGTCGATGTCCTTAACCCGCCTGCGGGAGACTCGGGTTCCGACCTCCACTACAACAGTGTAGCACTCTCCATTGAGTTCGGTGAGTTCTCCTATCTCACCACAGGCGATGCGGAAGCCGACGCTGAACAGCGGATGGTCGACGAACACGGAGAGCAACTCGAGGCAGATGCCTACCAGGCGGGTCATCACGGTTCGACGATGTCCTCGACAACGCCGTTCATGAATGAAGTCACACCGGACGTGGCGATCATCTCGAGTGCGTACGACTCCCAGTATGGCCATCCACACGATGAGGTTCTCGAGGACTTTGCCGATCGGGATATCGAGACCTACTGGACCGCCGTTCATGGCGACGTTGTCCTCACGATCGACGGAAACGATATCGAACTCGAGACAGAGCACGACTTTTCGACCGATGCTGCCAATCTCCTCAAGGAGAAACCAGCTGACGATGACGACACACAGGCCTCGCTTACCCACCCGGTTGACGTGCCCACAGCACCACTAGCCGGCTAATGACCGACACCTACACCGCGACAATCGATCGGATCGTCGACGGACAGACAGCGGCGCTCTTGGTCGAAGAGGACGACGAGACCGTCGACGTAACGACGCTGCTACCAGCGGCTCAGCACGAAGGGGCAGTTCTCGAGATCGCTGTTGAAGCAAGCGAACGCTGCGAAGCCGAATACCTTCCTGAAGTCACACAGTCTCGCAAGGAGTCTGCACAGGCGCGCCTCGATCGTCTCTCGAAGCGGTTGTCCGATCGGTTAAGGGACTGATTTCACTCGTCTCTAGGAGTAGGCTCGAGTGGGACCCGATTGATGCTGATCGTATTGAACGCCTGATCGCTCGAGAGAATTGAGTCACCTGCAAGCGCAGCATGGAACGCATCGAGGGTATTGAGTCCATCGTCGATATATTCAGATGCCTGAAACACGACATCCTCATCGACATCACTTTTCGTCAACTCGAAAATTGCGAGGGCAGCCTGTTCGCGGTTGAAACTGTATCGTTCTTCAATGAGAAAGAGTTCGATGAATGTTGCAAGGGATACTTCGAGTTCTCCTTGGTACTCCTTGAGACGAGCTTCGGCTTGCTCAGCAAGCCAGTCATCATCTTTCAGGAGAGCAACCCAGAAGTCGGTATCAGCGTACATGTTCATCTGTCTGTTCTTGGGCTTCCTCGAGTGCAGCAGTCTGTAGTTCATCCATCGACGCCTGTTTGAACTCTTCACTGGATGCCTCTCGCAGTGCTGTAGCCGGATCATCTGGTACGGGTAACAATTTCACGCCGTCCTGAAGCTCGATCATTCGATATCGTTCACCAAATCGGTCACGAATCTTTTTTGGAATCGTAACGCGACCACGTTCATCCGTTGCAATCTTTGTCATACCCATCTACACCTACGGAGTGGGAGAATAAAAATCTAGCTCCCATATTAGAACACCTTAGTGGGTTGTAACTGAGCTGAGGCGCTAAGCCTCCTTTCCTCAGCGAGCGCCGACCAAAGAGAGAGCACGAGCAAGGAGAAGAGACAATGCCTCATTCAGCTGAGCAGGACTTACTGGATAGAAGCGAATGAGTTGCCTCGGCCCATCCAACGTCCTCACTCGTGGGAATCTAAGTATTGGATGGCCAGTCCTGCGAGGATTGCGTCTATTTTTTCGACCTCATGTTCAGGCTTGCCGGTTTCGTTCGCGATCGTTCTCGCGGCGATATCGCTTGCTGCAATAGCATCTCCATCTGTCGGCGATGGTGCATCGATGATTTCGGCCCATCCATCATTAAGAGCCGCCTGTACACGATCTGTCTTCGATCCGCTAAGTTCCCGAATCACACGCTGAAAGTGATTGGTCTGGCCCGACTTCGAGCGTGACCGAACCACCACATGCGGGGCAGTCCATACCTGTCTCAAGAGTCGCGTCAGTATCGAATATAAGTGAACAACGGGAGAGTCTCACGGACGATTTCCCAGGAAACCACTACCTCATGCGTTCGCTTCGTCTCGGGTCACATCCGGGGAGTCCGGCGGAAGGTCCACCTCGAGAGAGTCGTACCAGACAGTCGGCCGCTTGCGTCGCCCGTCCTGTTCGAAGTGGATCAAATGGAGCGATTCGAGTTCCTCGAGGTTCGTGTGGACTTGGTGGACGTCCCGATCGACGAGCCGTGCCGCCTCGCGAATACTTGTTGGCTCGTGTTGGACAATGGTCCGGAGTAGTTCCAGGTTCTTCGGACGGGTGACACGATGGATATCGTCCGGATCGTCGAAGATCACCTCAAAATGAGGCTCTGGTGTCTCACCGTGACCGAGCGCGCGAAGGGCGTCTTGGAGGCCCTCTTCATCGCTGCACTGGAATCGGATGTACATCGTTCGATCGCCGTCGGTTGGGTTACCAGTGTTCTCCATAATCACATACCTCCTGTTTGAATAGGTCGTAGAGCGCTTCGAGACCGCTGAACTCGATGTCCTCGGTTTCACCGTTTGGTAGATGTTTGTGGTGGGGCGCCGCCCCGGGGTAGTCCAGGAAGTTGTCGTACCGAATGATGGTTTTATTGTCAGTGGTGCCATACTACACCGAGTATTTTATTCCGTCGGGATACCGATCAGATGGCGGAACTGCCCACGCCTGCACCCTCTGACGTTCAATCAGATCTCAAACAACTCGAGCTTCTCGGTGTCCTTTCGATTAAAAGGGTGGACCTGGGGGAGCGATACAGCCAGTTGTTCCCTTCGACAGAATCGAGATGCATATTGACTATCCGCTGCTTGAGGAACGTGATTCTGACAGTGCTCCCGTGAGCGCTTAATTGGGTCAAAATTCACGCCATCGCTTGTTTTTCGAGTACTTCGAGCAGCCGATCGCGGTGTGCTCGGATAGTCGTCGGCGATGTGTCGGCTACGCTCGCGATTTCCTGCTGTGTCAGCCGGTATCCGAGTTCTTGGCTTGCCCTGTACAGGCAGGCTGCAGCGAACCCATGTGGGCGGCATCCGATCGTAACCTCGGCCTCTTCTGCGATCGTCGCGAGCTCGAATGCCCGGTACTGGACTTCTTTTGGCACCGCAAGCTCGGTCATGAGCCGTGGAAGAACGGTCCGTGGCTGCGGGACCACTGCTGGAAGCTCAAGTTGGATATTCATCGCCGTGTACGAACACTCGAGTTGTGCTCGCGAACACTGTGCGTACTGACCGATCTCGTCGATCGTCCGTCCAAGGCCGGTACACCGACACACCGCGTAGACGCTTGCAGCGGCCATCCCTTCGATCGATCGACCCGGACAGAGGTCGCGATCCTGAGCCCGTCGGAACAGCATGCACGCCTGTTCGCAGACCGAGTCTGTGAGTCCGAGTGCACTCACGAGCCGTCGAACCTCTCCGAGTCCGTGTGCCAGATTACGTTCGCGCGTCGATCGCCATCGGCCACGTCGGTGTTCCCGACGAAGGCGGCTGAGCTGTCGTCGTTTTCGTCCAGAGAGGATATTTCCCTGTCCATCAGTGTTCCAGCCGATCTCACTCGACAGCCCTCGATCGTGACGCCCTCCAGTGAGTGGAGCACCTGTTCGACGTCGACTCGGATTTTCAGATTCTGTAAACCACTCTGGACCGTGATCGATCTGGTACTCATCGATAATCAACCCGCATTCCCGACACCATGTCTCACGACTTTCTGTTACGAGCGTCTCATTACAATCTGGACATGCCGATGTCGAACCTGTCTCTGTCTGCCGATCGAAGCTCCCGCTGTACGTGTCATTTGTCGCCATGAATTGCTCCGACGAGGCAATTGTTTGATGGCCCCGTCACCCCTTCTGGGGGTCACAGACCCACTGGAGCGATCGGCTGGTTTCTTACTCTGTCATCGGACGAAGGTCCCATCTGGCCCAGGAACGAGCCCCGTTCGAATTTCGAGATCGGTACGCCGGAGATGCTTGCACCCACCGTCTGGCTGGCGGTTTTTGAAATCAGGGCAGGTACATGTCTCCGCTTCGACGTCAATCAAGTACGTTGCTCCACTCTGGCTGCGGACGTCGTAGATGGGTCCCGTCTCAATAAACGATACCTCCATCTCTTCGGTGAGTGCGCGGCGAGTTCGTGGATCGTTGATCGAGTAGCCACCGCCCTCGAGTGCAGTGGGTGGCTGCGGGTCGTCACAGGGATCAGTGAACTCGTCGCGACGGCTTCGTTCTTGGCTACAGTTTCGGCACCGCCAATAGCGTGTCCGGTGCTCGTAGCCATCTGTCAGGTCGATGTCGTACACGGTTGGGGCGTCTCCTGGCAACCACTCGTCGATCGCGACAAGTTCGTGTCTGTTCAGGTGAGCAATGTCTCCGGGACAGTTCCGATCTCGATCGATCGTGTACTCAGAGTTAGGTTGATGTTTTCGATGCGACCCGCTCTGGGTTGGATGATCTGTACTCATGGGGTATGTTGAGGCACACGGATACGCGCCTCAGTCCTCTCAGGCGCACAAAAACGTCGGTCGGAACGTCTCGGCAGTTACCCCACGTAGCGAGTTGCTTGGATTTCGTGGGGTAACCGCATCCAATGCAATTGTCGACCAATCAATCCACGAGGGTGGGATCGAAAGGGGCTGGCGCGCTGAGCGAACGCGAAGCGTTCGCGATGCTCGGAAGTCGCGAAGCGTCTTCCATCGATCGAGGAACCCCGACGACGCAAGCACCGCAGCCTGCGAGGAGCGAAGCGAGGTCTTCGCGAGTGAAACGAGCGAAGGACAGCGAGGCGCGTGCGTCTCGCCAGTCGCGGGACTCGATCGCGCCAGGGGCTTTCTGGTTCTGGGAACTCCGGCTCCAATACGCCGACTCGAAATATTCAGTAAAAAGTCGTAACCCAGAAAGACAGTTCAGTTCCGTCTACTACCAGTTTATCAGAATTGACTATCCTCTCTTCATAGTGAGAGTCACACGATCGGAACCGTTCCTGCCAGCACATGAACGCGGTCTGTATCGGACTCTAATTTCGACCAATGGCGACAAAGAAATCCACTCCCTCGGCTCCTGAAGAAGCGACTGTATCCACCTCAAGCCAACCCACCAACAGCGACGGAGTCGACACGGAGTCCGATCACCGATCGATCGAGACCGTAGACACAGATCAGCCAACCACTACCGCGTTCGAACCACGAACGTATATCGAGATTCGACTCTCGACAGACCCCCTCAACGCGAGAGCGGTCTCACAGGCAACGACGCTTCTGTACGAAAGCCTGCACGGGCTCTCACAATCGGGTATCTGGTCTTCAGTACGGAACAGAAGTCCGCAACCGATCGTAGAGTGGCTCCTTGTTGCGGATGGCCGATCGGATACGAGCCTTCGCTATCTCATTGGGACGAAACACGACACATTCCTCGACGAACTCGAGGCAATCGTTCGGACAACCGTTCCAAATACGTACGAGGTAGTGCAAGTCGAGTGGCATCCTGACCAGCTCAAAACAGCGCTGTCGATCGATCCGGAGAACGACGCGACATCGGCTACACCCAGTGAAGACTCGGTCGAGACCCCAGATCACCTGTATGCTGCTGGCGTTGAGTATCGCGGCACAGCTGAACTTCGACAAGACTGGCAGACGTCACTCACATCGTTCGACGAACTCGCAGACCGGTCGCCACAGAGGCGAACAGACGACGAGTCACACTCACGTCGCATTCCACTTGCAACGCTGGTTGAGACGCTTCGTGAGTCATCAGTTCCCGCCGTGTATCAGGTGGTCTGTCAGCCAATCGGCGATCACCGAGTGGATGAAGAACAGTATCGCTACGACCTCGAACGCGGACTCGTCACCCCTGCGGATCGATTTTTCGACTTTCTCTTTCCGCGATCAGAAGAAAAGCTCGATCCAGAGAACCTCTCTGCCTCCTATCGAGACCGTCTTGCCGACCTCGAAGTGCGTGACCTCCAGCGAGCGGTTTGTCTCTCGGCGCGTGCAGTGGCGATCACAAACAAGAACCCAAAGCAAGCCGAGATAGTCGCTCAGCGACTCAAAAGCGTATTCGGCCATCTCAGCGGCCCGTTTCACTCGATCCGAGGACACGTCATCACCGATAACGATCTTCATACCGGGCCGATTCCACCTGCAAGCCGGCTTCTCGAGGATATCCGCGATCGAACCATCGCTGAACCGACGTACGAAACCTTCGAGCGTCGCCTTCCATGGAAACCCCACGAAAGCGCTGGCATCGTCGTCTCGCTGGACGAACTCCCTGGATTTTGTCTGATCGACGGAGCCGGCCTTACTGCGACGGGCCAACGAGCGCTGAGCGCTCGCCAGTCCGAACGAACTGGTCTGTCTCTCCCTTCTCCGGAGCATCTCGCACGGTACACGGGTGCCGGCCAAGCGCTTTGTATGCCCCTCACTGACGATCGCCAACCATACGGGAATCCGTTCGTTCTTCGCCCGTCACTCCAAGACAGACATCTCTTCGTCGTCGGCGATACTGGTTCAGGAAAATCTGTCCTCACGATCGGCGCAATGCTCTCGAACGTCGAAGCCACAGGCGGCCCGGAGATCCTGTTTGATTACAAAGGGAGTGGGACTGCCGAGGAGTACCTCCAAGCTCACTACGCTGCATACAGCGGCCTTGATGACGTCTACTATTTCGATCTCAGCAAAATACTGCCCGCACTGTCGATCTTCGATATCAAGCCGCTCCTCGACGCAGGCCTCTCGCGTGAAGAAGCCCGATCGAGAATCGCGGGCCACTACGAAGAGATTCTCGCGGGGCTAATGGGCACAGAACAGTTCTATGGGGCCACAGAATCGACGAAAGCGATCCGCAATCACCTTCGAGCGTTATACGATCCGATTCACGGCGCCGACTCAATCTCTCACAAAGACCTCTACAACGCACTCCAGCGTACGTTGAGCGATCGAACGCCGCCACCGACCTCGGATGACCGACTTACCGAATATTTCGCTGGATTGCTCGAACGCGATCGAGATGTCTTCAATAAAGTCCTCGGAGGTGCCGTTGCTCGCGTTGAGACGATCGCAACTGACGACAGACTTGCACCGCTGTTCGATCACAGCTATACACCACCAGACTCTCGTGAACACGAAAATGAGAGCGACGACAGTGATAATGACAGTGATACGATCGACACCGAAACGCCTCCTCACTTCGCCTTCACGAACGTAATCGACGACGATGCGGTCATCGTCTTCGATTTCGGTGGGATGGAAGAGCGGATCAAACGCGCGCTCACGCTGGTCGTCCTCTCGAATCTGTGGACCGCACTCAAAGCCCGCGCTGAAGCTCCGAACGCTGTTGAAAACCCACCACAAGTCAACCTGTATCTCGAAGAGGCCAAAGACGTCGCGGCAACGCAGTTGGTCGATACCTTGCTCTCACAGGGGCGATCGTTCGGGCTATCAGTAATGCTCGGCGTTCAGTTCCCTGGCCAACTCGATTCACCTGATCCGTCGAATCATACCTACGAAGAGGCGCTCAACGAGATTGGGACGTTCGTCGTCGGCAACGTAAGCATCGAAGACGATCTCGCAAAGACGCTGGCGACCGACGACCTCCCACCGAACAAGGTCGCTCGGCGCCTCTCTGCAATACGACACGGAGAGTGGCTCATCCGGCCTGCAGCCGAGTTCGGCTCGCCTGCACCCCGTCCATTCCTTGGCCGATCGCTGCCCGCACCGTCGGGCCATCCAGCGAGTGAGACACCACTGTCGGGTGAGACACAACAGGCCTTCGAGATGGCGTTCGAGCTCACAATGCTCGAGACGTGGAACAGAGCTGGTCTTGCTCACGAGTCCGAGCCGGTACGTACCGATCGAGCTAGTGATGGTACCGAAAATGAAAACAGAGCAGACGACGCGGAGAACTCACTTCGCGTCGATTCACTGCTTCCACACACGAAGCGGTTGCCCGAACCCGTCGAATACGACGAGTCGATGCACGCACTCCGATGTGGAGCCTGCGACAACCGATACGATCCGACGATCGAGGGAATGCAACGAGCGATCGAGTGCTGTCATTCTCTCGAGGACGTCGATCCTGAAGATATCCCTGTCTGTGAGATCAACCTCAAACTCACACCCAAAGAACGTGAGGCCTCGGAGTGGTCCGATCGCCAATTACTCTTTTTACAGACGGTCTACAACGCCCAACAGCTGCGGTATGATCCCCTCGAGTACGATCTGTTGTGCGATTCGATGATCCGCCTCCAGGAGTACGTCGGCATCGAAACGGACGAGATCGACCCACTAATCGAAGCAGATTGTCTGCGCCACGATACTGATCATCCACACCGACTCTATACGGTCTCGCCAGACGGCCGATCGGCGATCGGTGAGAGCTATCGATTGGGTGTCGATTATGGCCATGGCGTGGGCGATCTCGAAGAATCGAGCGAGCACGTCCTTGGAATCGAAGTCACGCGGCGATATCTCGAGAACGCATATGTGGACAACCCAGACTCACAGGTCACGGAAGTCATCCCGTATTACGACCTCGACGATCAGCACCGCCTCGACGTTGCGGGCATCGACGCAGACGGCGAGATCCTCATCACTGCGGAAGTCGAGCGGATCAACAACGACGTCCAGCATGCAGTTCCTGAAGACTACGATAAAATGGCCGCATGCGACCCCGAGGAGGCGATTTGGGTGATTATGAAACAAGCAGATGGGCACAAACTCCTCGCTGCGCTCAATAACCCGCCAGAAGGCTCACCTCGCGTCAAAAAGACGTATGCGAAGACGACGCCACCACAACAGTTCCATATCGACACGCCAGGGATGACGGCCATCTACCCTGTAGAGTGGCTGTTCGATCGAACAGAGAAGGGGGCGTTTCCGAACTGATGAACCAGGCGTCATACTCGGAAAAGCCCACACACAGGCCACGAGAGCGCATCTAGGACCGTCTGCTCCGGCCGATCACGTTTCATAATCGGCCAAAAAGCCCGCAAGGTGGGCTATTTCGTGGGTCTAGAGGGGAACTAGGACACAAAGACGTCACGGCATCACCTGCCGATCGGCTGTCGTATGTACCACTGATCGATCGATATTCTGGGGACGCCGATCGCTTCAAGGGAGATTCGAGCATGGGTTCGGAAAATTCAGAAAGCCAATATTCGGTACACAGAGGGGCAGTATGGCTGCGATTCAGCCGATCGAATTTCCAGGTTTGTGGGTCGAAAATGAGACGTATTTCCATGGCCGATCGATCGGTGGTGCCTCCTCGTCAGTTTTTACGAGAGCCCGCCGAGGCCGGTCATCACCCCTCCAACCAAAACCGATAGACGGGAACCGATTATGAAACTCTGAACCGATCAAATAGCCCCCTTTTCCGAACTCGACGCCAACCCAACGCGAACGCAACAGTGGGCGTATCCAGTGAATACGACCGATCTGGGCCCGCATTCGATCGGATTCAAACGTTCTCGTCTCTGTTGAACCTCGTACTAGATCACCCTGAGGGAACCGACAACGAACACCTTGCGGACCGTAGCTGTGATTATGAAACGACTGAGAGTGCTCTAGAGCGTTCAAAGAGCGATCTGAGTCAGTACGAACGATATTTCTCATACTGCTCTACCGCAGCAGATACGCTCGCCCAACGGCACTGTTCAACGAACAGTTCGGCGAGGAAGGTCACAAAGAGTGCCGGACACACGCCAGTCGAAAGAGCGCTCTGCGTTCTGGTGTATGCACAAGACCGGAGGCAAACCCGTGGACAGCGGGATTCTCTCATTGAACAAAAACAGGTAGCTGCCCATCCCGATCGATCACCTGCTGCGATCGAACGCCAGAATACTGTACGTCAATCGGCTGGTCGCGTCAGCGCGAGACGATCGCTCGACAGGCCAAACGACCACTAGCTGCTCACCTGGCGTGAGGGTCACAGTCACGTCCGCTACCCGCAGGTTTCAGAATGAGGTAACCAAAGTTAGCTAGAACAAAAGTAATGGTGGTGGAGACGTAACTGAGATTGTATAACAGAATGAGTTCCGAACAAGACCACCTCAAAGAGACTGACACGGAAGCCCGCTTCGAGTTCAAGAAAGAACAGAAGGCCGCGGTCAAATCCGACAAGGGGCTGACCGAGGAGGTCATCCGCATGATCTCCGACGACAAGGACGAGCCCGACTGGATGCTTCAGCGCCGCCTGCGTGCGCTCAAGCAGTACCACAACATGCCGCTGCCGACGGACTGGCCCGGCCAGCCGGACCTGACCCAGCTGGACATCGAAGAGATCGTTCCGTATATTCGCCCGGATGTCGACAAGCGTGAAGGCGTCGACGACTGGACCGAACTCCCCGACGAGATCAAAGACACCTTCGACAAACTCGGCATTCCAGAGGCCGAGAAGAACGCGCTCTCGGGCGTCGGTGCCCAGTACGAGTCGGAAGTCGTCTACCAGAACATGCAAGAGCAGTGGGAGGAGAAGGGGGTCATCTTCTGTAATATGGACAAGGCAGTCCAGGACCACCCCGAACTCGTCAAAGAGTACTTCATGACGACCTGCGTCCCGCCAAGCGACAACAAGTTCGCCGCCCTCCACGGCGCCGTCTGGTCCGGCGGGAGCTTCGTCTACGTCCCAGAGGGCGTCACCGTCGAGATGCCCGTCCAGGCCTACTTCCGGATGAACTCCGAAGGAATGGGCCAGTTCGAGCACACGCTCATCATCGCCGAGGAAGGTTCCGAAGTCCACTACATCGAGGGCTGTTCCGCACCGAAATACGGTGCCCACAACCTC
>Ga0207421_10005264_pt1 | contig 14562 bp, 13 predicted proteins | sample SodLakKL_010_SED_4_FD_187542 | JGI IMG/M metagenome (GOLD analysis project Ga0207421, IMG submission 187542) | Alkaline sediment microbial communities from Lake Tanatar, Kulunda Steppe, Russia - 8KL_010_SED (SPAdes) (version 2) | ecosystem: Environmental > Aquatic > Non-marine Saline and...
AGCCCCCTATGCCCTCTCGGCCGCAAGGGCGCTCGCGAACCACACTCAGCTTCCCCTCAGAGAGATCGCCCAGGAAGCCATGAAGATCGCGGCTTCCATCTGCATTTACACCAACGACGCCTTCACCTTCGAGGAGCTTTAGTGATGCAACAACCCCTCACTCCATCGGAAATCGTCCTGGAGCTTGACAAGTACATCATCGGGCAGAACGAGGCCAAACGGATGGTGGCCATTGCTCTCAGAAACCGCTGGAGACGACAGCAGGTTCCCGAACACCTTCGGGACGAGATAGCCCCCAAAAACATCATCATGATCGGACCCACCGGCGTGGGAAAAACAGAAATCGCCAGGCGCCTGGCCCGCCTGGCCCAGTCGCCCTTTCTCAAAATCGAGGCGAGCAAGTTCACGGAGGTGGGTTATGTGGGCCGGGACGTGGAATCCATGGTGCGTGACATCATGGAACTGGCGGTGAACATGATCCGCGCAGAAGAGTTGGAGGCGGTGAAAGTGAAGGCCGAGGAGGTGGCGGAAGAAAAGCTTCTGGACATCCTGCTGCCACCCAAAAGGCAGGCGGAACCTCCAAAAGAATCCCAGCCTTCGGGGGAAGAAGCCCTCAAGGCCTCGGAAGAAGAAGCCCGGCAGGCGGACTCCACCCGGCAAAAGCTGCGCAAGCTTCTCCGCAAGGGCGCCCTGGATGATCGCTACGTGGACCTGGAAGTGACCGATCGCGGTTTTCCCATGATCGAAATTTTTTCGGGATCGGGCATGGAAGAGATGGACCAGAACCTCCGTGAAATGCTCGGCTCCATGATGCCCCGGAAAACCAAGAGGCGGAAGGTGAAGATACCCGAAGCCCGGGAGATACTCGTTCAGGAGGAGTCTCAAAGGCTCATCGACATGGACAAGGTGGTGAAGCTGGCAGTGGAGCGCGTGGAACAGTCGGGAATCATCTTTCTGGATGAAATCGACAAAATCGCGGGGAGGGAGTCCACCAAGAGTCCCGATGTGTCCCGTGAAGGAGTCCAGCGCGACCTTCTTCCCATCGTGGAGGGCTCCACGGTGACGACCAAGTACGGCATGGTGCGCACAGACCACATCCTGTTCATCGCATCGGGAGCCTTTCACATCGCCAAGCCTTCGGACCTCATTCCCGAACTGCAGGGGCGCTTCCCCATACGCGTGGAACTCAAGTCCCTCTCCCGGGAAGACTTTGTGCGCATCCTCAAGGAGCCCGAAAACGCCCTCATCGTTCAGTACCTGGCCCTCCTGAAAACGGAAGACGTGGAACTGGTCTTTGACGACGAAGGCATCGATGAAATCGCTCTCATCGCCTACGAAGTCAATTCCAGGACGGAAAACATCGGAGCGAGAAGGCTTCACACGATCATGGAGAAGCTGCTCTCGGAAATCTCGTTCAATGCTCCGGACCTCAAGGGTCAAAGGATCGACATCACGCGGCAATACGTCCGCGACACCCTGAGTGAAATCGTGGAGGATGAGGACCTGAGCCGTTACATCCTCTAGGCAAACGGGATGCACGCCTTTTTTTCGAGGAAGGGGAAAACCTGAAATGCTGGAAAAAGCTGCGGTTCTCACGGAGGCTCTTCCCTACATTCGCCGTTTCTACCACAAGACGGTGGTCATCAAATACGGGGGCCATGCCATGGTGGACGAGGAGCTGAAAGAAAGCTTCGCCAAGGACATCGTGCTCATGAAATACATCGGCATCAACCCCGTGGTGGTCCACGGGGGAGGCCCCCAGATCGGAAGGATGCTGGACCGGGTGGGCAAGAAAAGTGATTTCTGCGCGGGCATGCGCGTCACGGATGCGGACACCATGGACATTGTGGAAATGGTCCTGGCGGGCAAAATCAACAAGGAAATCGTTTCTCTGGTGAACGCCAACGGAGGGCGGGCCATAGGGTTGAGCGGCAAGGACGGCCGCCTCATCGAGGCGAGAAAGCTTCACCTGTTCAAGTACCAGGGAGATGACCAGCCCCCCGAAATCATCGACATCGGCCTGGTGGGAGAAGTGCAGCATGTGAACATCGAAATCCTGCAGATCCTCGAAAAGAGCAACCTCATTCCCGTGATCGCTCCCGTGGGCGTGGGTGAAAAGGGAGAGACGTACAACATCAATGCGGACCTTGTGGCGGGCCACATTGCGGGGGCGCTCAAAGCACAGAAACTCATCCTCATGACCGACGTCCCCGGCGTGATGGATCTGGGCGGGGGACTCATCTCGAGCATGACCGTGGCTGAAGCGGCCGATGCCCTTCAGGACCAGACCCTCAGGGGGGGCATGATCCCCAAGGTGCAGTGCTCCATCGATGCCGTGCAGTCAGGGGTTCAGAAAGTTCACATCATAGACGGCCGGGTGCCCCATGCCGTTCTTCTGGAAATTTTCACGGATGCGGGTGTGGGAACGGAAATCATCCGCCGGCGGCCGCTGAGGAGAGACTGAATGGAAGATTTACAGAGGCAATGTTCACAACACATTTGCAGCACCTATGCGAGGTTTCCCGTCACCTTCGTGAAAGGAAAAGGCTGCCGCCTGTGGGATGATGCGGGGAAAGAGTACCTGGACTTCCTTGCGGGCATCGCCGTGTGCAGCCTCGGCCACTGCCACGAGGAAATCACCCGGGCACTGTGCACCCAGGCGGACACGCTCGTGCATGTCTCCAACCTCTTCTACACGCGTCCTCAGGTCGAGCTGGCCCGGGAATTGACACGATTGTCATTTGCAGATAAGGTGTTTTTTTCCAACAGCGGAGCCGAAGCCAACGAAGCCGCCATCAAACTGGCTCGAAAATACAGCAATGACCGCCATGGTCCCGGCCGTTTCCACATCATCACCATGAAGAACTCCTTTCACGGAAGAACCCTCGCAACCCTTTCCGCCACGGGCCAGGAGAAGGTCCACAAAGGGTTCGAGCCCCTTGTGGAAGGTTTCACCTTCGTGGATTTTGACTCCATACCCCAGGTGGAAGCCGCGATCACGGACAAGACCTGTGCCGTCATGGTGGAGCCCATACAGGGCGAAGGGGGGGTGCGCATCCCGTCGCCCGGTTACCTGGGGGAGCTCAAGGCTCTCTGCGCCCGGCACGACCTTTTGCTCATCTACGATGAAGTTCAGGTGGGAATGGGACGAACGGGACTCCTGTTTGCCCACGAGCACGAAAAGGTCACTCCGCACATCATGACTCTGGCCAAGGCTTTGGGGAACGGGCTTCCCATCGGGGCCATGCTCGCCACCGGCGAGGTGGCGGAAGCTTTTGTCCCCGGAAGTCACGCCACCACCTTTGGCGGCACTCCCCTGGTGACCGCGGCGGCCCTTCGGGTTCTCCGGATCGTCAGCGAGGGGGACTTTCTGGATCGGGTGAGGGAAAAGGGGAATTATTTCCGGGAACGGCTTCTCCTGTTGAAAGAGCACCTCCCCGTGATCAGAGACGTGCGCGGCCGGGGACTCATGGTGGGTGTGGAGCTGGACCGGCCCGGGCAGCCCGTTGTGGAAAAACTCCTTTCCCGGGGATACATCGCCAACTGCACTCACGAAACGGTCCTCCGCTTTGTGCCGCCTCTCACCGTGACACAGGAGGAAATGGACCGGTTCACCGCCGCCCTGGACACCTGCCTGAGAGAGGAGACGCCATGAAACGCGACTTTCTGAGCATTCTCGACCTGACCCCCGGGGAAGTCTTCCACCTCATCTCCAAAGCCAGGAGAATGAAAAAGGAGTGGGCGGAAAACGCTTTGCCCCGGTCCCTGAAGGGCAAGGTGCTTGGCCTGGTTTTTGTCAAGCCCTCCACGCGCACACGCGTCTCCTTCGAAGCCGCCATGTATCGGTTGGGCGGCCGCTGCATCTTCATGACAGCCCAGGACACGCAGATTTCAAGGGATGAACCCCTCGCAGACACCGCCAGAGTCCTCTCCCGCTACATGGACCTTCTCGCCGTGCGCACCTTCTCCCACTCGGACGTGGAGGAACTGGCCAGACACGCTTCCATTCCCGTCATCAACGGCCTGACCGATTCCTTCCATCCCTGCCAGATTCTGAGCGACCTGCTCACCATTGAAGAGAAGCGGGGACACCTCGACGACCTTTCCGTTGCCTGGCTGGGAGACGGAAACAATGTGGCCCATTCCTGGATCAACGCAGCCGCTGTGCTGGGTTTTCGAATCACCCTGGCCTGCCCTGAAGGCTACGAACCCGAAGAGAGCGTGCTCCGGAAGGCCAGTTCCCTGAACAAGGGGGAACTGCGCCTGGTGAAAGATCCACGGGAAGCCGTCACATCCGCAGACATCCTCTACACAGACGTGTGGACCAGCATGGGCCAGGAAGAAGAAAAGGCGCAGCGCTTCAAAGCCTTCCAACCCTACCAGGTCAACGAGGACCTGCTCAAACTGGCCCCCTCGGACGCCATGGTCATGCATTGCCTGCCCGCGCACCGGGGAGAGGAAATCACGGAGGGCGTCCTGGAAGGGCCCCGGTCCATTGTGTTCGACCAGGCGGAAAACCGCATGCACCTGCAGATGGCTCTCATGGAATGGCTCATGACCGGCCAGTGAACATTTTTTTGGAAACCACGCCGGCCTCTCACCCTCCATGGCCTCTTTCCATGGAGAGATGCATGAACCCCCTGCCCGGACAAACGGGAGCGGAAAAAGGAGATTCTTTCTGTGTCAAAAGTTCAAAAGGTGGTTTTAGCTTACTCGGGTGGCCTGGACACCTCCATCATTTTGAAGTGGCTCATTGAAACCTACGACTGCCAGGTGGTGGCCTATGCGGCGGACCTGGGACAGGCGGAAGAACTGGGGGGCATCGAGGCAAAGGCCCTGGCCACGGGAGCTGTGAAAGCCCGCGTGGAGGATCTCAAGGAGGAATTCGTCCGCGACTTTGTCTTCCCCGCATTCAGGGCCAACGCCATCTACGAGGGACAATACCTTCTGGGAACGTCCATTGCCCGGCCCATCATCGCCAAACACCAGGTCCGTGTGGCGGAGGAGGAGGGAGCCGACGCCGTCAGCCATGGGGCCACGGGCAAGGGAAATGACCAGGTCCGTTTTGAACTCGCCTACATGGCCCTCAACCCCCACATAAAGGTCATCGCCCCCTGGAGGGAGTGGGACCTGAGATCGCGCAACGCACTCGTTGAATTCGCCAGAACGCGTGGCATTCCCGTCCCGGTGACCCGGGAAAAACCCTACAGTTCCGACAGAAACCTTCTCCACATCAGCTACGAAGGGGGCATTCTGGAAGATCCCTGGGTCGAACCCGACCCCACCATGTTCACCCTCACGGCGGCTCCTGAAATGGCTCCCGACCATGCGGAAACGGTCGAGATCGACTTTGAGAAGGGAAACCCCGTTGCCGTCAACGGAGAGAGGTTGAGCCCCGCCATGCTCCTTTCCCGCTTAAATGTGCTGGGAGGCCGCCACGGGGTGGGCCGGACGGACCTGGTGGAAAACCGTTTCGTGGGCATGAAGTCCCGTGGCGTCTACGAAACTCCGGGAGGCATCATTCTGCGAATGGCGCATCAGGCCGTGGAATCCATCACCATGGACCGGGAGGTCATGAACCTGCGCGATTCCCTCGTGCCCCAATATTCCCGGTTGATCTACAACGGATTCTGGTTTTCTCCCGAAATGAGGGTTCTGCAGGACATGATCGACCGGACTCAGGAAATGGTCTGGGGCACCGCCCGTGTGAAACTGTTCAAGGGCAGCTGCTCGGTCACGGGCCGCAAGTCGGACCGTTCCCTCTACCAGCCGAGTTTCGCCACTTTCGAAGAAGATGACGTGTACCGCCAGAGCGACGCAACGGGGTTCATCAAGCTCCATGGACTGCGTCTCCAGATCGACTCGCTCGTGAGAAAAGAGATGAAAAAACGAGGTTGACCGTCCTCGCGCAAATGACTGCGTGAGGCATGTTCCTCTCCCCCGCGGATTCTTTGGTGCCAAAAGGAAGTGTTCATCATGGTTGAAAAGCTGTGGCAGGGCCGGTTCGAACAGCCCACCAACAAACAGGTGGAAGAATACACAGCCTCCATACATTTTGACAGCAGGCTTTACAAATACGACATTCAGGGCAGCATCGCCCATTGCAAGATGCTGGCCGAACGCCAGATCATCACCCATGACGAGGCCGCCCTCATCGTGGAGACCCTGGGGGAGATACAACGGGAGATTGAAAGGGGGCAGCTCCGGTTCGACCCGTCCCAGGAAGACATTCACATGGCCGTGGAGCGTCAGCTCATGCAGAAAATCGGGGAAGTGGGAGGCAAGCTTCACACCGGCCGCAGCAGAAACGATCAGATTTGCCTGGACATGCGCCTTTACCTGAGAGATGTCCTCAAGCAGTGCAGGATGGCCCTCTGCGAAGTGCAACAGGCTCTGGTCGACCTGGCGGAAAAGCACCAGGAATACATCATGCCGGGTTACACACACCTTCAGCACGCCCAGCCCGTGCTCCTCTCCCACCACTTCATGGCCTACTACGAAATGTTTGAGCGGGACGATCAGCGGTTCAGGGACTGTCTTGCGCGAACGGACGTGCTTCCCCTGGGAAGCGCGGCCCTGGCCGGCACCACTTTTCCCATCGACATGGAGTGGACGGCCAGATACCTGGGTTTTCCCGCAGTTGTGAAAAACAGCATGGATGCGGTGAGCGACCGGGATCACCTCATCGAATTCAACTCCGCAGCGGCCATCACCATGATGCACGTGAGCCGCATGGCCGAAGAACTCATTCTATGGTCTTCCAGCGAATTCGCTTTCATCGAAATCAGTGACGCGTTCTGCACGGGCTCAAGCATCATGCCCCAGAAAAAGAACCCCGACGTCCCCGAACTCATGCGCGGCAAGACCGCCAGAGTCTACGGCAATCTCATGACGCTCCTCACTCTCACCAAGGCGCTGCCCCTCACGTACAACCGTGACCTGCAGGAGGACAAAGAGCCCGTCTTCGACAGTGCGGACACGGTGATCAGCACCCTGAAAATCCTGGGAAAGCTGCTTCCGGAAATCCGGTTTCACCGGGAACGTCTGGAGCACATGGCCCGTGAGGGGTTCACCCTGGCCACCGACCTGGCCGATTACCTGGTGCGCAGGGGCCTTCCCTTTCGCAAGGCCCACCATGTGGTGGGACAGATCGTGCAGCACTGCGTGCAGCTGGGCAAAGAGCTCGAGGAATGCACCCTTGAAGAACTGAAGGGTTTTCACAAGGTCATCGACAAGGATGTCTTCACTTTCCTGGAATTGAAAAGCGCCGTGGACAGAAGGGATTCCAAGGGGGGAACGGCTTCGTCCCGGCTTTCGGCCGCGCTCTTCAATGCCCGAAAGGACCTGGAGCAGAAGAGAAGCCAACTGGCGGGTTAGGAACTCTGTTGAAAAATCACTCTCCAAAAGACAAGGGCACAAGATGCCCCCGGGAACTTCTTCTCCTGGTTCTGATCGCTCTCATGATCCCGGGAACCTTCCTGTCCGGCTGCGGCAGGAAGACCATGCCCAGGCCTTTGACCGTGGAACCTCCTCCTCAGATTCAGGATCTTTCGGGCCGGGTCGTGAGCGACGGTGTGGAACTCTCCTGGTCCGTTCCCGGGTTCGATTCCGACACCCTGAGGAATGCCCCCTACCGGTTCTCCGTAATGCGGGGGAACGTTCCCTGGGATGACCGGCATTGCAAGGACTGCCCCATTCCCGCCAGGGAGGAGGTTTTCCGGCTGGACCCCGCTTATCCCCAGGGGGTGGAGTGGCGTGAGGGCAAGGTCCTCTGGAAGGACACCTCCCCATCACCCGAGGCCGCCTACAGGTACCAGATCCTGGTTCTCGATGACCGGGGACATCATGTGGCCCTCTCCAACCCTTTGACGGTCCTGGTGATTCCCCCTCCCGCCTCCCCCGGGGACGTCAGGGCCCTGGGAAGGCCCGAGGGCATCTTTCTGGAGTGGAAGGAAGTCTCGAGGGATGTGGAGGGAAACCCCCTGAGGGGGGAAGTGCGGTATCAGGTGGAACGAAAGTCTCAAGGGGAACCGTGGAGGGTGCTCTCATCCCCTCCCGTGGCCGGGGACATGTTTCTCGACCCGGCCCCTGCGCCCCGTCAGATCTACAGCTACCGCATCACGCCCATGGTCCTCTTTGAGGAAAGCAATGTCTACGGAAAGCCCGCCCTGGTGGACCGGGTCCGGGCGCCGGAGGCACTCCCCCCGCCCCCGCCCGCCACGGTGTGGGTGATTCCCTCCAGGGGGGCCCTTGAAGTTCAATGGACGCCCAGCGAGGCCGACAATGCAGGGTATCACGTCTACCGCCGCGAAGGAGCGGAGATCGTCCGGCTCACAGCATCTCCCGTCAAAAGGCCCCCTTTCCGGGACAAGAATGTGAAACCCAACGTTGTCTACGGCTACGCCGTCTCCACCGTGAGCCACCCCCCCGAGTCAAGGGAGGGGCTTCTCTCCAGGTGGACGGAAATGAGAAGCGTCTTCTTTGAAGGACTTTGACCCTTTTTTAACGGCCAAAGGCCGGCCAATCTTTCATGGAAACGAGGCGAAACCATGCACCATTTCAATTACCACGACAAAGAGCTTCACTGTGAACAGATCCCCCTGAAAAAAATTGCCGAGGAAGTGGGCACCCCCTGTTATGTGTACAGCCACGCCACCCTGCACCACCATTTCACGGTCTTTGATCGGGCTTTTCAGAAGGTCCCTCACTTGACCTGCTACTCGGTGAAAGCCAACTCCAACCTGGCCATCCTCCGCCTCTTCGGATCCCTGGGGGGAGGTGTGGACATCGTCTCGGGAGGCGAACTGTACAGGGCAAGAAAAGCGGGAATTCCACCCGAACGCATCGTTTATTCAGGAGTGGGCAAGACCCTTGATGAAATCGACTACGCCCTGCGCGAAAACATCCTCATGTTCAACATCGAATCCTCACGGGAGCTGGCCTTCATCAACGAGCGGGCCGGCAAAATGGGCACAAGGGCCCGCATCGCCCTTCGGGTGAACCCGGATGTGGATCCCAAAACGCATCCCTACATTTCCACGGGCATGAAGAAAAACAAATTCGGCATCGACGTGGACAGCGCCATACAGGACTACCTGAAAGCCAAGAGCCTGGAACATGTGGAGATCCTGGGAGTCGATTGTCACATCGGAAGTCAGCTGACGGACATCTCTCCCTTCGTGGATGCCCTCAGGCGCCTTCGCACGCTCATCAAAAAGCTCGAGGAGTCGGGGATTCACATCTCCCACCTGGATCTGGGAGGCGGCCTGGGCATCCCCTACGACCAGGAGACCCCCCCCCATCCAACGGAATACGCCAGGGCCATCATGGAAGAGATGGAAGGGCTCCACTGCACATTGATTTTCGAACCGGGCCGCGTTATCGTCGGAAACGCAGGTGTTTTGCTGACCAAAGTCCTCTACACCAAAGACACTCCCAGCAAAAACTTTCTCATCGTGGATGCGGGCATGAACGACCTCCTGAGGCCGAGTCTCTACGATTCCTACCACCACCTTCAACCGGTTGTGCAGGCCAGTGAAGAATCGGCGGTGGTGGACGTGGTGGGCCCCATCTGCGAATCGGGCGACTTCCTGGCCAGGGACCGCAGTCTTTCCGTCATGCACCAAGGGGATTGTCTGGCAGTGATGAGTGCGGGAGCCTACGGATTCACCATGGCCTCCAACTACAATACCCGGCCGCGGGCAGCCGAAGTGCTGGTCAAGGACGACCAGTATTTTGTGATTCGCCACCGTGAAACCTGGGACGACCTGATCCGCCACGAAGAGATGCCCCCCATCTTCTGAATCAGAAGGAAGAACCCTCGCGCCTCACCACGCGTTCAAGGGGGAACCCGGCTGCGGCTTTTCATTTTTCACAGGATGCGCCCTTCAGGCTCATGAAAATCATTGAAGGAACAGAAACACATGACGGATCGATCCAGCGGAACCATTCCGTTCACCAAGATGACCGGCAGCGGCAACGACTTCATCATCATCGACAACCGGGACCAAATCATCAATGCGGACCAGAGCGCTCCCTTCATCCGTGCCGCCTGCCGCCGAAAGCTCTCCGTGGGAGCCGACGGCCTCATTTTCATTGAAAAGGATCCGGAGGCCGATTTTCAATGGAGGTTTTTCAACGCCGATTCCAGTGAAGCGGAAATGTGCGGCAACGGGGCCAGATGCGCCGCGCGGTTTGCCTTCCTCAAAGGAATCGTTTCGCGGCCCCGCATGACCTTCCGCACCCAGGCCGGAATCATTGCGGCGGAAGTCCGGGGCAGGCGTGTGAAAATACGCATGACGCCCCCCCAGAAGCTCCTGCTGGACTTTTCCCTCGAAAGCGCGGGCGAGAGCTTTTCCCTGAACTTTGTCAACACAGGCGTTCCCCATGTGGTGGGGCTTCTGGATTCCCAGGAGGCCCTGGACAGCCTGGACGTCTGCAGGCATGGCAATTTTTTTCGTTTCCATGACAAGTTTCAACCTGCGGGCGCCAACGTCAATTTCGCTCATGTTCAGAACAGGGAGCACATGCTCATACGCACTTATGAGCGGGGAGTGGAAGACGAAACGCTGGCGTGCGGCACGGGAGCCATCGCCTCCGCTCTGGTGGCTGCAGCCAAAGGACTGGTGGATGCCCCCGTGCAACTGGCCACCCGCAGCGGAGAAACGCTCACCATTCATTTCAGCCAGGCCCTTCAGGGGGAACCGGGCGCCGGACAGTTCACCCAGGTCTACCTGGAAGGAGATGCCAGAGTGGTTTATGAGGCGGATCTTTGGGATGAAACCTTGTGAAAATGACACCTTAGGGGGAGAATGACATGTTTCAGGGCGCAATCGTTGCCATTGTGACGCCATTCAGGGACGGCCGGGTGGATGAACCCGCGTTGAGGCAACTCATAGAATTTCAGATCGAAAACGGAACCCGCGGCATCGTCCCCTGCGGAACCACGGGAGAATCGGCCACCCTGTCTTTCCAGGAACATGAGCAGGTGGTGGAAATCGTTGTGGACCAGGTGAAGGGCCGTGTTCCCGTGATCGCGGGCACGGGTTCCAACAACACGGAAGAAGCCGTGCGGCTGACAGAACACGCCAGGCGGGCGGGAGCCGACGGAGCTCTCATGATTTCCCCCTACTACAACAAGCCCACCCAGGAAGGGCTCTATCAGCATTTCAAAAAAGTGGCCGGGTCGGTGGATCTTCCCATCGTGCTCTACAACATACCGGGTCGCACGGCCGTCAACATGGAACCGGACACCATCGCCAGGCTCGCTGAAATCCCGAACATCGTGGGCGTCAAAGAAGCCACGGGCAGCATGAAGCAGATCACGGACATCATCGCCCGGTGCGGGACGGATTTTCATGTGCTCTCGGGAGAGGACCACATCACCTATCCCCTGCTCTGCGTAGGGGGCAAAGGGGTCATTTCCGTGTCCTCCAACATCGCTCCCAGGGAAATGTCCACCCTTTGCAATCTCCATTTTGAAGGTAAAGCCCGGGAAGCTGTGGAAGCCTACTACAGGATCCTGCCCCTCTGCCACGCCCTCTTTTATGAGACGAACCCGGCTCCCGTGAAGGCGGCGCTGGCCATGATGGGAAAAATCAGCAGCGAAGAGGTTCGCCTGCCCCTGGTGGTCATGAATGCAGCAAACCGGGCGAAACTTCGCAGGGATCTGGAGGCTCACGGGCTCCTTTCCTGATTCCTGGCAATGGAATGTGTCCGCACAGGTGAAACGCAATCAACAGGGAGGTCACAAAAACATGATCCGTGCTGCAGTGGCTGGAGTTGCCGGCAGAATGGGAACCCGAATCGCCCAGCTCATCGGGCAGGCGGAAGGCCTGAAACTTTCGGGGGGTTTTGAATACCCTGCCCATCCCTCGGTGGAAAGGGACCTGTCGCAGGTGATCGGGGGAAGCCCGACGGGCATGCCCGTGCACGGGAGCATCCACGATGTTCTGGACACGGCGGATGTGATCATCGATTTCACCAGTGCCACCGTGTCCCTGGAACATCTTCGCATCGCTTCCCGGGCAGGAAAAGCCATGGTGATCGGTTCCACGGGCTTCACGGGAGAGCAGCTGGAAGAAGCCCGCCAGCTGGCCGGGACCGTCCCCTGTGTCCTCACCCCCAACATGAGCATGGGCGTCAACATTGTCTTCAAGGTGGTGGCGGACGTGGCCCGCATGCTGGGAGACGATTTCGACGTGGAAATCCTGGAGGCTCATCACCGCTTCAAAAAAGACGCCCCCAGCGGCACCGCCGTCAAACTGGCGGAAGTGGTCGCCCAGGCCCTGGAAAGAAACCTCGGGGAAACAGCCGTGTACGAGCGGCATGGAATCATCGGCGAACGGACCCCCAAAGAAATCGGCCTTCAGACACTGCGGGGCGGAGACATCGTCGGGGAACACACGGTCATGTTCGCGGGCCTTGGAGAACGCATTGAAATCACTCACCGGGCTCATAACCGGGACAATTTCGCCCGGGGAGCCGTGCGCGCCGCTCAGTGGGTGGTGGGAAAAACACCCCGGCTCTACGACATGCACCATGTCCTCGGCATACAACAGGCGAACCACTGAAGGTTTCAGCAAGACTCACTGAGAATGACCCAATACAAGAATCCATTTGGAGGTACAGATGCCATTTGAAAAGGCTGAACGTCTCAAGAAGCTTCCCCCTTATCTTTTTCAGGAGATTGACCGGCTGAAGGCCGAACTCATCGCCGAGGGCGTGGACGTCATCAATCTGGGCGTGGGCGACCCCGATCTTCCCACCCCACGGCACATCATCGAAAAACTCAAGGAGGCGGCGGAAGACCCCGTCAACCATCAGTACCCCTCCTATTCGGGAATGAACCGCTTTCGATCTGCCGTGGCAGATTGGTACAAGAGACGTTTCCAGGTGGAACTGGACCCGCAGAAGGAAGTGGTCACCCTCATCGGCTCCAAAGAAGGCATCGCCCATTTCCCTCTGGCCTGGATCGACCCGGGAGACGTGGCCCTTGTGCCCTCCCCCGCCTATCCCGTCTATCACATCGCCACCATGTTCGCGGGAGGCCAGACTCACTTCATGCCCCTGGTCCGGGAAAATGCCTTTCTCCCCGACCTGGAAAGCATCCCCCGTGAGGTGCTGAAAAAAGCCAGGGTCATGTTCATCAATTACCCCAACAATCCCACGGGTGCCGTCGCCACGGAAGAATTCTTCCAAAAGGTCATCGCCTTTGCCAAGGAAAACAACATCATCATCGCTCATGACGCGGCCTACACGGAAATGGGCTTCCATGGGTACAGCCCCATGAGCTTCATGGAAGTCCCGGGGGCCAAGGACGTGGGGATCGAGTTCCACTCCCTTTCCAAGACCTACAACATGACGGGATGGAGACTGGGATTTGCCGTTGGCAATGAGGAAATCATCAGTGGTTTCGGCCAGATCAAAAGCAACATCGATTCGGGCGCTTTCAACGCCATACAGGAGGCGGGCATCGCGGCTCTCGACGGAGATCAGGCCTGTGTCATAGAAATGCAGAAGATCTACGAAGAGCGGCTGGACGTGCTCATTTCCGGCCTCAACAAAGCGGGCTTGAAGGCCGAAGCGCCCAAAGCCACTTTTTACGTGTGGTGCCCCGTGCCCGCGGGAAGCACCTCCAAGGAGTTCACCTCCCGTCTTTTGAAGGAAGCAGGAATCGTGACCACCCCGGGAAGCGGCTTTGGAGAACCGGGCGAAGGCTATGTGCGCATGGCTCTCACCGTGAGCAAGGAAAGGCTGCACGAAGCCACCCAGCGCATTCAGAAGATGTCCTTTTGAGATCTGAAAAGGGCTCGCGGAGGAGATTGTTCATGAAGTTTCCTGAGGACGCCTTCGTGGGATTTGGCAGCAACCTTGGGAATTCCCTGGAAATATGCACGGAAGCCATCAGGGTTCTTTCCAGGACTTCCGGGGTGAGCCTTCAGAAGGTTTCTTCCTTCTACGGCACCGAGCCCGTGGGCTGCAGGGACCAGGGATGGTTCATCAACGGCGTCCTTGAAATCCAAACGACCCTGGCGCCTCATGCGCTTCTGGCCCGGTTGCTGCGAATTGAAAACCTTTTCGGACGGGAACGCGGGCAGCGCTGGGGACCTCGTACTCTGGACCTGGACCTTCTCTTTTACGGAGATGTCATCCTTCAAAGTCCGGCCCTGACTCTGCCTCACCCGGCCATCTGCCACCGCCGGTTCGTCCTCGAACCCCTGGCGGAGATTCACCCCGAAAAGATTCACCCTCTTTTCTCCAAGAGCGTGTTCCAACTGCTGAGGGAATGGAAACTCCGCGAGGAAGAGCAACAGATTCAAAGAATGGATGGCATATGTTTCGCGCTTTGATGTATGGATTGATCGCCTATTTGGCCTACCGGGCCTATAAGCACTTCTTTTCCCCCCTGCAGGGGCCCGGGGGAAGAGAATTCGTCCGTGGAACCCCACCCGGGGAAGCGGAACTTGTCAGGGACCCTCAGTGCGGAACCTACTTTTTGAGGCAGCAGGGGGTGAAAGGGAAGAGCAATGGCCACGTTCTTCACTTTTGCAGCGAAGAATG
>Ga0207421_10005265_pt1 | contig 14561 bp, 15 predicted proteins | sample SodLakKL_010_SED_4_FD_187542 | JGI IMG/M metagenome (GOLD analysis project Ga0207421, IMG submission 187542) | Alkaline sediment microbial communities from Lake Tanatar, Kulunda Steppe, Russia - 8KL_010_SED (SPAdes) (version 2) | ecosystem: Environmental > Aquatic > Non-marine Saline and...
CGGCTGCAGCCAAGGTTTTCTGGGTCAGAATGTCTACAATGGCCCATTGAAAGCTGGCAGCGAAATCGGCTAAGGGCAGTTCTTGGCCGCGCTGCCTGACGCCATTGATGTAGTTCAAGGCAGCCGTTTTGAGTCCGCTGAAACTGAACTCAAAAGAATGTGCATCGGCCATGCCCCTGGGCATAGGCACCGCGTATTTGTCTCCGTATTCCGCCAATTTGGCTATCTGGGGTCCGCCCGGATAGGGAAGCCCCAGAACGCGTGCGATCTTGTCGAAGGCTTCACCGGCCGCATCGTCACGGGTTCTTCCCAAGATGTCATAGGTTCCCAACTGCGGCATATAGAGCAGGTCGGTATGTCCGCCGGAAACAGTCAGGCATACCACCGGCGGTTCAATGTCAGGATGGGCCAGAACATTGGCGTAGATATGCCCTTCGATGTGATTCACGCCGACAAAGGGTTTGTTGTCTGCAAAGGCAAGGGACTTGCCCGCAGCAAGTCCCACCAACAAACCACCCACTAGACCAGGCCCATATGTGGCTGCAACGATATCGATGTCCTGGAGATCGACACCAGCCTCAGCCAACGCCTGGTCAATGACCGGCAGAATCCATTCGATGTGTTTGCGCGAAGCAATCTCAGGGACCACCCCGCCGAAACGCTGGTGAATATCCACCTGCGACGACACGACATTGGAGAGCACCTCTCGACCCCACCGCACGACCGATGCTGCTGTTTCATCACAACTGGTCTCGATTCCCAGTGTCAACTTCATTGTGGTCTTCATTGTCCAAATCCTTCCACATGATGATCGCGTCTTCGTTGTTGTCAAGATAATATCCGGGCCGAATGCCGGCCTTTTGGTATCCTAAGGAATAATACAACTTCTGGGCGCGGGCGTTGGAAACCCGAACTTCCAACGACATGCGGCGCACACCCCGTCGCCGGGCCAACTGTGCGATGGCATGAAGCAGGCGCCGGCCGATGCCGCGGCCCCGCAGTTTGGGGTGCACTGCGATGTTCGTGATGTGACCTTCGTCAAGGATCAGCCAGAGACCGACATAACCTACCACGCGCTGTTCCTGCTTAGCCACCAAATAATGGGCATTTTCATTCTCCGAAAGTTCTGCCAAGAATGAACGGTACGACCAGGGGGCGACAAACGATAGTTTTTCGATCGCCCGCACTTCATGCAGGTCCTGCAGTTGCATCGGCTCAATGTGGATCAATTCTTGGCGTCCCACTTCATTTCAGCCTCCGATTTTCGCAAGTAAAATGGAACTAACTCCATGGGTTCATGTCGCTGCCCCGCCAGCAGGCGTTGCCGGCCCAATCCAGCTACGGACGCACTGCGCAGAGCTCTCTGCTCCAATGGCGGAAAGACGGCATCCGGCAGTTTCTCCGCCAGGACGTCCTGGTACACGGAAGCACCATCTCCGCAGAAAACAATCGGACGCCGCTGCTCCAAGCCCCAGACGATAACGTCATCAATGTGGCAGTTCTGCGGTTCCGCCATGGCGTCCTGGCCAGAAAAAGGCTGGGCGTACACTTGCCCCCGCCTGGCGTCAATAAGCGGCAGCACCACGGTTCCGACGGCCATAAACTGGTAAGCCAATGCCTCCAGCACGGTGACTCCAATCAAGGGACGGCCAAGGGCATAGGCAAATCCTTTCGCCGTCGCCATACCAATCCGCAGACCCGTAAAGGATCCCGGCCCGGAAGCCACCGCAAAACCGTCTACATCGTCAAGCGTCACCTCGGCATCGTCGAGCAGGCGCTCTACGGCGGGAAGGAGCCGTTCAGAGTGCGTTGAGCGGATATTGAGGACCGATTCCCCGACTAACCCCTTCGGGCCGACCAGGGCAGCTCCACCGGTCATCGTCGATGTATCCATTCCCAAAACGATCAATGATCCAAGGCCTCCTTCAAAGGTCGAATCAAACGCCTGCAGACATCTTCAGAGCCGGAGAAAACCAGCTCACGCCGATGTTCATCCAGTTTCACAAGCTCGATCGCCAGATGCTCCGGCGGAAGATAGCTTGCCACCACATCGCCCCACTCCACAAGGGTAATGCCATTGCCATAGAAATATTCTTCGTAACCAAGATCCTCAAGTTGATCGGGAGACTGCAGTCGATAGACGTCGAAATGGTACAGGGGCGGGGACGACGCATACTCATGGATGAATGAAAAGGTCGGACTTGTGACTTCTCCAGGATCGATTCCTAAGCCAGCAGCTACGGCTTTGACCAGCAGTGTTTTGCCCGCCCCTAAGTGGCCGCTGAGCGATACCACGTCGCCGGGCTGCAGGAGCGGGGCCAAAGCCCTGCCGACTGTTTGCGTCATACTTGGATGTTCACTGACATATTCCCACATGCAGAGCCCACTCCTGATCTTGCATCTGCTGTACTAGAACACAACAACCATCGCAGCCCTGCCAGGCAAGCAAGCCATCGCTGCAGGGTGCGCCAACCGCCGGCCTTGCGCGCCGCATCTGTACTCCCCGCCGCCGGTTCTGCACCTAGACAACCTGGCACCCGTGGATGAAAACGTTTTTTACACTGGACTGAACATCCAGGGGGTCTCCGTCCCATAGAGCCAGATCCGCCATTTTGCCGGGTTCTAGCGATCCATAATCACTGTCGATCCCAAGAATTTCAGCCGGATAGAGCGTCAACGCCTTGAGAGCTTCCTCGCGGGGCAGCCCCGCTTTGACAGCCAATGCAGCGGATATGGGAAGATGCTCCACATGGATCACCGGGTGGTCCATGGTTATGGCAAACTTCACGCCTGCGTCGTAAAAGGCTCGCAGTGTCTTAAATGTACGGTTTTTCAGTTCCACCTTCACACGGGTGGTCAGCGTCGGACCCACAACTGCAGGGATCTTCTTTTCGGCCAATATGTCGGAGATCAAATGGCCCTCGGTGCAGTGTTCCACAGATAGCTTGACATCAAATTCCTCCGCCACTCGAATCGCGGTCATGATATCGTCTGCCCGGTGGGCGTGGGCCCGCAGAGGTATTTCCTTTTTGAGAACCCGCAGTAAAATTTCCATTTTCGGATCCACATCCGGCTCCTTGCCCGCTTCCGCATTCTCCCATTTGCGTTGGTAGCTCTTGGCCTTGACAAACTGCTCCCGGAGCAGAGCGGCCACTGCCATCCGCGTGGAAGGAGACTTCTGCTGTCCGGAGTACACCCTTTTCGGATTTTCACCGAAGGCTATCTTCAGTCCCCCAGAACGGCGGACAATCATGTCTTCGACCGTTCGTCCGTGCATATGGACGATCACGCCTTCGCCGCCAATGACGTTGGCGCTGCCGGGAACCACGCACATGATGGTCACCCCCGCAGCCAAAGCTTCTTGGATGCCCTCTTCTGCGGGGTTAATCCCGTCAAGGGCCCGAAGATTCGATGTGATGGGATCGACGCTCTCGTTGACATCATTTCCTTCCCAGCCGAGCGCTTCTTCGGACACTCCGGCATGGCCGTGGGCGTCGATCATGCCGGGCATGAGAATACCGCCCTGGCCATCAATGATCTCCGTGCCTTCAGCAATGGCGATGTCACCGACGGCCTCAATCCTGCCCTCGTCATCGATCAGCAATGCGCCCTTCTGGGGACTGTTTTTCATCGTATACAGTTCTACATTGGTAATAGCCAGCACAGGTTATGCCTCCTTTGTCGTCATCCTCTGCGAACCGTGTTTGCCAGTGTAATGGCGGCGCGCATGGCCTTGTAAGCCGTAATATAATCATCATCGGTGAATGATGCTGTCCGAGGCCCCTGCCGTTCTAAACCCGGAATCAGAAGCATTGGTTCTACCATCGCGCTCGACACCACGTCCAACTCCATGGTCACGGGTGTGCTCACCTTCAAGGGCTGAAACTCTCTGATCCTTCCCAAAACCGATCTGACTTCGCTCTCTATGCGCTCCCGCGACGCTTCCGGATGTATGCTGCAGGCACTGTAGCGACTCTGAGCCTCTTTCACCTGAACATGCACGGCGCCAATGGATTCGGCTTCGTCTCTAAGGCCGTCATCACCGCTGACGAGCACGACCGGTACATCGAAATACCCGGCTATGGCAGCATTGAGCGTCGTCTCCCCCGCGGGGATGCCATTGAGCCGCCATGCATGGACGCAGGATCCGGAGTACGTGTGATCGAGGATGGCCCGAGCCGTCCCCGCCTTGGCATGATAGCCAATAAACACCGCTGCGTCCACATCCATCTGAATCCCCGCCATCATGCTGAACTCCTTGAGGCTGCCGGATATGAGCCGAACCGATGGATGCAGTTCTTCAATGATCAAGTTCCGCATGGAGCCGTGACTGTCATTGACAATGACCTGCTCAGCTCCCGCAGCCAGTGCTCCCTGGACAGCCGCATTGACTTCGGCTGTCATGAGCCGGCGGCACCGCATACTCTCTTCCTGCTCCTGCGCCCAGCTGACAATTCCCGCAATCCCTTCCCAATCTGCTGAAATTAATACCCTCATATTAGCACCTCCGCGTCTATGCGTCCGACAATACGTTGGCGGTGATTCTTCACCAAAAGCGGCACATATTTCTCCAACTCCGGAATATGCCGGCTCGAATACCCCAGCTGATTCAAGATGGAAAGAACAATGGCAGGAACAGCCCGGGAACTGCCGTCCTCTACCTTTAGCGCCAGACCCCAACCGCGGTTGGGAAGGCCAATGCAGTACACGGCCTCGGCTCCCATCTTGGCCACAAGGCCAACCTCGGCATAGCCCCGCATCAAGTCCGTGCACAGCCGCTCTGTTCCAGCCACCATATGGGGGTGATCCCGCATGGCATCGGCCACAGTCCGCAAAGCCGCTGCCCGCTCCCCAGTCAGCGCCGCACTCGGTGCCGCCAAAAGCGCCCAAGCTCTGGCCATCGATTGTAAGGTGAGTCCAAACACGGGCACCCCACAGCCGTCCACCCCGATGACAATGTCCTCAATGGCTGTGCCGGTCACCTCTGACACGTACTGCAAAGTCATTTGCTGCAGCGGGTGACGGGGTTCTAGATACGTCTGCAGGTCCCAACCAAAGTAACGGCAAAGCGACAGCATTCCGCTGTGTTTGCCCGAGCAGTTGCTGTGAAGTTCGTCCGGCTTCCGGCCTTGACAAGCCAGGGCCTCGGCAGCGGGACGATAAACCGGAGGATGGATTCCACACTGCAGATAGCTGGCATTTAAACCAATCTTGCGCAAAATCGACTGTACCGCGTCCACATGGTAGCCTTCTCCGCTATGGGAAGCACACATGATCGCCAGTTCCTCAGGGCGTAGACCATAAGCCTTATAGGCCCCGCTTTCGACCACAGGCACCGCCTGAAACGGTTTCGCCGACGAACGCCAATATGTCCTTTTTCCAGGATCACCCTGTCTATGTACGATCCCGCCGTCCACATCGGTAATAACCCAATCGCCGCGATGGCAGCTCTCCACCAACTCGCCCCGGTATACATTTGCCAGGATTTCGGCCACAGGCCCTACCTTCTTTCTTTGCGCAGCAGATGGGCATGTTCAAGCAAGAGCGCAAACAACCGACGCATGCTGGGATGGTGGCTTACCATCAGTTCCGGATGCCACTGCACTCCCAGGGCAAAGCTTCCGCTCTGCCTTTCCACAGCCTCGATCACGCCGTCACTGCTAAAGGCGACCGCTTCGAAATCCGGTGCCACCCGGCCTACTGCTTGGTGGTGAAAGGAATTCACAGCAACTTGGTCGCCGGAAAAAAGCGACGACAGCACGGAACCGGCCTTAAGGCGTACGTTGTGGGAGCCATGCCAGCGGGGGGCTTCCTGCATATGCTTCAGAGGCCTGTTCACTTGCGAGGGTATGTCCTGGATGATGCTGCCGCCGGCAGCGATATTCAAAATCTGTATGCCGCGGCAGATGGCCAGAATAGGAAGCTTCCGTTCCAGAGCTTCCGCAATCACCATCATGTCCAGTTGATCCCATACAGGGTTGATCTCACCGCACTGGGGATGCGGCTCTTCGTCGAAAAGGGCCGCATCGATATCGATACCACCGGGCAGCAGTACCCCGCGGGCACACGCCATGATATCCGCAATACGACTTCGGTCCATGTGTACTGTCAGCAGCGGCGTCCCGCCGGCCTCCAAAAGGCAATCCACATAGGGTTGGTGCAGATAATACTTCCCTGCCCCTTTCCAATCATGGCCGCAGGGAACAACAATCATAGGAGCCATGACTCACGTCCTTCTCACGTTTTCCATGTCTTTTTCTCACATCCGCCCCACTTCTCCTGCACATTGAGCAAAAGAAAAAGCCCGATTCGGGCTATAAATCAACCAAACCAAGGCTGATCTGGAGAGCCTGGTTAATTTGTTTCATCGTACTGTCATCCAAGTGGGCGATCTTTTCCTTTAACCGCCGTTTATCAATGGTGCGCACCTGTTCCAAGAGGATGACGGAATCTTTGTCCAAATCGAACTGGCCGGCAGCCAACTCTACATGGGTAGGCAGCTTCGCCTTCTTAATCCTGGACGTAATCGCGGCGACTATAGTGGTCGGACTATACTTATTGCCGATGTCATTTTGAAGCACCAGGACAGGGCGAACACCGCCTTGTTCTGATCCAATGACCGGGTTTAAGTTAGCATAGAATACGTCGCCCCGCGATACCTGCTGCACCCTACTCCGCCTCCGCTAACTGGCGTTCGTAATAGGACAGAGAATCCTCGTCTGGCCCTTCTTCCGCCAGCACCAAATTGAGGGCAGCCATGCTTTGGTACCCCTCTTTCAATTCCTCGCGCAGTATTTCCTTCTTTCGATCCATCACATACATCTGCATCGCTTCCTGTACACATTGGCTGCGACTGCAGTTTTGCTCTCGAACGATCTTATCCACTTCTGAAAGAAGTTTGTTTGGAAGGGACACCATAATGCGCTTGGAACCTGCCACTCCGTTTCACCTCTCTGTAAGGAACAATCTTCACGTCCATTATACGGGCTTAGTTAACGTTCTGTCAACCAACTCTTGCCGTTTTCCGGTTTTTGTGGTAACCTGGGATTAGACTTAACACAAATTTCCATAAATTACTGCAAACTAGGCGTCATCACAGTCATCTGCCCTGTGCCCGCCATCCGGACATCTGCCGGTTCACCCATGCAATCATACCAGCAGATGGAAGCAACTGGGGCTCCATCGATGGAGATGCTCTGCTCACCTGTCAAACAGCAGGACTACTCTCCCTCTGGGCCTCCTTTCCACACACCCCCTGAAGGAAGGTGCCTGCCTTGATTGGACAGAAAGTACGAATGCGCCGCAAGCAACTGCGTCTCAGTCAACAGGAATTGGCCGGTGATCTCTGGACTAGGAGCTACGTCTCCCAGATTGAACTGGGAAAGGTGACTCCTCCCTTGGAGACCATTCAAAAGCTGGCCCAGCGTTTGGACACAACCGTTGGCGAGTTAATCGGAGACAGTTACCTGCTGAGGGCTGCAAAAGCCACCCTCTTCTATCCCAAAATATGCCGCAGTTACTTGGACAAGCTTCCACAGATCCCTACGACTGAAGTTATCAGACATCTTCTGCAGTGCATCATTTCCGGTGAGGCTCCGTCCATGGAAATTCCGCCCAACCCAGAACTTCACTACATGAAAGCAAAAGTCCTTCTAAAACAACAGCGATATTCTAAGGCAGCAGATGCGGTAAAACAAGGGCTGCGCTATTCCGGCCCTTACTGGAAACTGCGCCTGCTGCTCTTGAGCCTCGATGCCCACCAAGCCCAGAACGATATGGACACCTATGAAGCCACACAGGAGCAGCTAGAAACCATGTTCGGCAAACGGCAGGTGGAAGACCTTCACCACTACCTGCTAACCTTGATCCAATCCCAAGCGGGAACCGAGGCAACGCCGGAATTGATCGAACTGCTGCGGGGGGCGGAGTGGTACGAAGAAATGGAACGGGCCAAAACGCATCAACTTTTCTAAAACATGCAGCAAAACGAGTCTTGGTGAAACGAACGGAAACAGCTATCAACCGGGCATGGAGTGGGACGCGGCAGCGCAGCAGCATCGACGCATTGCTAGAGACCATTCCTGGCTTCGGCTTTCACCACCAAGCCCACGGCTCCTAGAATGCCGACGTTGTCGCCGGTCTGTGCCGGCACGATCGGGCACTGCTTGGCCGGCACATCTGCCATGCGCTGTTCTACGATTTCCCGTATGCTTGCGAACATGGTATCGCCTAACTTGCTGACTCCGCCTCCAATGACAACCTTCTCCACGTTCAGTACGTTGAGCATGCCAATGATGAATGTACCCAGATAAAGAAAGGCCCGGTCGAGGATTGCCTGAGCGGCCGGGTCATTGTTCGCGGCAGCATCGGCAACGGTCTTAGCGGAAATATTGTGGATACTGCCGGCTGCTTCCAACATTTCCATGCCTCTGCCCGCTGCCACCGCCTCTCGGGCCTGGCGGGCGATGGCCGTACCAGAGGAAACAGCTTCCAGACAACCGCGCTGGCCGCATCCACATAACGGTCCTTCCTCAGCCATGACGATCGTATGGCCCACTTCGCCGGCCATAAAGTCTTTGCCCCGATGGATATCGTTGTCTAGAATAATCCCCCCTCCGACACCGGTCGAAACCGTTACGTACAGGAGGCTTTCTACATCGGTGCCCGCCCCAAATCCCTTTTCCGCCAATGCCGCTGCATTGGCATCATTCTCCAAATACGTTGGTATCCCGAACTCTTCAACAATATACGCCACAATCGGCACATCACTCCAGCGCAGATTGGGAGCAAATACCACCACTCCGGTTTCAGGATCCAACGGCCCCGGGCAGCAGATACCTATGCCTGCCACTTCCTCCACCGTCACGTCTGCGGAAGCCATGACTCGGCGGATCGCCGCGTTGATCTGATCAACAACCACTGCCACCCCAGCATCGGCCTGTGTCGGCACGATATCCCGGGATAGCATCTGACCCTGAAAGTTCGTAAGTCCTGTGGCAATCTTGGTGCCTCCTAGATCGACTCCTATGGCATACCTGCCTGGCATGTGGTAACGACTCCTCTTCCTTTGATGTGTAAGGCATGGGCGGCGAACGTAATAGATATTCAACGCGACCGCCCATTCTCCTTCCCACTCTTCCACATCAAAAAAGCGGGCAGCATCACAGGGATCCCGCCCGCCCACGGCTCAATTACTGCCGGAGCGATTGCTCGCTTTCCTGGTCAAACAGCTGGCACTTACTCATATCAACACGCACCTTCTGATCATCTCCATCCTTGGCCTGCGAGTAGGCATCGACCCTGGCAATAAAAGTGGTATCCCCCAAGTTCAAGTACAGGATAATTTCGGCTCCCATGGGTTCCACAACATCCACCACCGAGTCGACAACAAATTCTTCTTTCGCCTCTTCCAAGACCGCGTAGTCCTCAATGTCTTCCGGACGAATGCCGAAGACCAGCTGTTTGTCCACGTATTGGTTGAGATCCTTGAAATATTCCTGCCGTTCCTTAGGAATCCGCAGCCTGATATCGCCGGACTTGTTCTCGATATAAAAATCGTCGCCGTCCTTGCGCAGGACAACATCCATGAAATTCATGGCCGGGCTTCCAATAAAGCCGGCTACAAAGACATTGTTGGGATTGTTATAGATTTCCAGAGGCCCACCCACCTGCTGAATCAGTCCATCGCGCATAACCACAATGCGGTCACCCATGGTCATGGCCTCGGTCTGGTCGTGGGTCACATAGATGACGGTCGTCTGCAGCCTGTTGTGCAGTTTGCTTAGTTCAGCCCGCATCTGCACCCGCAGCTTGGCATCGAGGTTGGACAGCGGTTCGTCCATGAGAAACACCTTTGGCTCACGGACAATCGCCCGGCCTAAGGCGACCCGCTGCCGCTGACCCCCGGACAGTGCCTTGGGCTTGCGGTCCAAAAGGTTCTCAATCCCTAGGATGCGCGCGGCTTCTTTCACCCGCTCATCGATTTGAGCCTTGGGAAACTTACGCAGTTTCAGCCCAAAGGCCATGTTGTTATATACGTCCATATGGGGATACAGGGCATAGTTCTGGAAAACCATGGCAATATCCCGATCCTTTGGCGGGACATCGTTGACCACCGCGTCGCCGATATAGATACTGCCATCGGTGATCTCTTCTAATCCCGCCACCATCCGCAGGGTTGTGGATTTGCCGCATCCGGACGGACCAACCAAAACCACGAATTCCTTATCGTTGATTTCCAAATCTGCTTCATGCACAGCGGTGACATTGCCGAATCGCTTGGTCACTTTGTCAAGTACCACTTTCGCCATAGACGATCCTTCCTTTCTGTAGCTGATTCTTTCTGGTCTCCGCCCTTCCAACGGAAGTGCGCAGGTCTTAAAAGGCAACGGATTTGAGGTTAGTACTTCATATTTTCTAACTATTCAACGCACACCCGCCCGCTGAAACATAGACTGCCCAGCATAAACTTATATTTCCACAAGTACGGTGATTTTCCTTCCTGTCAACGACTTTTTCCTGCTGCCGGTTCATCTGCATTGCAAGCGTTGCGGCCCAGCAATCTGCCCCTGTTCCGGGACGACGGGACTCTTTGCCGCGTTAAAACCCCGGGCATGGAAAGCCCGGGGTTTTTTGCTGTTCAGAGATGTTCACAGGGCAGATCTAGAAGCTGACGGTGATGGACATGGAAGCGCTCTGCTGCATTTCCATTTCGTCCCCCACGAAATCGCCAAAGAATGCTTCATTGCTGACCGACATGCCAAGTTCGAGATCTTCATTGCCGGCAATGAAGTAGCCAGCATCGACCGAGGTCAGCAGAGCACTGCCGGAATCGGCATTGGCAATGTTGCGGAAACCAAGATGCGGTTCCACAGTTAGGCGCTCGGAAACGGCCACATATGCATCGGCGTTGAAATACAGTTCCCGATCAATGGTTGCGTCTTCTTCATCCATGAAGTCATAGTCCATGCCTTCACCCAATTGGAAACCGGCTGCCAGTTTGCCCCACAGGAAATCGGCCATCAGTGGAGAGGCTGCACCGACTTCACCGGAGAGAACCACGTCGCCACCGGTGTCTTCCCGTTCCAGCCAGCCGCTGGCTGCAGGAGCGGTCAGATCCATGTAGTCATCCAGAACGTCGCCAAAGTCCACGGTGTCGTCCATGCGGTAGGCAGCTTCCAGCATCTGGCTGTTGTTGTCCAGGCTGAACTCGTCGAACGTTCCATCAAAGCCGAGTGTTGCCTTGGCCCAGAAGTAATCTGTGGGATCGGTGTAGTCCACAAACATTTCCACATCGACAGTGTTGCTGTCCACGTCGGCCACAAAATCAGGACTGCTGGCCCACGCGGTCAGCCCTACTTCCACTTCCTCGGTAACATCGGCACTTAGATCCGCACCCAATGCATAGCCGAGCTCTTCCCCCATCGTCGCGCCTACGGCACCATCGATGGTGAACATGTCAATGGTCGTTCCGGCGGAAGCAACCACGGTGTTAGCGGGATCACCCGGCACGCCGTAGTAGCGGGCACCGGCCAAACCCAGCTCGAAGTCGTTGATCATGAAGTCGGCAAAGGCACGCACGCCTTCATGGGCACCATTGGTTTGACGGTAATCCACGGTAAGCGTGGTAACGTCCATAAGCGGAACTTCAGCACGCACTGCTGCGTCGGCAGCCGCGTCGGCAGAAATAAAGCCGAGATTGCTCGCCTTTGTCTCAGTCTCAGCCTCGTTACCCCATACCCAGGCGGTGAAGTAGTCATCGGTCAGAGTCAGTTTGTACTCGCCCAATTCAAAAGCACCGGTGTCTAGGTCACCGTCGGTGGTCGGAGCGGCCAGTTCCCCTTCAAATTCCCAGCCGAGACCTTCGCCGGTGGCCGAAACTTCCAGTGTCAGTGTGTTCTTCAACTCCCAGTTGACTTCGTCAGGGTCAAAGGTATCAACGGACAGTTCACTCTCGAATTCACCGCTCCATTCGATTCCGGCAGCAGCGGTCGACCCCAGTGCAAACACTAGCACCAAGGTAAGTACGAACATCTTTTTCATTTCTTAATCCCCCTCAGTTGTTTTGGTTCTTTTTTGCTGTATTGCACTGTCGCTGAGGGCACGAAGGGAGAAGTATCCTTGTTTCCTTATCCCTATTCACCCCTTGACAATGCCTTCGCTTCTCCGCTCCGGAAACTGGTAACTGAGCGGGCACCTCCTTTCTATCCAGTTCCCTCTGGGAGAATCAAAGCGTATCGCAATATAAGACGCACAGTGACTGTGCCGGGTTAGCTTACTCTGTGTTGCACTGCATCTCTACTTTGACAGCCTTCATACTGATTCCTGCTTTTTGTGTGCAAAGCCAAGCACATTTTTTCAAAAACCGAAAACAGAAATTCATCCATCGAATGCACACAATAGGTTCTTTTAGTATGTCAGAGAACATCGGCCCTGTCAAACGCGATCATTGTATCGCCCAGGAGAAAAAGCAAGCGCTAAAGCGCTGTTCTTCAATTTTCGGACCATTTCGCCATCAAGTTCGCCCCCATCGACGGCGCCGTGGAACCCTACTGGCCCAATTCCCGGGCTGCACCGGACGGAAGTTTGCAGAACCGGCGCAGAGCCGCTGCTACACCGCTCTGATCATGACCGGCCGTGACAAAAGCGGCCGCTTCCCGGGCAACGGTCTGTGCATTGCCAACGGCCACGCCGACACCGGCAAAGCGGAGCATCGAAACATCATTGCCGCTGTCACCAATGGCCATGACTTCCTCGGCCGAGATGCCAAGTTCATCGGCTACGCGGGCCAACGCCACTCCTTTCGTGGCCTGAGGATCTGTAATCTCGATGAACTTCCCCTTGGAACGGACCACTTCAGCCCTCGCCCGGAGGTGTTCCTGTACGATCGGCAGCCGTCGCGCGGTGTCGTCGGTATCACCGACCAACAGCATTTTTGAAATTTCGCCATTGCCGTCCTTGACAAATGCACCGAGCGATCCTACTTCGTGGGCCGCGACACCGGCTAACTGTTCATAGTAGCGCACATGATCGTTCATGCCGGCAACGTACAACTTATCCTCATAGTAGAGATTGAGCGTCCAGCCGTGCTGCTCCGCCAGTGCAACGGCGTCAAGAACAACATCCCGACGAAGGGGAATATGGTGAAGGAGCTGTCCGCCCACGGTTTTAGTCATGGCACCATTATAGGTAATCATGGGTTGGGCGTCGTCTAGGCTGAGCTGCTTGGCAAAGGGCCTTGCTGAACAATACATGCGGCCGGTGGCCAAGGTGACCACCACTCCGCTAGCCACTGTTTCCCGTACCGCTCTCAGGTTCTCCTCAGAGATCCGAAACTCCCCATTCAATAGCGTATCATCAATATCAACCGCCACCAATCGTATCACAGCACACCCTCCATATTCGGCAAAAAAAGCAGGGTGGAAGCCACCCTACTCCACGATAATCTCTATCTTGCGGCCTTCCTCCGGGATATCTGCTTCCACGAGCTTACCTCGAAATCCTGCTTCAATACTGGTAATGAGCGAACGCACATCAATGTTTTGGTCTTCAATGACGTCCTTCGGCACCAGATTCATCGCTAAGCGGGCCAAACTGACCGGAATATTGACATTGACTTTATCACGGCCCTCTTCGAAGACGCGGATGTTGATGTTCCGGGTTTCGGCGTGCTGCTGGGATCGTTCACCGCTCTCCAATGCATCGAGCAGTTTTGCGCCTTCCTCCACACTGATTTTGTTCTCTTTCAGCATCTTCAAGATCTGCAGCCGCTCTTCATGTTTTGCCATGGCCCTCCTCCTTCCCATGGGCGATCTGGATGGTGCCAGATCCAGCCTTGGCCTTAATGTACAATTTTCGGGGCAGATTGTCAAAATCCCTGCTCTGACCTTCCACTCGATTGGTACCAACGCGGCGTTCCTGAACAGAAAATTCGAACTGCTCCAAATCAACGACGGCCTTGCCCACACCTGTTACCGCATCCACCTTCGTTCCCAGGTCCATGTCGCGCGGCACGAAGCAGCGCACGGAACCGTTCGTGGCCGCAAGCTCCAGCGACGCGCCTTCTGCAGGGATCCCCGTGGGTGCAATGCGGATGGATCCATTTGTTGTCGAAGCTTCCACCTTTTCTGCCTGAATCTGGAGTTTCGCCGACCCGTTTCCAGCCCGCTGTACAATCTTCTTTCCTTCCACCCCAAACATTTGAACAGAGCCGTTGACCGTCGTTGCGTGGATGTTGGAACCCCGCACATGCCGCAGGGAAATCGACCCATTGGTTGCGTCGACGAGCACGTCTGAAGTCCAGAGGTGTTCCACGCCCGTGCGGCCATTAGTGTTCAAAAGCTCCAGTTTGAACAGCCGCGATTTCGGCAGAAATAGGTGGAAGGAAAAGGCAATTTCCGAGGCAGCAGGAGGACGGATTTCCAAGGCCTGCACACCTTCCCCGCCATCTTCCAACCCCAGATCCACTGTCTTAGCGCGAGCACTATCGCGGTCCTTCGCCCGCACTCTCTGCACTGCGATGATCTTGTAATGGTCCTGCTCCCAACCTTCCAGAAGCAGGC
>Ga0207421_10005266_pt1 | contig 14561 bp, 15 predicted proteins | sample SodLakKL_010_SED_4_FD_187542 | JGI IMG/M metagenome (GOLD analysis project Ga0207421, IMG submission 187542) | Alkaline sediment microbial communities from Lake Tanatar, Kulunda Steppe, Russia - 8KL_010_SED (SPAdes) (version 2) | ecosystem: Environmental > Aquatic > Non-marine Saline and...
ATTTCTACAAAACCACGGATCGAGAGGTTAAGATGGGGATAATAGATAAATTGAAAAGGAAAAGAAGAGCCAGAAAACTGGCTAAAAAAACAGTTAAAACCCTTGGAAAAGGAGAAGTAGCTAAAAGGCTAGCTGAAAAGGAAGAAAAAAAGGCAAAAGAACAGAAATTGAAGAAAAAAGGTAAAGAAAGACTAGAGACAGCTACAGACACCTACGGAAAAATCTGGGAGGAAAAAACGGAAAAGATAAAGGATTTAGAGAAAAAACAAAAACAAGGAAATCTTGACGCAGAAGAAAGAAGAGAACTAAGGAACCTGAAAGAAGAAAAAGACAAGGTTGAAAAAAGACTAAAAGAAACCTATGAAACGAAAGAACCAATAGATAAAGTTAAAAGAGAAAAAGAAAGAGCTGAAGAAGATGCAGAGAAGATAAAAGAGTTGAGGAAGAAAAAACGAAGGTGGTGGGGGCTAACTAAACCTAAAAAATACAAAAAAAGAATTTTAAGTTTAGAAAGCGCTCTAGAGGAAAGAGAAAAAAAGATATGGGAATACGAAAAAAAAGCAAAAGAAGCAGAGAAAAAAGGCCTTGCTCCCAAGGAAAAAGAAGAACTAGAAAAATTGAGAGAAGAGAAAAAACAATTAAGAGAAAAATTAAATAAAGAAATAATTAGAATGAGAGAACACCTCCCTGTAAAAGAAGGAAAGTTAGAAAAACTAAGGGAAAGCCTAAAGACCCTAGAGACAAAGATGGGAGAAAGGGATAAAATAGATGAAATATTCCAGGAATTAATAGACCTAGATGAAAAGGAAAAAGAGGAGTATGCAAAAGATTTGAAAGAAAGGATTGAGAAAGAAGAATCCAAATTAAGCTGGACCGATGAAACTTTACCTGAGGAGAAGAAAAAGAAGAAAAAAGTCAAAACATAAAAGAATATCTTATTTTTACTTCTATAAGTAACTTAGAAACTAGATCTACCTCTGGACTATAGTTAGGTGTTTCTCTAGCAGCTTCAAAGTTTTTAGGAATTTTGAACACTATTACCTCCTGGAAAATATTTCCATTTTGGATGATTGTGAGTTTCCAGACTTATATTCTTTTTAAAGAGAATTCTATATCTTCTTTACTCGAATAAGGATGTAGAGATATATTTGGATGAGAATTTCCTCTAACCATTGCCGACACTTCTTTTCCCTCCTCGTAAAAAAGATGTGCTTCCTTTCCTTTCTCAGCGGCATAAGCCACTTCAAATCCAGTTCCAAAGCTAGGTCCTGTTGCCTCAGCTATCAATAAGTCCGCTTTTTTTAGTAGTCTTATATCCCTTTCATAAATCTCTCTATCTGTATTTCCTTTTTCCAACTCTTCTGTGTTCTCTTTACCAACATGCTCAGTTAATACCTCATAACCTTCTTCATTCAGGACTGAAAGCATGTGCTTCATTACATCCTTTCTGCTTGAATCCCCTCTAATAGGCCCGGCTAGATAAATCTTCATGTATTAATTTATAAGAACGAATATATTTAATCATTGAAATCTTGATTTACGAAAACATGAAAAGACTTATTTAGGAAGAAAACCTTATAAAGTAGATAAAAGTGTCAGGGATGAATGAAATTGAGGAACTTACAATAGAAGTGACACATGAATGTCCTTTAGACTGTAAATTCTGCTCCTCAAAGAACTCAGAATATGATACTAAAGAATCAGAACTAACAAAAAAACAAATAAAGAAATTTATAGATAAATTTAATCCTAACTCAATTAGGTGGTCAGGTGGAGAACCTCTCCTATATCTAGATGAAGACCATATAAAGATAGCCCTGGGAAGAAACCAAGTAATTTCCACTAACGGATTCTACCCTGAGAGACTGATGAAAATACATAAAGAGTTCGATGAGATAAGAGTCACTCTCCTAGGAAAGCAAGAAAGGCATGATAAAATAACTCAGAAAAAAGGATCATGGGAAAAAGCGACCCAATCAATTGAAAATTTAATAGAAAAAGGTAGAAAACCAGTAATAACTTCTCCATTCATAAGTAAAGAACAAATAAAACAAGTTAAGAACATAGCAAAAGATAAAAATCTCAAGACAAAAATAATAGGGCTCGTACCCACTAAAGATGTAAAAAGACCGGAAAAAGAGGAAAAGAAAAATAATTATAAACACTGTTCCTTAGGAGGAGCAGAGTGTAGAAGAGAGAAAAAAAGATTAGTAATGCCAAACTCAAAAGTAGTCGAGTGTGCAGTAGAAAAGAGAAACTACGAATGCCCGTACAAAAAATAAATACCTATTATAAAAATTGAAGTAAAAGAAAATAAGGAACCGTAGTGCCTAAAATCAGAGTTCGGTTCCAACGTGAGACCCTCGAATTTTCACTGGAAATTCTATCAGGGGTAAATAACCTATTTTTCCTGTTTTGCAATTACTTTGTAGGAATTTCACTTTCTCCGGGCCCGACCACTCAAACAACATTATATAAAATAGATTATAATAATTCAAGAATAGCATCGATTTTCATTAAAATAGATTTTATATATTTAATTATAATAACCTTGTGTTTTTACTTATATTAAACTAAAATATATAAAATAAACTTTATACAGGAGCCGGGAAACAAGGGAAATCACCCCTAGAAAGTGGAAAAAACTGAATAAAGGCATAAATTTTTATTAAAGGCAACACTATCTTATGCAAGGAGTTAAAAATGGTTAAATGCGAGATATGTGGAAAAGAACTAAAGAACGAAAAAGGGCTTAAAATACACAAATCAAAAGCCCATAATGACAAGAAAAAGTCAAAGAAAAAAGGAAAAGAGAAAAAAGAACAAGATAAAGAAGAAAAAACTGTTCAAGTGTGCCCAGATTGTGGTAGCCCTAGGCTAGAGTACGCTTCAATGGACACAAGATCAGTAAAAACAATAATAGGATTGGGAGCACCCAACAAGTACTACTGCAAGGACTGTGGGTACGAAGGATCAGTAAAACTAGAAGCTCCTGTAAGCGAAATAGAGGGAATGAGACCAAAAGACTCCAAAACACAAGAAAAGGAAAGACTAGAAAGAGAAAGAGAGGAGAGAAAAGCACCAGAAACACCTAGTGCTCTAAAACCAATATCAATAATTCTAATATTAGGGTTCCTTATTACAGCTGTTTTCGTGGCTCTAACCCCTATGAGAAGGGAAGCTCTACCCTACTACGGAGGAGAGCCAGAAACACTCACCAACGAAACGCTCAACCTAACTGAAGAGGGAGAAGACCCTTACTTGGGAGAACCGTGGGATGAACACCCGGAAACAGAACCGGTTAGAAGAGCAACAGGGCTACAGATGGTGACAGGATTCTTAGTCCCACTACTAATAATATTCTTCCTAGTAGGGTTACTAGTATACTTAATCTGGTACTACGCAAACAGATTAACACATATAGAATAATCAAAAATTCAGGATAATAAACTATCACACTGGTTCAGCATAGTAGATGTGAAACAAGTCAGTTCTACAACACCAGATTGTACACGGGTCCGGTGTGGATGAGTGTTTTTCCACCCAAAACCCTTGCCAAAACCAGGAAAAAACACCGAAAAACAACGAGCAAACCCACAACCAAAACACATTTATACCGGAACGGTATGATAATAACAAAGATTGAAAAATAGGTGAAAACATGAGCAAGCCACCAAAACACTCAGCCAAGATAAACAGAAAAAACTCACTATACATCGAGGCAGCATCCACGGAACTACAGAGCGACCACGTACTAACAGAAGACATAATAGAACACATATACCCAAGCCACGTGAACCCAGTGTCAAGCGAAATAGCAAAAGACCTAACAAAACACCTGTTAGAGCCTGAAAACTTCAATGGATTACCAAGAAAAGAACTAATAAAATACTTAACAGAAGAAAAAGATTATTCAAGATCTACAATAGAGAATAAAGTAATACCAATGCTCAAAAGAAGAGGATTGATCAAAAAAACAAAGGAAAAAGGAATACATCTAACAACGGACTTCAGCAAAGCACTAAAAGAAATAGCGAATTGCTGGGAAACCATATACAAGAGACAACAAAAAATAAGTAAGAAGGAAAAGAAGAAATAATGATCTAAGAACCGCCGTGGACCTTTGTTCTATGGATTTTCATACCCTTCTCAGTGTCAAACTCCTTTCCACATACAGTACAAGCAACTAAATCGCTTTTTTCTTCAGATTCATCTTTTTCAGGCTCTTTTTCAAGTTCTTCTCCCTCCATCTCTTCTTTTACCTTTTCAAGTTGTATTAGATTAGCTTGCAATTCGCCAATGAGTTTCCTAGCTCTTGGATGTATCTCCTCATGCTTTTCTTTTGCTTCCAATGCTTTTCTATAGTATTCAAGCTCCTTTTCCCTATCCTCATATACTTTTGACCAAGGTTTAATCATCTTTATTTTACCGTCATCCGTCTCTAAATCTGGTTTATAACCAGCGTCTTGGAATATAGAGACGTCTCCACTATCTTTATCAACATAAACATATATTGAAAGATCTTTAGTTAAGGACTCTACCTCAGATAATAGTGTTACAGCTTTTTCACGGTCAGGAAAAGCGAAACTATCGATCTTTATTCCTTCAGCTCCTCTTCTAACGTGCACGTATCCTTTAATTTCCTCCTCTTGTTCCAAGATAATTACTCCTTGTCTTGATGACTCCACTACTTTATGCAAATATCTTATAGGAACTTCAAATTCTCCGGAGTAATCAAGTAAATCAGGCACATCATCCAGTGTAGCGTAACGGATTTTAAAGTCTTTTTCACTCTTCTTCTGTTCCTTCATCCGCTTCCTCCGATTTTTGAGTTTTTTCATCTATTCTATCCATTCTTCTAAGCAGATTCTGGAATTCTATAGCTAAATCCTCACCCTGTGAAGTCAAAGTTATTTTTTTAACTCTTCCTTCCTCTTCAGTCTCAATTAAATCATGCTCATGGAACTTATCCAAGATATTAACTATGTGTGGATAAGTACAATCTATTTCCTTGGCTAACATAGAAGCGTACCAAGACCTTTCATCGTCCGCCAATTGGGCAAGGGCATTTACCGGCTTTTCCTTGAAAAAAATGGGGGCTAACACGTATATCACCTCGATTACAAAATATAAAAGACAATACATATATTTAAACCTTTCTGTTTAAACTATTAAAATATATTATAATAAATTAAATTATTATCTGCAAGAATACTATAACATTATATTGTAATAGAATATATAAAATAGATTTGAATAGTGAGATGAAAAAACGTGACCACCAGACCAAAAAATCAGGAAAAACAAATAATCGAGCCAAAACCCGAATAGAAAAATGTGAGAAGAAGGATCGAGAGCAGGGGGAAATGAAGGAAAAACAAAAATTTAGGCACTACATGTGAAGACAGGCAGGGGAGAGAGGGAAAGATAGCCCAAAACCATTATTTTAGGCACTACACGTGAGGAAAAGTGGGATAAATGAGAAGGATCCAGTAGAAAAGCTGTATTTTAGGCACTACATGTAAGTACAAACAAGAAAAAAGTGGCAAAAATAGAGATGTGAGAAGTGAAAACCCTATTTTTAGGCACTACACGTGAGTGAAATAACCCAATGTATTTAAATATTAATGAGGTAATAGTCATAGATAGTGCCGCATACCGACGCAGGAGGTGAGGGGTCTGTTCCCCTTTCTCAAGTCCCTTTTCAAGGATGAAGAAAAAGACAAAAATAAGGAGAAAAAAGAAAAACCAACTCCTAAGGTAGAAAATACTGATTATGATGATGTAGAGCCTTCAATAGACAAAAAAACACCTAACAACAATCAAACAATAGTAAAACAACAAGAACAGCAATTAAATACAGAAAAAAGCCAGAAAAAGTCTCAAATAGTTGATGAAAGAGAAATACTATGGGAAATGAACAAGAAATTAGAAGAGCTCCTTGAGATCAAAGAATTATACGAAGACATGTTAGATTGGATGGTTGAAATAAGTAAAAAAGAAGATCTAGAAGGTCGAGATGAGTCGCGACAAGTCTCGACAAAGTCTCGAAAGGTGTCGAATCTGTCGCCGAGACTTCGACAGATACTCGAAATAGTGGGTGAAAAAGGAGAGTTAAATTCTTCTAAATTATCAGAGGAGCTTGATTTGAGCCGTAATAGATGTTCAGAACTATTAAATACTTTATTTAAAGCAAATTACCTTTCTAAAAAGCGTGTTGGTAGAAAAGTATTCTATCGACTCAATATGGATAAGGAGGATTTGATGAAGTTTGAGGGTTGAATAAACCTTCTTGAAAGTTATGAATTGATCTGGGAAAAAATTTAAATATGAGGACACCCCCTTACTTCCGGTATTAATATACTATAAAAATGAGTTTAAATAGTATTTCAATGCAAATATTACAATGAATAATATTAGAGGAAAATAGTTTAATCTTCTTTAACTTTCTGTCTAGCTATTTTCTGGGCTTCTCCATAGTTTAGTTTCCTGCATGGGCCAATATAAGCTACTGTTTCCTGTTTTACTTTACCATCTTTTCTTTTTGATTTTGCAGCGTACCAGTATTCATTTCCGTATATGTTTTTCTTCCTAATGTAGACCATATTTACTATTTATATCTCGTGATTCATATAGTTTAGGCACTACATATTGTTCAGGTGGACCCCCTACTTCTAGTAATACTTCTATATCTCTGACTGAAAATCTCAATACTAAATTATCACCATAATATATTTAAGTAAAGAGTTCTTTCTAAACTATGATTACAATGACGAATAAAATATCAGAAGTATATGGGAAACCCATTTACTCAAAAGAAGGAGAACTCCTTGGAACGATCAATGATGTAATAGTAGACATAGAAGAAGGAAAGGCAGTTAGATTAGTAACAGAAGAGCTTAGTAATGTAGGTAGACAGGAGTTAAGAAGAATAATGAAAGAAAATAGTATTAAATTTGGTAAAGTAAGATCTATTGGAGATATAGTATTACTTGGTAGGGATACTAGCAAGCCAAGTAAGAACAAAAAAGATGAAAAAATGCCTAATAATTTCCCAATGCAAAGATAAGCCGTTTAAAAACTATTTTTACCTCTTATTTTTAGGTCCAAATTGATCTGTGAAAAACCAAAGGTTTAACTTACACGATTTATGTAACATAAATAAAGGTTGGTAGATCAAAGAATAACTAAAAATATATTTAATGTTTGGGCTTACCTGTCGAAAAAACAAACTGGTTAAAATGGTAAATTATAATACGACAAAAGCAAGAAAAGAAACCCTCAACCATCTAAGACACCCAGTACCTAGAACTCCAATATCAATAGTAAGGCATCTTAAAAAAGAAGTAAAAAATTTCTATCCAAATACAAATGGTTACAGAGTGGTTTCTAAATTAAGAAAAACAGTAATAGAAGATTTATTAGATAAAAATGTTGTTATAAAGTACAGTAGAGAAGATGATGTATGGAGAACAGCAAAAGAATTATTAAACAAAGAATACGAAAGCATGAACAAATCAAAACCTCGTAAACTAACTGAACTATATCAAATAAACTTCTTCTACTTATCACCGGAAACACAGATCTATAATCTGCCAGTACTTAAAGATATTAATCTAAATCTAACCGCAATGTTCTACAGGTTCTTGAAAGAAAAAGAAGTGAAAAACTATTTCTGGAACGTACTAAACTTATTCTATTGTTACTACAATGATAAGAATAGAGGAAAAATAAGAGTTAAAATACATGGTCGACAGTTCTCGGAAAAAGAGTCGAGAATACTCGATAGAGCACTTAATCATGCAGAAGAATTTGAAGAGTTATTTGAAGATTTTCCATTCCAACCTGATCCAGAAAAAGCAGTTAGATTTCTAGAAAAGCTACAAGAAGAAAGATAAAATACTAGAAGCAAGTAAATCTCATACCCAAACACCTGCAAATATTATATAATAATAAATATAGTTTAACAATATAACAAACTAACAAACACACAAAAACATATTCATAATATTTTAATTTATCTAGATTACAATATTAACTCATTTAACCAAATTTAAACAAATAATAACCTTTTTTCTCCTTCAAACTCTTTTATTCTTCCTTTTCATTTTGGTTAGTAAAAAATCAATTTTCACAAGGTAAGAGTTAATACTCGAACAAGGGTGTCACTCTCAAGAGTAAAATATTTGAAAAACTAAGCTAAAGGCTTTATTTGGTAAAATAAACGAAATATAATACTGGAAGTCACCCCCTCCACCATCAGAAGAAAACTATCTCAGATGAATTATCAAATATCCTACTTTCTTTCAACAAAAACAACTATTTACACCTCACAGTTCTTACTCCTCAAAACCAACTAAAAAAATGTAGTGCCTAAAATTATTAAACTTCATTCCATATTTTTATAGCTCGAATCACTGTTTTAATACGGTTCTTATGGGATTACCAAATCTAAAAAAGGAAAAAGAAAGGAAAAAGAAAAAAAGAAACCTTAGAGAATTGAAGAAGAAAAACCCAGCTTCTGAAAGCGCTAGAATACCTCCTAAGTTCTTCGGAAAGAGAAAAATAATGAGGAGAGCTCTTAAGAACATTGATGTTGGTAAAGTACCTATAAGAAAGTCTAAATTAATGAATAAGCTGGAGAAACTACCTAAGAGAGATATTGAAAGATATAATGAAGAACTAAATAGAATCTGGGAAAAGAGAGATCAAATGAGAAAAGATAGAATAAGAAAAGAATGTTCAAAAGAAAGTATTGGTGCTATAAGAGAAAGGATAAAAGATAAACAAACCATGATAAATAGATTAAAAGATAGGATAGAAATTGCAGAGGGAAGAGAAGAGAAATCAAAAAGGATTAGAAGACTTAAAAACGATAAGAAAAAGGATGAACAGGAACTAAAGTGGATGAGGGAAATGTTAAAGGAAAAAGAAAGCAAGATAAAATAAAAGTTTATAGATAGCGGGAAGTGGATTTGAACCACCGACCTACAGGTTATGAGCCTGTCGGGCACTCCAGGCTGCCCTATCCCGCTTTCTAACTATCTAATTATAGTCTGAAGTAAAAGTATGATTTCTTTATTTCTTTAATATTACCGTTATATAAAAAGGTGAATAAATTATATATGAATGATGAGTCCTTTAGTTCCGAGGAATGCGCGGCACCAATGAGGAATGATGGGCAGCCTGACACCTTTTCCCTTCTTTTTCTTTTTTTAGAATCAATTTTAACTTCTTTTAACTTATATCCATAGAAAAAATCAATTAAAGAACTCCTCCAGCAAATTCAATATGAACAAAAACACCTTGCTTAAAGCTACTTTAATATTCCTGCTGCTATCATCCACCGCATTTGCTTTAGAGTGGTGGAGTACAGACTGGAATCATAGAAAACCACTTGAACTAAATCTAACAAACCAAACTATAACTGAACAAAAAATAATTAGAGTAAATATAGATTCAGAGGAACTAATAGACCAAGAAAAACTCAATTACGACTGTAGCGATCTAAGAATAGTGCAAGAAGAACAACAAATTCCTATTGATGTAGATAGATGTGGTGAAGACAATACAGGGATAAGAGCTATCATAAACTCTTCTAAATCCGGTGATACTTATCTATATTATAACAATCCACATACTGAGGCCTACGAAACCGAGCACCCGATAGGGAAAGAAACCGAGTTTTCAGGAAATGAACTGAACTCAGAGTTATGGGAACAACACACTGATAGATGGTATACCTGTCCTAGCTGGGCTGGTGATTGCTACAAAGATGGGCAACCATCGGAACAAACAGCAGAAATCAATAAACAGAGCTCTTCGGTAGAGATGCATTCAGAAGCAAGGGCGGAGATATACGTTAGCACTAGCAATGGAAGACTCACCGAAAGAGCAGAGTCACAAATCCATTCAAAATTACCCATAATAAGTCAAGAAACCAACACAGCATACTTCTATTTAGATCAATACTTGAGCGCTCGCTGGGAATCAGTAAGCGCTACGAGAAACCAGGTGTATGTAACTGACGGGGATGAAGAAGAGAAATTGTACCAAAGAAGATTATCTCATACACGCGACTGGACCGAAAGCAGTCAAGATGAAGAAGCAGTTTACAAGCTAGAATACCAGGAAACGGGAAACCTAATCCTTTACAGATCTTCAAAAGGAAAAGGAGATAACGATATGGAATTAAGTGATCTACAGAACATAGGTTCATGGTACACAGGAGAACTAAAATCCAGGTTCGATGGAAGGGATGATGGAGATGAAGAACTATTCTCAGTGGATATTACAGATATGGATAAAGATAATTTAATGCTTAAATTCCGGTCCTACTCCACCGCAGCCAGGACCTCAGGGACTGATTATGCAAGAGCATCAAGCAAGATGAACCTACACTTCATCAAGAACAATCTAACCACTTTGAACCCGGAGAAGCAGCATAAAGAGATTCATCCCTACTTAAAAGGAAGAATCAATTCAATACAACCAATAAAAGCACTTACAGGGGAAGAACAAGAGATACCAATCAATCTAAAGAACAAAGGAACCCACAAACTCACGAATGTATCTGTTCATCTTATTGAAGACAGGAAAAACAGAAATCTATCCAAGAACCACATGGAAGAAATACAGCCTAAAGAAGAAATAACAATCAACTTAAACCGAGATATAGGTAAACCAACCACTACACAGCCAGAATTAAAGGTTGAATCCGATCAAAAAAAGCAGTTCTTATTCCTAGATACTGAAATAGCTTACTTCAACAGCACAACGAACAACAGGACACTCGATATTCAACTAAAGCCTGAAAAAGAAGAAAAACAACTAAAAATAAATAAATCTCTCCTATTTAACACTAGCCAAAGCACTAACATAGGAAAGGGGTTCTACACTACGGAGAAACCAAGAAACATTGATTGCAATGAAGAAAACGGAGAAATTCTAAACACAAATAGAACTAAGGAAGGATTTTACATAGATATGGGGTGGTTGAACTCTGGAGAAACAAAAATAACCTGTAAATACACCTTAAATCCAGAGAAAGCAGGATTGAAAATAAATAAAACTAGAAAAACAGCCCAAGAACAAGAATTAAAACCAAACGTGCCAATAAAGACATTGAAACGGATAGATATAACAAATCTATACCAAGAAGAACCGTTTAAACCTATCACAGAACCATTAAATACCCATTACAACTATGAAAAGAACCAGGACTGGAACACACCGGACCCAAGACAAGGAAAAATAACTGTAGAGTACAATGAAACGAGGATTATAGAGATAGAGCTCAAAAAAGATAATGTGATAACTAAATCACAAGGAGAAAGAAAACAAAACCCAAACAAGACCACTGTAGCGAACGGCACCGCATACACTGTTAAGCCAATCAAAATAAACAATACAGACACCATCTCTTACAAAAACGTTTCATGGGAAGGATTCGGAAACCAAACCTGGAACGTTACAAAAAGACAAGGAAAAATAGACTTAGAGCCAGAGGAAAACACCACTGTATACGTTGAACAGGAAAAAGAAAACATTATCACTTATGAAAAAGATGAATGGGCCTTGGAAAAAGCAAATCTATCACAACAAGTATGGAGAACCACAACCCAATTCAACAACACCGACACGATCAGTTATGCAAATGTATCCATACCAAGATGCTTATCTAACTTATCCTGCAGCACTATAGAAGATCAAGAGGTAGAGCCAGGGATCAACGAAGCACTAGTAGAAGCAAAAGGAGATAAAATAAAGAACAATTGGGTTACAAACCTGAGAAAAGAACCAAAGGTAAACTCCAATATAACTAAAGACATAAAAATTGAAACAAAATCACACTACAATAGAAACTTCACCAACTTACCTGTTCAACTTCCAGAACAGCATCATGAAAACGAAAAATGGACGTGCAAAAAACACGCAAATGAAGTAAACGCTACAACTGTAACTGAAGAATACAAAGTAGCTACATTTAATGGTACAGGAGTGATAAAAACTGAAAAAGACCCAGTTCTAACCACGAGAAAACCAATGGAAATGGAAGATGATAAATTACACCTGAAAGCCAAAGTAAAAATAAATAACACGGATGAAATATCAAGCTATAACAATGTATCACTCCCATTCAACGAAACAGAACTCCATAGAGAAAAGTTCCTTGAAATAACCAACAAAACGTTTAATATAAGAAATAACACGGTAAAACGAATCCCTATTGAACTAGATGCTCCATTAGAAACTTCTAAAAAGTCACTAACACTAGATGAATTTCCAGGAGAAAGAGAAAAACACGTAGAATTATCTAACAATTTATCCAGGCCAGTGAAAAACACTTCTTTCTCGTTCCGACCAGGAGAAGAACATAAAGACATACGGATGTACAAATGCATTGACGAATACGGCCGATGTAGTCTTCAGGATCAAAGTGAATGGAAAGAAATAGATTATGATGAAACTAACGGAGAGTTAATACGCAGAGGAGATTCAATGAGCACCTTATCCTATGTAATCAGTTATGATAAAGAGGAGGAAGATGAAGATAGCAGTGGTGGAAGCGGGGGAAGTAGTGGAGGTGGAGCAGGTGGATCTTCAGGAGTTATAGCTGAGCCGGAAGAACCATTGGAAAACGAATCTGAAACGGAAGAACAAAAAGAAGATACTTTAAAAGAATTAGAAGGAAAAGAAGATCAAAGAGAAACAGCTGAAGATGAAAAAAAGATAGAAAGGGATATTGAAGTAATTTACCCTGGTAAAATAGCTAATAGATCCTTTCAATTCAAAGCTAAAGTAATCAATGATGAAAACTGCTTGGTAAAACTAAATGAAGGCCTATGGAAAGAACCTAGAAGAACACTGAATATTATTTCAAAGGAATACAGTGGACTGAGCCCTGGTGAATATGAATTAACAGTAGATTGCCGGCACTCAAATACTACTAAATACTTTGAAATCCAAGATGAAGAAGAAAAGGATTTGGGCGGAACTGAAGAGAAGACAAGAATGACAGGTGCTCATCTTTCCTTTAATAAAATTCCTCTTCACTTCGTCTTATTATTCGTGCTTCTAGCATCTTTAGTTATATATTTGTTTAGAACCCGTGCTCTCCTTTCATAGGCACAAAAGCACATGGGATACTCACTTTTTGTTCTTTTACTTCTCCGTTTATCTTTTTATACTTCTTCAGTGTTTGATGTCTCTGACCTCCTACCGGAGCCACTATAATTCCTTTTTCTTCTAATTGTTCTTTCCATGGTTCCGGTATTCCTGGTGACCCGCAGGTGGATATTATTCGGTTAAAAGGAGCTGCTTCAGGTATCCCTCTTGACCCATCTCCTTTATACACTTCTACGTTATTGTAATCTTTTAATTTTTCTTTTGATTGGGTGTATAAGGTTTCTACTGTTTCTATTGTGTGTATCTCTCCTTTTGTAGCTATTTCTGCTAGTATAGCGGCTTGGTATCCTGAACCGGTTCCAATCTCCATTATTTTTGAATCTTTCTCCAGGTCTAGTTCCTCCGTCATCATGGCTACCATATGAGGAGCTGAGATGGTTTGTCCTTCTGCAATTGGAATTGGTCTATCTATATAGCTATATTTTTGTTTATCTTCTGGCACGAATTTTGATCTGTCTGTTCTTAGAAATGAGTTTTTAACTTCTTCAGTTTTTATTCTTCCTTCTTCTAAGAGTTTTTCAACGAGTTTTTCATTAGTTTGAGGCATTTTATTTTCCCAGTAAGTCTTTTATTTCTTCAATTTCTTTTTTTATCTCTTCTTCATTGTTTTCATCTGCTTTATCCATTTTTCCTCCGCAGTCAGGGCATTCAAAATCGTATTCAAACGCTATTTCGAACGGATGTTTCTCACATCCGTTTTCGCATTTAAAGAAAACGTAGTTCTGAGTCATCTCTAGGTCTTTCTCTAGATCCTCTAATCTTTCTTCGTATTTATCTTTTAACAGCTCTTTTAGTCTTTCTTCTCTTAGGAACCATGTGTACGTGTACCAGTTGGATTTTTCCGCTTTTTCTCTATCGTACCCTATTATCCCGAGGTAGTGCAGTCTATTGAGAACTGATCTTATCTTGTTAACATCATCTATATCTATCTCTTTCTTTATTTCTTCGTCTGTTCTTCCGTCTTGTCCTGGTCTGCTTGTGTTTAAGTTTTCCTCTGTTTCTTCTCCGTTTTTCTTTTCTCTTGCTAGTTCCTTTTCTTCCTGTGTTTTTTCTTTTTCTATTGCTTTGACTACTGGATAGGCTTTTGGTCCTGCTTTCTTTTTTATAAAGTCTTCCACTAATGGACTGTTTAGATCTATGTTCATAGAACTCTATCCCTCTTGTGTTCATTGGTTTATTTATTTTTTCCGTACTTCCTTCCCGGATTCACTTGGCTCTATCTCTATGTTCCCTCCTTGGAATTTGAAATCAAGTTCTTCTCCATCGTGGTATCTGTCCAGGAATACTGCTAGGGCTGATACTTCTGAATGAGGTTGATTGGTTACGGCTACATTGTAATCTGCTAGTTCGTAGGCCTTTCCAGGAACTTTTTC